>Ga0208566_1001318_pt1 | contig 14641 bp, 12 predicted proteins | sample PL_2010_150m_FD_184159 | JGI IMG/M metagenome (GOLD analysis project Ga0208566, IMG submission 184159) | Freshwater microbial communities from Powell Lake, British Columbia, Canada to study Microbial Dark Matter (Phase II) - PL_2010_150m... | ecosystem: Environmental > Aquatic > Freshwater >...
GAAAGTGTCCTGTCTTTGCTATATCGACCGACCCCCGATCGCGCGCAGGAATTCGCTGCGCAACTGATCCGAACGTTCGAACACGCCGGTAAACGCCTGGGTCACCACCCGTTCGTCGCCGCGCCGGTCCTCGCCCAACAGCAGGCACAACTGCTCGGCCTCGACCACGCAGGCAGCACCCTGCGCCTTGCCGTGCAGCATCAGCGCCTCGGCGATGTCGCGGGTCATCCATTCCTGGTAGGTGAAGCGATGGCCGATGGCATCCACCAACCGGGCGATGCGCCCGAAGCCGTGCAAGCGTCCGCCGGGCAGGTAGGCGACATGCGCCAGGCCGCGAAACGGCACCAGATGATGCGGGCAGACACCATGCACGGCGATGCCGCGGATCACCACCATGTCGGTGCGATGATCGTCGAAACCATCGCCCAGCGCCTCGGCCGGATCCAGGTCATAGCCGCCGAGCAGGCGTTTCTGCCACAACTCGCGGACCCGCTCCGCAGTCCGGCCCATGTGCGCCATGTCCGGCGCGATGCCGCACGCGCGCAACAGGTCGCTCACCGCCTGCTCGAAAGCCTCAGGGTCGAAGGGGTTCTGGCGCTTAATGCCGATGTCGGCAGTGATGTTCGTTGCGTGGTCGTGATCGGAGCAATTTGACATGGTGGCGACGGCGTTGGTGGCTGAAGCGGAAAATCATACACGCGAAGACCGATGAACGATAATCCAGGTTTCGTGGTGGTTTGCCCCGCACAGCGATGAGCATCGATCATGCCAACCGATAAAGCAGCAGGCCCATCGGTCGCCGTGATCGGTGCCGGACCGGCCGGGTTGATGGCGGCGGAAACCTTGATCCAGGGCGGCACTCAGCTCGGCATCAGGGTCGACGTCTACGACGCCATGCCTTCGGTGGCGCGAAAATTTCTGCAGGCGGGCAAGGGCGGCTTGAACCTCACGCATAGCGAGCCGCGGGAAGCGTTTCTCTCCCGCTACGGCAGCCGCCGTGCCCAAATCGCTCCGCTGCTGCAGGACTTCGGACCACAAGACTTGCGCGACTGGACGCATGAATTGGGCATCGAGACCTTTGTGGGCTCTTCGGGACGTGTGTTTCCCGGTGGCATGAAGGCAGCACCCTTGCTGCGCGCCTGGTCGCACCGCTTGCGGCGAGAAGGTGTGAACATCCATGTCCGGCATCGCTGGTGCGGCTGGGTGGATCAAGGCCCCGGACTGAAGTTTTCCACCCCGGATGGAGAACTCGCGCTGCATGCAGACGCGGTGGTGCTGGCGCTGGGGGGCGGAAGCTGGGCGCGGCTGGGGTCCGATGGCGCCTGGGTGCCATGGCTGGTTCAGCGCGAGGTTCCAGTTGCGCCTCTGCGTCCGGCCAATTGCGGATTTGACGTGGCCGGACCGGGCTGGAGCGAACACTTTCGCACGCGCTTCGCCGGCCAGCCGGTTAAGTCCGTCGACGTGAGTTTCACCGATCAGGCGGGAGTCGTACAGCGCTGGCGCGGCGAATTCGTGGTGACTGCGAAAGGGATCGAGGGCAGCCTGATCTATGCGTTGTCCGCCAGCCTGCGCGACCAGATTGGCGCCTCCGGCATTGCGACGCTGTACATCGATCTACTGCCCGCCTGGGAATTGCCGCGTCTCGTCGCCGAAGTGTCGCGGCCGCGCGGTTCCCGGTCGCTGGCGAGCCATCTGCAGAGCCGCTTGGGGATCAAGGGCGTGAAGGCGGGCTTGTTGCGGGAACTGCTGGATCCACAGGTCTTTGCCGATCCGGCACGCTTGGCGGCCGCCATTAAACACCTGCCGCTCAAGCTGGGTGCCGCGCGACCGCTGGATGAAGCGATCAGCAGTGCCGGCGGCGTGGCGTTCGAGGCCCTTGACGAGCGGCTGATGATCCGTGCGCTACCCGGGATGTTCTGCGCCGGCGAGATGCTGGATTGGGAAGCGCCTACGGGCGGTTATCTGCTCACTGCCTGCTTCGCCAGCGGACGCGCCGCCGGACTCGGGGCCCTGGCGTGGCTTGAAGGAATCAAAGCAGGCCTATGATGAAGCAGGTTCCGTCGGGACGGGCTCAACCTGTTCCGGATTCGGTTCGACTTCGGGGGGCGCGGCATGCTTTTCAAGCTTGCGTTTCAGCTTTTCTTCATTCTTCTTCTTCTTGGCCAATTCCTTCTGGCGTTTTTCAAACTGAAAGTTGGGTTTTGCCACAGTGTCACCTCATCAATGAAAATTCGTATTGTTCGCCGGTAATCGCTCAACAGGCTTCGCGCCGCTAGGCCGGCGCAAAAAACCTCTGGTTCAATTCTTCCAGCCCCAGCATGCGGAGCAGTTCATGCAAACGCTGGGTTGCCCGTTTGCCCGGCAGATTCTGGTCGCGGGCGATGATCAGCTCGTTTTTCAGCGAATGCTCCCATCCCACCAGCTCGGTCACGCTTACCTGGTAGCCGTGCGCTTCGAGTTGCAGACAGCGCAGGACATTGGTGATGTGACTGCCAAATTCCCGGGTATGCAGCGGATGGCGCCAAAGTTCCACCAAAGCACCACTGGATGTCATTTTACTCTTGTTTTTCCTCAGCACGGCCGCGACTTCGGCCTGACAGCAGGGCACCAGCACGATATAGGGGACCTTCCTGTCCAGCGCGAAGCGAATCGCGTCGTCGGTTGCCGTGTCGCAAGCGTGCAGGGCGGTCACCATGTCAATCCGTGGCGGCAGGCCTGGCGCGGCCATCGAGTCCGCCACGGACAGGTTGAGGAAGCTCATGCCCGGGAAATCCAAGCGTTTCGCCAGTTCGCGCGACCGGGTCACCAATTCGTCGCGCGATTCGATGCCATACACATGGCATCCCTGATCCAAGGACTTGAAGAACAGGTCGTAGAGGATGAAGCCGAGATAGGACTTGCCGGCGCCGTGATCCACCAATTGGATGTCGGCATGGGTCTGGCGGAGTTCCTGCAGCAACGGTTCGATGAACTGGTGGAGATGATAAATCTGCTTCAGCTTGCGCCGGCTGTCCTGATTCATCTTGCCGTCGCGGGTCAGGATGTGCAGCTCTTTCAGCAACTCAATCGATTGACCGGGCTTGATTTCGTGCATGGCTTGGTGTCGGCTTTGCTGGCGTCACAGGCTAAGCCGCGAGTATAGCTCCCCGGCCCTGTTGCTTGCCTCAGAACGGTCGCTGTTCCCCCATGACCAGGACTGCGGCCCCCTGAAATTCGCCCCTGCGCAGCTGCGACAGAGCTTCGTTGGCACGCGACAGGGGGAAGCGCCGGATCTCTGTCCGGATCGGTACTTGTGATGCAAGGCTCAGAAACTCTTCGCCGTCGCGCCGCGTCAGGTTGGCGACCGAGCGGATTTGGCGTTCGCCCCACAGCAGGTGATACGGAAAGGCCGGGATGTCGCTCATGTGGATGCCGGCGCAGACGACGCTGCCGCCTTTTGCCAAATGGCCCAGGGCCAACGGAACCAAATCGCCGGCCGGGGCAAATATCAGCGCTGCGTCGAGTTTTTCCGGCGGTTCCTGTTCGCTGCTGCCGGCCCAGGCGGCGCCGAGGGCGATGGCAAATGCCTGGCTGGCAAAGTCTCCGGGTCGGGTGAAGGCATGAAATTGCCGGCCCTGGAACTTCAATACTTGGGCGACGATATGCGCCGCCGCGCCGAAGCCATACAGCCCGATCCGCTGAGCCTCCCCAGCCAGCCGCAGGGCGCGGTAGCCGATCAGGCCGGCGCAGAGCAGGGGCGCCAGTTCGGCGGCGTCACCGGCATCCGGCAAAGGGAAGCAGTAACGCGCGTCGGCCAAGGTGTATTCGGCATAGCCGCCGTGGATCTGATAGCCGGTAAAGCGGGCCTGGTCGCAGAGATTCTCCTGGTCATGGATGCAGTAGTGACAAATCCCGCAGGTCCAGCCCAGCCAAGGAACGCCGACGCGCTGACCGATGCAGAAGCCCTTGGCGGCGCTGCCGATGCCGCTGACGCGGCCGACGATCTCGTGGCCCGGGATGATCGGCAGCCGGGGATCCGGCAATTCGCCGTCGACGAGATGCAAGTCGGTGCGGCAGACGCCGCAAGCTTCCACTTCGATCAACAGGGTGTTGGCTTGCAGCGTCGGGACGGGCAACTCGGCGAGCCGCACGGCGGTAGCCGGCCGGTCGAGGACCATGGCGCGCATGCTGGTTTTGATTTTGGAAATCACCCTATGCCGGCGGCGGACAGGTCGGCCATTTATCCCGACTTGTCTTTCTTGGCGGAGCGGCGCTTGCCGGCCGAACCGAAGGCCTGGCGCAACGCCGACATTTCGGCCAGTTGCGTCGCCACCAGGTAATTGACCGTGCCCTCCGGCACGATGCCCTGTTCGTCAGGCAACCCGGCCGTCACCCCGGTGAGCAATTCGATCGCTTGATCCACCTCGGTCACCGCGTAAATGCGGAACCTGCCTTCGGCGCAGGCGACGACCACGTCCTGGCGCAGCATCAGGTGTTTGACGTTCGATTCGGGAATCACCACGCCCTGTTCGCCGTCCAGCCGGCACGCCTTGCAGATATCGAAGTAGCCTTCGATCTTTTCGTTGACGGCGCCGATCGGCTGTACCCGGCCGTACTGGTTCACGGAGCCGGTGATCGCCAGGGACTGTTTGATCGGCAAGCCGGACAATGCGGAGAGCAGTGCGCATAGTTCGCCCAGCGAGGCGCTGTCGCCTTCGACCGGGCCGTACGATTGCTCGAACACCAGGCTCGCCGACAGTGACAGGGGAATGTTAGGCGAGTAGCGCGAGGCGAGGAAGGCCGAGAGGATCATCACGCCTTTGGAATGGATGGATCCGCCCAGCTCCGCTTCGCGCTCGATATCGATGACGTCGCCCTCGCCGATGCGGACCGTCGCGGTGATGCGCACCGGCTGGGCGAACATGAAATCGCCAAGATCGATCACCGTCAGCCCGTTGATCTGGCCGACGTGCGCGCCGGCGACCGAAATCAGCAGGTTTCCACGCCGGATCTGTTCCTGTGAGGCGTCACGCAGGCGGCCGGCACGGCGGATCTGTGCCTGCAACGCCGACTCGACGTCTTCACGTGCCACCACCGGTCGGCCGGCGTTGCCGGCGCAATGATCGGCTTCCTGCATGAGCGTCGAAATGCGCCGCGTGCTGGCGGACAATTTCTCCGAATCGCCGGCCATGCGCCCGCCGTGCTCGATGACGCGCGCCACGGCGCCGCGGTCGAACGGGCGCAATTCGGCAGCGCGTGCCAGGGTCGCGACAAAGTTGGCGTAAAGACGGGTATTGGCGTCATCGCGGGGGATGTCGTCGTCGAAATCGGCGGCGACCTTGAACAACTCCTCGAACTCCGGATCGTAGTCCTTGAGCAAGTAGTAGTGCAGCCGCTCACCCACCAGGATGACCTTCACGTCGAGCGGCATCGGCTGGGGTTCCATGGACAGGGTGCTGACCAGGCCGAATACCTGTCCGAGCGACTCGATGCGCACCTGGGCTGAGCGCAAGGCGCGCTTCAGGCCCTCCCAGGCATAGGGCTGGGTCAGCACCTTGATCGCGTCCAGCACCAGATAACCGCCGTTGGCGCGATGCAGCGCTCCTGACTTGATGAAGGTGAAATTGGTCACCAGCATGCCCATATGGGCGATGTGATCGACGCGCCCGACCAGGTTGGGAAAGATCGGGTTGTCCTCGATGACCACCGGCGCGGCCTTGGCGGCACTGTTATCCACCAGCAGGTTAACCTGGTAACGGATCAGTGAGATGCTGCCGCTGACCATCAACTCGTTCGAGTCATCGTCGGATTTCGGCGCTTCCCGCAAGGCTTCGCCGATCTCGACGATGTCGCGCATGGCTTCGTCGAGAAATTCCAGGACATTGTCGAGGTCGGTGTATTGCTCCTTCAATTCCTCGATCAGGTGGCCGGCGGCCAGGCGCAGCGTGTCGCGGCTGGCCTCCTTGATGCGCCGCTGCATTTCGCGTCGCCAGCGCGGGAACTGCAGCGTCAGCTTGTGCAGGCGCTCGCCATAGTCCTCGATCAGTTTGCCGATGCGCTCCTTCTCCGCCTCGGGCAATTTCTCGAATTCCTCGGAGCCCATGGTCTCCTCGCCCTTGACCGGCGCAAAGATGAAGCCGTGCGGAGTGCGCAGCAGCGCCACCCCGCGTTCGGCGGACTCATGGCCCAGTTGGCGCAGGGCGCTATCTTCCTTCTCCTTGAATTCGGCCTGGATGGCCTCGATGCGGGCGCGATATTCGTCGCTCTCGAAGGCGACGCTAATGGCCTTGGCCAGTTCGGCGACGAACTGCTGCATGTCGGCCTTGAACCGGGCGCCACGGCCGGGCGGCAGGCGCAGCAGACGCGGCATGTTGGCATCGGAGAAATTGTTGACATAGCACCAGTCGCTCGGCGTCGGTTCCCCGGCCGCTTTGGTTTCAAGCATGCGGCGCACCGCCGTGTGGCGCCCGGAACCCGGTTCGCCCAAGACAAACAGGTTGTACCCCGGCCGCTTGATGTCGATGCCGAAGCGCAGCGCATCGATGGCCCGCGCTTGATCGACGATCTCGGTTGCCTCGGACAACTCGGCCGTCGTCTCGAATTCGAGCAGGGCAGGATCGCAGCCGCGAAACAGTAGTTGAGTGTCTAGCGGTTTGAGTTCAGTCATGATTCAGGCAATGGCCAGCGTATCGATCCGATCACAAGCTAACTATAGTTGCCGATCACGACCGGTACAATCTCGTTCGAGGGTACGTTGCGATGGAATTGTTGCTATATTTGTCCGTGGGTGCGCTCAGCACCGACCAAGGAGGCATCTTGCGATTGATCATCCTGCAGGTTCTGGTCTTGATGGCTGTCGCCGCGCAAGCGGCGCCGGTCAACCTGGCCGGGCGAAAAATCGAAATCCCGATTCCCGCCGAGTACTGCCAGTTTGGCAAACGCTTCATCGATGTCGAACTGGCGCGCACGATCCTGAGCGAAATCGGCAATGACAACCTGGTGCTGGCGTTTTTTGCCAACTGCGAAGAACTGGATGCCTACCGGCACGGGAAGAGGGCTGCGCTGGATAACTTCGGACTGGTGTTCGCCCAGGCGCGCAAAGGCAGCAACCCCGAGCCGATTGCCGGCCTGTCGCGCCCGGAGTTCATCAGGAAGAACGGGGGCGTGATCGTTCCCAACCTGGCGGACGTCGTCGAGGTCGGCGAGACCCAATACAAACTTGCCCAGGCCAGAGGGAATCTTTCTTTCCAATCCCAGCAGCCCTTCCGCCTTCAAGCCGACCAGAACGGGGCCTATTTCGCGATCTTCGGCCAACTCAGCGATGGCCGCGGGAAACCATCGATTGTGCTGGGGGTGTTCGGCATTACACTGGTCAAGGAGATGTTTCTCTCCATTGAGATCTACCGGAGATTCAGCGCAGCACCGCCGATCGAAGAGTTGCTCGAGCGGCAACAGACGGCGATGGCGAAGCTGGTGAGTGCAAACGAGTGACCGCCTAATTCCTCAGGATGCCGGCTGAATGCTGACGTTCTGGCAAGCGGCTCGCGAAGGATCGGCGGCCGGCAGTTTCTTGCAGATGCCGTCGAGCTGCGCCTGCAGCCGGCGGATGACCACCGCATGCGAGTTTTCCTTGTTCCATTCCCGCAAGCTCTTGCCCACGCGTTCGAGCGCGCGCAGGTTGCGTTCGTAGAAGGTCTCGGGCGCGGTCTTGAGTTCGCCCAATATCCTTCTGGTCGCCATCTCGATGGGTGCCTCTTCGTCGGGCGCCAATTCCGTCAAGGTCTTGATATACGAAGCACCCCATTGCAATCTTGTCGCCGGGCCGCTGGAGGCGGCGTAGGCCTTTCCGCTCCACTCGATGGCCGCCGCCTTGTCGCCGCGTTTCCTGGCATTGGCGGCGAGGCCGAGCATGAAATAGTAGGGCGAATGGGAGCGCTTCAACTCGCTCTTCAGCAGGCTGTCCGATTCATCCAACAAGCCGGCTTCGGTGAGAACGTCCGAAGCGGCACTGATCACCGATAGCCGGGCATAGCGATCGGTAGTGAGGCGATCGGCTTGCGCCACTTCGCCGCGGGCCTGCTGCAGGATGGCCTGGGGCAGGGCGCCGGAAGCATTTTCCAATTTGGCTACCGCCACTTTCCCGGTCATCGCCGTCAGGCGGTCTGCAGTGGATAGGCTGCGGTCCGCCAGGAACTGGTCGAGCGCGGCATTCCACGCCAATCCGAGCTGCTGCTGTTGGTCCGGCTTGGTTGAGCCAAGATAGCCCAGGACGTCTCCGGAATAATTGGTGATCAGGTCGAAGTTTTCGCGCGCCAGTTTCGGATTGTCCAGCAGCGCCAGCACCTGGTTGATGGCAGCGCCGTCCGGGCTGGTGTTGACCGGCTTGGCGGTGGCATCGGCGACCAGTGCGCGCAGCGCGAAGCGCGCGGCAGCGTCCGGGGCGGCGAGTTGGCTCGCCGCGGCGAGGCGCCTCAAGGTCGCGGCGATATCCTTCGAAGGCAGCAATTGCTGTTCGTCGGTATCCCAGGAATAAAAGGCCAGCAGCCGCCAGTCGTCCATGGCGATGGCAGCGCCGCCCTGCGGCAGATTGCCGAGCGCCGCCGCGATGATTTCCTTCACAGGCCGCGCCGCCTGGATGCCTATGCTCAACACCTGCATGTAGCGTTCGGGGTCGACTTCTCCGGGAAGGCGGGTGATCTCCTCCCCGTTGGGCGTGAAGAGGATCATCGTCGGATAGCCGCGAACCTTGAAGCGCGCGCCAAGTCTTTGGGCACCGGGACTGTCGCCATCGATATATACGGGCAGGAAAAAACGGGATTTTTCGATGAAGTCCTGGCGGTTGAAGATGGTCGCCTTGACCTGGTTGCAGGGCGGGCACCAGCGCGCTCCCCAGTAGAGGAAGACGGGTTTGTTGGCGGCCTTGGCGGCTGCGAAGACGCTGTCGACCGCGCCCTTCTGCCAGAGAATCTCATGCGCCGGTGACGGGCTCGCCGGGTCTTTTGCCGCGGCTGCCATTGCCGTCAGTGGCAGCAGGAAAGTCAGGCAAGCCACCATCGTCGGCAGGCTGCGCTTCAATTCATCAGGCATAAGATCTTACGCGGGTCGTTGACGGTCGAAAACGCGGTCATATTAGCAGAGTAACCAGATCCCGGTGACCAGGTAGCAGACGCCGGTGGCCATCACCACGCGCCGCGTCCAGGAGCGGAAATTGGCGTCCGTCATGGCTTCCAGCACCCGGCGCGACAGCGTGGTACCCAACATCGCGAGCAGCACGCAGGCGCCGGCCAGCCACCACTCGATGCTCCCTCGGGCGGTCGACAGCAGCACGCCGAAATAGAATATCTTCAGGATATGGCCGAAGGCCTGTCCGACGGCCTTGGTGGCGACCACGCCCTTGCGGTCCATCTGCGAATGAACGAAGAACACGTCCAGCAGCGGCCCGGAAATTCCCGCCAGCAATTGGATGGAGATACAGCTGACTCCGCAGATCAAGGGGTGCAAGGGTTTGTCGACGTTGAGCTTGAAATTCCGCGGCAGCAGCGTGCCGATGAAGGGCGTGGCGCCCAACAGCAGGTAGGCAATGGGTTTGCTGACGGCGAGTTGCACCAGGCTGAAAACCGCCAGCACGCCCACGGCGCCCAGCGCAAAGCCGCGAAACACCCGCCAGTTGACATCGCCCCGCCACAGCCAGGCGCGCCAGCCGTTGGCGGCCATTTGCGCCACGCCGTGCAGCATCATGGCGGCCGGCACCGGCACCAAAGCCAACAGAATTCCCATCAGTATCATCCCGCCGGCCATGCCGAGGATGCCGGAGATGAAGGACGTGACGACGATGCTGATAGAGATGGTGGCGAAAGTGAGCAGGGACGACATCGCAAACCTGGCAGGACAAACAACCGGCATTCTATTACCCTAGAAACAGCGGCGGGCACCGGTGCCCGCCTTTGGGTCTAGGGTACTAGGCGATGCCGGGATCCTGCTGCTTGCGGAGCGGCGCGGATGAAGACGATAATCCGTGCCGGGCTCAATGGGTATGCCCCAGTCGCACCGGCGATGCATCACGAGGATCAGATGACCACCTTCAGCTGCCAGCAAGTACTTTCCGGCGCGGTTCCCCAGGGCACGCGCGCCACCGTCAAAGGCTGGGTGCGCACCCGCCGCGATTCCAAGGCCGGCATATCCTTCGTGAACGTTTCCGACGGATCCTGTTTCCATCCGGTTCAGGTGGTGGCACCCAACACCCTGGCCAATTATTCCGATCAGGTAGCGCACCTCACGGCCGGTTGCGCGGTGGAAGCCACGGGCAATGTCGTGCCTTCCCAGGCCAAGGGCCAACCCTTCGAATTGCAGGCCACCGAAATTCAGGTGATCGGCTGGATCGAGGATCCCGACAGCTACCCGATCCAGCCCAAGGCCCACAGCATGGAGTTCCTGCGTGAAGTGGCGCACTTGCGTCCGCGCACCAATGTCATCGGTGCCACCACGCGAGTACGCAATACCATCGCCCAGGCGATCCACCGCTTCTTCCATGAACGCGGTTTTCTCTGGGTGAATACCCCGATCATCACGACTTCGGATGCCGAAGGCGCCGGCGAGTTGTTCCGGGTGTCAACGCTCGACCTGATGAACTTGCCCCGCACCGCCGCGGGCAAGATCGACTACACCCAGGATTTCTTCGGCCGCGAGGCGTTCCTGACGGTTTCCGGCCAACTCAACGTCGAGGCCTACTGCCTGGCGTTGTCCAAGGTGTATACCTTCGGGCCGACGTTTCGCGCCGAGAACTCCAACACCAGCCGGCACCTGGCCGAGTTCTGGATGATCGAACCGGAGATCGCCTTCGCCGACCTGGCCGAGGATGCCACGCTGGCCGAAGCGCTGCTCAAATACATCCTCACGGCGGTGCTGAGCGAGAGCGGCGGGGACCTGGAATTCTTCGAGGAGCGCATCGAGAAAGGGTTGATCGCCAAGTTGCAGGGCATCGTCGACAGCGAGTTCGTGCGGATGAATTACACCGAGGCGATTGCCATCTTGGAAAAGTGCCGCGAGAAATTCGAGTTTCCGGTCAAATGGGGCATCGATCTGCAGTCCGAGCATGAACGCTATCTGTCCGAAAAGCATGTCGGCAAGCCGGTGGTCTTGATGAACTATCCGAAGGAGATCAAGGCGTTTTACATGCGCCTGAACGACGATGACAGGACCGTCGCGGCGATGGACGTGCTGGCACCCGGAATCGGCGAGATCATCGGCGGCAGCCAGCGCGAGGAACGCCTGGAAGTGCTCGACGCGCGCCTGGAAGCCAGCGGTCTCGACAAGCATCACTATGGCTGGTACCGCGACTTGCGCCGTTACGGCAGCGTGCCGCATGCCGGATTCGGCTTGGGTTTCGAGCGTACTGTGTCTTATATCACCGGCCTGAATAATGTGCGCGACGTGATCCCCTACCCGAGAACGCCAGGCAATGCCCGCTATTGATGGCGTACCGGGATACTTGAGCCGATAACTGATGGCGATCCAGTGGTATCCCGGTCACATGACCCAGGCCCGCAAGAAGGCCGCCGAAACCATGGCCTTGACCGACGTGGTGATCGAAGTGGTGGACGCGCGCCTGCCGGAGGCCAGCAGCAATCCGATGATCCATGAACTGCGCCGGCATCGCCAGCGCCCCTGCCTGAAGCTGCTCAACAAGGCCGACTTGGCCGATCCGGGGGTGACCAAGGCCTGGCTGGCATACTTCAACCGGCAAGCGGGAGTGAAGGCGGTGGCCATCTCCTGCAAGAAGCCCGGCGATGTCGCCAAGGTTCCCAAGTTGTGTGAGGCCCTGGCGCCGCATCGCGACGACAACCTCAAACCCTTGCGCATGATGATCATGGGCATCCCCAATGTCGGCAAGTCCACGTTGATGAATGCGCTGGTAAAGCGTAGGGTGGCCGCAGTCGGCGATGAACCGGCGGTGACCAAGGCCCAGCAGCGCTTCGATCTCAACGCGCGGATGATGCTCATCGATACCCCCGGCATGCTCTGGCCGAAAATCGAGCATGCCAGCGACGGTCTGATGCTCGCCGCCAGCCATGCGGTCGGCCGCAATGCGGTGATCGACGAGGAGGTGGCGGCGTTTCTCGGCGATATCCTGCTCGCCCGTTATGCCGATCTGGTCAGCACCCGCTACGGATTTGCGACCAGCCGACTGGATGGCGCGGCGCTGCTCGAGGCGGTCGCCAGAAAGCGCGGCTGCCTGCAGAAAGGGAAAGGCGGCAAGCCCGACCTGGAAAAAGCCGCGATGCTGCTGCTCACGGACTATCGCAGCGGCGCCTTGGGTCGGGTCAGCCTCGAAACCCCCGAGAGCCGCGCCGTGATGTTGAGTGAGCAGGATGTGGCAACCGCGGAGGTCGAATGATGCCATTGATGATCGTCAGGCGTGTGGCTCGCGGGGTGCTTCCCGCGATCCTCTGGCTTGCTGCCGGACCGGCCGTTGCCTGGAGCAACCATGCCCTCGGAACCTGGCAGGCCCTGTCGGTGATGGCCGAGATGAAATCGGCCGCCCCGCTCAAGGTCGAACGGCTGGAAACCTTCCTGGCCGCCGAAGGCGTCGCACTGGAGAAATTGCTGCAACAGGAGGAGCAATGGGCCCGTGACCATGTGCCCGTCTATCCGGCGCGTCCCGAGGCCTTGGCATTCAGGTCTGCAGGTGCTCCGGCCGAACTCAGGCAGCGTTTCATCAGCGCCGTGCGCATCAATCCGCAAGTGAAACTCAATCTGTTCGTCCAGCTTCGCCCCGGCGAGCAGCTCAACGGCAAGCCCGGCTTGCCATGGACCGAAGCCACCACCTTGCGGGGCGAGACTAGCGCCAGGGAAATCATCTTCCGGCAGCTTGCCGAAGGGGAGTCGGTGGCGCTGCTGGATGTCGTGGCGACGGCGTCCGACGAGCCGGATTATGGAATGGACCTCGGCTTGTGGGAGAACAACTACACCGCCTATGGCAAGATCTACGGTTTTGGCAAGCAGCCGTTCGGCAATCCGGCGCTCGAATTTGCCAGCCAGGCACCGCTCCACATGGGCTTCTATCACGAAGCCGGAATCGTCTACCTGGCAGCCGGATTCTTGAAACGCACCTACCCCGAATATCGAATCCACCTTTGGCAATCCCTGGCGGCGCATGCCATGCGCAGCGGGCATCCTTACTGGGGATGGCGCTTCGCCGGCTGGGCGCTGCATTACCTGCAGGACTTGAGCCAGCCCTATCATGCGCGGGTACTCCCCGGCGTCAGCGTATCGCGCATGTTGTGGATCAACAGCGTGGACCTGCTCGGTTACCATCGACCCAAGAATGATGCCATCACGCTGGTTTCCAACCGGCATCTGGCGCTGGAGAATTATCAATACCACCGGATGAAAGCCGCCTATCTGCGTCCCGACCCCGATGACGCATTGATGCTGGCCTGCCGGGACACGACGCGGGATCAGGCTTATAAACCGTTCGATGACAGTTCCCCGCGCCAGGTGATCGGCAGGGAAGCCCACGCCGCGGCGGACCGGGCGGATCTATCCTTGGAGAAGAGTTTCCCCAGCAAATACATCGCCGATCCGAGCTACGATTTCGGCAAGTCCGAAAAAGGCGTCGACCTGTTCGTGCTTTCAGGCCAGTCGCCGGCCGCTGCCCAGGAGGGCCTGGCGGTTCTCACCACCGATCTGTTGAGGAATTTCGGCGCCCACACGCGCAGCCTGGTCCGTTCCTTGTTGGCCCTCTCAGGCGTCAGCGCCATGAGGTGACTCCGGTCTGGCGAGAATCTCCCTCGCCAGTTGCGTGATCCCGGCCGCTGACAGGTCGCCTGTCGGAAGGCGGGCCGAAGTCTCGAATCCCGCATAGTTCCTGGCCTGTGAGCGCTGGTAGAGCGGGTCGTAATGCCGTTCCAGCAACTCGCCGACCAGCGTCCGGAACTCCCTGGTTGCGACCAGGTCTGCCCAGCGGGAAAGCGTTTCCTGACTTTGCAATCCATGCAAATGGCGGAGTTTGTCGACTAGCCAACCCGGATCGGCAACAAAATAGTCGTAGTCGCGCAGCAGGAAGTCGACCCGTGCCGCCGTCGTCGCGTCGATTTGCAGGCCGGGCGCCGCCCTGATCCTGTCGAGTAGCAGGTCGGGCAGTTGCAGGTTGCCGATCCTGCGGCTTTCGGCTTCGACGTACACCGGTCGCTCCGGGGCAAATGCGGCGAGCGCCAGGTACAGGCGCGATTCGAACATCTTCTGCGAGGGCTGAGGTGCCCCCGGCAGGGCGCCCAGCACCGAGCCCTTGTGCGCCGCCAGTTCCTCCAGGTGGAGTACCTGGGCGCCCTGCAGCGCCAGGGCCTCCAGCAGGCGGCTCTTGCCGCTCCCGGTGGCGCCGCTGACGACGCGATAGCGAAAGCGCTGTGGCAGCGTTTCCAACTGGTCCAGGACATGCCTGCGCCAGGCCTTGTAGCCACCGGCGAGACGCTGCGCGTCCCAGCCGATCTGCCGCAGGATGTGGCTGAAAGCACCGCTGCGCTGACCGCCTCGCCAGCAATAGAGCAGCGGGCGCCAGTCGCGCGGCTTGTCGAGAAACAACTGCTCGATATGGTTGGCGATATTTCGCGCCACCAGCGCCGCGCCGACTTTTTTTGCGGCGAACGGTGAGGTCTGCTGGTAA
>Ga0208566_1001319_pt1 | contig 14634 bp, 13 predicted proteins | sample PL_2010_150m_FD_184159 | JGI IMG/M metagenome (GOLD analysis project Ga0208566, IMG submission 184159) | Freshwater microbial communities from Powell Lake, British Columbia, Canada to study Microbial Dark Matter (Phase II) - PL_2010_150m... | ecosystem: Environmental > Aquatic > Freshwater >...
GAATAGCGCCGGGTCAGTTCCAGACCTTCGGAATCACCGCCTTGGCGGTGGCGCGCGCCGGCGGCCAGACGATTTCGAACTCGCCGTTCTGCCACTGGCCGACCATGCCCGGCACGCCGACTTCCTCGGTGCCGTTGAACTTCATCTTGCCGAGCACGGTATCGAACTCGGTCTTGGCGATGTGGTCGCGCATCGCCTTACGATCCAGGCCGACCTTCTCCACCGTCTGCTGCAGGATCTCCAGCGCGGCATAGGCGTGGGCGCTGGCCCAGCGGTCCGGTTCCTTCTTGTTGATGGCGACGTGGGCGTCGAAGTAGGTCTTGGCGGCCTTGCTCATTTTCGGGTTCCAGGAGCCCATGCCCATCACGCCTTCGGAGGCTTTGCCCATGCGCTCGCGGTAGATCGGGAAGGCGGTGCCGACGGCGGTGTAGAAGATCTTCGGGGCGAAGCCGATTTCCTTGGCCTGACCGGTGATGAGGAAATTGTCGGGCGGGTAGGTGATGCCGATGAAAGCGTCCGGATTGAGGGCTTTCATCCCCTTGAGCATGGTCGACAGGTCCTTCACGCCGAGCGGATAGCTCTTCTTGTCCACCACCTGGATGCCCTTTTCCTTGAGCAGGGGCTCCAGCGCACCGATGTTCTCCAGGCCGAACAGATCGTCCATGTAGGACACCGCGACAGTCTTGACCTGGTTGGCGACCAGCATGTCGACCAAGGCCTGCATCATCGGCTTGGGTTGTTGCAAGGTGACGAAGTAGTAAGGCAGCTTCATGTCCACCAGCTTCTGCGACAACGCGGTCGGCGCCACCAGCGGGTAGCCGTGCTTGTCGGCCACCGGCGCCACGGCGAAGTTTGCCCCGGTCCCCCATGGGGGCAGGATGATGTCGACCTTGTCGGTGGTCATGAATTTCTCGTAGGAGCGGACGATGGTCTCCATGTCGCTGCGGTCGTCGACGCCGATCAGCTCGATCTTGCGCTTCTTGCCTTGCACATTGAGTCCGCCGGCGGCATTGACCTGCTCGGCCCAGAGGATGTAATTCGGCTCCTGGGTGGTCTGCGAGCCGGGGGCGAAGGGTCCGGAGCGCGACTGGGTGTAGGCGACGCGCACCGGCGCGTCCTGCGCCTGGGCGTAGCCGATGGGCAAGGCCATCGCCCCGATCAGGGCGGTCGCCCCGCATTTCAGCGCCAGGCGGCGCAAGTCAAATTGCTTCTTCATGTTGTCTCCTCGTGGTTGTTATGGGACTGCTGCGTATTAGCTGTTTAGAACGGATACTTGGGCGCGCTCTCCTTGATCGTCACCCATTGCCACTGGGTGAACTCCTCCCAGTTGGCCGGTCCGCCGTGGCGTCCGCCGTTGCCCGAGGCGCCGCGCCCGCCGAAGGGAATGTGCGGCTCGTCGGCGACGGTCTGGTCGTTGATGTGCAACAGGCCGGTGGGAATCCGGTCGGCCAAGGTCAGGGCGCGGCTGGTCGAGGCGCTGATGATGCCCAGCGACAAGCCGTACTCGGTGGCATTGGCAAGCTTCACCAGTTCCTCTTCGCTGGAATAGCTGACGATAGATGCGACCGGTCCGAACACCTCCTCGTCGAAGCAGCGCATGCCGGGCTTGACCCCGGTCAACACCGTCGGCTTGTAGAAGAGCTTGTCGAAGGTGCCGCCCGCCTTGAGCTGGGCGCCTTGCTTGACGCTGTCCTCGACGATGGAATGGACGCGGTCGCGCTGGCTGGCGCTGATGAGGGGGCCGAGGGCGACCTGCTGCGACGCCGGGTCGCCGACCGGAAGATGTTGGGCCTTGCCGACCAGGATCTCGGTCAGCTTTCCGGCCAGCTTTTCATGCACCAGCACCACCCCGGTGGTCATGCAGATCTGTCCCTGGTGCAGGTAGGCGCCCCAGGCGGCGCAGGAAGCCGCCAGTTCCACGTCGGCGTCATCGAGCACGATCAGGCGGTTCTTGCCACCCAGTTCCAGGGTGACTTTCTTCAGGTGCTTGCCGGCAAGTTCGCCGACGCGCCTTCCGGCGGCGGTCGATCCGGTAAAGGAAATCATTGCCACGTTGGGATCCGACACCAGTGTCTCGCCGGCGTCGGCATCGCCCGGCAGGACTTGCAGGCAGTCCTTGGGAAGGCCGGCCTCCTCGAATATCCGGGCGATCAGGTAGCCGCCGGAGACCGGCGTGCGCGGATCGGGTTTGAGCACCACGGTATTGCCCAGCGCCAGCGCCGGCGCCACCGCCCGGATCGACAGGATCAGCGGGAAGTTGAAGGGCGAGATCACCCCGACCACGCCGTGCGGCACGCGCCGCGCCAGGCTGATGCGGCCGCCGTTGCTCGGCAGCAGCAGTCCGCTCGGCTGGGTCAGCAGGGCCGCCGCTTCCAGCAGGATGCCGTGCGCCATGTGCAATTCGACCCCGGCCTTGGGCGGGATGCCGCCGGTCTCGCGGACGATCCAGGAGGTCATCAGTTCGGTCTCGCGCTCGACGATGTCCGCGGCCTTGCGGAAGATGGTGGCGCGCTCCTCGTAGGGCAGCGCCACCCAGCCCGCCTGGGCTGCCTTGGCGCGCTTGGCCGCTTCGGTGACATCCTTGGGCGAGGCAATGCCGACCCGCGTCAAACGTTCGCCGCTGCCCGGCGCGATGATGTCGCGAGTCTTATCGGCGGCATTCCAGCCGCTCAGAAACAGCTTGCCATCCCAATGTTCGGTACTGAGGAAGGGGTGATTGCCGGCACTCATCTGGGGTCTCCTTGTCTGCATCGATCTTGTCTGCTCGATCGGTGCGCAAATCATAACCTGAATCCGTTCCGGAGAACGCCGTGATACGGTCCTCGTCGTGCCGCCGTGCGGCATCGCCCAGGCGGCACAGCATGGTCCGGCGATGACAAAGACATGCTCCGCGGCCGCGCGCGCGGATCGCCGTCGCCCTTGGCGCCGAAGGGCTCGGGCGGAACCGTGGTGCCGCCGTCGGCGCGGAGCCCGGCAGGGCAATGGCGAGCGGCTTGGGCGGATATGCCGAGGGGGCATAACAGCTAGACGTGGAATAACATATCTCAATTGCTGGGCGATTCGGTGCCGCCTTGATATCTGATTGACATAAACGTATACGAACGTATACAATAATTCGCTGGACTAATGAATGGGGCGTTACATGGGAACAGCATTCGATGTCGTGGTGATCGGTGCCGGCAATGCGGCGCTGTGCGCGGCCCTCGCCGCACAGGAGCAGGGCGCCAGCGTGGCCGTGCTGGAATGCGCGCCGGAGGCGGAGTCGGGCGGCAACAGCCGTTTCACCGCAGGGGCGATCCGCTTCGCCTATAATGGGCTGGAGGACCTGCTGAAGGTCATGCCGGACCTGAGCGAGGAAGAGATCAAGAACACCGATTTCGGCGTGTATTCGGAAGACAATTTTTTCGATGACATGTTCCGGGTGACCCGTTTCAGGACCGATCCCAATCTCACCGAAATGCTGGTCAAGCAGAGCTTAGACACCATGGTGTGGATGCGCTCCAAGGGTCTGCGTTTCGTTCCCATCTATGGCCGCCAGGCCTTCAAGGTCGACGGGAAATTCAAGTTCTGGGGCGGCCTGACGGTCGAGGCCTGGGGTGGCGGCGAGGGGCTGGTCGACGCGCTGATCGAATCCTGCCGGCAGCGCAGCGTGGAAATCTTCTTCGAAACCCGGGCGATGGGCTTGGTGCAAAAGGACGGCGCGGTGACCGGGGTGCTGGTCAAGAACCAGGGAATCACCCGCGAGATCCAGGGGAAAGCCGTGGTGATCGCCAGTGGCGGCTTCGAATCCAACGCCGAATGGCGCACCCGCTATCTGGGGCCGGGCTGGGAACTGGCCAAAGTCCGGGGAACGCGCTTCAACAACGGTGACGGTATCCGCATGGCGCTGGACATCGGGGCGAGCCCCTACGGCAACTGGTCGGGTTGCCACGCAGTAGGCTGGGAGCGGAATGCCCCGGAATTCGGCGACCTGGCGGTCGGCGACGGCTTTCAGAAGCACAGCTATCCCTTCGGCATCATCGTCAACGGCAACGGCGAGCGTTTCGTCGACGAGGGGGCGGACTTCCGCAATTACACCTATGCCAAGTATGGCCGGGAGGTCCTCAACCAGCCCGGGCAGTTCGCCTGGCAGATTTTCGACGCCAAGGTGGCACATCTGCTGCGCGACGAATACCGCATTCGCCAGGTCACCAAGGTGACCGCCGATACCCTCGAGGAACTGGCCGCCAAGCTCGAGGACGTGAATGCGGATGCCGCGCTGAAGACCATCCACGAATACAACGCCGCGGTGCAGACCGACGTTCCGTTCAACCCCAACGTCAAGGACGGGCGCGGCACTCAGGGGCTCAAGGTGCCCAAAAGCAACTGGGCCAACCTCCTGGATACGCCGCCCTACCAGGCTTTTGCGATCACCTGCGGTATCACCTTCACTTTCGGCGGCTTGCGGGTGGACGGCAATGCCCAGGTGATGGATAGCGATCTGAAGCCGATTCCCGGCCTGTATGCGGCGGGGGAACTGGTCGGCGGGATTTTCTACTTCAACTACCCCGGCGGCACCGGCCTGATGTCGGGCGCCGTCTTCGGCCGGGTCGCCGGCGGTGCAGCGGCCGCTGCGGCGAAAGGGTGAGGCGGGCAGTTTCCCCGACGGCGCCCGAACAGCGGCGCCTCGCAACGCCCCGCTTATCCGGGTAGACTGAACCGATGCCACGCAGCGCAGCCCAGAGTCGGACCAGGGAACCAGGGATGAAGCGGACTCCCCCGGTGCGGGCGCAGCTTGCCTACGAGCGCCTGGTCGAGGCGATACAGTCGGGTCAACTGACGGCGGGGTCGCGGGTGCGCGAAGCCGATGTGGCGGAGTGGCTGCAGATCAGCCGCACCCCGGTCCGCGAAGCGATGCGCAAGCTGGAGGCGGAGGGGATGCTCTCGCACATGCCGCACGTCGGCGTGGTCGTCACCGAGATCGATTCGGAGATGGTGACCGAACTCTACGCCATGCGCGAAGTGCTCGAAGGCTCGGCGGCGGGACTGGCGGCGCAGCATGCTTCCGAGGCCGAAATCCACATGCTCCAGCAAATCGTCAAAGGCGAAACGGCGCTGCTGAACGATCCCGATTCGCTGATGCGGCATAACCGGGAGTTTCACGACATCATCTATCGCAGCGCCCATAACCGCTACCTGCTGAAGAGCCTCAACGCCCTCCATGACGCGCTGGTGCTGCTCGGCAAGACCACCCTGAGTTCCAAGCCGCGGGCCGAAACCTCGCACACCGAACACATGGCGATCGTCAAGGCCATCATCGCCCGTGACCAGCCCCTCGCCGAAAAGCTCATGCGGACGCATATTCGCGGCGCCTATCACGAGCGCCTGAACATGCTCTTCGTGAGGTAAGCCGGCGCTCGGGCTGATGCGTCGCGAATACCCAAAGTGATCTCTTTCCGTCCCCAGGCCAGATCCGGACCCCTTGGCAAGTTGCTGGCCGCGCTGGGGGCGGTGATCCTGCTGACTGCGGCATTGATGTTTTCTTTGCTGATCCTGGCGGTCGTGGCCATCGCCGGAACCGTGGTCTGGAGCTACTTCTGGTGGAAGACCCGGAACCTCCGCAAAGCCATGCAGGAACACCCGCCGGGCGGCGTGGTGATCGACGGCGAAGTCATCGTGGTCGATGATGACGAATCGACACGCCGCGTGACCGTGACCGAGATTCAGGACAAGCGGCCCTAGTGCCCGTAGTTGCCTCTGGGGTGCTAGGCCAGCCGGGTTGCGCCGGCATCGACCTCGACACGGTTCCTGCCGAGCGCCTTGGCACGATAAAGGGCCTCGTCGGCCCGGGCGAGGAGGCCATCGGCGCCGCTGTCGCTGCTTCTCAAGACGGTGACACCGATGCTCACGGTAAAGAACAAGCTCATCCCCTCCCGCTGCAGGGGTGAGGCGGAGACCTTCCCGCACAGGCGCTCGGCGAAGACCTTGGCGGACGCCAGGTCGGCGCCGGGAAGAATGATCCCGAATTCTTCTCCGCCGAGTCGGCCGGCAGTGTCGATGCGGCGCAGTTCCCCTGCCACCAGGGCGGCGAAGTGTTTCAACATCGCATCCCCCGTCGGATGGCCGTAGCTGTCGTTGACGCGCTTGAAGAAATCGAGGTCCAGCATCAATAGCGCGGTATGCTGCTCGATGGTTCGCTGAAAACGCGCCAACTCTTCTTCGAGCCGGGCGACGAAACAGCGCCGGTTGACCAGTCCCGTCAGGAAATCGGTCGTCGCCAGGGCCCGCATTTCCTCTTCGGCACGCTTGCGATCGGTCATGTCCCGCGCCGAGCAGCAAAGCAGGCGCCGGCCATCGAGTTCAACCGGACTTATGCTGGTCTCAACGAAGATGATCCGGTCATCCTTGCGGCGGTAACACTTCTCCAGAATCGTCGGTTCCGCGTTGTGCAGCAATTGCTTCAAGAGGGCCTTGCCCGCGTGGGGCGACCATGTGTCATCCCACTGCGACGCATTCAGACGGAGGATTTCCTCGCGGCCATAGCCGAGCATGGCACTGAACGCCTCGTTGGCCTCCAATACGCTGCCGTCCTGGTCCAGGATGTGGATCCCGTCGTTGGTTGTGCGGAGGATCGCCTGGGACCTGCGGCTTTCCTTTTCCAGGGAAAGCGCCATACGTTTGCGGTCCGAGATGTCGCTGATGGTCCCCACCATGCGCAGCGGAGCGCCATCCGCGTCCCGTTCGACCACTCTGCCTCGGCCGAGTAACCACATGACGCTTCTGTTCCTGGTGATCATGCGGTATTCGATGACGCTTTGCGGCGTCTTGCCTTTCAAGTGCTCATCGATGGTGGCCGTGACATGCTGGAGATCCTCCGGATGAACCAGATGCTTGAGGAATTCCAGGTTCGGGGTCACTTCATCGGGCCGAAACCCGGTCATTTCATAATACCTGGGACTCAGGTAGGCGAATCCGGTCTTAAGGTTCAAGTCCCAAAGGCCATCGCTCGCAGCAGCCAGGGCGAAGTCGAGGCGTTCGGCCAAAGTCCGGTTGCGGACCGCCGACTCGATTCCGCTCAGCAACTGCCGCCCCGCCACCTTGGAGTACTGGAGCAGCAGCACGAACAGTACCGCCAGTCCGGTGGCAATCTGTATGCCGTACGGATTGTCGACAAAGGCGGTGTGGACGATGGGCAGGAGCAGGGCACCGGCAGCGAACAAGGCCATGGCCATTTGAATTGGCGACATGATGACGACACATATTCCCAGGACACCGACCAGCACTGTCAAGTTGAGCAAGTAGAACGTAAACTGCCCCTCGACCCAGAAGAACCACACCGAAGAGCCCCAGGCGAGGCCGGCGAGAGAGTTGCCGAAGATTCCCCATCTGGCCCAGCGCGCGGCATCCTCGTCGCGCCGTTGAGCGTGCCGGTAGCCGTAGCCTATGCCGATGATGGTGATCTCGACTGCATTGATCAGGCACAACCAAGCCGCCGCTCTGGCCCATCCGGCCACTGCAGCCATGACCCAAGCGAGCAACAAGGTGCCCAGCGGCGACGACCACGCACCCGCAACCGACCGGTCGATGAACACCGACACCTGTTCAGCCGCCACTCTCCGGGCAATCCGCGATTCGTCCAGATCGAGATGCGCTTGCATGTTCATCTCTGCCGTTTCAAGCGGCTGCCATGGCAGCGACGCTGCTCCGTCCATTGGAATCCTAGACTGACACTAGACCACGCCGACCGGGGTGAGATTGATCTAGGTCAATTCGCGGCGCGGTGTCTTGCCGCAGCGGTGGGGGTGTTTTGCGCCGGGGACGACCGACTGGTGGCCAAACTGGCTGCCTGTCGGCTGCCGTCCGTTGAACGGTGACAAAACAACCCGGCAAACTGTGAACCGTTTCACATCGATCGGCAGAGCCGATCGCTACAATCATCGGCAAAGATTTTCGTGCAGTTCAGTTAAGCGGTGGAAATGCCCAAAGGCGATGTCCGGGGCGAAACGATAAGAGGTGGTCGTCATGGTGGTCATTCCTGCACCCGAATCGGACCTTCCTGTTACCCCAGGCCCAGTTGCGGGCACTGGTGGCGGCGTCCTTGAAGCTGCGTTCGATATCGAAGGAATAGGCGGTATCGGACCGGGATCAAACCCGCACAACTCGAATGCGGTGCCGGATATGACCCAGCGCAATGCCGAACGCTATCACGTGAAATGGAAACTCGCGCTGGTCTTCGACAAACTGGAGCATCACCAGACCTTCCACGGCAGGACTGACGATCTTTCGCTGACCGGTACTGGCATGCTGACCAATGTGAATATTTCTTCACGTTCTCCATTGGTGCTTTTGTTGGCTCCACCCCCGCTACAGGTTGGACGCCGGCAGAAAATCATAGAAATTCAGGCGCGACAGGTATATGCGGTGTATTCAGGAGCTGCCTCGTGTTTTCGCCTCGGGTTTGCCTTCATTGGATTCAAGGACGATGGACTGCAGGTTCTCAAGGAGATGCTCAGCCATCACTTGCCAAAGATCCGGTGCAAACCCCAGGTTCATACGTAGTGCTTGCCGCAGCGGATCACGCTCCGGGCGGTGGCGGGCGCAACTATCAAAGAACCCCTTCCAGCTTCAGCAAGAACGCCTTGTTGCCGAGTCCGCCGGCATAGCCGGTCAGCGTGCCATTGGCGCCGATCACCCGATGGCACGGGACCATGATGCCGATCGGGTTCTTGCCGTTGGCCGCGCCCACCGCGCGCACCGCTGTCGGGCGCCCGATGGCGTAGGCCTGTTGCGCATAGGTCCAGGTCTCGCCGAACGGGATCTTCGACAATGCCGCCCAGGCCCGTTTCTGGAAATCCGTGCCCTGCGGGGCCAGCGGGACCGCAAATGTCCGCAACCGGCCGGCGAAATATTCGTCCAGCTCGCGCTGCGCCTGCCGCAATACTGCCTGCCGTTCGTCGTGTATCCAATCGGAGTCGACGGCCGGCAGGTACTTTCCGGCCATGATGTGCAGGTCCGTGATCGCTTTGCCGTTGCAAACGAGCAGGAGCTCACCGACCGGCGAGTCGTGCAATAGATAGTAGGTCGTCATGGTGCCATCTCCACGTCATGGGGTTTCTCAAGCGTGCGCCACAGGTGCAGCACGGCATAACTGCGCCACGGGCGCCAGGTTTCTGCCAGCGCCGCCGCCCGGCGCTGCCCCGCCATCGTGTTGGGCAGGTGCAAGGCGTTTTGCACTGCCACATCCTTGGGTGGCCACGCGTCCGGCCAGGCCAACGCCCGCATCGCGATGTAGTGGGCGGTCCACGGGCCGACACCCCGGATGCCGCACAGCGTTTCGATCGCCCGGGCCGGGTCGGCGCCACTCCCCAGTTCAAGCGCGCCGGACCTGACTGCCTGCGCAATTGCGATCATCGCTTCCGCCCGCTGGCCGACGATGCCGAGACGGCCGATGTCGCCACGTGTCAGTTCGGCGACGCGCGACGGCGCCGGGAAAACCCGCGTCAAGTTGTCGAAAGGTGTTGCAACGTGCTCGCCGAAGGCATCGACGAAGCGTGTCGCCAATGTCCTGGCGGCCTTTACCGTGACCTGTTGTCCGAGGACGGCGCGCAGGGCCAGTTCAAATGGATCGAACGCGCCGGGCAGGCGCAGTCCCACGGCTCCTGCTGCCAGCGGTCCGAGCGCCGTGCCGATTTCCGCCGGATCGGCCGCCACATCGAATACTTGCCTGGTGCGGGACAGCACCGCCTGGGTCGCACCGGCCAACGCTGCGGCAAAGCGCAACTGCAACGCGTGACGTTTCGGGACATGGCTGACTTCGAGCCATCCGGTTCCTGCCCCGGTTGTTTCGTCGCCGACGCGGAGGATGCGGCGATAGACACCCCCGCTTACCGCCTCGACCCCGGGAATAGCCCGCATCGCGAGGAACGTCAGCACCCGCACAAAATCGTACGGCGGCCGGTACGGCAACAGAAACGTCAATCCGTCCGCATCCGCCGAGGCAGCACTCCGCCCATCCTTGCGCAGCCGCGTCGGGCTGAAACCATAACGTTCCGCGAACAGCGCGTTCATCCGCCTGACGCTGGAAAATCCGCTGGCAAAGGCAATCTCCGCGACCGGCAGCGGCGTGTCGGTCAGCAGCCGCTTGGCCAGCAGCAAACGATGCGTCTGCGCATACTGGACCGGCGACACGCCGAATTCGTCGGCGAAAATGCGCCGCAGATGCCGGTCGGTGACCCCGATCCGTCGGGCCACGAAGGCCAGATCGACGTCGTTGGCGATCCCGTCCTCGATCATTCTGGCCGCCGTCCGGGCCAGTTTCGCGCTCGCTTCGGTCGCGGCGAAACCAGGCGCCAACTCGGGACGGCAACGCAGGCACGGCCGGAAACCGGCTGCCTCGGCCGCCGCCGCACTCGGATAGAAAGCGCAATTCTGTTGTTTGGGCAGGCGGACGCGGCAAATCGGGCGGCAATAGATGCGGGTCGACGAAACGCCGACGAAGAAATGCCCGTCGAAACGCAAGTCATGCGATTTCATGGCCTGATAGCAGGCGTCGGGAGTGAGGTGTCCGAATTGCATGCCGCCAGTCTAGCCGGGATACGGCAGATTACTCGCCGTTTTCGGACATCATCATCGGCTTGCGCTGCTCGGACGCGGCCGAAATCCAGCGTCGCAAGCCGTCGGTACTGGAGCGAAGGGGCGGCGGCAGTGCCGCCACTTCCATGATGGTCCGTACTTTGGTCTCAGCGACCGTTCGGACAGCCCGAAACATGGCGAAGAAGTAGTACCTCATTCGCCGTAACGTCAGCAAGCGGTCCCGGGGCAGCACCAAAGTTGCGATTTTGTCAGTCAACTCCGGCGGCGTAAGTATCAGCTACCTCGACCACGCTCTATGGCTCATTCTTCGTCTTCCGGATCCGCCGCAAAGCTGAAGTCGCGGATCGAGACGACGCCGACGACCTTCTTCTTGCCGTCCAGAACCGGAAGGTGGCGGATCTGGTTCTCAGACATGAGCACGATGGCTTCCTGTTGAGTCATTTTCAATGTGGCGAAGAGAATACGATCATGCTCAACCATGATGTCGCTAACCTTCGTCTCCTGTGAATTGCGTCCTTGAAGCGCTACCTTCCGAGCGTAGTCTTTCTCCGAAACTATGCCGATGAGCTTCCCCTCGTCCATTACCAGCAAGGCGCTCACATTGTGCTTTTCCATCTGGATCAGCGCGTCATGAACAGACTTCGTTGAACCAATCGAAATGACCGTGCCTTTTCGTGAGCCAAGAATATCGGAAATGGTTCTCATGATTGCTCCTGTTTAAGAATAGGAAATAGACCGTACTTCCGCCAGTTTTACCGGGTCTCGCCGCCTCAGTCAATCGCTTCGCCGCCGATTCGCGGCTGTGTTGACATTCGTCACCTTTCGGCACTCGAAGAATACTTACCAGTTCCTTGGCTGCCGCTCAGGTCAACAATTCGACGCCGCGCCATGCGCCGGTTTCCACCAGTCGTCTCGCGGTCTCTTTCAACTCTTTGGCGACGGCCGCCGCCGCCGGTGAAAGCCGTGCCGGCGAGATCGAGTAGAGATAGTTCCGGCGGCTGATCTGCGCGTCGGAGATGGACAGGAAGCGCCACTCCTTGCCCCGTTCTCCCTCCAGCAGGATGGCGGCCATCGGCTTGATGGTTGCGCCCATGCCGCTATAGACGCAGCCCATCAGCAGCGACAGCGAATCGATCTCAGCGACGATGTGCGCCCGCAGGTTGCGCTGTTCGAACTCGGCTGAAATCCGGCGCCGCAAACCGTGCGTGCTGGTCGGCAGGATCAGCGGCAGCGCCGCCGCCTCGACGATGGTCAGGCTGGTGCGTCGCTTGGCGACCAGCGTGCTGTGCCTGGGCAGCATGACGAACAGCTCCTCTTCGAGCAGAGGGTCGGCCGTCAGGTCCGGTGCCGCATCGCGGCTGAACAGAACGGCCAGGTCGAGTTGGCCGAGGCGCATCATCTGGCCGAGGTGGCCGCTCATGCCTTCGACGACATTCAGCAGGATGCTCGGATAACGCTCGCGGATCCGTTGCACCAGCGGCAGTCCCAGCGCCGAGACCGTCGTCGCCGGCAGGCCGACCGTGACCATGCCGTGTACTTCGCCCGATTCCTGGCGGGCGATCGACAGCGCCTGATCCAGCTGGCGCAGCATGAACTTGGCGTGATGGTAGAGCGCCAGGCCGTTGTCGGTCGGGATGACACCTTTCGAGGAGCGGTTCAGCAAGGGCTTGCCGACCTCGTCCTCGAGCTTGCTGAGTTGCTGGCTCAGCGCCGGCTGGGCGATAAAGAGTTGGCGCGACGCCTTGGAAAGGCTGCCGCATTCGATGATGTGGGCGAAGTACCGGAGTTGTCGCAAATCCACGGGAACCACCTCCAAACCGAACATCCGGGCGAGCCATAAGTTTATCCTATGGCCCATCTCTGAAAACGGTATTTTCGCTTTGTCGTTCATGTTCCTAGAATCGCCGCACGAGTGCCCGAATTTGCCACGGGGGTACGAGTGCCCGACTGAGGTACCAGGTAGCAGCAGTTGCCGTGCACGCGCGGCAAGACGCCCAAAGAGGCTTTCATATCAAAAACCGGCCGCTTCGGCCAACATCAGGAGGATCTAAAAATGGCAATCGACAAGAAACTCAGCAATGCGGCCGTGCCGTCCTCGAAGCGGCGCAGCGTAGTGATGGCGGGTGCGGTGCTGGCGGGAGCGTCGGCGCTGGGGTTTCCGGCATTGGTGTTCGGGCAGGCGGAAAAGATCAAGATCGGCCATCTGACGCCGATGACCGGCTTCCTCGGCGCGTTGGGCGATTACGCCGTGCTGGGCATCCGCATGGCCACCGAGGAGATCAATGCCGCCGGCGGCGTGATGGGCCGGCAACTCGACGTGATGTCGGAAGACTCGGTCAACCCCCAGGTGGCGTCCTCGAAGGCCCAGCGCATGATCGAGCGTGACGGCGTGACGGTCCTGATGGGCGAAATCAACTCGGCCTCGGCGCTGACCATCTCGCAGGTGGCGGCGCGCAACAAGAAGCTGTTCATGAGCATCGGCGCCCGTTCCGATGCGCTGCGCGGCAAGGACTGCAACCGCTACACCTTCCACGTCGATATCCCGGTCACAGTGATGGTCAACGCCGTGGGCCAGGCGCTGGTCCGCGACAACATGGTCAAGGACAAGAGGATCTTCAGCCTGACCGCCGACTACCTGTTCGGCCACGATCTGTCGCGCAACGCCAAGAGATTCTTTGCCGCCAACGGCGGCAACCAGATCGGCGACGAACTGGTGGCGACCGACGTCACCGACTTCAGCCCCTATCTGCTGAAGATCCGCCAGGCCAAGCCCGACCTCGTAGCGACCAACCTGGCCGGCAACCAGGTCACCAACTTCGTCAAGCAGTACGCCGAGTTCGGCCTGCCGTTCCCGGTGATCGGCTTCAACCTGAACACCGCCGATGCCTGGGCGGCCGGCGAGGGCAATCTGGGCGGCATCTGGCCGACGGTCTGGCATCACGATCTGCAGACGCCGGGTTCCAAGGAGTTTGTCGCCAACTTCACCAAGAAATACGGCAAGGTGCCGGAGAACCACGCCTGGATCGAGTACGTGTCGCTGAAGATGATGGCGCAGGCGATGAACGCGACCAAGTCGACCGATACCGACAAGCTGATCGCCTACTTCGAGTCCGAGGCCCAGTTCGACATCCTCAAGGGACGCAAGGCCTACTTCCGCTCCTGGGACCACCAGTTGATGCAGGAGGCCTATCCGTTTACCGTCAAGCCCAAGGGACAGGCCAAGGACAAATGGGACTTCCTGAAGTTCGGCGATGCGGTGCCCGCGCCGAACCAGCCGCTCGAAATGCTGGCCCCGACCAAGGCCGAAAGCGCCTGCAAGATGTGAGTTGAGGCGGGCCGCGGCGAGGGCAGGTGAACTCGCCACCGCCCGCTTCCCCTCAGGACTGCCATGGAATTCGTGTTCTTGCTGGAGCAGGTCGTCAACGGCCTGGTGCTCGGCGGCTATTACCTGTTGCTGGCGCTCGGCCTGTCGCTGATCTTCAGCGTCGGCGGCATTGTCAATCTGGCGCATGGAGCGTTCTACGCGGTGGGGGCCTATGTTTCGCTGGAGGTGATGAAGCACCTGGGCTTCGGCGCCAGCATCTTCATCACGCCGCTGGTGGTGGGCCTGCTGGGCATCCTGTTCGAACGTTTCCTGCTGCGGCGTTTCTACACTGCCGACCCGATTCTCAGTCTGCTGGTGACGTTCGGCCTGGCGATGGTGGCCGAACAGGTCCTGCGCATGGTCTGGGGTGCCGCCCCGTTGGCCTCGACCATGCCCGCGATATTCAAGGGTCAGACGATGCTCGGGGACTTCATGTTCTCGAAGTATCGCTTGTTCATTCTGGGAGTGGTCACCATCGTGATGGTCGGCGTCTGGCTGCTGCTTCACAAGACGGCCTTCGGCCGGGTGGTGCGCGCCGGCACGCAAAATCCCGACATGGTCGCGGTGCTGGGCATCCGCTTGCAGCCCTACATGACCGCCATCGTGGTGCTGGGGGTGGCGACCGCGGCGCTTGGCGGCGTGCTGTTCGGTCCGATCGCCGTGGTGCACCCGGCCATGGGCACCGAGATCATGACGGT
>Ga0208566_1001320_pt1 | contig 14624 bp, 14 predicted proteins | sample PL_2010_150m_FD_184159 | JGI IMG/M metagenome (GOLD analysis project Ga0208566, IMG submission 184159) | Freshwater microbial communities from Powell Lake, British Columbia, Canada to study Microbial Dark Matter (Phase II) - PL_2010_150m... | ecosystem: Environmental > Aquatic > Freshwater >...
CATACGGACTGCGCGACCAAGAATATCTGCGGCTCAAGATACTCACTTGCATGCTCCCAGCGATCTAAAATGCCCCAAAATGACCCATTCACTTTGCAGAAGACCCTGAATAATTGGCCTCAATGTGCGGATATTTGGGCAATTCCATCAAATTGTACTCGATGAACTCAATGAGCTCGAACTAGCCTAGATTCTTATTGTGTGGTACCCACTACCCCGCACTAACCACACGCAAACACTCGCGAGGTTCCGTTGAACAAGGCGATGATCAATGGCATCCGTTTCTATTTAACTTTCCAGAACGCAATTTCAACCTTCCTTCAGGTCTGACATCTTTGCTTTCTCAGGATATTCCCCATTGGCTGCGCAGCCTGATCTATCCAGGGCTCGATCTACATACTCGCAACCGGGCCTCGTTGCGCAGATTTTGGAAAACCGGGCCGCGCGACGTCCTCGATGCCGGCAGCGGCAATGGCTATTTTTCATGGTTGGCGTATGAATCGGGCGCGCGCGTAGTGGCGATGAATATCGAACGCGCCCAAGTAGAGAAGGCAAGAGATTTCCTGCTCGGGTACAAAAAGGGGGATCCGACGCGAATTCGGTTTGAACAATGCAACCTTTACGACTTGCGCAAGGAAAGCCGCGCATTTGACGAGATCATCTGCTTTGAAGTTTTAGAGCATTTGGCCCGAGATAGTGATGTGGTAAAGGAGTTCTTCCGCATCTTGCGACCCGGGGGAATGCTGCATCTGTGCTGCCCCTACCGGTTGCATCCACAGCATCGCGCAGAAGTGCTGGATTCCAATGAAACTGGAGGTCACGTGCGTGCCGGCTACACGGAGGCGGACTACCGTAAACTGCTGGAACCGTTGGGTTTCAGAATTGACAATGTTGCGGGGATCGGACCCAAATCTGTATGCGTCGCCGACAACATTCTCCGCGTTATACGAGAATCACTAGGTGATATATTCGCTCTGCCTTTCCTGCCGCTTGCACTACCGTGGGTCTGGTTTGCTAGGCTAAATCCGAAAACGCCGTTTTCCTTGTATGTAACAGCCGTAAAGCCTGCGAATTAACCTCGCCCAAGTCGCACTTGTGTCGCTATTCGCCCTCCCTTTAGTTGGTCGCGCCGGCCTCGGCAACGCCCTGTTTCCATGGGCCAGGGCAGAGTTGTTTGCGCACGAAACCGGTGCCAGAATCCTCGCACCGCATTGGGCTCAATTCCGCCTCGGCCCCTACCTTCGCGGAGAGCCCCAGAAGCGAAACTACGGGGGAGAGTTCCAAACTGACCACTACGTGTGCGGATTGTCGCGTTTAATCATCTGCGCATTGGGCCAGCGAATTCAGGAGGGACAGCATTTCCCGCATTCCAGTCTAAGCCAATCGTCTTTGCCAAAAATAGTTGAGTTTCGCGGAATCGATGATTTATTTGCGCCCCTGCTAGCAGAGCACGATTTCATCCGACGTCAGCTCTGGGCTATGACTACGCCCGCGCTCCGCACGAAGGGGGAAGTGTATGGAGCACCATACATTGCAATGCACGTACGTCGAGGAGACCTCACCCGGCAGGGCTTCGCGGAGCAGGATTTGTGGAAGGTAAATCAGTACACCCCGTTGTCCTGGTTTGTCGACATGGCCCGAGCAGTGCGACGCATCTCCTCGCTTCGATCCGTCCCCATCGTGATCTTTACGGACGGCGGGAGCGAAGAACTGGCAGCATTGCACAATATTGACAGCATTCGCTTCAGTCAGGGACGAGGGCCAATCACGGACTTGTGGGCTATGGCCAACGCTGGATTATTGTTCGCCAGCGGTTTCTCGACGTTCAGCATGTGGGCGAGTTTCCTAGGTGGAATGCCTACCGTTTATGCTCCCAGCAAAATTCAACAACGCGTGCAGACGGGACGAGCGAGCGCCTTTGAGATCGAGTTGGACGGGGATGACGAATTACCTCAACGCGCTCAAGCACAGTTGGATGTCTAATTGTTAGTTCAACCGAATTGCTTTGTAACGCTATATGCATCCGCTAAAGATCTTATCGGCACGGCCTTTTCTTTTTGATCACATAAAGAGATGGTCTCGCCGTCTCGGACGAGTAAATGCGCTCTACCTTCGCCTTGCTTCGGATCCTCAACTACACCGTTCTATAACGTTTCTCCAAATAGGCGCGAACGACGGGATCGCGCGCGATCCTATCCGTGAATTCATTGTTCGGTACGGCTGGAACGGTATTGCCGTCGAGCCACTGCCATCGATGTATTCGTTGCTGAAACGCGACTACGCTCGTTATCCGGCAGTAACCCCGGTCAACTGCGCCATTTCATACGGTGGCGGGTCCAAGCTGACGTTGTTTTGCGTATCGGATTCAGCGTTGAATAGGTATCCGAGCTACGCATCGATGATTGCATCCGCTAACCCGCTGCATCTGAAGTGACTGCTACCGTCAATTGCGCCCAGTGATGTAGCAGAAATATCTGTAAACCGGTTAACCGTCGAGGAAGTACTTGATCAGTGAGGGATCCAAGATATCGACCTACTGCATTTGAATGTGGAAGACCATGAACCCAACATTCTTCTCAACATGGACTTCTCCCGAGTAAACCCAAAGTACATATTATTTGAACATGATCATTTGTCAGCGGAAGACTTTGAGTTGATCGAGAAGCGGTTGTTCAAAGCTGGATTCAGTTTAGAGTCATTTTCCAGCGACACGCTAGCGGTACGCCAAATTCATTTCTAAGCCAGGGAGACGTCGCACATCGGTTGCCGGTTATTTGACGAAATTGGATTCTTCATCCTTTTCTAATCTGGACAAACACGCTATGGAAACATGACATTTTGAAGAGCACGGAGCGTACCAATTTACGTGGCGATGACCTAGCAGGGCGGAGAAGGCGGCTATTAATAGTTGTTAGCAGCTATAAACCAGCCATGCTCGCCGACATGCAGCGCGCCCGAATGCTAGCTTGGGAGCTGCCGGCTCTCGGTTGGGACGTTGAGATACTTACGCCCCACAGCAGCGAAGTTAGACAGGATGCGCTTGATGTTAGCTGCGCGGACTTTTTCCCCCGACATGAGTCAATACACGAAGTGAGATCCATGTTTCGCTTTGTATTTGAACTTTTCGGTTCGCATTCATCCGCTTGGAGCACATTGTGGCCAATGGCAAATGTCGGATGTGCTCTCCTCAAATCCGGGCGTTTTGATCTTGTCTACTTGTCCAGCACTACGTTTGTTTATTTTCTCCTGGGAATGTACTGGAAACGAAAATTTGAGGTGCCGTACATACTCGATTTCCACGATCCGTGGGTGCGTATTTGTGGTGCCGACGAAGTGCGGCGAAGCTGGAAAGAAAGTTTGCTAAACCGATTAGCTATTCTGATGGAGCGGTCTGCTGTTCTAAATGCAGCAGGTCTCGTGGCGGTTTCGCCCAATTACATTTCAACGCTCCAGCGACGATATGAGATGTCGAATCCTGGTTGGCTCGCGCCGAACCGCCATGCCGTGATCCCATTTGGAGCGTTAGGTGCAGATCTGCTGGAAGCCGGCAGGACCGCTAGAATCAGAGAGAAATCAGCTACCGATGAGTTAATCGTTAACTACGTTGGCGCCGGCGGTCCGATTATGCTTCGATCATTCAGTCTTATCTGCCGGTCCCTGGCCTACCTTCGAACGCAGGGAGGCCCTTTGGTGAAACGGGTGCGAATCCGGTTGTACGGTACGGTTTATGACTGGCAGTTCGGTGAAAGAAAACATCTCGAAGACGCAGCACAGGACGCTGGAGTAGGTGAATTGGTGAGCGAGCATCCTGGGCGGGTGTCCTACCGACGTTCCCTTGAACTCCTTCTCGAGAGCGACGGGGCGTTAATTCTGGGTGTCGATGAGCCAGGCTACATGCCGTCCAAACTTTTTGGCTACGCTCTTTCGGGCAAACCGTTGCTCGCGTCGCTGCGTAGGGACGGTCCCGCTTTCGCGCAGTTCCAAGGCAACCATGGGCTCGGTCATGCAATCTGGATTGATCACGACGGCGAAATGCCCCTGATCGAAGCTGCCAAAGCAGTAGACACATTCCTGCAGGAGATCGCAGATCGACGAATCTTCGATCGCAGAACTGATTTAGAACCCTACCTCGCGACAGCGATGGCACGCCGCCATGCGAATTTGTTCGACACCTGCCTAAAGACACAACGTTCTTGAATTCGGTCTCTCTCCCGCGAATACTGGTTCTGGTTCTTAGCTCCAACCCTTCACTGTTTCACCATGAGCGTCCTATTCGGACATCCGACAGGTAATCCTAACTCACACCAAGCGGCGCTGGCGCACTTCGAAGCCGGGCGCTTGGAAGCGTTTTGCGTGCCATGGATGCCATCCGCGGCCACTTTACGTTCTCTGGAGCATATTGTCCCGCTGAGGTCCATTGCGCAGCGTCTTGCTCGGCGCCATTTTGAACCACTCGCAGATGCGCCCAAGATCCAAGGACGAACAAGGGAGTTATGCCGCTTGGCTACCCGCATCCTTTGCGGAGGAGATGAGCGTGTTTCCTACGACGCCAACGATTGGCTTATGCACACCATGCGCAAGCACTGCGTGCGTTCGGCCGTCACGGTAGTCCACTCCTATGAAGATTGCTCCTTATCGCAATTTGAGAAAGCCAGCCACCTAGGTAAGGCTTGTATATATGACATGCCGATCGGCTACTACCCGGCATGGGAACAGACGCAGAACCAGCTGGCGAAACAATTCTCGGACTGGCTACCCGCAGATGGCCTGTCGTCTACCCGTTACGTCCGTCCAGAGCAAAAACGCCGGGAAATGGAACTTGCGAACCTGGTGCTTGTTCCTAGCGCGTTTGTGGCCGACACGGTTCGTAATTATTTTCCGGAAAAAACAATAGCACTTGCCCCTTACGGCGTGGATGTCGCTGCGTGGTTTCCGCGAATAGTCCAGAGACCCACCGATACGCTCACTTTCCTATTTGCCGGCCAGTGTTCGCTTCGAAAAGGCATACCGCTGCTCTTAAAGGCTTGGCGAGCAGCGGGACTAAAAGGTGCCCGATTGCAATTGGTTGGTTCCTGGCAACTAGCAGAAGAGAAGAAAAATGGTTTCCCCCACAATGCGACATGGATCGGACCTGTTTCAAGAGACCAACTACGTGAATGTTACCAACAAGCGAACGTATTCGTGTTGCCTACTTTTTTTGAAGGCCGCGCTTTGGTGATTGGTGAAGCCATGGCGTCAGGACTGCCGGTGCTTAGTACGCCCGCAAGCGGCGCAGAGGACCTGATCGATGATAGCTGCGGTAAATTGGTACCTGCCGGAAACCTCGAAGCGCTGGTAGAAGGCTTGAAATGGTTCGATCAACATCGGGAACAATTGTCCGAGTTGAGCCGTGCCGCGCGGGTACGGGCTGAACGCTGCACTTGGCGACATTACCGCCACTGCGTCACTAGCGCTGTTGCCCCGTTCGTCTGATTTGAGCCGCGCCGGAGTACCTGTGACTCGAAACAAGACCCTGCTCGCGATTGTCGTATCTCATCCAATTCAGTATTACGTACCCCTCTATCGACGGCTCGCGCGGAGGACCGATCTTGCAGTCAAGGTCTTCTTTACCTGGCATGCGGGTCAGGTGCCAATGCACGATCACGGATTCCAGCATCCGGTCGCGTGGGATATTCCGTTGACCGAGGGATACGAATTCGAATTAATCCCCAACATCTCGCCCGATCCGGGTACTCATCATTTCTTTGGGTTGAGAAACCCATCTCTCGTCGATCGAGTCTGCGCGTGGCAACCCGACGTGGTGCATATCACTGGTTGGGCTTGGTGCTCGCATCTGCTTGCGTTGCGCGCTTTTCGTCAGAAGGGCGTACTGACACTTTTCCGTGGCGATTCCCACCTTCTAGACTCCCCGCGCGGCGGCCCCCGGTGGTGGCTTAAGCGTGCCGTTCTGGAACGCGTCTATTCCTGGCCAACAGCATTTCTATACGTGGGCACTGCAAATCGCGCCTACTTTGAAGCCTTCGGTATCGGGCTGGACCGCCTGTATCCCTGCACACATTCCATTGATGTCGCTAGGTATTCAGAACCTGCAGAAGCGTTTGAGCAGGAGGCCGTTCAGTGGCGTCGGCGACTCGGAATTGTCGACAATCGCCCTGTAATTGTATTTGCAGGAAAATTCGAGCGCAGAAAGCGCCCCGTTGAGTTAATGCGTGCGGTTCAAGACTTGGGAAATCCGGACATTATCTTAGTATTGGTTGGCGACGGCGAGCTACGAAACGAGGTGCACGCACTCGCAGCCGCCAATCCGGACCGCTTTAGAGTGCTGCCGTTCCAGAACCAGAGTCGTATGCCAGTAGTATACCGCTTGGGAGAACTTTTCATACTCCCCTCGGCGTTCGGAGAAACGTGGGGGCTTGCGGTGAACGAAGCCATGGCCTGCGGGCGAGCGGTACTGGTCAGCGACCGGGTCGGCTGCGCTGCCGACGTAGTCGACGCCTCGTGCGGACGCGCGTTCCCATGGAACGACCTTTCTATGATGATGCAAATCGCAAATGCGATGATGTCTGACCGAAAAGCGCTTTCACAAATGGGACTGGCGTCGGCAAAACGAGCTTGGGCGTTCGATATATCGCATACCGAGAGCACCCTTATGAACTGCTTACTTAGATTGCACGCGCGATGATTGCGTCGACTTCCGGCGGTCACCCTCTGCAAGGCCACCGGGCAATGCGCCCGCTCGCAGTAGGGACAGTGCTGTTGGTTTTAGCCGGATTTGTGTGGGCCAATTCGGGCGAGCAGTTGCTCGCATATCTGATCGTCTTAACCGTCGCAGTATTGCCAAGCGCGCTCTGGATCAGAATGGGCACCCTGGGAATTCCGGTCTTCCCGATGGTCGCTCTTGTCTATATACCCTATTTTGCACGTCCCGCTCTGAACGATAGCGATATTCTGCTCGGCTACTCGGAGTGGGAAATCGTGGTCGCAGCCATTGCAATCGCGCTTTTCTTGTTGGCTGCGACCGTTTCATGGCGATTGGTGTTAGGCCGGCCGCAATTGCAGCATCGAGCCCCCCAGGATGGGGTTGACCCGTCACGAGAAGTGCGCTTCGCGTTACTTGGTCTGCTGGTGGGGATCATATTTCATATTGGTACCATTTCCGGATCGTTCGCCTGGGTCGGGTCGTTTTTCGGGTTGGTGCGCATTGTCGCGGTTACGTTTGTGACTGTAGCTTTGTTCTTGATCGGCGTTACTCGGGGGCAGGGTCATCTGCGTGGAAATCCATGGGCGATGGCAGTGATCGGAACAACGTTGCTAATTATATTGACTTGGAGTTCCCTGTTCTTGGTTGGCGGCGTAGTCTATATTCTGGCTATGCTATTTGGTTACGTCATCGCCGCCAGGCGTGTACCTTGGCTTGTGGTAGGGACAGCCTTGATCGCAGTGACGGTGCTCCATGCGGGCAAGGCCGAAATGCGCGAAAAATACTGGGAGACCGGTACCAACTATGGCGGCATATCCTCCGTGATGCAGCTACCTGGAATGGCTACTGAATGGGTCGCTAACGGCATCAAAGCCATTGCTACCAATTCAGTTGGCCAAAGCGCTATCGAACGCACGTCCCTGCTTCAGATGGTCTTGCGGGTGCAACGTGAAACACCGGATCACATCGACTATCTCAACGGCGAAACCTACGCCCTCCTGCCCAGCATACTAGTTCCTCGCTTCATCGAATCCGACAAACCCGCAAGCCAAGTGGGCATGGATCTGCTCAACAGGAGATATGGCCTCATCTCCGTCGACGAGGAGTCGAGCACGGCGATCGGGTGGGGTCTTATCGCGGAGGCCTACGCAAATTATGGTTACTTCGGCGTGATTGGCATAGCACTATTGGTCGGGGGGTTTTGCGGAAAACTCGAGCACTGGGGAAAAGACGCAGCAATAATTTCCTTACCCACCTTGACAGGTATCGCCGCCACGATGGTATTGATTAATATCGAATTGGATTTCATACAGGCGTGTTCAACGCTTCTTCAATCTTTCGCGTCAGTGCTCATATTTCTTACAACCTTTAGATTGTTCGTTGTTCATCGAGGCGAAAGAACCGGCAGCGCGAACTGGTGAGAATACTTCACGTCGTACCCTCATACCTTCCCGCCCTCCGCTACGGCGGGCCAATCCTCTCCGTCCATGGCCTATGCAAGGCCTTGGTCGCGCAAGGTCACGAGGTCGAAGTATTCACCACCAGTGTTGACGGCCCTAGGGATTCCGACGTTCCACTCGGGGTTTCGGTGAATTGCGACGGCGTTAAGGTTTGGTATTTTTCAGTACCGCATCTTCGAAGACTCTATTGGTGTCCGAAGATGACCGACGCTTTGCGGCGGCGCGTCAGCACCTTCGATGTCATCCATACACACTCCGTTTTCCTTTGGCCAACGTGGGCCGCGGCGCGAATCGCGCGGCAATATGCCATCCCCTATGTCATCGCGCCCCGCGGCATGCTAGTCGGCGAGTTGATTCGGCGCAAGAGTCGTTGGTTCAAGACCGCTTGGATTGAAATTTTCGAAAAACGTAACCTCGCAGGTGCTGCAGTGGTCCACTTTACCAGCCAGCTAGAGAAAGACGAGGCGACAAGGCTCGGCTTACAGTTTAGGGCGACATGTGTAGTGCCAAACGGGGTCGACAAAGAGGAAATCCACAATGAATCGGACGAGCGCGATCTCCCGCCGTGGTTTGCGTGTCAGCATCAACGCTATTTGTTATTCATTGGACGAATAAATTGGAAAAAAGGGCTTGATCGTCTGATTTGCGCTCTTCCCTACGTGCCCGATCGTCATTTGGTCATCCTGGGAAATGACGAAGAGGGATATCAGCCGACGCTTGAGACGCTGGCAAGACAAGAAGGAGTGCGTGACCGTATTTCCTTTATTGGACCAGTCTACGGGCTGGACAAAAGGGTGATTCTCAAACACGCAGAGGCGCTAGTACTGCCTTCCTATTCTGAGAATTTCGGCAACGTGGTTCTGGAGGGCATGGCGGCGGGATGCCCGGTCGTCGTGACTCCAGAAGTCGGCGCCGCAGATCTAGTGCTGGAAGCGGGTGCGGGTATCGTACTGGATGGAAGTCCAGAGAAATTGGGTAGAGGAATCGCAGATCTGATAGCAGATCCAGAGCGAGGTAGTACGATGGGCCAACGGGGTCGTGACGCCGCGGCTTCCAAATACACCTGGGAAGCCATCGCTCGGCGCATGGAGGAAGTCTACCGGGAAGCGCTAAAAGGGCGCGAGCAGTTACATCAGGCTGCGCGCTCAGGAAATCGTGACTGAGTACAGAGTTCAAATGGGCCTGGGGTATGTTCATGCCTAATACACCGTTGTTGCCGATACCCGTCACGGTGATTATATTCACTTTGGATGAAGAGGTTCACCTTCCCAAGTGCCTCATGAGCGTCGCATGGTGCGATGACGTGATTGTCGTAGATTCCTTCAGCCATGACCGCACGGAAGAGGTTTGTCGGATCGCGGCGGGACGTTTTTTTCAGCATGCGTTCACAGGATTTGGCGATCAGCGCAATTGGGCGTTGGAGAACACGGCGCCCAATCATGAGTGGGTGCTAATCCTTGACGCGGACGAGCGAGTGCCGGGCGACTTGGCGGCAGCGTTGGCCGTCGCCGTGTCAAACGCGCCGGATTCGGTAGGCGCGTTCCGGCTAAAGCGTCGCTTGCATATGTGGGGGCGATGGCTCCGCTATAGCAGCCTCTATCCGAGTTGGGTGGTAAGACTGGTGCGGAAGGGCCGGGTCCGATATGTCAATCGCGGGCATGCAGAAACCCAGGATGTCATTGGCGAGGTGCGCGATCTGAACAACGACTTAATTGACGAAAATCTCAAAGGCATCGACGAGTGGTTCGAGCGGCAGAACCGGTATTCGAGCAAGGATGCGGAGTTCGAGTTGTCCATCGAAAATCAGCGTTTCAGACTAGGCGACGTGATCAGTGGTGATCCGCTGCTGCGTCGGAAGGCTCTGAAACGGTTGGCCGCGATGTTGCCAGGGCGGCCATTGATTTACTTCTTGTACAGCTACGTCTGGCGGCGCGGCTTCCTCGACGGCAAAGACGGCTTGGTATTCTGCATGATGAAAGCGCTGTACCAAGGCATGGTGGAAGCGAAAAAGCATGACATCCGGCGGAAATCAGGCCGATGACATCCTCCATTCTCGTCACAGGCGGCGCCGGCTACATCGGCTCGCACATGGTGAAGCTTCTGCTGCGACAAGGACATCAGGTCACCGTATTCGACAATCTTTCCAGCGGCCACCGCGACGCCGTGCAGGGCGTCGATTTTGTCGAAGGGGATCTCCGCCGAACAACCGACGCGGCCCAAGCGTTTAGCGGCCGCCATTTCGATCTCGTGATGCACTTCGCCGCCAGTTGTTACGTCGGCGAGTCGGTGCTAGAGCCTGGGAAGTACTACAGCAATAACGTAATCGGAACGCTGAATCTGCTGGAAGCGATGCGCGCGGTTCAGGTGAAGCGCCTGGTGTTCTCCTCGACCTGCAGCACCTATGGCGACCCGGTTTTATTACCCATGAGTGAAGACCATCCGCAGCACCCCGTCAATCCTTACGGCATGACGAAGCTCACCGCCGAGCGCGCGATGACGGACTATGGGCGTGCCTATGGGTTAGGCACCGTCGCGCTGCGGTACTTCAACGCTGCCGGGTGCGATTCTGAGGGCGAGCTGGGCGAGCGTCATGATCCGGAGACGCATCTGATTCCGCTCGTTCTCCGCGAAGCGCTGCGTATGCGCGCCGGTGGAAACCCGGAAGACACGCAGTTGCAGGTTTTCGGCGACGACTTCGACACGCCGGACGGCAGCTGCATTCGCGACTATGTGCATATCGCAGACCTGTGCGCGGCGCACCTGCTTGCGATGGAGCGATTGATGGGCGACGAGGTCGCCGGATTCAAGGCGTTCAATCTCGGGATCGGCAAAGGCTTTTCGGTCAAAGAAGTCATCGAAACCTGCCGGCGCGTGACGGGACAGGACATTCGGTACCGGGTGGCTGGACGGCGGGCTGGGGATCCGGCGCGCTTGGTGGCGAGCGCAGAACGCGCTCGCGCGGAGTTGGGTTGGTCGCCGCAGTTCAATGAGCTGTCTGATATTGTCGAAACTGCCTGGCGGTGGTTTTCCAGGCAGCCTGCGTTGGCAAACGGATAGTTGGTCCTTTGAGATAACGAGGTCGGGAGCGAAATCCGTGACCTGCCCCTCCCGCAACTCATTTGTCATTGCAATATACCCAAAACGGGTATTGCAACGCCCAAAATGGGTATAAGGACAAAAAAGCAGGCCAAGCCGCGAATGACGCGCCGGTCGGCCGACGCCGTCCCGCCACAGCGCACCAACCTGGCGGACGCGCTCTTTTCCGGGACCCAGCAGCGGGTGCTGGGTCTATTGTTCGGCCAATCGGGGCGCCGCTTTTTTTGCGACCGAATTGATCGGCCTGGTGGGCGCCGGCTCGGGCGTCGTCCAACGGGGGCTGCGGCGCTTGGCCGAAAGTGGCCTGGTGGTCGTGACGCGCGTGGGCAATCAGAAACACTATCAGGCGAACCGCGACGCGCCCGTGTTCGAGGAATTGCGCGGTCTCGTGGCGAAAACGGTCGGCCTCGCCGACCCGTTGCGTGCCGCCTTGGTGACTTTGGGTGATCGCATTCGCCTGGCGCTGGTGTACGGTTCGGTCGCCAAGAAAAGCGAGAGTGTAACGAGCGATATCGATGTGCTGATTGTCGCCGACGATCTCACCCTCGAGGAGGTCTATGTTGCGCTTGCGGGGGCGGAACGGCAGCTTGCCCGCCGGGTGAATCCTACGCTCTATACGCGAGCGGAGTTCGTGCGCCGGCGCAAGGCGGGCAACCCATTCCTCGCCAAGGTTCTGGCCGGCGAAACCCTGCCGCTGATCGGAAAGGAAACCGATGTCGCTGGCTCCGCTCGATAACCTGGTGCGCATCGGCCAGTTCAAGGCAGAGCCTGCGGCGCGCCGCTGGTGCAAAACGGCGCCTCGTTCGACGCACAATCTAGCTTAGATTTGCCTGCGCTCGTAGCCACGGCGAATGTAATTGACAACATTGCCTATCGTACTGCTTTACATTACACTATTGTCGTGATCAAGAGCTTCCGGCACAAGGGCATAGAACGTTTCTTCAAGAACGACGACGCCCGTGGAATCAATGCGAAGCACGGACCGCGCATTCGACGCATGCTTGACCTGATCGACCAGGCAAGCGCCGTGGAGCAATTGGATATCCCCGGCATGCATCTGCACCAGTTGAAATTCGACCGGAAGGGAGAATGGGCGATGACTGTATCGGGCAACTGGCGAATCACATTTCGTTTTGTTGGCGAGGATGCGACCAACGTCAACCTGGAGGACTATCACTGATGGCTAAGACGTTGAGAAGCCGGAATCGCCGCCCGACACATCCGGGCGAAATTCTGCGCGAGGATGTATTGCCGGCGTTGAACCTGACACAAAAGGAACTCGCCGATCGGCTCGGGGTTTCACGGCTGACGGTTTCGGAAGTACTGCTTCAAAAACGTAGCGTTACTCCGGACATGGCGATTCGTTTGGGCAAACTGCTGGGCAATGGCCCGGAGATTTGGCTACGCATGCAGCAGGCAGTTGATGTCTGGGCCCTCGAGCAGCGCGGCGGATATGAACGCATTGAACGGCTTGAAGCCGCCTAGGGCTTCGTTCAATGCACCGCCCTAGCCTTACTGCGGATTGTGCGAAGCCCGAATCCCTCCTCGGCGAGATAGTTAGGGTGGAGTAACAAGCAAGAGCGGTCAGTTCGACCGACAACACCAGGACCATCGCTCAAGTGACCACCATCCTCGGCCTCAACGCCTACCACGCCGACTCCTCCGCTTGTCTCGTCAAAGACGGCACGCTGATTGCCGCGGCAGAGGAGGAGCGCTTCCGCCGCATCAAGCACTGGGCCGGTTTTCCGTCCGAGGCTATCCGCTATTGCTTGGCTGAAGGCGGAATCCGCCTGGCCGACATCGACGTGGTCGCGATCAACCAGGACGCAGGCGCCAACCTGTGGAAGAAGGTGGCCTACCTGGCCACGCGCCGGCCGGACTTGTCGCTGGTCCGCGATCGCCTGCGCAACAAGCGCGAGCGCGTGGGTGTCGCCGCGGAGCTCGCGCGCGCATTTCCCGGCGAGAGCCTGCGCGCGGGGTTTCGTGAGGGGCTGCGCGAGGTCGAGCATCACCTCGCCCACTTGGGGTCCGCGTTTCTGGTGTCTCCGTTCGAGGAGGCGGTCGCGGTTTCGGTGGACGGCTTCGGTGATTTTGCCAGCGCCGCCTGGGGCATCGGCCGCGGCAGCCGCGTCGAAGCGGAAGACAAGGTCTATTTCCCGCATTCGCTCGGAATTTTCTATCAGGCGCTGACTCAGTATCTGGGTTTTCCGAACTACGGCGACGAATACAAGGTGATGGGTCTTGCGCCTTATGGCGAGCCGCGCTTCATGAGCGAGATGCGGCAGATCGTGAAGCTCGAAGGTGATGGGACGTTCCGTCTGACTTTAGATTACTTTCGACACCACCGGGAAAAGATCGGCTACGAATGGGCGGACGGCGCGCCCTTTTTCAGCGATTTGTATTCACAGCGCCTGGTCGAATTACTGGGGCCGGCGCGCAAAACGGAGGACGAGCTTACTCAACGCCACAAGGACATCGCGCGTTCGGTGCAAGGCATGTACGAGGAGGCGTTTTTTCATTTGCTCAATCGGCTGCACGAGCGCTACCACGTGGATTCATTGGCGCTGGCCGGGGGATGCGCGATGAATTCGGTGGCGAATGGCAAGGTGTATGGCAATACACCGTTCAGGCGGATGTATGTGCAATCGGCAGCGGGGGATGCCGGCGGGGCGATCGGGGCGGCGTTTGTGGTGTGGAATGAGATGAATGGTGGGCGCTCGTCGTCCCTCCCCTCACCCCAGCCCTCTCCCCGCACGCGGGGCGAGGGGGAAGCCCGCACAAACGGGGTAGATCCACGCAGTGGGTCGGAATTAAAGCGATTTGTAATGGACCACGCCTATTGGGGTCCGCAGTTCTCTGACGAGGAAATCGGGGCGCTGCTCGGAGCGAAAAAGGCTGAGATTGCGGCGCAGGGTTGCGGCGTGAATCGGCTGGAGAACGAGGCTGCGCTTTGCTCTCAGACCGCCAGGGCGATCGCCGATGGCAAGGTGGTCGGCTGGTTTCAGGGACGCATGGAATGGGGGCCGCGGGCGTTGGGCAATCGCTCCATCCTCGCCGATCCGCGGCGCGCCGACATGAAGGATCTGCTCAATCTCAAGATCAAGCGGCGCGAGTCTTTCCGGCCGTTCGCGCCCTCGATCCTGCGCGAGCACGTGGCCGCTTGGTTCGAGGTCGATGACGACGTGCCCTTCATGATGCAGGTGTATCCGATCCGGGCGGAAAAGCGCGCTCTGATTCCGGCGGTCACTCATGTGGATGGATCCGGACGACTGCAGACCGTCACGCGCGATACCAACCCGCGCTATTACGCGCTGATCGACGCGTTTCACGAGCTTACGGGAATACCGATGGTTCTGAATACATCGTTC
>Ga0208566_1001321_pt1 | contig 14609 bp, 14 predicted proteins | sample PL_2010_150m_FD_184159 | JGI IMG/M metagenome (GOLD analysis project Ga0208566, IMG submission 184159) | Freshwater microbial communities from Powell Lake, British Columbia, Canada to study Microbial Dark Matter (Phase II) - PL_2010_150m... | ecosystem: Environmental > Aquatic > Freshwater >...
GGGTCGCAGGCTCCGGCTTCGTTGCGTTCCGGAGCTATTGTTTGCTTACGACCCCTCCTTTGCCTATGGGAACCGGATCGAGCGGCTGATTTCGGAGATCCACCGGGAAGAGGAGGCGCATGTTCCGGAGGATTAGCGATCTGATCGGCCGAAACCGGGTTTTTCTGATCACGGCCCATGAACGGCTTGACGGGGATGCCCTGGGTTCGGAGCTGGCCCTTTTCCATATGCTGCGGGGGCTCGGGAAAGAGGTCACCATTTATAATCAGGACCGGACGCCGGAGAATTACCTTTTCCTCACGGGGTGCGACGGTATCGTCCGCGAGCTTCCTCCTCTCGAACCCTTCGAGGTCGCCTTTATTCTCGATTGCAGCGAATTGGATCGGATCGGAAAAGAATCGGCCCGGGTTGGGTTGATCCCGAACCTTGTCAACATCGATCATCACGTCTCCAACGGGGGGTTCTGCGACATTCGGCTGATCGATCCGCAGGCGAGTTCGACGGGCGAACTGATTTTCCGGCTCATCCGGGATATGGGTCTTGCGATGACCGGCGAGATCGCGACTTGCCTCTATACGGCGATTCTGACGGATACGGGCGGTTTTCGCTACGGAAACACCCGCCGGGGCGCCCTTCTGGCCGCGGCGGATCTGGTGGCCGGTGGCGCCGATCCCCAGTGGATCTCGGAAAATGTCTACGAAGCGGATCCGCCGGCTCGGATCCGTCTGCTGGCGGCGGTTCTTTCCACGCTGGCCATCGACGAAGGAGGCCGTGTCGGTTCACTTACCGTAACGCAGAATGCGCTCGCCGCTGCCGGGGCGCTGCCGGATCATGCCGAAGGGTTTGTCGATCTGCCCCGGTCCATCCGCGGGGTCGAAATCTCCATCCTCTACTCGGAGCTGTCGGACGGGCGTTTCAAGCTGAGCCTGCGCTCGAAGGGGAGCGTCAACGTGGAGCGCGTGGCCCGCGCCTTCGGCGGCGGGGGGCATACCAATGCCGCCGGTTGCCAGGTGGACGGGGAGCTGCCGGAGATCCGCAGGCGGGTGATCGAGACGATTCGGGAGTCTGCGCCGGAATCATGAACGGTGTCATTGTCATCGACAAGGCGTCGGGGCCGACATCCCGGGATGTTGTGGAGGAGGTAAGGCGGGCGCTCGGGATCCGGAAGGCGGGCCATACCGGGACGCTGGATCCGCTGGCGACCGGCGTCCTCCCGATCTGCCTCAACGAGGCGACGAAGCTGGTCCAGTTCCTGGCGCTCGACAACAAGGAGTATCGGGCGACCCTGCTATTGGGGGTTCGGACCGACACCCTGGACACGGAGGGGAACGTAATCGACCGGCAGGAACCCCGCGTGATCCGGGAACAGGTGGAGGCCGTGCTGAGCGGTCTGAAGGGGAGGCGGGAGCAGTTTCCGCCCCGATACTCGGCGGTGAAGGTCCGGGGGAAGGCTCTTTACGACTGGGCGCGCCGGGGGATCGACGTAGAGGCGCCGGCACGGGAGGTGGAGATTTACGACATCCGGATCGAGGGGATTTGTCTCCCCGAGGTGACCTTTACGGTCTCCTGTTCGAAGGGCACCTATATCCGCTCTCTCTGCGCGGAGGCAGGTGAGGCGCTCGGCTGCGGAGGGTGCATGTCTGCCCTGCGCCGGACCCGAAGCGGCAATTTCAGCGCGGATGCGGCTGTCGCGCTGGAGGGATTGACGGGTGAGGAAAAGCGGGAACGGCTGGAGGCGCATCTGATGCCGATGGCGGAGCTCCTGCCCGATCTTGCCGTCATCGATGTGGATCCGCAGTTGGCGGAAAGGTTGCGGGACGGCTATCAGCCGGATGGCGAGGTTCTGAGCCGTTATCATATTCCTTTTCTTGTCGCTGGAGATGTGATAAAGTTCACGCTCCATGACAAACATCTGGTGGCCGTCGCCCGGATGCTCTGCGCATCGGATGAACTGGTTTCGCGGGAGGGGAAGAGACAGGCGGTCCGGATTTTACGGGTATTGAACGATTGAGAGGCCCAAGGCCTCGATACTTGCGTGATTGAATTAAGGGAGGATGAGATCAGTGTTAGATGCAGACAAGAGAAAGGGAATCATCGGAAGTTATCAGTTGCACGAAAAGGATACGGGATCTCCAGAGGTCCAGATTGCCCTCCTCAGCGGCAGGATTGAGTATCTGACAGAACACTTCAAGACTCACAAGAAGGACCATCACTCCCGGCGGGGGCTCCTGAAGCTGGTCGGTCAGCGGCGAAGGCTTCTGGATTACGTGAAGAACAAGGACGTGGAACGCTACAGAGCGGTGATTCAGCGTCTCGGGCTCAGGAAGTAACTTGGGCGCAGGGTGTGGGGTATCGATCAGGAGTAGGAAGTAAGGAGTAAGAAGCAGGTTTTGACATGCCTACTCCCTACTGCCTACTGCCTACTCCTTTCATGCGCCGCACTGTAAATCAACCATTGAGAGGAAAATATGAGTAAACTGTTCAGTACAGATTTTGCGGGGAGGTGCATCTCCCTCAAAACGGACTATGTAGCGGGGCAGGCGGACGGCGCCGTCTTGGCGACATACGGGGATACGGTGGTTCTGGTGACCGCCGTTTCGTTGAAGACAATCCGGGAGGGGGTCGATTTTCTCCCGTTGACCGTCGATTATCAGGAAATGACCTTTGCGGCCGGGAAGATTCCCGGGGGGTTCTTCAAACGGGAAGGGCGTCTAAACGAGAAGGAGATCCTGACTTCGCGGATCATTGACCGCTCCATCCGGCCGCTGTTTCCGAAGAACTATTTCCACGAAACACAGATCATGGCGTCGGTCCTTTCCGTGGACAACGAGAACGACTCCGATGTAGCGGCGATGCTTGCCGCGTCCGCGGCGCTGGTGATCTCGAACATCCCGTTCAAGGGGCCGATCGCCGGTGTCCGGGTCGGCCGCGTGGACGGCGCCTTCGTCTGCAACCCCTCGCAGGCGCTCCAGGAAAAAAGCGATCTCAACCTCTTCCTGGTGGGACGGAAGATCCTTCCTGGTACGGAGGGAAGGGCCTATGACGTCAACCTGGTCATGATGGAAGGCGGGGCGGAGGAGGTTGCGGAGGATGTCATCGTTGATGCGATCAACTTCGGCCTCGAACAGATGCGTCCGGTGATCGATCTTCAGGACCGGATGCGTCAGGAGACGGGCAAGGCCAAACGGGAAGTCGTGATTCCTGCCGTGGACGAGACCCTTGTCGCGAAGGTGACCGAAGCGGCCCTGCCGGGGCTGAAAGAGGGCTACGGCATGGCGCGCAAGATGGAGCGCTATGCAAAGTTGAGCGAGGTCCGGAAAAACGCCGTCCAGGCGCTGACGGCCGAAAATCCGTCGCTGAAGGGCAAGATTCTGGAGATCATCGAATCGCTCGAACGGCGCATCCTCCGGGAAATGATCATCAAGGAGAAGCGGAGAATCGACGGCCGCTCCACCACGGAAATCCGTCCGATCAGCTCCGAGGTCGGGCTCCTGCCCCGCGCCCACGGTTCGGCCCTGTTCAACCGGGGGGAGACACAGGCCCTGGTGACCGTGACCCTGGGAACCTCCCATGACGAACAGCGGATGGATTACATCGCAGGCGAGGAGCGGCGCTCCTTCCTGCTCCACTACAATTTCCCGCCCTTCAGCGTGGGCGAGGCCAAACCCCTCCGGAGCCCGGGAAGGCGCGAGATCGGCCACGGCGGCCTTTCGCGCCGGGCGCTGATGCCGGTTCTGCCGCCCAAGGAGGCATTCCCCTATACGATCCGGGTCGTCTCCGATATCCTGTCGTCCAACGGCTCCTCTTCGATGGCCACCGTCTGCGGCGGCTGCCTCTCGCTGATGGACGCCGGGGTGCCGATCCGGGACACGGTCGCCGGGATTGCCATGGGGCTTCTGCAGGAGGGCGACCAGGTGGTGATCCTCTCCGATATTCTGGGCGATGAGGACCACGCCGGCGACATGGACTTCAAGGTCTGTGGAACCGAAAAGGGTGTCACCTCCCTGCAGATGGACATCAAGATCGACAATCTGACCGGGGAGATTCTCCGGAAGGCATTGAACCAGGCCCGTGAGGGGCGGATCCACATCATCGGCAAAATGCGCGAGACCCTTGCTGCACCGCGGGCGGATATTTCTGTTTACGCCCCGAGGATCACCACCGTCAAGGTTCGGCCGGAGAAGGTGCGCGACGTGATCGGTTCCGGCGGCAAGAACATCCGTCAGATCGTGGCGGAGACCGGCGTCGAGATCAACGTGGAGGATGACGGCACCGTAACCATCGCTTCCAGCGACGCGGAAGCCGCCGCGCGGGCCGTGGCCATGGTGAAGTGGCTCACGGAGGATGCGGAGGTCGGCAAGATCTACGATGGGACGGTTAAGAAGATCGTCGATTTCGGCGCCTTCGTCGAGATCCTGCCGGGTACGGAAGGGCTCCTGCACATCTCGCAGCTCGCCAAAGAGAGGGTGAACAAGGTCACCGACATCCTCCAGGAGGGGGACGCAGTGAGGGTGAAGGTGCTGGAGGTGGACAAGCAGGGGAAGATCCGCCTCAGCCGAAAGGAAGCGCTGGCAGAAAATGGTCAATAAGACCATCCTGGACAACAACATCCGGGTGATTTCCGAGGAGATCGACCATGTCCGGTCGATCTCCATCGGGGCCTGGGTGGAGGGCGGCTCCCGCCGGGAAAACGGCCTGACCAACGGGATGGCCCATTTCATCGAACACATGCTGTTCAAGGGGACCGAACGCCGGTCCGCCTTCGATATTGCCTCCGCCATCGATTCCGTGGGCGGGGTGATGAACGCCGCCACGGGGAAGGAGATGACCTCCTTCTATATCAAGATCCCGGATTACCACCTGGAGATGGCCATCGATCTTCTGGCCGATATTTTCACCGGTTCGCGTTTTGCCGAGGAGGATATCGACCGGGAGCGGTCGGTGATCCTCCAGGAGATCCGGATGGTCGAAGACACCCCCGACGAAACCATCCATGATTTCTTCGAAGGGATGTTCTGGAAAGGACATTCCCTCGGTCTGCCCATTCTCGGGACGAAGGAAAGGGTCGAATCCTTCCGCCGCGATGATCTGTTCCGTTTCTTCCAGGCCGGCTATGGGGGCGGAGATCTGGTTCTTACCGCGGCAGGGAATCTCAAACACCGAAAACTTACGGAACTTGTCGGGCGCGCCTTCGGATCGCTCGCCGGGAGATCCGTCCGCGAGCCGTTGGAGATCCCCGAGGCCAGGTCAGGGAGGGCCGTTCTCCGGAAGGAGTTGGAACAGGTTCATCTGATCGTCGGGGCGCCGGCGCCGTCCGCGGTGAACCCCGACCGTCACGCGGCATTTCTGCTGAACGCCGTTCTGGGGGGGAGCATGAGTTCCCGGTTGTTTCAGGAGATCCGGGAGAAACGGGGCCTTGCCTACGATGTCGGCTCCTATCTGATGCCCTATCGGGATGCCGGCATGTTCGGCGTCTATGCGGGAACCGACGGCGCCCGGGTCCGGGAGGTTCTCGGGCTCATTCGGGAGGGGCTGGAGCGGTCCGGCGCCGAACGGCTGACGGAGAAGGAATTGCGGTCGGCCAAGGAACTGCTCAAAGGGAACTTCCTCCTCGGCATGGAGAGCACGGACAACCGGATGACGGGGCTCGCCAAGAACGAGATCTATTTCGGAAGACAGATGACGCCCGAGGAGATCATCGAGCGGATTGACGCGGTCGGGTGTGAAGAGATCCGCTCCCTGGCCGGCCGTATGTTTCGGCCCGAAGTTCTGACGGTCGCGGCGCTCGGTCCGGTTTGTGAAGAGGATCTGGCGTTTTGACCGTTCTCAAACAGACCATATTATGATGATAGAAGATGTCCGCGTATTCATCCAAAGACTGTCGGGAGCGGAAGATCTTCCTCTTCCCTCCTACATGACGGAGCAGGCGGCGGGAATGGATCTCTTTGCGGCGGTCGCAGAGGATGCGGCGATCCTTCCCGGGGAAAGGAAACTGGTCCCGACGGGCGTTGTCGTGGCCCTTCCGGAGGGGTACGAGGCCGAGGTCCGGCCGCGGAGCGGTCTGGCCCTGAAACACGGCGTGACACTGGTCAACGCGCCGGGCACGATCGACGCAGATTATCGTGGCGAGGTCGGGGTGATTTTGATCAACCATGGTCAGGAGCCCTTCATCGTCCGGAGGGGGGACCGTATCGCCCAGATGGTGGTGCACCGGGTCTGCCGGGTGGTCTGGGCCGCCTGCGGAGAGCTTCCTCCGACGGAGAGGGGGGCCGGGGGGTTCGGCCATACGAGCTGATTTCCAACTACTTGAAAATACTTAACTTAACCTTTGCGGGGATGTCCATTTGGGGTGAAATCGGTCTCTTTCTGAGGCGGGGCGCGGTATCGTAAAAAAAAACCTTGCAAAACCTTGTTTTTGTGTATATATTCTCATGACATTTTTGCCGGCTTCAGTACCGGATTACGGGGTGAAGGGATGAAGTTAGGAAGATATCTCACCATCTTTGTTTTGCTCATGGGCGCCCTGATCACGTTCGGAGACAGAGGACTCGTCGACAATTACCGGATGAAGGGGAAATTGATGGCCCTCAAAAAGATCAACCATGAGAGCACCTTAGAAAACATTGCCCTGAAAAAAAATATCACCTTGCTGAGGGATGATCCCTCCTATATCGAGATGATGGCGAGAAGCGGGTTGGGCATGGTTAAAAAAGGAGATCTGGTTTACCGCTCGGTGCAATAGGGCTCCCGCATCCGCCTTGGGAAGGCGGGGTCCATACTTTCTATCTCAAGACGGTGACCGCATGTTCGACATCAAAGGTTTGTTTTCAGCGGGGAAGCAGCTTGCCGGGTTGGACATTGGTTCCAGCAGCATCAAGCTTGCGGAGATACAGGATAACCACAAAGTCCGCAGCCTTACCCTTTTTTCCTGGATCCCGCTGGCCAAAGGCGTCATCGTCGACGGCGCCGTGGCGGAGCCGGAAGCCCTGACCGCGACCATCAAGGAACTCTACCGACAGTCCGGCTGCAAGAGCAAAAAGATCGTCACTTCCATCTCAGGGCATGCCGTGATCGTAAAGAAGGCGACCTTCGCGCAGATGGATCAGGAGGAACTTCGCGCCCTCATCCATGACGAAGCGGGGAAGTATCTGCCCTTTGACGACATGTCCGCTGTGGACTATGATTTTCAGATCATCGGTGAAAATCCCTTTAACCCCACTCAGATGGAAGTCCTAATCGTAGCGGCCAAGAAGGAGATTATCGAAGGCTATACGGAGGCCATCCACGCGGCAGGTCTGATTCCGGTCATCATGGATGTCGATTCTTTCGCCCTCGAAACGATGTACGAGGAGAATTACGAGTTCGAGGAGAGCGATGTGGTCGTTCTCATCAACATCGGGGCAAGCATAACCAACCTCAATGCGGTGAAGGGGGGTGTATCGATCTTCACGCGCGATTTTACCCTTGGCGGCAACTCCGTCACCGAGGCCCTTGCCGCAAATCTCGGCGTCTCTTTTGAGGATGCGGAAAAGGCGAAGATCGAGGGGACTGGTGATGACGAACAGTCCAGGGCTGCTAACCGCGAGGGACAGTTCACCTATGCCGATCCGATCTGCTCTGAGATCGAACGGTCGATCGAATACTTCCGCTCCACGTTTGGCGCAGAAAACATCAGTAAAGTTCTCCTGTCCGGCGGTGGGGGCCTGATTCCCGGCATGGCTGCCGACCTGGGAAACCGGTTGGGGATCGAAACGGAAATTGTCAATCCGTTCAGAAAGATCCCGTTCGACAAAAAAGTTCTGGGACCGGGGGCGGCGGAGCGCATCGGTCCCATTGCCGCTGTCAGCGTGGGGCTGGCCCTGCGGAAGATGGGTGATCAATGATCAAAATCAATCTTCTCCCCTATCGTGAAAAGGCAAAAAAGGAGAATCTGAAGAACCAGATCATTATCCTCTCGGGCACGCTGGTGCTCTTTCTTCTGATCATCCTCGCCGTACATCTCTATTTCAGCACGAGCATCAACAGTCTGGAGACGAAGATCCGGGAGGCGGATGCCAAGCTTGTCGTCTTGAACAAGAAGGTCGGCGATATCGAAGGTTTCAAGCGGGACAAAAAAGAGCTGGAACAGAAGTTGGGGGTGATCAGTTCCCTCGAGACCAACCGGCTTTTCCCTGTCCTTGTGCTGGATGAACTGAATCAGCTCGTTCCCTCCAAAGAGGCTTGGCTGGAAAAAATTTCGCAAACGGGAAAGGAGCTCCGCATCGAGGGAATGGCCCGGGACAACGGCACGGTGGCCCGCTTCATGAAGAACATGGAAAAGGCAGGATTTGTCCAATCGGTCGAGTTGGTGGTCTCCAGAGAAAAAGAGCTGGCCGGAGTGAAGTTGCAGCAATTTATTCTGACCTGCGTCATGAAAAAAGAGATATGAACCTATGGACTTCAATGTTAATGACCTGAAGAAACTGTCCCTCAAGATCAAGGCGCTGATCGTTTTCCTGATCTGTCTCCTTCTGGGCTATTTTTATTATATGTTCTTCTTTCAGGAAATCCTTGCGAAGCAAGCGACCCTCGATTCCAAGCTGACGGATCTGCAGCAGCAGATTGTGGAAAAAGAGAAGGTGGTGGCGCAGCTCGACCGGTATATCCGGGAGATCAACACTCTAAAGCAGTCGTTTACGCTCGCCTTGCTGAAACTTCCCAATGCGCGGGAGATCGCAGGGCTTCTGGCGTCGGTGGTTCTCTCCGGCGAAGAAGCCGGCGTGAATTTCCTCCTGTTTGAGCCAACCCCCCCGGCGCCGAAACCGCCGGAAGTGAAGCCGGGCGCGCCCCCGAAGCCTACTGATGCCAAGGCGCCGCCTGCGAAACCGGCTGACGCCAAGGACCCATCTGCGAAACCGGCTGTACCGGAGAAGTTTTACGATGAAATCCCCATCAAGGTGCAGCTTACCGGTAGTTTCCACAATACGGTGTCCTTCTATGCAAAGGTTGCCAAACTGTCCCGGATCGTCAATGTTGAAGATATCGTCATAGGGGACGCACAGGATGTGAAGGGTCGGGGGAGGATCCTCAAGACCTCCTGCACCGTAAAAACCTATATGTTTGTGGATAGAAAACAATGATGAGACGGCATTTCAAATCCGCTGCGATGGTCGGCAGTCTAATGATCTTTTTGCTTGCCGGCGGGACAGGTGAAAAGGGGACACCTTGCGGCAAGATGTCCCCACTCCATGCTGCTGATTTGAAGATCCTCACGCCCGCCGCACCGGCCGGCGGCTCCAGCGGACCCGGGGCAGCATCGGTTCCCGCCGCAGCTCCACCGGCGGCGCCAACCTACCAGTACAACGCGGCAGGGAAACCGGATCCCTTTAAACCATTTATGGAAACGGATCCGGCTCTGAAAAAAAAGATGGAAGAAGAAGAACAGAAGAAAAGGGCGGTTTTGCAAGAGCGTCCCATCTCTCCGCTTCAACAGGCGGAACTCGGGAAGTTTCGACTCGTCGGGATCGCCGGTGATCAAAACAGGTGTGTGGCGATTGTCGAGGATGGGGTCGCAAAAAAATACTATCCCCTTTTTGTCGGAACCTATATCGGCCTGAACGGAGGCCGGGTTGCAGCGATCCTGCCCGATCGTGTGGTTGTAGAGGAAAAGGCCGAAAAACAGTCCCAAAAGGCACAGGTTAGACGCATAACCGTAATGCTTCACAAGGAAGAAGAGGGGAAACCATGAAACAGGCAATACGATGGGCATGGCTTGTTTTTCTCGCGGCGATTATGACGACGGCCTTCCCGTCGCCGACGTGGGGCGCGACCCCCGGGGCGTCGGATGCGGTTGCGCAGACCGTCAGCGCGGGCTACCTGGAAAACGTCACCTTTGAAAGGCTCCCGGGCAAGGAACGGGTGACCCTGATGGTATCGAAACAGTCCGGCGTGACCGTCGAGAACCAGCCCGGCAATGCGGTGCTGGTCCGCATGGAGAACCTCTTCGTTCCCGAGGGGCTCAGGCGTCCTCTCAGCGATGCCGCGCTTGTGAATGTGGTCCGTGTTACGCCTGTCCAGAAGACCGCCGAAGGCCGATCGTGGGCCGTCGCGACGATTGAGCTGAAGCAGAAGGTGCCGTACAGCGTGCGGCAGGAGGGGATGAATATCGTTATTGATTTCAACGTGACTTCTGTGGCGGCGGCAGAGCCTGCGCCGGAAAAGCCGCTGCCTGTCGCGCAGACCCCGGCGGCGCGAACCGCCGAAAAATCGGCAACGCCCGGGGGGGCGGCGACGATGGACGTCGCGGGAGACGCCGCCGGTAAGGACAAGAAGGTCGATGGCAGCCCCAGGGTCTTCCTCGATGTTCAGGATGCCGATATCAAGTCGGTACTCCGGCTGCTGGCAGAGCAAGGCAACGTGAGCATCGTCTCCGGCGACGACGTTAAAGGGACGCTAACCCTTCAAATAAAGGATGTTCCCTGGGGGCAGGCGCTCGAAACCATACTCGATCTCAAAGGGCTCACTAAAAAACAGGAGGGAAACGTAATCAGCGTGATGACCCTGGAGAAGATGAAAAAAGATGAAGCGGACCGGCAGGCGGTCATGGAAGCCAAACGGAAATCGGATTTGGATCGGGCCCAACCGGCGCCGGAACCTTTAATAACCAGGGTGGTCAGTATCGATTACAACGATGCGAAGAAGCTTACCGAAAACATCCGTGATCTTCTGACAAAGGACAAGGAAGGCAAGACCTTGGGTTCGGTGAAAGTCGATGAACACAGCAATGCTCTAATCATTCAGACCACCCGCCAGGAAATGACCCGGTTGTTTCCCCTCATCGAGAGAATCGACAAACCGACCGCGCAGATCCTGATTAAAGCCAATATTGTGGAGACAACGAAAGACACCGCCCGCAACCTCGGTATCCAGTGGGGAGGCACGTGGGGACAGAAGATTGGAAGTCAGGGTTTGTACGTAACACCCGGAGGAACGGGGGGCAGCACCACGCCTCCCGGTTCGGCCTTCACCGGCGGATATTCACCCACCTCCGGCGCGGTGGGGATAGCCGGCCAAGGCTTCGGGGTCAATTTTCCGGCGGCTGCGATGACGGGGACGGCCTCGGGGGCTTTAGGGCTGATTTTCGGCACCATCGGGGAAAATATTCTGGAGGTGCAGTTAAGCGCTCTGCAGAAAGATGGCAAGTTAAACATTCTTTCCAGCCCTTCCCTTCTGACACTGGATAATCAAACGGCCTCTACTGAAAATGGAGATGACGTTCCATTTGTCACGCCGGGCGCGAAAGCAGGTGATGCACCGACCGTCAGTTGGAAGAAAGCCGGGTTGAGGCTGGAAATTACCCCCCACGTGATCGACGGGAAAAATATCAAGATGACGATACTCGTTAAAAAGGATGAGCTGGATTTTTCGCGGCAGGTGCAGGGCAATCCTGTTATCATCCAGAAAGAGACGAAGACGGGCTTGGTCGTCGTAGATGGTGAAACCATCGTGATCTCCGGGCTGACCAAGCAGAAAAGGCTTGACGGCACAAGCGGGATCCCTTGGTTGAAAGATATTCCCGTTCTCGGATGGCTCTTCAAAGGAGAGGGGAAGAGCGAACTGATGGAAGAGGTGCTGATCTTCATGACCCCCATGATCTTGAAACCGCAGACGTTGGTCGGTATCCAGGATGGGGCTTGACGATGATTTTCAACCCATTTCCGGTTCAGGCGGGAGACTTGAACCCATATCATGTATCGGGATGTTATCATTCAAGGAGACGGGCATTATGAAACATCTGGCCAGATTTTTTCTTTTGGTCTTCGCGGCGGCCGTGTTTTCGGGCCTTGCAGGCTGCGCTTCGTCCAGTTACCAAAAAGGGATCAGACAATATAAACCGGACGATGTCGCTGCGGCCGTGCGCGAGTTGAAGCCGCTTGCCGAGCAGGGCAATGCCGAAGCCCAATTCAACCTGGGTTCACTCTATTACCAGGGCTGGGGAGTGTCTCAGGATTACAAGGAGGCGGTCAGGTGGCTGCGCAAGGCCGCCGAACAAGGTCATATATTCTCCCAGGCCACGCTGGGGACCGTCTATGCCGAGGGGGTGCAGGGGGTGGTTGATAAGGACTATCCCCAGGCTCTCATGTGGTTTATCTTCGCCGCGGCCAAGGGTGATATGGAGGCCCTGGAATTCAGAGACACTCTGGCGAACCGAATGACGCCGGCCCAAATTACGGAAGCGCAAAAGCTGGCCCGGGAATTCAAGCCGCAGGATGCCTATACGAAGTCGCTCCAGGAATCTAAAGCTCTTGCTGCCCAAGGGGACGTAGCCGCCCAGTTCAAGGTCGGCGTGATCTTTTACAAAGGTCAGGGAGTCCAGCCCGATTACATAGAGGCCCTCAACTGGTTCAAAAAAGCCGCCTTGCAGGGCCATCCGTTGGCCCAGTATAATACCGGTTACATGAACGAAAAAGGCGAGGGGACGCCGCAGGACTATGTGGAGGCGGCAAAATATTACCGCCAGGCGGCGGAGCAGGGGAATCAGTTGGCCCAGTACAACCTTGGCTATATGTATGAAAAGGGTCAGGGTGTACTGGCGGACGAAGTGCAGGCCCTGAAATGGTACAGTCTGGCGGCGGTCCAGGGGGAAACCAAGGCCAAAGCGGCGCGGGAGCGGATCACGATATGGATGACACCCGCGCAGACAGCAGAGGCCCAGCGTCTGGCGCGCGAATTCAAGATCGTAGGAAAATAAGATTGGCCAATAAAAAACGTAAATTACCCACAGAAACAGTGCAGTGCAGTGGAACAGATTAGGAAAACGGGAGGGATACGTGATTGTGAAGAGAAAGGTGATGTTATCTGTGGCATTTGCCGTATTATCCATAGTGACGGTGCTGGCGCTGTCCGGGTGCAACAGTTGCAGCAGTGAGGGCGGCAAGGCCGCTGACAAGGTTGCCCCCACAGTGCCCAACGGTATTGCGATTACAGCGGTATCCCCTTCGGAGATCAAAGTTTCCTGGAAACCGGCGGCCGATGATTCGGGAAAAGTGAAAGGCTATAAAGTTTACAGAAGTGGTCAATTTTTCAAGTCAACAGAGACAACATCGGTATCAGACACGGGCTTGAGCCCTAAAGTTAAATTCTGTTACCGAATTTCCGCGTTTGATGGGGCTGGAAACGAATCGGCACAGAGTACCGAGGTGTGTGCCCTTCTTTAAAAAAGATTTGGTTGTATCCCTGAGGAGATGGCGATGAGAGAATTATTGTCCGCACTGAAAATGAACGTAGTTCTGCTACTGGCGTTATCTGTAATTGCAGGGTGCGGTACGGGCGGCCTGAGCGATGCCCCGGCCTCACCGGGAACGACGCCGGGAACGACGACGACGCCGACCGTGGTTACGGTTACGATTAACGGGCGCGTTGTGGATGGGGCTATTGTTGGCGCAACGGTTCAAGTTTACCAGATTAATACCAACGGGACGAGGGGCGATGCGATTGGGGCATCGACTACGACAAACTCAAATGGGAACTATGAGCTAAGCCTGAACTTCAATGGCCCGGTTCTTGTGGAAAGCACCGGAGGCGCCTATACGGATTGGGCAACCGGTAAGACGGTTTCGCTGAAATCAACCGACAAACTGAGCGCGGTCATGTCCAATGCCAAGGATGCGGTGACAATCAACGTTACCCCGCTGACCCATATGGCAGCCCTCCGTTCACAACAGGATATGGCTGTGAGCAAAACCGATGCCGCCACCGCCATCGATACGGCCAACAGCAAGGTTGGGGATTATTTTGGGGGCATCAATATTCTCAAAGACACCCCGATAGATCTTGCTGTAAGCAATTCAGCGAGCGGCGTCTCACAGGCCAAGGTCGACCATGCCATGGTTTTGGCCGGAATTTCCCAGTACGCCAGCACCAATAACTTGAATCCGTTTTCCCTGGTTATCGCCCTGGCTAAGGATGTCAGCGATGGGGTTTTCGACGGCAAGCAGGGAACTGCACAACTTACGGTAGCGAATGCCGCCGGCGACGGCTCAAACAATTTATCGGCTACGGCCGCCAAAGGCGACTTAAGTACAAGCATCAATACCTTCCAGAACTCGGCAACGAACAAATCCGGCGGAACGATAACTTCCAGCATTCAGGTGAATCTCAGCAGTCCGACAAACAATGGCGCCATTGCCGCCAAGCCGGATATCCCGACCGGATTTACCACGGTTGTCATTTCTTCGACGCAAATCAACCTTTCCTGGTCTGCTTCCCCAGGAGCGGCGGGTTATAACATTTTTAAAAACGGCGCCAAGCTTAAATCGGTAACCACGACCACCACCTCCGATTCAGGTTTAACACCCAATTCGCAATACTGTTATGCAATCTCTGTCTTTGATGTCTCGGGCAATGAGTCGGTGCAAAGCAGTCAGTTGTGTGCGACGACCAATGTAGCCGCGCCGCCCACCCCCACGGGCTTTAAAGTAGCGGCTGTTTCATCGTCACAGATTGATCTGTCGTGGACGGCCGTGGCCGGGGCGACGAGCTACAAGATTTATAAGGGGGGAGTATTGCTGAAGTCGGTGACGACGGTATCGACATCAGATACAGGTCTTGAGGTCAATAAACCTTATTGC
>Ga0208566_1001322_pt1 | contig 14604 bp, 13 predicted proteins | sample PL_2010_150m_FD_184159 | JGI IMG/M metagenome (GOLD analysis project Ga0208566, IMG submission 184159) | Freshwater microbial communities from Powell Lake, British Columbia, Canada to study Microbial Dark Matter (Phase II) - PL_2010_150m... | ecosystem: Environmental > Aquatic > Freshwater >...
ACAGGGCACGGTCCTTGTCGCCTGTCGAACTACGAACGACGGCACTCGACTTCGCATTGAGGTGCGCGACAGTGGGGTTGGTATCCCCGCGCGTCACCATGAGGACATTTTCCAGGAGTTCTTTCAGGTAGACAATCCCGAGCGTGATCGCAGCAAAGGTCTGGGCGTCGGCTTGAGCATTGTCGAGCGGGCATGCCGTCTGCTGAATCATCCATTGACTATTCGTTCGGCTCCTGGGGCTGGGACGTGCATCACCTTCACAGTTCCACTTGCGTCAGCGCGACCTGGCCCGGCACAGGGAGATTTGAGCGAATTGGTGGCACAAACGAGCTTCGACGGTCTGCGCGTATTGTTGATCGAAGACGACGCACTGGGCAGAGAGGGCCTTGCGAGTTTGCTGGCTTCGTGGGGTTGTAGAGTGATGACGGCGGAGGGAGCACGGGCTGCGTGTGATCAGTGTCGGCAGGATCATGCGCCCGACATTGTCATCAGTGACTTTCGACTGGGTGGCGGGATAAACGGCATTGAGGCGATTGAAGCGTTGATCGCACTTGTAGGACGACCCCTTGCCGCCTGCCTGATCAGTGGGGACACGGATGGGAAAGTAAGAGAACAAGCACAAGATGCTGGGCTCACTCTTTTGCACAAGCCGGTGCGACCCGCCAAGCTGCGAAGTCTGATACGGCACCTGGTTCAGAGCAGGCCGACACTCTGATTCGCGGGATAACCCTAGCTGCCCTGGTCCTGGAAATTCCATGGCTCGGAAAAGTTGGTCACCGTTTCTGTGAATTACTTTGTGGATAACTTGAGGAAACTGTGCCAGACGTGGCGTTGCTGTGGGGTTCTCTTACTGTGCTCAATAAGTAGGCAACACTTCGGCCACGAGGGTTATTTATAAGTGCTACCGTGCAAGCAGGCATGAGCCTTTACGCGTGATGTTCATGGCGCGTAGTCTCCTAGGTAACGTTTTGGCCCAGCCTCACCCGCTGGGTTTTTTTTTGGGAGATGCCAACAACAAGGCGGCGAATGCCCCTTTCCGTTCTACAGCGGGAGCTGACATCGGGCTGCCTAGAAATCTCACTTCATACCCGACATTCACATCCGTGCCCAAAGCGATCGTGGTGATGTATGCCTGCCGGATGACGGGGCCAATTCTTCTTTCGCCACACCATAGCACTTGAGCTTGATATTTATCAAGCGCACCTTCGCTAGCATCCACGACATTGTTGTCGTGGAGGGGAATTTATGGCAGAGCGATCGATGTGGGGCCCGCCGTTTTGTTCGGCATTTGACCCATCGGACAAGGCCGAAGCAAGCCTGGATCCCCGCCTGCGTTGTACCCGCGCGACGGCTGTTGCCGGCGGTCGGCTAGCGCAGTGCTGAATCTCAAATCAAATAGAGGGATCAATCATGACAGAACCCACCACCAAACAAGAATCCGGGCTGGCACTGACCCTGCCCAGGCCCCAACTCGCCAAAGCGCCTACCGGCATACAGGGGCTGGATGAAATAACCGGTGGTGGCTTACCCAAAGGCCGACCGACTCTGGTGTGCGGCAGCGCGGGGTGCGGCAAGACGCTGCTGGCCATGGAGTTTCTGGTGCGCGGCGCGCTGGAGTTTGATGAGCCTGGCGTGTTCATGGCTTTTGAAGAAACCGCCAAAGACCTGACCCAGAACGTCGCCTCGCTGGGTTTTGACCTGGATGGCCTGATCGCCAACAATAAACTGGTGCTGGACTTTGTCTATATCGAACGCAGCGAAATCGAGGAGACCGGCGAATACGATCTTGAGGGTTTGTTCATCCGGCTGGGGCAGTCCATAGACTCCATCGGCGCGAAGCGCGTGGTGCTCGACACCATCGAATCGCTGTTTGCGGGCCTGCCCAACCCGCTCATTTTGCGAGCCGAACTGCGCCGCCTGTTCCGCTGGCTGAAAGAAAAGGGCGTCACCGCCGTCATCACCGGCGAACGCGGCGAGGAGACCTTGACGCGCCAGGGGCTGGAAGAATATGTCTCGGACTGCGTGATCGTGCTCGACCATCGGGTGAGCGACCAGTCCTCCTCGCGTCGCTTGCGCGTGGTCAAGTACCGCGGCTCGACCCACGGCACCAACGAGTATCCCTTCCTGATCGACGAAGACGGAATCTCTGTCTTGCCGGTCACCTCGCTAGGCTTGCAGCATGATGTCACGACGAATCGAATTCCGACCGGCATCGCCCGGCTGGATGCGATGTTGGGCGGCAAGGGCTTTTTTCGGGGCAGCAGCGTGCTTGTTTCAGGCACGGCTGGCACGGGCAAGAGCAGCATCTCCGCTCACTTTGTTGATGCTGCCTGCCGCCGTGGCGAGCGCGCGCTGTATTTTGCTTTCGAGGAATCTCCCAGCCAGATCATCCGCAACATGCGGTCTATCGGGATCGACCTCGAACAGTGGGTAGATAGTGGCATGCTGCGATTTCAGGCGACCCGCCCCGCCTTTGCCGGCCTTGAAATGCAACTGACGATGATCCACAAGGCAACAGTCAATTTCAACCCACAGGTCGTGGTCGTCGACCCGCTGAATGGCTTCATCATCGGGAGCAATGTGACCGAAGTTAAGTCCATGCTGACGCGGCTCGCGGATTTTTTGAAGACCAGGAAGATCAGCAGCATGTTCACACAGTTGATTTCAAGCGGCGTAACGCAGGGGGCCGACGACATGGCCGTTTCTTCAATGATCGACTCTTGGCTATTGTTGCGCGACATCGAAATCGGCGGCGAGCGCAACCGCGGCTTGTACATCATCAAATCCCGTGGCATGGCGCATTCGAACCAGGTACGCGAATGCCTGCTGACCGATCGAGGCGTGGAACTATGCGAAGTTTATGTCGGCGCAGGGGGCGTGCTGACAGGCTCTGCGCGCCTGGCGCAAGAGGCGCAGGAGTTGGCCTTGAAATTGACGCGCAAGCAGGAGATCGAGCGGCGTCAAGTCGAGCTGGAAAGCAAGCGGCGGGCGCTGGATGCCCAAATTACCGCCTTGCGCGCCGAATTCGATGTGCGCGAAGCAGAGGCGATGAAAATCATCGAGCAAGAACAGGCGCAGGCGACGCAGTTGGTGCAGGAGCGCGTGGAAATGGGTGTGAGCCGAAGCGCGGATCTGTGATTTTGAACAGAAATGATTTTGAAATTACCGCAAGAGGATCCCATGAAAACAAAATTAACCCCGCTCGCAGAGACGTATCTCCTGCGCCTGTATGTCGCAGGGCAAACGCCAAAGTGCATGACGGCCTTTGTCAACCTGAAGAAAATATGCGAAGAACATCTGGCGGGAAAGTACCAGATCGAAGTGGTTGATTTGCTGGAAAACCCGACGCTGGCAAGTGGCGATCAGATCCTTGCCATCCCCACGCTGGTGCGCAGGCTACCGGAGCCAGTGCGAAAAATTATCGGCGACTTGTCCAACACCGAACGTGTTTTGATTGGTCTCGATCTCAAGCGCAAAGGCTAGGAGAAGTCCATGGCAGACAAGAAAAGTATCGATTCGAGAGCCGCGTTTGAACAAGCGCTGAAAACTTCTCAGAATCAGTTCTATACCTTGCGTTTGTACGTCATTGGTACCTCGCCGCAATCGGTAAGCGCCATCAATAATATCAAGAACATCTGCGAAGAACATCTGCAAGGTCGCTACGAGTTGGAAGTCATCGATTTGTACCAGCAACCTCAACTGGCACAGGGCCAGCAGATCATTGCTTCGCCCACGTTAATTAAAAAATTGCCGCTGCCGCTTCGCCGCGTCATAGGCGATATGTCAAACGCAGAACGGGTGCTGGTAGGACTTGATTTACGTCCGAGGCCAAAATGACAAGATCCGGCAGGGAACTCATTGTCGAAAACGAAGACCTGCGCGCGAGGCTGGAAGAAACGGAGGAAACGCTGCGCGCCATTCGCAGCGGCGAAGTCGACTCTCTGGTGATCATGAGCGAAGTGGGCGAGCAGATATTTGCGCTCACGGGGGCCGATCAGTCTTACCGGATATTGGTAGAAGACATGAGCGAAGGTGCGTTGACGGTGAATGCCGAGGGCCTGATCATTTACGCCAACCGGCGCTTTGCCGAGATGCTGAAGATGCCGCTCGAAAAAGTGATCGGTGGCTCCATCTACCTTTGGGTAGCGCCAGACAGCCAGCCAATTCTTCGGTCTCTGTTGGGGCAATCCGCAGATGGAAAATGCCGCGATGAACTTGACTTGGTCTCCAACGAAGGTGCCAAAGTTCCGATCCAGTTTTCTGCCAGCTACCCGCTTGTAAAAGGAATGGAGGGTGTTATTTGCCTGCTGGCAACCGACTTGTCCGAGATCAATGAATTCAAAAGAAACGAGCGGGAACTCAAGCTCGCTGCGAGCGTCTTCACCCACGCCAGCGAGGGCATCCTGATTACCGATGCGCATGGCCACATCATCAACGTCAATGACGCCTTCACCCGCATTACCAGCTATAGCCGAGATGAAGTGCTGGGACGGACCCCTAACATCCTCAGTTCCGGCCGCCAAGACAAAGGATTTTTCGCTGCCTTGTGGCACGATCTGACAGAAAAGGGGCACTGGTACGGGGAAATCTGGAACCGCCGCAAGAATGGCGAGGTGTATGCGGAAATGCTAAGAATAAGCGCATTGTGTGACAGCGATGGCAAGGTCACGGAATATGTCGGGCTGTTCTCCGATATCACCGCGATGAAGGAGCATGAAAAGCAGCTTGAACATATCGCGCACTACGACGCGCTGACAAATTTGCCCAATCGGGTGCTGTTCGCTGACCGCATGCAACAGGGCATGCTTCAGTCGCTTCGACGCGCGCAACCTCTGGCGGTGGTCTTCCTCGATCTCGATGGATTTAAGGCAGTCAATGATACGCATGGCCATGCGGTGGGCGATAGATTGCTGATCAATTTGTCCTCCCGCATGAAAGCTGCTTTGCGCGAAGGTGACACGTTCGCGCGCATAGGCGGTGACGAGTTCGTGGCTCTGCTGCTCGACATCGGTAGCATCGCCGCTTGCCAACTGACGCTTAACCGCCTGCTTGCAGCTGTTGCGCAGCCGGTGCAAATAGATGATCTTGTGCTCCATGTCACGGCCAGCCTGGGCGTCACTGTCTACCCGCAGGGGGACGGTATCGAGGCGGATCAACTCCTGCGTCAGGCCGACCAAGCCATGTATCTGGCAAAGATTGCGGGGAAAAACCGTTTCCATGTCTTTGATCCAACACTGGATATCAACCTGCGGAGTTATCACGCAAACCTGGAGCAGATTCGGCGCGCCCTGGTTCAGCGCGAGTTTCTCCTGTATTACCAGCCAAAAGTGAACATGCGCACGGGAAAAATAGTAGGTGCAGAAGCGCTGATCCGCTGGCAGCATCCTGAAAAAGGTCTGTTGCTGCCGGCAGAATTTCTACCGTTGATTGAGGATCACCCACTGAATGTGGAACTCGGAGAATGGGTGATTGATAGTGCTCTGACGCAGATGGAAATATGGGCTGCGCAGGGATGGACCTTGCCTGTGAGCGTCAACATCAGCGCGCGCCAATTGAAGCAGGCAAACTTCGTTGATCGGCTGCGCATCCTGCTGGCAGCGCACACAAAGGTCAACCCAAATGATCTTGAGATGGAGGTGCTCGAAACCAGCGCGCTGGATGACCTGATTCGCGCATCCGATGTGATCGAGAAATGCAGGGCACTTGGCGTGCTGTTTGCTCTGGACGATTTCGGCACAGGCTATTCCTCGCTGACTTACCTGAAACGCTTGCCGGTAAGATGGCTCAAAATTGACCAGAGTTTCGTGCGCGACATGCTGGACGACCCGGATTACCTATCCATACTGACGGGTGTGCTGAGCCTGGCCCTTGCTTTTCGCCGCGAGGTTATTGCCGAGGGCGTGGAGACGGCCGCGCACGGAGCGATGCTGCTGCAACTTGGTTGCGATCTGGCGCAGGGCTTCGGTATAGCGCGTCCCATGCCGGCGGGCGAGTTACCCAATTGGATGGTGAATTGGCACAAGGAACCTGAATGGAACAATCTGCCCACCGTCGTTCACGCAGATTTGCCACTGCTCTTTGCCAGAGCGGAGCATAAAGCCTGGGTCGTGACGATCGAAAGCTTTCTCAGGGGCGAACGGGCAGCGCCGATGCAACTGGATCATCACGGCTGCCGATTCGGCGCCTGGCTGGACAGCGTGTCCACCGCCCGCCATGCAATGCAACCCGCCATCAAAGCCATCGAACCCTTGCACTTGCAATTGCATGAACTTGCGGCAGATCTCTGTGCGCTGCATGACCAGAACCGCAACGAGGATGCGCTTGCCAAGGTGGGCGAGCTCAAGGAGTTGCTCGCAGCAATGCTTAACCAACTGAAATCGCTGGACATGCATTGAACCTGCTGCATGGTTCTTGCTCTTGCGCCGAAGCTTGACCTGCGACGTGAAAAATTGCCATCAGATTGAAGGGCTGATGTCACCAACAAAGCAAATGCTCAGATGTTTCACCTCGGGTCGGCAATGGGCACGATACCAAACGCCATGATCGGCTTTTGACTGGAGTTGAACTGGCCGACCGAAAAGCAGTCTGACGTGTACGCCCGCAATGTGTCATTGATCGCCGGTGAGTTCTCTCCGAAGCCGACGGTCGTCCCTGCCCGCGCCTATTGGGGCAAGCCATGAAACCGGATTACATCGCGACCTGCCTCTTTGGCTCCGTACATTGCCGAATCAGCCCATTTCAGGAGATCGCTCTGACTGGCTTCATGGTTTAGGAACAAGACCACGCCAATGCTGGCTGAGCAACGGTGTTCAACCACACAGCCTGCCAGACTCCCTTCGTCCAGAACCAACCGGTAGGGAGCGGCCAGACTGGCGCGGATTTTTTCAGCGACCTCAGCGGCTTGCCTGGCAGACTCTTTGGGGTCGGCATTGAGTTCGCCAAGCACCACCACAAACTCATCACCACCAACCCGCGCAACGGTGTCGATCTCGCGCACGCACTCGGTCAAGCGCCTGGCGACCTCCACCAACAGCATGTCACCGGCGTGGTGCCCGTGCGCGTCGTTCAGCGGCTTGAAGTTGTCCAGGTCGAGCATCATCAATGCGCCGTAGTTGCCACTGCGCTTGCTGGTTGACATCGTCTGGCTGATTCGATCACCAAGCGTGTGCCGGTTGGGGAGTTGGGTCAAGGGGTCAAAGCAAGCCAGTTGGTGCAGCTCTTCTTCCATGCGCTTGCGCAGTGAAATGTCCCTGGAGACCACATAAGCGCCGTCGTACTCGCCTGAGTCGGTGTAGCGAAAATTGGTGCTGTCTTCTCGCCAAATATAGTGCCCGGACTTGTGTTTGGCCCGGTACGAATAAGTCAGTCGTGCTTTCTTTGTCTGGATCGCTTCGTTGAGTTCCTGGAACAGAGCATCTCGCCCCTCTGGATAGACGAGGGAATAAACATCTGCGGCTGAGCGACCCAGTTCCTCTTGCTCGGAGTAACCCAACTGCTTGCAGACCGACGGCGATACATATTGAACATGGCCGTCCTTGTCAAAAATGGTAATGCCATCGGATGTGTTCTCGGCAATCAGTCTGAATTTTTGCTCGCTTTCTTGCAGTGCCGCTTCAATGCGTTTGCGCTCGGAAATATCTGCGATAAAGGCGGTAAACCGGTAGCTGTGGCTGGTCTGGAAGGACAGGATGGAGAGCTCGACCGGAAATTCTTCCCCGCTGCGGCGCAGGGCCGTAATCTCGATGCGCCGATTCAGTACATCCGACTGCCCGGTCGTCAGGAAGCGGGCCAGACCCAGCTGGTGCTCTGCACGACGGTGCGCTGGAGCCAGTGTGTCATGCAGCATCCGGCCCACGGCTTCATCCTTGCGCCAGCCAAAAATGGTTTCAGCCCGCTTGTTCCAGTCGGTGATGCAGCCTTGTTCGTCCATGCCGATCACCGCATCCAGCGACGCATCAAAGAGGGCGCGCAAATAGCTTTCGTTTTGGTGAATGCACTCATCGGCAAGTTTGATCTGGTTGATGTCGTTGACCACCAGTCGCAGTTCCTGCCGCCCCGCTTCGTCTTGTGCCAGCGTGATCGCCAGATGCACCCAAAATGACACGCCGTTCTGCCGCGTCAGTCGCAACTCGCAAGAGCGTTGTTCACCGCGCCCAAGCAGAGGGAGGCATAACTTGTAGAAAACGTCCTGGTCTTCTTTGAAGATGAAACGGGTGATGGGCTGCGTGATGAGTTGACTGCGTGGCACACCCAGCAGGGTGGAGATGGTCAGGTTGACCTGACTGATCAGGCCTTTTTCAGTGACCGTGCAGTAGCCCATCGGAGCCAGGTCGTAAAGATTCAAATAGCGCTCGCGCGAGGTGTCCAGTGCGGCCTGCGCGCGGCGCAGTTCCTCGTTTTCCATCTCCAGCTCAATCTGGTGCACTTGCAGCTCATGCAGCAGTTGTTGTGTGGTCTTGGGCGAAAGTGACTCGGCTTGATCCACTGAGCCCCTGATCCGGTCCGCCAGCCTGGCCTCGGCGCGCTGACGCAGCCCCAGGACAGCCTCAACTGAAGGTTGGGGTGGCGGGCGAGCGTTCGCGGGTTGCATGAAGCGACTCCTGCGTCCTGATCTTGTTTCTGTGTGTCTGACAACACACTGGCTCAAGTATGACGACGTCTATGGGATCTGTAAACCCCACAAATGGGGGAAGGGATAACCCTTGCTGGTCTCGATGTAGGGTGTGGAGCAAGCAAGTCGTTCAGAGTCTATGCCGGCACTACCCCAAAACCGCCTCGGCTCTGGCGGCATGGAACTGCACCCGGTTGCGCCCTTGCGCTTTGGCCTCATACATGGCGACATCGGCTCGCATCAGAATACCATCCAGGTTCGCATCGCCGTCAATGAACAGCGTCACGCCAATGCTCGCCGTGCAACGGTGCTTCAGCGATACAGCGTCGGCACCCTCGCGCGCCATGTTCAGGGCGTAGGGTTCAGCCAAAGCAAGCCGTATCTTCTCGGCAATGACGCCGGCCTGCGCCATCGACTCCTGCGGGCTGAGTGCCAATTCACCCAGCAGCACCACAAACTCGTCACCACCAAAGCGTGCCACGGTGTCGATCTCGCGCACACAGCACTTGAGCCGCCTGGCTACTTCGACCAGCAACAGATCGCCGGCCGAATGTCCATGCTGATCGTTCAGGGACTTGAAATTATCCAGATCCATAAACATCAGCGCGCCATGAAACGCGCTTCGCTTGCTCGCCAGCAGGGTCTGGCTCAGTCGATCATTGAGCAGTCGCCGATTCGGCAGATGGGTCAGCGGGTCATAAAAAGCCAGTTGACGCACCTGATCCTCCATGCGTTTGCGCTCAACAATGTCGGCTTCAAGTTCACGCTGCGTGCGAAGCAGTTCCTCGGCCTGCAACTCCAGTTCGACCTGGTGCACGCGCAGTTCATACAAAACCTGTAGCGCTTTGTCAGGCGTCAGAAACTTGTCCCCGCGTGATGCTTCCGTCAGGAAATTGCGCGCCACCGCTTCGGCGCGCCGGTGCAGTAGCTGGGTTCTGGTCTCGGGCTTGTCAACTGCGCGCGTCATCGGAAGAACCTGGCTGGGCCACTCGACAATGATGGCGCTCTGATCGTCCTGCGCCGGCGCACCGCCGGTAAAGCCCTTGAGCGTCTGTTGAATGGAGTCGAGCAAGGCAAACGGCACCAGCGCAGCCTTGCGGCCAGCCTCGAAAGCGGCAATCAATCGCTCCTGTCCGTACTGCTCGCCGCCAGCGTTACAGGCCTCGGTGATGCCGTCGGAGTAGACCAGCAGGCTGTCGCCCGGGCCAATCGGGACGCAGACCTCGACATAGACTTCATCGGGCAAAACGCCGATGGGCATGTTGTCACCCATGATGGTCAGCACCTCGCCCTGCCTGGCAGAGAGCAGCAGTCCCGGTGTATGGCCGGCGTTCACGCAGGTCAGCGTTCCGGCTTCCAGGTCAAAGCGGTACAGGGCGAGGGTGACAAAGGAAGACAACTCCACCAGGCGCGGTGTCACCACCCGGTGCAACTCGTTGACGATTTCGGCCGGTGTCGGCAACACCGTGCCAAAGGCCTTGACCACCTGCAGATCCGCCAGTACCTGGTGGTAGGCTGACCGGACACCGGCGCCAATCAGCGCCGCACCCACACCCTTGCCCATCACATCGCCCACCAGCACGTCAAAGCTGTTGGTGTGCAGGCGCCGGATGTCGGAGAAGTCGCCGTCCACCACTTGCGAGGGTTCGCTGAAGCTGCTGACGCTGGCACCCTCGATGCCCTTGGGTATCACACCCTGCAGCAGCGTGTGCTGGATGGCGTTGCCAAATTCAAGCTCACGCTGGCGCGAGGCCTGCAACAGATCGGTGGCCTGTTTGAGTTCATTGAACTGGGTCTGGATTTCCTTTCGTAGCGCCTCGCGCTCAAGCAAGTTGCGAATCCTTTGCTGGGCGGTATCGACATTGACCGGTTTGGCAATGTAGTCGGCAGCGCCTAGCGACAGCCCGGTACTCTCGGCCTGCACATCACCGAGCGCGGTCAAGAAGATGATCGGAATATCTCTGAACCGGGCATCGGCCTTGAAGCGCCGGCAGGTCTCAAAGCCATCCATCTCGGGCATCATCACATCGAGCAGGATCAGGTCTGGTAGGGTCTCAGCGGCAAATTCCAACCCGAGTACGCCAGAGGTCGTAATTTGAAGATCAAAATCAAGCTTCAATGCCGCCAGCAGCAGTTGAAGATTGATGGGCGTGTCGTCGATGGCCAGAATTTTCGGTCTTGGCTTGGTCATTGTGCAATTCTCCATTCGTATTTGGCTGCCATCTGGAGCAGTCGCTGGCGTGTCAGATCGAAGCGAAATTCCTTAAGCGGCAGGCCGGCATCGGCCATTTCCGGCGCCAGTTCACTGCCGGCAACCAGTTCCTGCAAGGCCTGGAAGCGGTCAATGGCGTCGGCCTTGCCTCGCGCCAGCATCGGCAGGATTTCATTGATCAGGATGCTGATGGCCTCGGGGTCAACCGGCTTCAAGACAACCGGTGTTGGTGCGCTCTGTGGGGTAACGGGTGCTGCCGGGAGCCATTTGACCAGTGCTGCCCACAACTCGCCCTGCAGCACGGGTTTGCTCATTACCTCAAGCGTGCCATACAAAGCTTGTACTTGCGCTGTATTTGCGCTTGACGATGTGTAATCACTCGATTACATTTCAACCATGACCAAGAGAATCAAAATTTCCGAACTTCCCGAGTTCGATGCAGCCGAGTACCTGAGCAGCGAAGAAGACGTAGCGGCCTACCTCACCACCGTTCTTGAAGAGAACGACGCGGCACTGCTGGCGGCCGCGCTCGGCGATATTGCCCGATCTCGGGGCATGACGCAGGTTGCGAAGGATTCCGGTATCACCAGGGAAGCTTTGTACAAAGCTCTTCGGCCCGGCAGCGAGCCGCGTTTCGATACAGTCAGCCGTGTTTGCGCGGCCCTTGGCGTGCGTCTGGTCGCGCAGCCGGCGCATGCCTCAGCCTAACTTTTTCTAACCAACTTCAGTCCAAGGGTGGTCGAGTCCGAACTCGGGTGTTCAATGGCTCTTTAGTGCCCAAAGCACTCTCTGTTCTTGGCCGTGGTTTTGAGAATGCCTCTCAAGACTTGCTGCATCTAAGGACTAAGCACATCACGGACAAAACCAGCGGTCGCATGGCGCGCCATTGGCAGGTTCTCAGTTTTGGCATAGGCGACTCTTGCAGACCCATGGCTGACGTTGGATTTGCTGATCTGCCTGCCAGATTGCCGACATTGGGTGCTATGTTTTCTCAGTAGCTTGCATGGATAGCACAATAATGCTACATTGACGCCATACTGTGAAAGCAAACAATGCAGACCACCACCATCCGCCTCGATGACACCATGAAGGAGCGCATCGCAGCTGCGGCAGACCATGCTGGAAAATCAGCTCATGCCTTCATTCTCGACGCCATCGCTCAGACTGTCGAACAGGTTGAAATCGACAGTGAGTTCAATGCAATCGCAGATGAGCGGTGGAAGACGATACTGGCTTGCGGGAAGACGGTATCCTGGGAAGATGCGAAAGCGTATCTGGCAGCCAAGTCCCGTGGGGAAAGTCCGAACAGGCCGTTGACTCGCAGTACGCGCCGTTGACTGCGGACATGACTCGCATCGAGATTGCGCCTGAGGTGTTCGACGACTTCGACCGCTTCTTTGACTACATTGCACAGTTTGATGTCGGCTCCGCGCCTGAGCGCATTGGGGAAATTCTGGAGGCTGTGCAAATTTTGGCTACCAGCCCCATGATCGGGCGTCCAGTTAAAGGTGGCAAACGTGAACTTGTCATTGGGAGAGCTTCCCGTGGCTACGTTGCGTTGTATAGATACGTGGCACCACTCGATACAGCCTTTGTGCTGGCAATCCGAAGCCAGCGCGAATCCGGGTACAAAAATAATAGTTGAATTTCTGGGTGAAAAGTAGATGGCTGGTTTTTGGTGGGTCTACTGGCATCAAATTGTGCATTCACATCGACCAGTCACAAGCTTCCAAGCACGAATTTTCATGGATCCAAAAGTGCTGGAACGCCCGCAGAATCAGTGGCTGTCTTTGGCGGTCATCGGCACTGCCATGATGGGAATAACCATCCGTGGTTTGGCGGCTTTCTTGGCTACGCGGCTTGCGGTCTTGCGCTGCCCCGGAAAGGCCAGCGCTTCGGTCAGCAGGTAAGCGGCCTGCGCATACGAAGTTGGACAAAGCGCAAAGCATTCCTGGCAGTCCCAGCATTCGTTTTTGGCGACTTCGGGGACGAACTTGATCTGGCGCACGGCGCCGTTGTCGAAGAAGGTCACCGCGTTCTTTTTCTTCACCTCGTCGCAGTAACGCACGCACAGTCCGCACAGCACGCAGAACGATGCCTCCTTCTCGAAACGGTTGCGGTCAGCGCCGTAGTCCTCGGCCAGCTTCACCAACTCGGGAGAGTCTGGCGCGTGCGCCATCAGTTCCTCGACCAGCACCTTGCGGATTTTGTCGACCTTCTCCGAGCGGGTGCGCACGATGATGTCTTTGGCCACCGGATAAAGGCAGGACACGACGTAGCTGGTCCAGCCGCGCGACTCCACCTCCACCATGCACAGGCGGCAGCCGCCATAGGCTTCTAGCTGTTCGTGATGGCACAGGGTAGGGATGTAGATGCCTGCCTTCTGTGCTGCCTGCAACACCGTCATGCCGGCTTCGGCCTTGACCTGCTGGTCGTCGATGGTCAAAACAATTTCAGTCATTTGGCGTCACTCCCGCTAGCAATGCGTGCTTCATACTCGGGCTTGAAATAGCGGAACATGCTTTTTAGCGGGTCGCCGGAGGTCTTGCCCAGCGCGCACAGGCTGGCTACACCGGTCACCTCGATCAGCTCCTGCAGGCGCTCGATGTCACCGGCCTTGCCCCGGCCTTCGGTAATGCGGGTCAGGATCTGCAGCATCTGCATCATGCCCTCGCGACACGGCACACACTTGCCGCAGGATTCCTTGGTCAGAAAGTCCATCAGGTAGCGCGCGACTTCGACCATGTCGGTGTCTTCGTCCATCAGCAGCAGGCCGCCGGCACCAATCGGTGCGCCCAGCTTGGACATGCCGTCGAAGTCCAATGGTGCGTCGATCAGCTCCGCCGGGATCGAGCCGCCCATGGCACCGCCGAAGTGGATGGCCTTGAGTGTCTTGCCGTCGCGCACGCCGCCGCCAATGTCATGCACCAGCGTGCGCAGCGGGGTGCCCATAGGCACTTCCACGATGCCGCTGTTGACGACGTGACCCGAGAGTGAGACCAGCTTGGTGCCTTTGCTCTTTTCCGAGCCGATGCTGGTGAACCAGTCGGCGCCCTTTTCTATGATCTGCGGCACGTTGGCCCAGGTCTCGACGTTGTTCAGGTTGCTCGGCTTGTCCCAGATGCCAGACACCGAGGTGCGGATGTACTTGGGCCGAGGTTCCGGTACGTTGCCTTCGATCGAACGCATCAGCGCACTCGATTCACCCGAGACAAAGATGCCGACGTCAAAGTGCAGTTCGCATTCGAAGTCAAAGCCTGACCCGAGGATGTTCTTGCCCAGCAGGCCATACTCGGCTGCCTGTGCCAGCGCGTTGCGCACGTGCTTTTCCAGCAGGGGCATGTCGTGGCGCGTGTACATGAAGCCCTTTTGCGCGCCAATGGCGTAGGCACCGATGATCAGGCCTTCGAGGATCTTGTGCGGGTTGCCGGTGAGCATGGCGCGGTCCATGAAGGCGGCGGATTCGCCTTCGTGGCCGTTGACGATCACGTACTTGGTTTTTTCCGGCGCGTTGCGCGTGGTCTCCCATTTCAAACCGGCCGGAAAGCCGCCGCCGCCGCGTCCGCGCAGATTCGCCTTCTTGACTTCATCGAGCACCTGCTGCGGGCTCATGGTCGTCAAGGCCTTGACCAGCGCAGCGTAGCCGCCCACCGCCAGATAGTCGTCGATCTTCATCGGGTCTATCTTCGGGTTGTCGCCGATCAGAAGGCGCGTCTGGTGCTTGTAGAACGGCACCTCCTGCATGTGCACGGCCTTGACGCCGGTCTTCGGATCCTTGTAG
>Ga0208566_1001323_pt1 | contig 14602 bp, 14 predicted proteins | sample PL_2010_150m_FD_184159 | JGI IMG/M metagenome (GOLD analysis project Ga0208566, IMG submission 184159) | Freshwater microbial communities from Powell Lake, British Columbia, Canada to study Microbial Dark Matter (Phase II) - PL_2010_150m... | ecosystem: Environmental > Aquatic > Freshwater >...
ACCGATAATATAAAACTTATCGCCAATAATATGGCCAGTGGATAATGATCTTCCAAAATTAGGTTTACGATCGAAAACCACAGCTGGCGATGTTGTAAGTTTAAAATCCCATGATTCGATTGTGTATTTATCGGTAGATGATTCAACAACTCCACCGTAATACATAATATTATTTTTCCAGATATCGGCAACAAAATCTTTTCTGATTTGTTTCATGTTTCCAACTATACGCCATGAATTTTGAACCACATCATATTCCTGAATCCAATCAACCTCTCGTTGAAGTGATTCCGAATATCCGCCAAGTATATATATCTTGTTGCTAAGAGAAGCAATATCATAAACTACTTGCCCGCCGTAAACAGGAAACGGCATAGTTCCAACTATTCTCCATTTCAATTGAGCATGAGTTGAGGAGGTCAAAAAAAGCAATAATGATATGATTAATAATTTTTTCATTGAATAAAATTATTTATTCTTAAATCTAAATTTAAATCTCAGTGTATCGCTTTGCTTTATTACAAAGGATGTGTCTATATCCTGAAAATTTGAGTTTTTAATAACCAACCTGATTGGTCCTGGTGTTACTTTAATTAGATCACTAGTTTTCATTGGTAGTTGCGCTTTAGAGTTCCCATTAATATAGATATCTCCAACGGGCGGATAAACAGCACAATTAATAAATCCCATCGTTAATGTTTCCAAATTAATTCGAAGTTCAGTAACCTGATCTGTATTAACAGAAACACTTTTTGTTAATTGTGGATAATCGGGATGAACTAACTTTACTGTGTATTCCCCGGCTCTAAGTGGAAATGGTCTATCGAATGGGGTCTTACCAAAACTTTCTCCGTTAATAAAAATATCCGCCCAAGGTTGACAATCAATAAATAATCCACCTAAACCAGTAGATTTATTTTGATTTGGAGTTTCATTTTGCTTTACTGTATTCTGGTTTTGTAACGAATCTTTTTTGTTATTATCCATAAGCGGTTTAGATAAATTTTTTAGATCAACTGCATCTTTTGTTTGATCAGTTTGCTGTTTTGAAATATTGTTTTGATTTGCAGAATCATTTTTAAGTTGAGTCGAGTCTTTGCCTAATGGAATCTGGGTAGAATTTTGTTTTTGTTCATTTATAAATGGAATAACAACGATCCCGATTATAACAAGAGCAATTACCGCAAGAAACATCCATGCAAGTTTGGATTTTCTCCCTTCCATATCTACATTATTAACAACAATAGTCGGTTGATCTACTTGAATATTTAATTCTTCAAGTATTTCTCCGGCTGATTCATATCGCTGATTTATATTTTTCTTGAGCAGAACAAGAAGTATCTCTTTTATATTTTCCTGAACACCGGATAGTTTTTCTTCGAGAGCAGTTTCATCATAACTGTTAATTTCGTTGAGTGTAAGACTAACATTTTCTTTTAAGAATGGATTTTTCCCTGTAAACAATTCTGTAAGAACAACTCCTAAAGAAAATAGATCGCTTTGCGCAGTAAGCTTTGAACCGCGTATTTGCTCGGGGCTCATATAGCTTGGTGTGCCCACAATTGAATAAGGATTTGTTACATAATTATCTTCAGCAGAGAGCGCCAGACCAAAATCACCTAATTTTACGTTTAAGTTTTTATCAATAAAAATATTTTCCGGTTTTATATCGCGATGTATAATTTGATTAGCGTGTGCATAATCCAATCCCTTTAAAAGCTGAATCATCAAATGTTCTTTTTGTTCTTGAGTGAGAGTTTTTGTTTTGAAAACATTTCGAAGTGATTCGCCCTCAATATATTCAAAGGAGATATAGAAAAACTCTTTGCTAAGTCCAAAATCAAGCACCTTGATAATATTCGGATGATCGAGCTTTGCTAAAATCTTTGCTTCGCGTTTAAATCTTTCAACAAGAGATGGATCATGAATTTTTTGTGTGTTAAGAACTTTGAGAATAATTTTTTTGTTGAGATAAATATGATTAGCAAGAAATACCGCTGCGTGTTCGTCTTTCTTTAAGACTTCAATAATTTGGAACTTCTCAAATAATATTTCAGAAGAGAGAGCGGACATTCTACTTTTCTCCCATTTCTTTCAATTTGAGTTGTATCCATCTAACGGAAACATCAAGCGACTTAGCTGTAAGTGTTCTGTTTCCGTTTAATTCTTCCAGTCGTTTTTTTAAAAGCAGCATTTCAAATTCTTGTAAAGTGCCTTGAAAATTTTCTGTGACTGCTGCATCTTCAAGTATAATATGTTCCGCAAGTAATTTATTCCCTTCACAAAGAATAAGTGCGCGGTGAATTACATTTATTAATTGCCGAATGTTTCCCGGCCAATAATAGCTTTCTAGTTTTTTAATTGCTGCTGAATCTATTGCCATATCTTTCTTGCCCATTTTCTTAATAAAATGACTGGCAAGCAATGGGATATCGGTTCTTCTTTCACGCAGAGGCGGAATACGTATTGGGAAAACATTTAATCTATAAAATAAATCTTCGCGGAACGCACCTTCTTTTACAAGCGTCTGTAAATCTTTGTTTGTTGCAGTTATTATTCGAACATTAATTTTCCTTACCTTCACATCTCCCAGACGGATTATTTCTCTATTTTCAAGAACGCGCAATAATTTTGCCTGAAGCGCTGTGGAAATATCCGCAATTTCATCTAAGAAAAATGTTCCACCCTCTGCTGCTTCAAGTAATCCCTGCTTATCAGTATTGGCGCCGGTGAAAGCTCCTTTTTTGTACCCGAACAATTCACTTTCAAGAAGATTATCCGGAATCGAACCGCAGAACTGTGCAAGAAAAGGTTTATCTTTTCTTTTGCTCAATTCATGAATTGCTTTTGCCGCAATCTCTTTCCCTGTTCCGCTCTCGCCCGTGATTAACACTGTTGCGTCTGTCAATGCTACTTTATAAAGAATTTGTGAGAGATTATGCATCACAGTGCTGTTACCGATCATATCCGGGATTTCAAAATATGACTGCAGCCGGTTGATAAGAATTTGATTTTCTTTTTCAAGCTCTTCTAATTTTATTATTCTCTCTAGCGCAAGAGAAACCAGATTAGAGAAGAAACTCAAGAATAAAAGATTTTCTTCCGTAAACTCACGACGGTCAAGCTGGCTATCGGCAACAATTACTCCCCATATTTTCTCATCGCGGATGATGGGAACGCCAATTACAGATTTGATCCGTTGAATTTGTACGCTTTCAAATTGTGAAAGATGCGGATCGCTCATTACATCATGATAGAGAAGCGGTTTTTTTTCTTTAATAACTTTTCGCAATATACCGGAAGAGAATTCATGCAGATCGGTAATACTCTCATTAGAAATCTTTCTCGCAGTGATTATGGAGAAGCTGTCATTTATTTCATCATACTTTACAAATAATCCGCGCTCCGCATTAATAACATTAATTACAATATCAATCGCGTCTTCAATCAATAATTCCTGCTTAGTAGCTGAATTAAGAATTTGACTGAACTCATAAAGAGATTCAAATTCATCCTTCGATAAGTTCTTAATATGAATAATATTATTTGTAAAGAAAGTTGTCATCTGCTTTTATAAAAATCTATTTATTGAACATTAAAAGTTGCCGGTTTGGATCGTGTTCTGTCCTGAAAATCATCAATACTCCATATCACCCAATAATAATTTCCAACGGGCAGACTGATTCCGGTTATAGCTTCAATATCATCCTTAGAAATATTTTGCTTTTCCCATTTCAATTTCGGAATTGTTTCATCGGTATAAATCTGAACCATATACTTAAAATTAAATCCCGGTAAAAATCTGTTCCATCTACAAACCGGTCTAGAACCAACTGTTGTGCCGTTAGCGGGTGATTCAAATAATATTTCTTGTTTTATGATCCTCTTTATAGTTGAAGTACCTATGGAAAAAGTTTTGCCAAGACGATCTTTTACTATTATATCAAAAGTTTTACCTATTGCATCGTCAATTGAGGGAACGCTGTTCTTGCTTCCATAAGGATAACTAAGTTCATAAAAACGAGTCTGAGAATTATATTTTAATTGTTTGTTAAAATTTAACGCCGTGCAAAGTACATTAACGCTGTCTATGTCATTCTCAACATCTGAGATAGATGCTTGAACAAACAAGGTATATCTCTGGTCATCAGGATATCGATTCTCAACACTTGTGTAGATTACCAAATTATCTAGCTTAGGAATAGCGTTGAGTGTTGTAGTCCCAAGATTAATACCCTTCTGATTTTGCCAATTTATTTTTATTGAATCTTTACTATAGCTGTCCTTTTCGAAATAAAGAGTTCCATCAATCATCTGTAAGTTTTCTAATTTATAATATCCGTTAACATCCGTTTCAATCATTCTATTATCATTCTTCCAAGAAACTTTTACTCCCACAATCGCTTGTTGAGGAATTACTTGTGTTTTAACAAATCCATAAAACTGTCCAAGCCCGGAATCAGGATTATTAGGGTCCAATGGATTGAGTTTAGGTGCATCGCATGAGGCAACAGTCAGTAGAACCATAAAAACAATTAGACTACGAATAATTTTCATACAGACTTTTTTCAATACAAATTAGTTAGAGAGATAAACCATTCAACTTAAAAATACCCAATTTCCAGAGCTAATATGCAGGAAATAATCTGAATTATAAACTCAAAAATATATTGCCTGTGGAATAGAGCACAGCTCGACCCGATATTTTAACCCGTTTTCCAAGGTCTTCACAAAAAAGCTCTCCTTCTCTTTTAGATACTTGAAGTGCACGAAAATTTTTCTTACCTAGTTTTTCCGCCCAATATGGAATAAGAACAGTATGTGATGAGCCGGTAACTGGATCTTCGTTAATGCCTTCATTGGGGGCAAACATGCGCGATACAAAATCTGCTTCTTTTCCTTTTGATGAAATTATTACTGCATGAGGATGAATTTGTTTTATCAATTCGAAATTTGGTTGAAAGTTTCGGATGTAATCTTCGGAATCAAAAACTGCGAGAACATAAAATCCATTTTGTAAAACTTCCAGCGGCTCTTTATCAAAACAATTTTGAATTGTGTCGGTAATTTTGATTGGTGTTGGTTTATGTGAGGGAAAGTCGAGTGTCAACATCTCTCCATTTCTTTCAACAATTAGTTCTCCGCTCTTTGATATGAATTTTATTTTGTTCGAGTTCTTCTCAATAAAATTAAAAATTACAAATGCAGAGGCAAGTGTAGCGTGTCCGCATAAAGGAACCTCGCTCGCCGGTGTCATCCATCGAATTTTATAATGCTCTCCTTCTTTAACAAAATAAGCTGTCTCGGATAAATTATTCTCTACGGCAATGTTTTGAAGAGTTGAATCATCTAACCATTTTTCTAACGGAACAACCGCAGCTGGATTACCGCCAAAAAGTTTTGTTGTGAAAGCATCAACTTGATATAATGGTAAAGTCATATCTATTCTCCTTCAAATCGTAATCATGCTCATGATTTTTCTCTTGATCGTTTTCAATTTGAGCAGATCAAGATCATGAGTAAGATATTAAAAAAACATTTCTTTATGCAAAAATGGAATTACCGCTACCTTCAATCCTTCAACGTAAAGTTCTTTTCTATTCATAACTCCATTAGTGAAAAACCCAATTGCGCCGTGTTTCTGTTTCGTGTTTTGCTGATTCATTATTTCGTCCATAACATCGCCAAGCTCAATTCCTTGCAAAAGTTTTTCAACAACGCTTTTGGGAAGTTGAAAATGTGGAGACGTTCCAAATCCGGTTCTTCCATTATTATCTAAAACACACATACACCCAAAAGCAAACCATTTGCTAAATTGTTTCGCAATCCCTCCTTCAATACCTACAAATAATTCAGCATTGAGATTTTGCGAATCGTTAATTTCTTTTAATCTTAAGGCACGGTTTTGCGCTCCGGTAAATGTTTCATCATTAATCGGTTGAACTGAAACTCCGGATTCAACTTCGATTCCGATTACTTCAATATTTTCAAAATAATTTTTAAACGCTTCTTCAACCGAAGATATTTTTACGGGATTTTTTGAACCGACAAGAATTTTCATTTAATGAACACCAAAAAATATCTTTATTGGTTTCCAAACACGCTTAGCCCAGGCAGCTTCATTGTGTTCAGCGTTCTTATCAATAAAAATAAAAAGATCTTTCCCTTCCTTATAGCCTTTCTTTTTCAGTACTTCAATCATTTTATCAACACCTGGTTGAAGCACAGTTTCCAGACCTGCGCCGCCGTTATCTATATATATTAGCAACTTCTTCTTTGGTGATTTATCCTCTTGAATAATTTTTGTGTAGTCAAAATCGCGGAACAAGAATGCCGGGGAAAAACAAGCTGCTTTAGAAAATACATTTGGGTAGTCCCATGCACAGATAAACGAAATTAATCCGCCCATTGATGAACCGCCCACAGCCGTATGTTTTGCCTCCGGAAGTGTTCTATACTTTTTATCAAAGAAAGGTTTTATTTGTTCCACTATCAATTTCATATAAAGTTTTCCAAGCGGTGTATTGCTGTATTCCGTTTCGCGATCGTCCGTGTTATTTATTCCAACAATGATAAATGGTCCAACCTCTCCCGCACGGATCAAACTGTCGGCGGTTTCATCAATTTGCCAATCAATAAATGTATTAGAAGTTTTCGGATCTACAAGGTTTTGTCCATCATGCATATAAAACACGGGATAGTGCTTCTTTATATTGGTTTCATAATCCGGCGGAAGCCAGACAAAAATATCACGTGCTCTTAATCCTGGAAGAACAAAATTTTTATGATACTTAACTGTTCCGGTAATTTGTCCTTTTACTTTGAAATTAAATTTATCTCGCCAATTCAAAATCGTAACAGATACTGTGGTATCTCGATTTGCAACAAGAATGGAGTTTTGCGGAACGGAAGAATCATTTCCAAGTGCTTCGGTTGCCCAGCTTCCTTTTGTAAATTTGTATTCGAGACGAGAGCCTTTTACTATTTCGAATTTCTTATTCCAAATTTTATTACCCTCATTATCAAGCAATACTTTATCCGGTTGCCAATCGCCAAGTTCTTCAATATTTCCTGCAACATAAATTTTTGACGTATCATCCAATGGTGGAGAAATTACTTTTAAAGTTATTTTTACTTTATCTTGTGCATTTAGAAGAGACAAAGATAAAACTAACAAAACAAAAAGATTTTTCATCATACATTCCATTAATGATTTTTGCTTTACTTAACCGCCAATGCTTTTTTAATTCTAATTGTATCAAACCAGCTGATTTCACCAATAACACCTGGCAATACAGATATTGATAAACCAACCTTCTTTGAGAAGTTTGGTTTATTCCAAATTATGATGTTGCCGCAACAACTGCGCCCGTGGAAGAATCCATCTGAAGAACAATTATTAAGTACCAGCCGAGCAAGACTAATATTGATAGCTCTTCAATATTTTTTTTGTGATCCGGAAATTCAACACGCGCTTGCGTCTTGAACCAATCTTTTAATTTCGGTTCTTCAATGCCTGAACGGAATACAACAACGGATTCGCCTTCGAAATCTTTGAACTCAAACTTTGTAGCCCAAAAATTTGATGAATGCCACTGATATTTCTTCCCATTATTAAATTCTAAGATCCCGCTTGATGCCATCATATTCGGTTTGAACACGGCGAGATCATTTTCCTCTCCGGTATTTCTAATTGTTATTCGTGTTGTAAAAAATCCCACCCGTTTGAAAGTCCATTTTCCGTCAAATGTTTCCGCCTCGGCAAGCGATCCAACCGATTTGGGAAACAATAACGTTCCGAACAAATCATCTTTAATACGCAGTTCAAATAATTGTTGAGTGGCTTTTGGTTGAATCCAATCTAAATGTTCGTTTGATATTTCTTTTAATGATTTCATTTTTCATCCCAAATAATTTATTTCGTTCTTGCTAGTCCGACAAATATTCCTTTATGAGTGGCAATTAGTTCGCCCTGTGAATATAGATTTGTGAACATTGAAATTCTTGCTTTTCCTTTTGCAAGCAAACCACTTTTAAATTCATTCCACAGTTTTTCATTCAGCATATCGCATACTGCTTCAAAGTCTGTGTATGCCGGTCGTATATATTTCATATTGCTTTCTTGAATTACAATTACACAGTTGAGTTTCTCTTCTGCTGCCCTAAAATGCAAAATTGACCACCCGGCTAAAATACCTAACGTTGCAAGACTGCCTCCGAAAGCAGTTCCGTAATGATTGTCGTTCAGTTTTATTGGTGCGGATAGTTTGATCGAATAGGGTTGTAAATCTTCAACACGGAAATTCATATAATCGGTTATTGGAATGTTGCTTCGAATATAATTTTGAAGATCGAAAACTTTTTTGTTTGATAAATCTTTACTTTCATCCCGCAAAAACATTGATGCCTCATCTTTGTATTTAATTGATAACAATAGCTCCGGAACGATTGTTCCGTTATTAAGAAATTATTTTTCCAATAGAATAAATATTTGATTCAAATGATGTTTCATGTGACCGATGTAATCCTCTATTAAATATTCCAAGGTTGCAGATTCATTTTTAGATAACTCTTTCCATGCAATCAGATCGTAATTGTGATTTATTGTTGATTTCTTTAACACGTCATCCGGTATTGACCCGATCACTCGGACTAATTGTAAATTATTCATCGTCCATAAACCAATTAGAAAATTCCATTCGGCGTTCTGGTAATGCTGCGCTTCAACCCATTTGTTTTGATCGTAACCGGAGAATTCTAAATCACTTTTGAATTGGCCGTTGACAAATCTTATCATGTTATTAAAAGAGGAATCAATCAAGTGACCCAATATTTCTTTCGATGACCATTTATCCGGCGAAGATTTCTTTGAGCTTTGTTGTTCAGTTACTGTTTTTAATTTTTTCTCTGATGATTCTAAAACAGAATTTAATTTGCGTGCTAAATCATTCATTGTTAACGACTCCAAATAAATTAATTGTTCTAAGACATTTGTTTTAATGTTTCAAGGAATGATTCCGTAAGCGGAGCTTCGATTGAAATATCTTTTTTGTCCGGAAGCTGAAACTCAAGACGCTTTGCATGAAGCATTATCCGTAAATATTTTTCTTGGATTGTTTTTTCGCCGTAACGCAAATCTCCAACAATCGGGAAACCAATACTATATAGATGTACGCGCAGTTGATGTCGGCGGCCGGTTGATGGATTTAATTCCAACAATGTATAATCGCGCAATCTTTGAACAACATGGAATTTAGTTTCACTCGCCTTTCCTTTCCGGTCATCAATACCCATTCTTCCCGATCCAAACTCGCGAATCGGTTTCTTGATCATGCCGTCATTCTCTTTTATAGTTCCGTGAACTACTGCCGTATAATATTTTATTACTTTTCTCTCGGCGAACTGATCATTCAAGTATTTATGGGCATCGGAATTTTTTGCGAATAGAATTACACCGCTAACTTCTTTATCCAACCGGTGAACGATAAAAAGTTTTTGCTCATATTTTTTTTCTAAAAGTGAATGAAGAGAATCTATAGTTGTGTCGTTTTCCGTTATTGAAGCAAGCCCTTCCTGTTTGTTAACAGCAACAACATTTTTATCTTCAAAAAGTATTTCAATTTGATCCGCCATTAATCGCTTCCTTAATTGTACTAATTTGTTTTGCGGATGCCGTCATCGTTCAAGATAAAATGTCAAGGCAATAAACCGGTTTTGAATCTAAGCTTGATTTAACAAAACCCATCCGCTTCAAATATTGTTCATGCTTTTTGTTGCCGGCATCGCTGTAAATTTTTTTTATTTTTTTCTCTTTGAGTATTTCATGAAACACATATTTGCCGATCTTAAAATCTCTATAGCCGGGAATTGCATAATCTAATTTCATGTAGATGCAGTCATTGTTAAGATATTCCGAGCAGACAAGTCCAGCAGGAACAGTATCTCTTAGTACGAACATCACGTGGGATTTATCGTTCGGTTCAAAAATAAAATTGGGAATGAATTTTGTTATTTCCTTCTCGTGAAATTTCAAAAAATATTCCAAATATTCGGAATTTGTTTTCACCTCCAATATGCGGAAGTATTCTTTAGCGCCGAATATCTGAAGCAGATAATAAACATCAATGAGTGTAATAAATCCGTTAAGCATAAAAACAGGGTATGCTTTAATAATTAATCCGTAACTGGAAAATAACATCGCCCCGAATAGATTTATAATTCTAAGTTTTACAATTGAGCTCATCATCAAAGAAACTGCAATAATAACTGATGCAGCGTAACCGAAGAGTACGATCGGCTGTATGTTGTTAAACATTTTTCTCCATTTCTGTTTTATTTATAAATCGAAAATATTGTGCGTAATCTATTTTACATCTTCCGAAAAAACAGATTTCAACCCATGAGTAACAATATATGGAATTATTGTGTAGTGGGTTTCGCCTTCTGCAATTTCCGGTTTCAATTTCATGCCGGCATATTCGCGTGATTTCAAATTGCTAATTAATTGCTTCCATGGTCCTTTAAATAATTCACTTTCAAGAGAACCTACTGCAGTATATATGATTGGTGCTAAAGAATTATGATTTTTTGAAAATTTTTCTTCCTGCTTTAATAATAATCCGTTATCCCATAATAAAGCCGGACTAATTGCGATATACCTTTTAAATAATTCCGGTTCCTTAAACAATGAATAAAAAACAAAAAGCCCGCCCAACGAATGACCTTCTAATGTTCTATCACCGGGACTAAATCTATAATTCGATTCAACATACGGTATCAATTCGTCTTTGATAAATCCAAGAAATTTTTCTGCCCCGCCTGAAATTGGAAATGTTGATCTAAATTCTTCCGGCAATTTTTCTTGCTGGATCTGTGTTGGTGTAAAATCTCGTGCTCGATTATAATTAAATTCTTTAGAACCGCCTTCGGATGATATACCTACAATTATTACTTCGGGGATTTCTTTATCGAACGCAAGCAGGCGCGCCATTTGAACCATAACTCCAAATGATGAATAAGCATCCAGCATGTAAACAACCGGATAAGTTTTATTTGATGTAGAATAACTGCCCGGCAGTGCAACAAATATCGGGTAGGTTACGCCATTTATTTTTGATGTAATATTAAATACTTGCGAACGGTGTATTGTAACCGGAGTGGTTTTATCTGTTGCTTTATCTTGTGATTTTAGCTGGAGAGCAGGCAACATTGCCCAACAAAAAAATAGGGTAAGAAATATTTTCTGAATATAATTTTTCATTTTTCTCCATTCTGGATTGTCGTTTAATTAAATATATAGCTTGCAGATACATTATTCCATCCTAGTTATATTATAAAATATTACTTTTACATTAACAAAAAACTTAAGCGATGGCAAACACGATTAATCACCCGACAATGGGCGTGGACGAAATTATTCGTCCAACAAGAATGGAAATAGATCTGAAAATCTTGTCTGATAATTTTAATAAAATAAAAAAGTTCGTTTCGCCGGCGAAGATAATGCCGATCTTAAAGGCCAATGCTTACGGACACGGATTGGTAAGAGTTGCTCAATTGATGCAGGAACTAAAATCAGATTGTATTGGAGTTGCTGTTCTTGAAGAAGGAATTCTTTTACGAGAACAAGGAATTACAATTCCAATTCTCGTACTGGGAGGAATTTGGGGAAATCAAATTCCGCTTTTCTTAAAACATGATTTAACAATTACAGCGTCTTCCATTGGTAAGCTGAATCAAATAGATGAATTTGCTTTACAGATGAAAACAAAAGCTAAAGTTCACCTAAAAATTGATACAGGGATGGAACGAATCGGGGTTCATTATTATACTGCAGAAAAATTCCTTGGAGCCGCGGTTAAATGTACAAATATTAGAATAGATGGAATATATTCTCATCTTGCAAATTCGGAACTGAAAGACACATCCTATACGCGCATACAACTTGAAAGATTCTACGATGTATTAAAGTTCTTCGAAAAACATTCTATCGAAATGCCGCTTCGTCATATCGCAAATTCCGGTGCAATACTTCAAATGCCCGAAGCCAATCTTGATATGGTGCGTCCCGGAATTTTATTATACGGAGTTTATCCTTCACAAGAAATCCCACAAACGATAAAAGTCCATCCGGCATTAACATGGAAATCTCTGGTAGTTTATTTTAAAATCATCAAAGCGGGTCATCCCGTTGGATATGGTTTAACGTGGAAACCCGAGCACGACATCCGCGCAGTTACTGTTCCTCTCGGTTATGGAGATGGGTATTTGCGAAGCATGAGTCACAAAGCAGAAGTTTTAATTCGGGGAAAACGTTATCCTGTTGTTGGATCAATTTCAATGGATCAAATTGTTGTAAACATCGAAAACGATTCTGCATTTAACGGCGATGAAGTTATTTTGATTGGTCGAGATGGTTCCGCTGAAATAACTGTTGAAGAACTTGCAGACTGGGCGGGAACAATTCCTTATGAAATTCTAACTAATATTAATACCCGTGTACCGAGAGTTTACTTGAAATAATCTTTTCAATCAATTTCCACGGCGACAGAAAAAATAGCAAGCAAACGTTGTTCTAATGCTTCGATCCCTTCTTTAATTTTTTCTCTCGTTGTCTCTGTTTCTTCCAAAATATCAGAAATCATTTTTTTGTAGTAGCCAATACCTTCTAAAAGATTTGCGGTAAACATATTATAAAACTCTTCCTCTTTTGCAGAAAACTCGTTTCCATTTTCGTCCATCTTTTTCTGCAAGTAATCAATATAGAGCCCAAGTTCTTTTACAAACATATTTGGTCTGCTGGGATTGGTGATGAGATCTATTCTACCATAAATGTGATCAACCATTTCATGCAGAGAAACAATTTTTGAATAATATGCCAGGTTGGGTCCGGGACATATGGACACGGAGCGGCTTAGTTTTGGTGTTGCAATATTATTTACGATCAATGCCGAAACGGTAAGCCCTTCACACAAACAAACTTTGTTAACAACTTTATCGAATTGTTTTTTGTATTCATCTTCGTTTGTATAATTTTCTTTTAGCTCGGCAATTTTTTTGTTGATGTATGTGATTGAGGCAGTGCACAGCGGTTTATCAGAAAAATCTTTATTCGACAATAAAAACTTTTTGGGGCAAGGACTGCCGGGTTTTCCGTTTTCAATTCTTTCCATTTTTTCAATGTCTTTGCTGTTGCCGCGCAGACTGTTGAAAGGAATTCCCAATGGAGAGATATCACTTAAATATAAATCCTCTTCTCCTGCAGCAGAAAGTTCCTGCAATGTATAATCATCAACATTCATTACTTCCGGCACTAAAAGGAATGGACTTCCCCATCCAACCGATTTCACTCCGTAGTAACGAAGAAGAAATTCCTGTTCGCTTGATTTTCCAACTCCGCCCTGAACAGTTACATCATAATTTAATTTTTCTGCATCAACAACTATTTCTTTTTTGATGAGCGCGGGAAGATAAATTTCTTTCAGAGTATTAAGTAATTCGTCTTTTTTGTTTTTGAATTCTTCGAGAATTGGACCGAGCAATAAACCATCTGTTGCAAATGCGTGACCGCCGCAATTTAATCCGGATTCAATCCGATACTCTGAAACCCATAATCCTTTCTTCGCTAAAAACTTTCCTTGAATCAATGCCGAACGATAGTCGCTGACTTTAATAACAATTTTCTTTTTAAAACTACTATTCTCGTTTGGATAAAAATCCTTAAACGTTTCAATGTAGCCGTACAATTTCGGATTCATGCCCGCAGAAAAAATAATAGAGCTTTCCAGATCGCTTTTTGCAAAGCCGCACAAGGCAGCATGTGCATCATTAAATTCATGCGAAAGCTGAGCGCCCTCGGAATTATAATTTGCTTTGTCCACCTTGGTCATAATGTTTACATCAATCGAGCCGGGATAAATATTTTTTCGCAATTCATTTTGTAAATTTATTCGAGCTTGCTCGTCCTCAGAGTTCAGCATTTCGTAATATTTGATTTTCAATTCAGATGAGTCGGGAAGCATTTCAAAATATTTTGTAATCTCGCTTCCACTTTCAAACGGTGAGTTTTTCAATTCTTCGAACTGTTCTTCAACCAATTGTTTAACCATATTCAAGTATGCAGTTATTCTAAGCGAGCGTGCTTCGTCGCTGTCTTCAATTTTTACATAGGGTCTGCCCAATTTTTCAAGGTAGTGTTTACGTAAGCTTTCCATTAATGTGTCATCTACGAGCGACATAACAGATGATATTCCGTATTTAGCTACTTTAAGCGGTGCATCAACTGAGAACGCAACACCGAGAACAGGAATGTGAAATTTATGTCCGAAAGATTTAATCACTCTTATTCCAAAAAAATTTTTACGATAGTTTGTTTCTGATATAAATTGCGAGAAAATAAAACTTGTTAGATAAATAATGTCTTCAACCACATGGATTACTTTACTTCGCAACTAAAAATAGTAATTAATCTTTTGCGAACTCTGTGCAGATGGCGGGTTTAATCAACTTTTACAATACTTTTACAATACTACAACCAGTAACAAAACATGATCGTTGTGGAGGCTTTGGTTATATTGCGCTCGATTTTATAATTGATTGATTC
>Ga0208566_1001325_pt1 | contig 14583 bp, 8 predicted proteins | sample PL_2010_150m_FD_184159 | JGI IMG/M metagenome (GOLD analysis project Ga0208566, IMG submission 184159) | Freshwater microbial communities from Powell Lake, British Columbia, Canada to study Microbial Dark Matter (Phase II) - PL_2010_150m... | ecosystem: Environmental > Aquatic > Freshwater > Lake...
CGGTCTCGGTGCTTGCCCCGAATTGCCTGCTGGCCGGGACGCTGGCCACGGTGGCGATGCTCAAGGGCGCCGAGGCCAAGCGCTGGCTGGATTCGATGGCTGCGGTAAGTCACCTGGTCTGGGCCTTAGCGAGTCACATTTGAGCCATATCAAGAAGGGCGCTCATTTCACCTGCGAATAGTGCCAAAGAAGACTATGCTGCAATGCAATAAATCTTCTTTTGGATGCTGTTTTTACCTTTTCGCAGGGAGATCACCATGAGCAAGGCAAGCATAATCGGTGCCTATAACACCGAATTCGGTGCGTTCGTCATCAAGGACAAGGCCACCGGCCTGTTGACCGACACCCGGACCTATTACGACCTGCTGATCGAGGCGGGTCGCGGCGCCATCGCCGACGCCGGCGTCGATGCCAAGGAAATCGACGCCATCTACGTCGGCTCCTGCTCCCCGGCGTCTTTCGCCAACCAGGAGCATGTCGCCCCGATCGCCGCCGAAATCCACCCCGCCTTGCGCTTCAAACCGATGACCCGCTGCGAATGCGCTTGCGCATCCTCCTCGGTCGCCCTTTACGACGGCATCTATGCCATCGAATCCGGCCGCTTCCGCAATGTCCTGGTGATCGGGGTCGAGAAAATGAACCTGCTGCCGACACCGCAGATGACCCACGTGCTGGCCTGCTGCTCGCACTGGCCCAGCGAAGGGTCCAAAGGCTGGTCCTTCCCCATGCTGTTCGCCGAATACGCCAAGGGCTATCAGGCGCACTACAAGATCCCGCCGGAGGTACTGGAGAAGATGCTGTGGACGGCCGGTGCGCTGTGCTACAAGAATGGCGCGGAGAATCCCCTGGCCCATGTCCGCAACGGTCCGCAGACGGTCGAGGCGATCATGAAGCTCAACGAACTCGACGCGCGCGGCAAGTGCAAGAACATGATGGTCGCGGCCCCGCTGCGCCTCCACGACTGCTCGCTGGTCTCCGACGGCGCCGCCGCGCTGGTCATCACCCCGACCGCCAAGGTCAGCAACAAGGCCCGCGCCGTCGAGATCGCCGGCATCGGCCATTCGGTCGAGCGCCTGGCGGAAAACGTGCGCCCCAACATGCACGAACTGATGGCAGGAAAGGATGCCGTCGCCAAGGCCTTCAAGGAAGCCGGCATCAAGGCCGGCGACATCGACCTGGTCGAGGTGCATGACTGCTTCACCATCAACCAAATCATGTCCACCGAGGCGCTCGGCCTTTCCGCCGATGGACGTGCCGGCTACGACTACCTCGACGGCCGCTTCACCCGCGACGACAAAGTGGCGGTCAACCTCTCGGGCGGCCTCAAGTCCAAGGGCCACCCGGTCGGCGCCACCGGCGCGTCGATGCACACCCTGATCTACAAGCAACTCATCGGCGAAGCGATCGGCGTCAAGGCGAAGAAGGCCGATATCGGCGTCGCCTTCAACGTTGGCGGTTCGGCGGTCACCAACTGCGTCACGGTCATGAAGAAGCTGTGAGCCGGACCAAGGCGAAAGGACAATGATGAAAACATTTATCTACAACGACACCGGGTTCTCCCCCGAACCGGCCGGCACGGCCTGGGACATCACCCGCAAGCTGCCCGACGGCAGCATCGCGCTGGTCGGCGCCGGGCTCTTCGCGGGTGCGTCCGCGCAGGACGCGGAGGCCAAAGCACGTTCGCTGGTCAAGGCTATCTACCCCGTCGGCGTGAAGTCGGTGGGACCCGATGTCGCGCATCCAAACATGATCGGCGACCTCAAGATCGTCGGCCCCAATGTCGCGCATCCCAACTTCATCTACTGGGACAAGGACAGCACCTCGTTCCCTAAGAGCGCCTAACAGCATGAAACGCGTGTGCGACTATGGCGTTTGGGATGCGGCGCAAGGCGCGTCGGCGCCGCTTGGGTCGTGCCCAAGCAAGCCGGTGCAACGCGGCGATGCGCCCAAACGCCGACGTCCCTTCGGGTTGCGACCAGGACCGGCGTCTGCCACGTTGCAGCGCTTGGCAAGGGATCACCCTTGCCTGCGCACCGCGCCTTGCATCCATCCGGTCCTGGTCGCAACGCATCACGCGTTTCATGCTGTTAGGCACTCTGAACTCTGAACACCTACTCACACTCAAGGATATTTTCATGGAAATCAAAGGAAGCGTAGCCCTGATCACGGGCGGCGGCAACGGCATCGGCGAAGCGGTCGCCAAGTTCTTCGTCAAGAACGGCGCCAAGGTTGCGATCGTCGACATGGTGCAGAAGAACATCGACCGCGTGCTCAAGGACCTCAAGGCGATGGGTGGAGTAGCCATCGGCATCCAGGCCAATGTGACCAGCGAAGCCGAGACCGCCAAGTTCATCAAGGCGACGCTTGAAGCCTTCGGCAAGCTCAACATCGCCGTCTCCTGCGCCGGCATCATCCGCGACGGCACCATGCTGACGCTCGACAAAGAGACCGGCAAGGTTTCCAAGAAGTTGGGGCTCGACAAGTGGCAGCCGGTCATCGACGTCAATCTCACCGGCAACTTCCTCACCATGCGCGATGCCGCCGAAGCGATGGTCAATGGCGGCTGGGAAGGATTGCTGGTGCCGATCTCGTCGATCAACAAGGTCGGCCAAATCGGCCAGCTCAACTATTCGTCGACCAAGGTCGCCAATGCCTTGATGCCCAAGATCATCGTCGGCGAGTTCCTGATGCGCGGGATCCGCAACATCCGTTGCGTCGGCATAGCGCCGGGTTACACGGCGACCCCGATGCTCACCGAAATGAACCAGGACGCATTGAAGGCGATCCTCGCCGACGTGCATATCGGTCGCCTCATCGCGCCGGAGGAAATCGCCGCGATGATCGGACATTGCGTGGAGAACGGCGCGCTGAATGCCACCACCATCGAGATCACCGGCGGGCTATGCTACCCGAAGGGTATAGCGAAGTAAGCACTACGAGCTAGCCCCGCAGATCGGGCATCCGGCTGCCGCGCTCCAGCGCGGCGCGGTTGGCCGCGCGGTTTTTCGGCGAGCCCAGCGCCTCGACGGCCGCGCACAATTCATCGAAGCCGAACGGAAAGGCCGCAAGTGTGGCGGCGAAGCCCAGCAGCAGCAGGTTCGCCGCCAACGGGTCGCCCATTTCGAGTGCCGTGGCATCCGCTGCGCAGGTGTGGATGTCGATCCCCATCTGCATCAGGGCGGGTGCCACGCGCGTATCCGGAAAGGCCCCGGCATTCGGGGCGCTGACCACGCAGAGCGCCCCTCGCTGTCCATTCGCGGCACGCAGGAAGGGCAAGTTGCGGTGTGCTTCCAGGCAATCGAGGGCGAACAGCATATCCGCGTCGCCCTCGGCGACCAAAGGGCCGTGGAACTCACCGATGCGCAAGTGCGAGGTTACCGAACCGCCGCGCTGGCTCATGCCGTGGTTCTCCGAGCCGAGCACGGCAAGCCCGCGCCGGCGGGCCAATTCGGTAAACACCCTGGCGCCGAACAGCACGCCCTGCCCGCCGATGCCGGCAATGACGATCTGACATTTCATCCCGCCACCTCCAGCGTTGCCGCGTACTGGATCGCGCCCTGGGCACACACCTGGGTGCACATGCCGCAATCGACGCAGGTGCGCCGGTCGATGTCGACCTCGCCGCCGGCCTGGCGCACGATCGACGGGCACTCGAACCAGGTGGTGCAATAGCCGCAGGCAACGCACCCCTCCTGCGCCGGCATGGTGATGGCGCTGCGCGGGCATTCGGTCTGGCACAAACGGCAGGCGGTGCATTTGGCGGCATCCACGCGGTAGCCGCCGCTGTCGTCCTTGCTGATGGCCGCGACCGGGCAGACCTTCAGGCAGATGTTGCATTCGGTGCACACGCCGCAGTGGAAACACCTGAGCCCGGCCTCGGCGGCGGCCATCTCGGGCGAGATGCCGAGGTCCACTTCCTCGAAACCCCAGATCGATTCTTCGGCGGAGCGCTTTCGCGCCTCGGTTCGCGCCACTTCCGGAAAATGATGCAGCCGGATTGCGGCGGCCGGAGTCGACACCTGAAGACGCTGCGCGCGACTGGAGCGGCCGGCATGATGCAGCAGTTCGGCCGCGACTCCCGGTCCTTGCGCCAGGCGCAGGGCGCCGTTGTCCGGCGCCTCTGCGCTCAGCTCGGCGTGGATCGCCAGAGCCGCCCGCTTGCCGGCGTTCACCGCGCCCGTCACGGTCCCGGCGGCGCGGTTCGTCGCATCCCCGGCAGCGAAAATACGCGGCGATCCGGTGCGCCCCCAGTCGTCGACGGTCATGCGACCTTCCGCCACGAGCTCGCCGGCGCCGAGTTCGGCAATCGCCGGCACGGCGCCGATGGCGACGACGATGCCGTCGACCTCGGTGATGAATTCCGCCGCGCCCGTGACCGGCGCCGCCGCTGCATCCGGCCGCCAATCCCTGACCTCGCGCAGATGCAGGACGAGCTTGCGCTCCTTGCCGCTGACGATGAGCGTTTGCAACATGTTGAAGCGGAACTCGACCCCCTCGTTGGCAGCGGCCACCACTTCCTCGTGAATCGCGCTGAAAGCGGCTTCAGCCGAGTAGATCGTCACGTCGGCGCCGAAGCGGCGTGCCGAGCGGGCGACATCGATGGCGGTATTGCCGCCGCCGATGACGGCGACTTTGCGCCCGAGTTGCGGCGTCTGCCCGGCGCGCAACTGCCGGAGCAACTCCATCCCGGCGATGACGCCCGGCAGTTCTTCGCCGCTGACGCCCAGCCGGCGCTCCCGCCAGGCGCCGATGGTCACGCACACCGCATCGAAGCGATCGAGTGCCGACCACCGCAGGTTCTCGCCGATGCGCGCCTTGGTGTGGATCCGGACGCCGAGCGCCGCGAACACTTCCATCTCGCGGGCGAGCACCTTGGCGGGCAGGCGGAATTCGGGTATCCCCCAGCGCAACAGACCGCCGGCCGCGTCGCGGGCTTCAAAGATTTCCACGGCGTAGCCAAGGCGGGCCAGGTGATAGCCGGCAGTCAGCCCGGCCGGTCCACCCCCGACCACCGCCACGCTGCGGCCGCGCGCCGGTCCCGCCGTGACGAAGGCGGCCGCGGACCTTCCCGCATCGCCCGCCGCGCGTTCGATGGCCCGGATCGAGACGGCGCCGTCGTAGTCCCTCCGGTTGCACGCGGATTCACAGGGCTGCGGGCATACCCGCCCCAAAGACGAGGGAAAGGGATGTTCCTGATAGAGCGTCCGGGCCGCCTCCTCGAAGCGACCCTCGCCCACCAGAGCCATCAGTTTCTCGATGTCGTTGCCAGCGGGGCAGGCTTCGCAGCAGGGCGAGATACTGTTCTCGTAGCGCGGCAGTCGGTCATGCGCGGCAGTCGCAACTGCTGGCGCAAGCTTTCGGACGATCACGGGCGTCGGCTGCTTGTCCGGTCCGAGCCCTTTCATCTGGTTCACGCAGACATAGCGGGCGATCACCACGGCGATGCCGCCGTCCCCGCGGCGCGTGTGTTCATGGGCGTCCGCGAGCGCGCCCTGGAACACGGGCAGGTCGTAGGGATTGGCGGTGGCGATATAGTCGATCCCGCAGCCGCGAATCAGCGCCTCGAGCTTGATCGGTCTGCCGTGATGGCCGTCGGCCGTCCCGCCGCATTCCGGCGTGGGCTGCATGCCGGTCATGCCGGTGGTCGAGTTGTCGAGCACCACCAGCACGAACCGGGCACCGTTGCAGACGGCATTCTCGAGACCGGCGGCGCCCGAGTGAAAGAAGGTGCCGTCGCCGATGGTCGCGAAGATCGGCGGCACTTCTCCGTCCTGCGCGTAGGCATGATAGAAACCCGCGGCCATGGCAATCGAGGCGCCCATGTCGTGCACCGTATCGACGCCGCCGAGGTTCAGGCCGAGGGTATAGCAGCCGATGTCGCCAGGGAAGATGGCATCCGGAAAGGAGCGCCGCATCGCATAGAAAGCCGAGCGATGCCCGCAGCCGGCGCACAGCGTCGGCCGCCGGACGGGCAGCTCCAGCGTCGCCACGGCGTCACGCAATGCCGTGTTGTGGCGTATCCGTATCGCCAGGCCGGCCTCGTTGGCGGCGCGCACCAGGACCGGTTCGATGACCTCCGGCGTCAGTTCCCCGTGGCATGGCACATGGCCGCTCAGGCGGCCCCACACCGGCGTGTCCACGCGGATCTGGGTTTCCACCGCCACGTCGAGTTCCTCCAGCACCAACAAGCGCTCGCAGCGCGCGGCGAAGTTGCCGACGAGTTCCCGCGGCAAAGGATAGGCCGTGGCGATTTTCAGTACCGACACGCGTCCAGCAAGCTGCAAGGGCGCGAGCAGGTCCATCAGGATGGCGTAACTCACGCCGCAGGCGACGATGCCCAGCGGCGCTTGGTCGGCGTCGATGAAACTCGCCTGATTGGCGGGCCAGGACTCGAACTCCTTCTCGATCGCCGCCAGCTTTTGATTCAGCAACTGGTGCAACTGGTTGCGCGCCCGCGGCGTCGCCGCCCAGCGCCGCGGGTTCTTGACGAAGTTGGCGGGGTGGTAGGCAGCCGCCACCGGGCCGCAGGCGATGGCCTGCTTGGCGTGGCAGACGCGCGTGGTCGGCCGCAGCATGACAGGAATCTGATGTCGCTCGGAGAGCTCGAAGGCCAGCCCCGTCAATTCCTTGGCCTCCTGCGCCGAAGCCGGATCGAGCGCCGGGATCTTGGCGAACAGCGCGAACAGCCGCGAGTCCTGCTCAGTCTGCGACGACTGCGGACCCGGATCGTCGGCCACCACCAACACCAGGCCGCCGACCACGCCGAGGTAGGCCGAGGAAAGCGCCGGATCGGCGGCCACGTTGAGCCCCACCTGTTTCATCACCACAGCGGTGCGCTTGCCCGAATAGGCCGCCGCAAGGCCGGTCTCCAACGCCACCTTCTCGTTGGACGACCACTCGGCGTAAATTGGCAACCCCAGTTCTTCCTTGAATTGCACCACGGCGGGGAGAATCTCCGAGCTGGGCGTGCCGGGGTAGGCGCTGATGAACTGGCAACCGGCCTCGATCAGGCCCCGGGCGATGGCTTCGTTGCCAAGCATGACGCGGAACTCGCTGGTGCTCATGGCATTGCCTTGACTTGTCGCGGCAGGCTCGGCGACCACAGCATGGCGCCGAACATGGCCAGGTATAGTGCGAACGGCGCCATCCACAACACTGCCGAAGCAAACAGCCAGGCATTGCCGAGGCCCAGGGGCAGCACCGCGACGCGCAGTGCGGCGGCCGCCAGCACCATCAGGTAGGCGGCCACGATGGCCGCCGGCACCTGCAACGGGCGTCCAGTGTGACGCAGCACCACCCGGGTCATCAAGCCCAGCATCATCAAGCCCAGCGACCCGACGGTGAAGGCGTGCACCCAGAGCATTTCGGGCAGTGTGCCGCCCAGTTCGGCGAGCGCCTTCAAGGCGAATGCCACCACCAGCCAGGCGTAGCCGAGATGCATTGTCCACAGCAAGGGCAAGTCGGCGATCAGCCAGCCGCGCCAGCGCGCCAGCCGCAACCCATGGGTCACACAGGCGGCCAGCGCCGCGGCACCGACCCAGGCTGCCGGCAGCCGCGCCAGATCGGCGATCGCCAGCGCCACCACTGTCAATACTGCCAGCACATCCAGCCACATCCGGAAGGGGATGTCGCCGCCACGCCGCTTCTCGCGCAGCGCGTTGCCGGTGAAAATCGGCGTCAGCACCCCGCCCTTCAGCACGTACAACAGGACGATCGCATGGATCGCCAGGCGCAGGCCGAAGGCGGTCAAGGCCAGGTCGGCGCCGATGCGCCCGGCGTGGAAGATGACGTTGGCCGCGAACAGGGCGGCCAGCACCGGCAGCAGCAGCAGGTAGTAGCGATTCCTGACCTGCAACAACTGGGGCAGCAGCAGACCGGCGATCACCGGGAACAGCGCGCAATCGACAGTCGCTGCAAGGAGCGGGGACACCGGGGCGACCAGCACCAATCGTCCTGCCAGCCACAAGGTCACCAGTATCGCCAGAGGCTTGCCGGCAATCTCTGCGGTACCCGCCCAGCTCGGTAGGGCGGTCATGACGATGCCGCTGATGATCGCGGCGGAGAAGCCGAACAGCATTTCATGGCCATGCCATGCCAGGAAGAACCAGTCGTCCACCGGCACCGCCCAGATCCCCGCATAGGCGCCCACCCACACCACCATCAGCAGCGGCCCGTAAGCGGCACCGAGCAGGTAGAAGGGACGGAAGGCGCTCACCCACAGGGGGGCAGCAAGTCCGCTCGGGGGCGACATTTCCGGCACCTAGGCCGCCTTGGCCAGCGCCGGCGAGGGCGCCTGCAGTTGTGCCAACAACGCCTGACGTCGAACGCGATAGGCGTCGACGCTGCGCGACTTGACCGGCCCATAGCCGCGCACCAGTTCCGGCAGACGGGCGATTTCCAGGATCGTCGCCGTATTGACCGGCGCGAGGGCGGCCAGCAGGCGCTCGACGCTGTCTTCGTATTCGCTGATCAACTGGCGTTCCATGCGGCGCTCGGCGGCGTAGCCGAAAATGTCGAGCGGCGTGCCGCGCAGGAACTTGAGACGCGCCAGCAGATGAAACACCGGCCGCATCCACCCGCCGAAGCTGCGCTTCCGTGGTTCGCCGCTGTGCGGATCGGGCCGGCTGAGGAAAGGCGGGGCAAGATGAAATGTCAGCCGGTAATCGCCCTCGAAGGTACTGCGCAGTGCGGCGTCGAATTCCGGATCGGAAAACAGCCGCCCCACTTCGTACTCGTCCTTGTAGGCGAGCAACTTGAAATAGTTGCGCGCCACGGCATCGCCGAGAGCGGTGCTTCCCGGCATGGCGGCGGCCTCGGCCTGGCGCACGCGGGCCACCAGATCGTTGTAGCGTCGCGCATAGGCGGCATCCTGATAGTCGGTCAGATAGTCGCGACGGCGCATGATGACCTCGTCGACATTCTGTGACAGCCGCCGCGACGACAACACTGGTTCGGCCTTGCCGACCAGGGCTTCGATGCCTGGCAGGTCGAGCGCGGCACGGCGCCCCCAGAAGAAGGCATTGGCATTTTCCGCGATCGACACGCCGTTGAGTTCGAGCGCCTGCATCAGTGCGGCGTGGGAGACCGGCACCTGTCCGCGCTGCCAGGCATAGCCGAGCATGAATATATTGGTCATGATTGAGTTGCCCAGCAACAACGAAGCCAGGCGCGTTGCATCGAGAAACTCAGCGGCGTTCGGTCCGACGGCAGCGCGCATCTGGTCCTGCATTGTTTGGAGCGGAAAGGCCTGGTCGGGATCGCGCACGAATTCACCGGTGATGGCCCGGTCGGTGTTCACGATCGCCCGGCTGAAGCCCGCTTGGGTCTTGGCCAGCGCCTCGTCGCCGACTGCGACGAGGATGTCGCAACCGAGGATGAGGTTGGCCTCGCCCGTGGCGATGCGCACCGCATGCAGTTGATCCTGGCGCGCGGCGAGACGCACATGCGAAAACACCGCCCCGCCCTTTTGCGCCAGTCCGGCCATATCCAGCACCGTGACCCCTTTGCCCTCCAGATGCGCCGCCATGCCGATCAGCGCGCCGATGGTGACCACGCCCGTTCCGCCGACGCCGGCAATGAGGATACTGTAGGGTGAGGCCAGATCGGGCGGCAGCGGCTCGGGCAGGCTGGCATTGCCGTCGGCCGTCGTTTCCATCGCCTTGCCGCGGCGCACCCGGCCGCCGCTGACGGTCACGAAGCTGGGACAGAAACCCGCCACGCAGGAGTAGTCCTTGTTGCACGAGGACTGATCAATCGCGCGCTTGCGGCCGAACTCGGTTTCCAGCGGCACCACCGACAGGCAGTTGGACTTCGCGCTGCAGTCGCCGCAACCCTCGCACACCAGCGGGTTGATGAAGATGCGCTGGTCCGGATCGGGAAAGTTGCCACGCTTGCGGCGCCGGCGCTTCTCCGCGGCACAGGTCTGGTCATAGATCAGCGCGCTGACGCCCGGCGTGTCGCGGAGTTCACGCTGTACCCTTTCGAGATGCTCGCGCGGAAATATCGCCACCCCTGGCGCAAACGCGGTGTTGTCGGGGTATTTTTCGATGTCATCGGCGAGGACGACGATGCGCTGCAGTCCCTCCGCCGCCAGTTGGCGGGTGATCTGCGGCACGTCGAGCGGCCCGTCGAGCGGCTGGCCGCCGGTCATCGCCACCGCATCGTTATAGAGGATCTTGTACGTGATGTTCACGCCCGCCGCCACCGCGGCGCGTATCGCCATCAGTCCCGAGTGGTAGTAGGTCCCGTCACCGAGGTTGGCGAAGATATGGCGGGTGCCGGAATTTTCGGCCATCCCCAGCCAGGCAACGCCCTCGCCGCCCATCTGGCTGATCGTCAGGGTATTGCGCTCCATCGACACCGCCATCAGGTGGCAGCCGACGCCGCCGAGGGCGGCGGACCCCTCAGGCACCTTGGTCGATTGATTGTGCGGGCAGCCTGAACAGAAATACGGGGTGCGCGGAACGACGACGCGCGATTGCGCCTGAGCGAGGTCCTTGGCTTCGAGGAAGGCGAGGCGCTGGCGGATCTTGTCCGAGGAGTGGAAACGGCCGATGCGGGCGGCGATGGCGCGCGCCACGATCGCCGGCGTCAATTCTCCGGTCGGCGGCAGCAGCCAGGAACCGGGCGCGGCCGACCATTCGCCGCTTTCGTCGAACTTGCCCACCACGCGCGGACGGACATCCTCGCGCCAGTTGTAGAGCTGTTCCTTGAGTTGGTACTCGATGATCTGGCGTTTCTCCTCGACCACCAGGATTTCCTCCAGGCCGGCGGCGAAATGGCGCACCCCGTCGGCATCCAGCGGCCACGGCATGCCCACCTTGTAGAGTCGCAGGCCGATCGCGGCGGCCCGGCCTTCGTCGATACCCAGATCGTCGAGCGCCTGGCGGACGTCCAGGTAAGCCTTGCCGCAGGCGACGATGCCGAGCCGCGCTGGCGCGCCGGAGCCAAACACGAGGTGGTTGAGGCGATTGCGCCGGGCATAGGCCAGCGCCGCATACACCTTGTATTCCTGCATGCGCCTTTCCTGCGCCAGGGGCGGGTCGGGCCAGCGCAGACTCAAGCCGTCAGGCGGAATTGCGAAATCTTCCGGCAGGCTTATCTGCACCCGCTGCGGATCGAGCATGACGGTCGCCGAGCTTTCCACCGAATCGGATGTGACCTTCATCGCCACCCAGAGGCCCGAGTAACGGGACATGGCCCAGCCGTGCAGGCCGAGGTCGAGATACTCCTGCACCCCGGCCGGCGCCAGCACCGGGATGCCGCAGGCCGAAAACACGTGGTCGCTCTGGTGCGGGATCGACGAAGAGCGGGCGCTGTGGTCGTCGCCGGCGACAACCAGGACGCCGCCGTGCTTCGACGTCCCGGCGTAATTGGCATGCTTGAAGACATCGCCGCAGCGGTCGACGCCGGGGCCCTTCCCATACCACATGGAAAAGATTCCGGCGCGCTTCGGCCCGGGAAACAGATGAAGCTGTTGCGTGCCCCAGATGGCGGTGGCCGCCAGGTCTTCGTTGACGCCCGGATGGAAGCTGACGTTCTCCGCGCGCAGAAATTTCTCCGCGCCCCGCATGGCGCTGTCGATTCCGCCGAGCGGCGAACCGCGATAACCGGAAACATAGCCGGCGGTGTCGAGACCGGCTGCCACGTCGCGCTGATGCTGCAACATCGGCAGGCGCGTCAGCGCCTGCACGCCGGTCAGGAAGACCCGGCCTTGGTCAAGCCGGTATTTGTCGTCAAGCGCTACATTTGCAAGCGTCATCGAATTTGGGGGGCGCATTCGCCGCGAAGGGCGAACGTGCCTATGCGTCCGAGTGAAGCGTCAATGCAGTCAATCCCTGATCAGCGCGAACTTGCCGTCCTTGACGGTGACCAGGACTCGACCGCGCTGGTCGAAACCGGAATGGTCGGCGGGCGTCATGTTGTACACGCCTTGCGTCGCCACCAGTTCCCTGGTGGCCTCCAACGCGTCACGCAATGCGGCGCGGAACTCCGCCGTACCCGGTTTGCCTTTCTTCATGGCCTCCGGGACGGCGCGTTGCAGGAGCAGGCCGGCGTCATATACGTTGGCGCCGAAAGTGGCGGGCTTGTTGCCGAACATCTTCTCGTAGGCACTCACGTATTCCACAGCCATTTTCTTCGACGGGTTCGAGTCGGCGATCTCGTCGAGGACCAACATCAGACTGGCGGCCATGATGGTGCCCTCGACCTTCTTGCCGCCTATCTTGATGAAATCCTGCGAAGCAGCGCCGTGGGTCTGGTAGATCGTGCCCTTGTAGCCGGCATCCGTCAGTTGCCCGTGCGGCAAAGCGGCACCGGCGGCGACGCCGGCAATGAACACTCCATCCGGTTTGGCCGCCATCAGTTTCGCCACCTGGCCGGTGACGCTGGTGTCCTGGCGGTTATAACGCTCGTTGGCGACCATCTGGATGCCGACCTTTTGCAGCATCGGCCCGATGGCCTTGAACCAGCTCTCACCGTAAGGATCGTTGTAGCCGATGAAGCCGACCGTCTTCACCCCCGTCTTGACCATGTGGCCGACCAACGCCTCGCCGATCAGGTCGTCGTTCTGGGTGGTTTTGAACACCCAGCGTTTCTTTTCGTCCATCGGCAACACCACCGCCGGCGTGCCGACCGGCGCCAGCATCGGCGTCTGCGCCTCCGCCATGAATCCCAGCACGCCCATGGCGTTGGGTGACCCGGACGGTCCGATCAACGCGTCGATCTTGTGGTCGGATAGCAGTTTTTTAGTCAGTTGGACGCTCTGGGTCGAGTCGCTGGCGTCGTCGTAGAAGATGTACTCGACACTGGCATCGCCCATTTTCCTCGGCAGCAGCGCCACGCTGTTTTTCTGCGCAATGCCGACGAAGGCGATCGGCCCGCTGGCCGAGGAGATGACGCCGATCTTGACCTGGGCGTGGGCCGACAGGGATGCGGACAGCGCCAGCACGGATAGGACACCTGCGATTGCTTTCATTTTTGTTCCTCCTTGATTTATCGATGACAAAGCCTGAGACCTGCCTGCATGCTTACTACCTTGATACTCTAATCCCATTTCCTCCAGCTTCCTGCGTACTTCATGCCGTCCGGGAGAAGTCGGGTTTCCGTCCTTCCTGAAATGCGACTATGCCTTCGCGCGCGGCGGCGGTGCAGGCACTTGCGCCAAAAGCGCGGTAACCGATTTCCAGGGCCTCGTCGAGCGACGCGGCGGCCGCGGCATCACGCACTGCGTGTTCGAGGATGCCCAGGACCTCCCGGCTGAGCGGCTGTCCCGTGGCTGCGGCCGGCTCGATCGGCGCAAGCGGCTCGAGCGACACGGGCCCCCGCGCGATGCCTGGGGTCTTGCCGGCCAAAGCCTGGACGCGCGCCACGGCCTGTGCAACGAGGCCGCCGATGTCGTCGGCGAGCCCATCGACTATCCCCAACTCGTGGGCACGGACCGCCTTGAGGCGCTCGGCGCGGCGCAACATGCCGTGGAAGGTCGCGGCGGCCTGCGGCCAACGGCGGTAGGGCACCACCATCGCCCCGATGCCCGGCACGATGCCCAGCGTGATTTCGGGCAACTGCATCCAGGCGTCGCGCAACGCCACGATGCCGTGGCAGCGCATCGCCAGTTCCAGTCCGCCGCCCAATGCCATGCCGTTCAGCGCGGCAACCACCGGCTTGGTCATGGCGTCCAGATGCACCAGCAGGCGCGAGCAGTCGCGTGAGTACTGCACCGCTGCGGCGGCATCGCCGAGCATCGCCGGGAAGCGGCCGATGTCGGCGCCGGCGCAGAAGGCACGCGTGCCATAGCCGATGATGACGAAACCGGACACCGACGGATCGGACTCAAAACGGCGGATCACCGCCAGCACCTCGTCGGTCAGTTCGTCATGCAGGGCGTTCATGGCTTCCGGTCGGCGCAGCGTGATCACCTTAACGTTGGCCTCGCCGCCGACATCGTCCACCAGCACGTGGCGCCAAAAATCCTGGTACGCGAACAGTGGCCGATTCGGCATCGGCATCCCGGGGCGCTCCGACACGAAACGTTCGAGGATGCGACTCGCCTCGGTCTCGCCGAGATCGCGCATCAGCTCCAGCGGACCTTTCCTGAAACCCAATGCCGTCTTGCAGCCAAGATCGAGATCAGCCGGCTCACCGATGGCGCGGTCGAGGATGTCCACGGACTGCGAGAACAGCACCCCGAGCAGACGGTCACGCACGGCGGCAGCGGTCGGCGGGGCCACCTCGATGCGCTTGCCGGGCGGGACCGTGATCCAGGTGTCCACCGAGCGAAAGATCGGCGCCGGACGGTAATGCTCGCCCTCTTCCTCTGCCTGCAAAGTGTTGGTTTCGGTGATGATGGGATTGCCGCGGGCAAGATTGAGCACGAAGAACGGCCCGGCCTGGACGAACTCCACCGCCGTACTATCGACTTCGGCCGCCGTCGCGCGATCGAGCAGCATGGCCGCTTCGTTGCACCAGTTGTCGAAAATACGATCGAGCATGAAGCAGGGCGCATCGGCGGTCACCAGGGGCAGCTTGCCGGTGACGCAAAATACCCAGCGCAGGTAATCGACCACGTCCGGATCGGTCTTGTCC
>Ga0208566_1001328_pt1 | contig 14572 bp, 12 predicted proteins | sample PL_2010_150m_FD_184159 | JGI IMG/M metagenome (GOLD analysis project Ga0208566, IMG submission 184159) | Freshwater microbial communities from Powell Lake, British Columbia, Canada to study Microbial Dark Matter (Phase II) - PL_2010_150m... | ecosystem: Environmental > Aquatic > Freshwater >...
GATGCTGGACATGGGCTTCATCGACGACGTGGAAAAAATCGCCGCCGCCACCCCGGCCAGCCGCCAAACCCTGCTGTTTTCCGCCACGCTCGACGGCACCGTCGGCAAACTGGCGCAGCGCCTGCTCAAGGATCCCAAGACCATCCAGGTATCCGGCCAGCAAGCCAAGCACGAAAACATCGAGCAACGCCTGCACTACGTCGACGACATGGCGCACAAGAATCGCATGTTGCAGCACATCATCGCCGACGTCGAAGTCAAGCAAGCCATCGTCTTCACTTCCACCAAGCGCGACGCCGACCAGTTGGCGGAAGACCTGTTCGCCCAAGGCCATGCCGCCGCCGCACTGCACGGCGACATGAACCAGGGCGCACGCAACCGCACCATCACCAAGATGAAGCGCGGCGCCATCCGCGTACTGGTCGCCACCGACGTGGCGGCGCGCGGCCTCGACGTTACCGGGATCAGCCATGTGATCAACTTCGATCTGCCGAAATTCGCCGAAGACTATGTGCATCGCATCGGCCGCACCGGTCGTGCCGGCGCTTCCGGGATTGCCGTTTCCTTCGCCTCGCCGAAGGACGGCCTGCACCTCAAGCGTATCGAACGTTTCACCGGCCACGACATCGCTCCGCATGTCATCCCCGGCCTGGAACCCAAGCGCACGCACCGTCCGAGCTCGCCCAAGCCGGCTTCCAAGGGCGGTTTCGGCAAACCGCGTAGTGCATCCGCAGCACCGAGTGGCGAACGCACCTTCCGCAACGATACCCGTCCGGCCACTGGCGGCTATAACAAGCCCAGCACCGGCAAGGACACGCGCCGCAGCTTCGGCGATCGCGGCCGGTAATTTGAAGTAACCCAGCAGGGGGGAACCGGGTTAAAATCCGGCCCATGGTTCTTTCCCCCCAGCAAACTGTTCAGCATTACGAAAACTTCCCGGTAGGCTCGATCCTGCTACCGGGAAGTTTACGCCGCCCGGTCGCGATTATTTACGCATTCGCCCGCGCAGCCGACGATTTCGCCGACGAAGGCGACCTCGACGACGCCACTCGCCTCGCCCTGCTCGACGGTTTCCGCAAGGAACTCGACACCCTAGACGCCGGCAATATCCCTGCAACACCTCTGTTCCACGATGTCGCCAACATCGTTTCTCGTTACAAACTGCCGTTACAACCGTTTTACGACCTGCTCGACGCCTTTTCGCAGGATGTCACCCAAAAGCGTTACGCCAATTTCGCCGCAGTGATGGACTATTGCCGCCGTTCCGCCAACCCGGTGGGCGAACTGCTGCTGCATCTCTACGGGGCCGCCACGCCGAAAAACCTGGCCTATTCCAATGCGGTTTGTTCCAGCCTGCAACTCATCAATTTTCTGCAGGACATCGCCGTCGACTACCGTGACAAAAACCGCATCTACCTGCCGCAGGACGAAATGGCCCAATACGGCATCAGCGAAAACCACCTCGCGCGCGGGCAAACCCTCGGTTTGTGGCGCCCTTTCATGCAATTCCAGATCGAGCGCGCCCGCAAACTACTCCATGCCGGCACCCCGCTGGGCAAAATCCTGCCGGGCCGCATCGCGCTGGAACTGCGGATGATCATCCTCGGCGGCGAAACCATCCTGCGCAAGCTGCACAAGAACAGCGACGTATTCAACGAACGCCCGCTGCTCCGGGCAGGCGACTGGATCTACATGCTCTACCACGCCATTCGATGGAAATTCAAACCGTGACCCCCGACCAATACTGCCAGGACAAGGCCGCCAAGAGCGGTTCCAGTTTCTATTACAGTTTCCTGTTCCTGCCCACCGAACGGCGGCGCGCGATTACCGCGCTGTATGCCTTCTGCCGCGAGGTGGACGACGTAGTCGACGAATGCAGCGATTTCGCCGTGGCCCGCGCCAAACTCGGCTGGTGGCGCGAGGAAATTCGCCGCATCTATGCCGGTCAGGCGGAGCATCCCGTCGGCCAGGCGCTGGCCGGCGTGGTGCAGGACTTCGCGCTGCCGGAGGCGCAATTGCAGGAAGTCGTCGACGGCATGGAAATGGACCTGACGCAAAACCGCTACCGCGATTTCGACCAGTTGGCGCTGTATTGCCATCGGGTCGCCGGGGTGGTGGGACTGCTTTCGGCGCGCATTTTCGGCTATGCCGATCCCCGCACCGAAGAATACGCCCACCAATTGGGGCTGGCATTCCAGCTCACCAACATCATCCGCGACGTCGGCGAGGACGCCCGCCGCAACCGCATCTATTTGCCGCTAGCCGAACTGGCGCGCTTCGAGGTCAGCGAGGACGACCTCCTCAACGGCATTGAAAGCGACGCCTTCCGCCAACTCATGGCATTCCAGGTGGAACGCGCCGAAGCGCATTACCGGCGCGCCCTCGCCGCGCTGCCCCAAGCCGACCGCCGCACCCAGCGCACCGGCCTGGTGATGGCGGCGATTTACCGCACGCTGCTGGAAGAAATTAAACGCGACAACTGCCACGTGCTCAACCAACGCATATCGCTCACGCCGCTGAGAAAATTGTGGATCGCCTGGAAAACCTGGCTCAAGGGGTAATTCCAGAATGAACGTCGCGGTAATCGGCGGCGGTTATGCCGGGCTCTCCGCCGCGGTGGAACTGGCGCAGGCCGGCATTCCCGTCACCGTTTACGAATCCGCCAAACAGCTCGGCGGTCGCGCGCGGCGTGTCGAATACCGCGGCGAGACGCTGGATAACGGCCAACACCTGCTGCTCGGCGCCTACCGCGAATTGCTGCGCCTGATGAAGCTGGTCGGCGCGGAACAAAATGCGCTGCTGCGCCTGCCGTTGCAACTGGAATTTCCCGCCCATTTCAGCCTGACCGCGCCGCGCCTGCCGGCGCCGCTGCATTTGCTATACGCGTTGGCAACGGCACACGGGCTGAGCACTGCGCAACGGCTGGCGGCGCTGCGCTTCATGCTGGCGCTACGCCGCGACGGTTTCCGCCTTCCCGCCGACATCAGCGTCGCCGCGCTGCTGGAAAATCATCGCCAAACTGGCGCAATCCGCCGCTTCCTATGGGAACCGCTGTGCCTGGCAGCACTCAACACCCCGCTGGAAAACGCCTCGGCGCAGGTTTTCCTCAACGTGCTGCGCGACAGTTTCACTCGCCGCCGCGCCGATTCCGACATGCTGTTGCCGTGCGTCGATGCCACCCGCCTGTTCCCCGAACCCGCGGCACGCTATATCGCTCAACGGGGCGGTGTAATCCGCCTTGGCACGCCGGTACGCAGCATCGTTAAAGAAAATGGCGGTTTTTCCGTGGTCGCGGATCAAGGCGCGCGCCATTTCAGCCAAGTGGTCTGCGCCGTTGCGCCGCAGCGCCTGGCGGGCCTGGCGGGCAAACTGCCCGAACTGGCTCCCGCCTTGCACACAGTCAGCCAATTCGCCTACCAGCCGATTTATTCGCTCTACTTGCGCTACCCCGCCAGCATCGCCCTCCCCGCGCCCCTGCTCGGCATGAGCGGCGGCTTGACGCAATGGGTGTTCGATCTGGGACAAATGGGGCGCAGCAAAGGCTTGCTGGCGGCGGTCATCAGCGCCGCGGGGGCGCATGAAAAGTTGGGGCGCGACCAACTGGCGTTACGCGTGCACCAGGAATTATGCGGTGCTTTCGGCAATCTGCCGCCCCCGCTGTGGACCGAAGTGATCGCCGAAAAACGCGCCACTTTTGCCTGCTCACCCGCGCTGGAGCGCCCGCCGCAAGCCACCCCGTTGCACAACTTTCACCTCGCCGGAGACTATACCGCCGGCGAATATCCCGCCACGCTCGAAGGCGCAATTAGAAGCGGGATCAAAGTTGCACGTATAATTCTAAATTCAGAAAAATAATTGCCAATTATCAATCCAGGGAGTAACACGTGCATTCCGAACCGCTCGTCTTAAGCAAACCAGCCCCCGATATCGCCGATCTACCCGCACTGGGCATGGATGCCGACAGCATCGTCGGCGATTTCCGCCGCTATTTTTGCCATACCTTGGGACGGGACAAAATGTGCTTGTCCGCCTTTCATGTGTATTCCTCGCTGGCGCTGGCGCTACGCGACCGTCTGGTGGAACGCTGGAAAAACACCGAATACGCCTACGAAGAGCAGGATTCCAAGCGCACCTACTACCTGTCGATGGAATTCCTGATGGGGCGCATCCTCGGCAACACCATGCTCAATCTGGATGTCGATCAAGCCACCACGGAAGCGCTGCGCAAGCTCGGCCTGGTGCTGGAGGAAATCGCCGAGCAGGAAAACGATGCCGGACTGGGCAACGGCGGCCTGGGGCGGCTGGCCGCGTGCTTTCTGGACAGCTGCGCCACGCTGCAATTGCCGGTAATGGGTTATGGCATCCGCTACGAGTACGGCATGTTCCGCCAGAAAATCGACAACGGCCACCAACAGGAAGAACCCGACCACTGGCTGCGCGACGGCAACCCGTGGGAGATCGAACGCCCGGAATATACCTGCCGCATCCAGTTCGGCGGACGCACCGAATACCGCACCACCGATGGCCGTCTTCATGCCCACTGGGTAGACTCCAACGACGTGCTGGCCGTACCTTACGACGTGCCGGTCCCCGGCTACCGCAACAACACCGTCAATACCCTGCGCCTGTGGAAATCGGCAGCCACCGACGAGTTCAACCTGCACGAATTCAACGCCGGCAGCTATACCGAAGCGGTGGCGACCAAGAACGCCGCCGAGCACATCACCATGGTGTTGTACCCCAACGATGCCAGCGAAAACGGCAAGGAACTGCGCCTGCGCCAGCAATATTTCCTGGCTTCCGCCAGTTTGCAGGATATTCTGCGTCGCTGGAAACTCAGCCACGGCAGCGACTTCAGCCGTTTTGCCGAGAAAAACTGCTTCCAGCTCAACGACACCCACCCCACTTGCGCGGTTCCCGAACTAATGCGCCTGCTGATGGACGAGCACGGTTTGGAATGGGATGCGGCATGGGACATCGTGCGCAGCACGGTCGCCTACACCAACCACACCCTGTTGCCGGAAGCGCTGGAAAGATGGCCGGAGCGCATGTTCGGGCGGCTGTTGCCGCGCCTGCTGGAAATCGTCCGCGAAATCAACACGCGCTTCATCACCGAAGTAGCGCGCCGCTGGCCCGGCGACAGCGAGCGGCAGCGCCGCATGTCGATCATCGAGGAGGGACACGAACCGCAGGTGCGCATGGCCTATCTGGCGGTGGTGGCCGGCATGTCGGTGAACGGCGTCGCCGATCTGCACTCCCAGTTGCTGACCCAGCACCTGTTCCACGATTTCTACGAACTATGGCCGGAAAAATTCAACAACAAGACCAACGGCGTCACGCCGCGCCGCTGGCTGGCCTGGAGCAATCCCGGCCTCGCCGCGCTGGTCACGCGCACCATCGGCGACGGTTGGGTGACCGATCTGGCGCAACTCCGACAGCTCGCCCCACAGGCCGACAATGCCGCCTTCCGCGCCGAATGGCACGACATCAAGCAGGCCAACAAGGTGCGTCTGGCAGAACTGGTAAAGCGCGATTGCGGCGTCGAATTCGATGTCGACGCGCTGTTCGACGTGCAGGTCAAACGCATCCACGAATACAAGCGCCAACTGCTCAACGTGCTGCACGTGATCCACCTCTACGACCGCATCAAGCGCGGCGACACCGCCGACTGGACAGCGCGCTGCGTACTGATCGGCGGCAAGGCCGCACCCGGCTATTTCATGGCCAAACGCATCATCAAGCTGGTGTGCTCGGTCGCTCAGGTGGTCAACCAGGACCCGGACACCGCCGGACTCCTGCGCGTCGCCTTCCTGCCCGACTACCGCGTCTCGGCGATGGAAATCATCAGCCCCGGCACCGACCTTTCGGAACAGATTTCCACCGCCGGCAAGGAAGCCTCCGGCACCGGCAACATGAAATTCATGATGAACGGCGCGCTCACCATCGGCACGCTGGACGGCGCCAACATCGAAATCCGCGAGGAAGTGGGCGCGGACAACTTTTTCCTGTTCGGCCTCACCGCCGCTGAAGTCGATGCCGCGCGCCCCCATTACGACCCTGCCGCGATCATGGCGCACGACGAGGATTTGCGCCGCGTCGTCCAGCTCCTGCAGAGCGGCCATTTCAACTTGTTCGAGCCGGGCATATTCGATGCGATCGTCGACTCGCTGCTCAGCCCCCATGACCCGTGGATGACCGTAGCGGATTTCCGCAGCTACCTGGATGCCCAGCGTCGCGTCGATCATGCCTACCGCGACCGGGAAAACTGGACGCGCATGAGCATCCTCAACACCGCCTCCAGCGGCAAATTCTCCAGCGACCGCACCATCCTGGACTACAACCGGGACATCTGGCATTTGCCCCAAGTGCCGGCATGGCCGGTAGAATAAGCACGAGATAAATACGCGACCCGATATTGGAAACGCCATGAAAAATTACCAAGCATCACCCGACCTGCTCAAAGATCGCGTCATCCTGGTCACCGGTGCCGGGCAGGGCATCGGCAAGGTCGCCGCGTTGACCTTCGCCGCACACGGCGCCACCGTGGTTCTGCACGGAAAATCGACGCGCAAGCTGGAAAAGGTCTACGACGAAATCGAGGCCGCCGGTTATTCCCAGCCGGCGATTTTCCCGCTCGATCTGGAAAAGGCCGGCGACGCCGACTTCGCCGCACTGGCGCAAGCCATCGGCGACCAGCTCGGACGCCTCGACGGCATCCTGCACAACGCCTCGCGCATCAGCCGCCCGCAACCGCTGGCCGACCAGACCCTGGAACAATGGCTGTATTTCCTGCGCATCAACCTGGCCGCGCCCTTTGCCCTGACGCGCGCCTGCTTGCCCTTGCTGCTCGCCTCGCCCGACGCCTCGGTCATCATGACCTCGGAAACCCACGGCCATACCCCTTCGCCGTTCTGGGGCGGCTTCGGCGTATCCAAGGCGGGGCTGGAATTCCTGGTGAAATGCTGGGCGCTGGAACTGGACAGCAACTCGAAACTGCGCATCAACGCCCTGATTCCCGGCCCGGTGCAGTCGCCCCAGCGCGCCCACACCCACCCGGCGGAAGAACGCATCACCCTGCCCGCTCCGGCGGATCTGATGCCGCTTTATCTGTTCCTGATGGGCGCGGACAGCCGAGCCATCAATGGACAAGTTTTAAGCGCTCAATAACACTCGACAGCCATCAAGGTGTAATCTGCGACTTATGCCAAATCCCCTTAAAGCCCACTGGATCCCCATTACCGTCTGCCTGGTTTGCTCGTTAATTGCCGCCGGCGCGGCCGTCTACTTCGTCAAACAAGCCACCCAGGAGAGCAAGGCGGCGGCCGTGAAAATGACCGAAGAACTCAAGAGCGCCGAAGCCTCTTTAGCAAAGTCCAACAGCGAGGCAGCCTCGTTCAAAGAGGCTTTGGACAAGGAACAAGCCATCAATACCGACCTGAAAAAGGCCATGGCGGAGGCGGAGTTGGAGCTTGAACAGTTGCGCGGTTCGTTAAGAGCCGCAACCTCGGCTGCCGCCCGGATATCGAAAGCCAGCACGGCAAAAACCCAGCAGCCATCGGGTTGCCGCGAAGGCACCGCCAAATCCGGCAAAGCACAGTTAAGTGCATTGCAGAAAAAGGAGGCGGAGATTCTTAGTCGGGAAAACGAGCTGAAAGAAAAACAGAAAAAGCTGGACGAGACCCAGAACAAACTCGCCGCCGAGAAGCGCAAGCTGATGCTGCAAAATTCCGAGTACCGCTGGCCGCACCCCGCTGAGCCGGCGAATAAGCAATAAAAGGCATCAACCGCCCTGCCAGCTTTGCCGGGGGGACTTACCGACAGCCCTCCGGTGCGTAAGGATTTTCCAGAAGCGTCTCCCACAGCGTCCACTTCCGGCAAGTCGCCTCGGGATCGGACTCGCTGCCCGATCTAGCGCAACTGGCGGTTGCATCGTTCAAACTGCAAATGAATTGCCCTTCATCGAATACTCGCTGCCCTTTCCAGCTATTGCATGTGCTGCAAATTTCCTGCCCGGAATAATATTGCATGTACATTTGCTTTCTCCCCGCGAATGGCTGCCCGAAGCTTGCCGGAGGCTACTGCGGAATGCATTCGGCCGGAATCGGGATGAATCAAATTCATGACTAGGGGATTCCCTTATTCTTTTAGATCGCGTCATTATTCACATAAATACAGCGCCCTCCTCTGATTCATGCCATTTCAAGGTAAAATGCACGATTTTTCCCGGTTAATTCTGGGTCGAGCGTAAGGTAATTAGCATTATGGATCTGAACCAATTTCTAGGGCTGGACGAACATTCGGAAGACTCGCAAACGAACCGCGAGCGGCTCCAGCTATACATCAACCTGAAACTTTCCTCGTCCGGACAACCGGCCTTCATGGCAGGCAGCAGCGGCGAATTCATGGCGGTTGCCAGCGATCTGCTGAAAAGCTACCGGGAGCGCTCGCGCCTGCTTTCCGGCTACCTTTACCCGCCCGATCAGCGCATCCAGGATTTTCTCGACGATTATTTGGCCGATTGCGCCGAAAACTGCGTACCCCGCCTGCCGGAAAACACCCTGATCCTCGACCGTCACGGCGTGGCGCGCGAGCTTTCGCTGCCGGTCAACGAGAACGAATACAAGAGCGAGTATGTCAGCAGCTACCGTATCCGCAACGGCGTGCTGCACAACCCGGCGAGCGACCGGCGCACCACCAAGGGCTCGTTCCACGTGGCCGAAGGCGGCCTGCCCATCCCCGGCGACAAGAAAGCCGTACCCAAGCTCACCTTCGCACGCCTGCTGCGCGAGGCGGTCAACCCGCCGGAATACCTGCTGAGCCTGCCGTTCACCGCGGGACAAGCACAGGAGGCGAAAATGTTCGTCTCGCTGCTGCTGCGCCCGGTGATCTGCCCCGAAATTCCCGGACGCGAAGCGGAAAAGAACATGGAAATCCGCTTCTTCGCCCCCGGCAGCCTGGTCAGCAACCTGGATTTTGTCGAAAGCATTTTCGGCAACGGCGGCAACCCGGTGCTGGCTACCAACGATGCCGGCCTGGACGTGGATCATTGGTCGGGACACAGCGGTTGCGTGATCCTGGCGCCGCACCTGGTCAAATTCACCAAGAAGGAACTGGGCCTGCCCCACCGCGACCAGGCGACTCCGCGCCAGCAGGCGGACGGAATGTGCTGGAGCGAGGAACACGAGCTGTACAACGACGGCGCCGCCTTTAAAATCACCGCGCGCGACGAGCGTGGCGTGATCGTCACCATCCTGGCCGACAACTACTACGGCTATTGCAAAAAAGAAGTCAAAACCCAGATCAGCTACGCCACCAACCTGTTCGGTCTGGCCGAGGAAGAACATGCCGGCGGAGCGTTAGCCTTTCCGCGCCGCAATCACGGTGAAGAATTCGACGAGAATAGCCTGACCCGTCCGCCCGGCTACAGTTTCGCCGACACCGTGGCTCGCTACGGCGACCTGATGGACGTGCAAGCGGAAGGCTACGGCATCGACAAGCGTTTCCCGGAAGTGACCTACGTTCCCCAGGATTTGCGTATGGATCTGCCCAGCCAGAGCATCACATGGATGAAAGACGGCGAAAAACGCACCCTCAAGCTGCGCCCGGACAGAATCTATATCCAGCCGGACGGCTACAAGATCATCATGCAGAAGCACCCCGGCGCGCCCTCCTGGCGCCTGCTCGGCGCGGACGCCGAAGGTACTTTCTGCCATAAGCCCTGTACCGTTTCCGGCGGCGGCAAGTCGGAAATATCCAAATCGCTCAACGATGCGGTGATCAACGGGCCGTTGTTCGTGGCCAATCTGGAGCACGACCTCGATATGGTCGAAGACGTGTTCCGGCGCGATTATATCAACCGCTTCCGTCCCGGCTTCGAGCACGAAGACCGCGATGCCACCCGCAAACTGCTCTCCATCGAGCGCAGCCTGGGATCGGTGATCAAGGTGCTCACTCCCTCCCCTTCCCATACCAAGGAATACAACACCTGGCTGGAAAGCCTGCCGGACCGCATCCTGGCGCTGGTATTCGTAATCAAGCGCATGTACCGCCCGGAATGGGGCGACGATTGGCGCAAGTTGCTGTCGACGGATTTCGTCAACGGCCATCCCGGCCATGAATTGAAGTTGGGAGAACGCAAGCTGGTCGGCTCCTACCTGCGCGTGGGCTTCGCGGAAAACGGCGCGTGGCGCGTCTACAAACTGCGCCAGGACTTTATCGCCGCCGACAAGGTGCAGATGGAAGACGACATCAGCGCCTCGGTGGTGGTACCCGCCGACATCCTGCCCAACCTCTCGCCGAAAAGCAGCGATCCCTCGGTGAAACTGGTGCGCAACTGCGAATACCGCCTCTTTCAGCGCCCCGACGATGCCGTCCATCGCGGCTTCGACAAGCAGACCGAACGCGACATGGCACGCCGGGACAACTTCCTTGCCAATTTCGAGCCGCTCGAAGGCGACATGTTGACGGAAATCATCGACGATGTGGTGGGCTTCGACCAATACACCGAGCCGATGCGCCAAATGCTGCGCGCCGCCCATGAAGCGAACGAATACGTGGTGTCTTCGGCACACCCGCGCCTGGTGGACGGCAAGCCGAGCAAGAACCCGCGCTACCTGCAACTGCGCCCAGACCTCGCCAATCAGGTGGGGCGTTATGTCGCCGAAATCGGCGCCCGCTTCAATCGCCGCGTTCCCTTGGGCGAAATGTTGTGCGAACCGGTCAACGCTGTATTGGTGGGACGCCGCAATAACCCCCCGGAACCCGGCATCCGCCCGCTGGCGGTGTACAACCCGATCCATTACCAGGAACTGCCGGAACTGTTCATGGATTTCGTCTGTAGCCTCACCGGCAAGTCGCCCTCCACCACCGGTGCCGGCAGCGAAGGCGCGCTTACCAAGGGACCGTTCAACGCCTTGCGTCCCACCACGGATCTCAACAACACGCTGGTGTCGTTCATCCTCACCGGCTATGCCGGCTATTCCACCGCCGCCGGTTACATCGGACCGAAATTCCGTGTCGATCACGATGTCAGCCTGCTGGTGCCGGAAATCTGGTCGCGCTTATCGCCCCAGCAGCGCGACCCGCGCTGGCAGATCGCCAGCGGCTACCTGGAAAAACTCGAGGATTTCTACTTCGAGGGTCGGCATATCCCGGCTAGCCGCCTCGGCTACCGGATTACCGAGCGTTTCGTGCACGGCGTTCTGGGAAAAATCTTCGACACCCCGCTCGCGGTTTTCGGCGACGAAATCCTGCGTCCGGAAACCCAGGACATGGCCGTATTCGTGGATGGCGTGGAGAATATCGTCGCGGCACAGCAAAAGGTGGCGGCCAGCTACTTGGCGGATGGCAGCATTGAGGATGCCTGCCCGCCGCTCAAGGCGCTGTTGCACATCATGGCGAGCGGCGACTATCAGGGGAAAGATGCGCACCATCCGGAAATCCGCGCCCTGTTCACCCGTGAAGCCCTGCTGGCCTCCGAATGGTATCTGGAACGCCTGGAAACCAAGCAGGCGCGCGACATCGAGCTATGGCAGCGGCACATTGCCTACCTGGAAAGCTACGTCAACCGCGCCAGCCACCAGGACATCGTGGCGCGCCTGGATATCCGGCAACGGCTTGAGCAAGCCCAGGCCAAGCTGGCATGGGTAACCAGCCGGGAATACCTGCACAGCCTGCAAGGCACCATCGGCGCCGACCCGATGCGCCCGGCGCGAACCGGCGTATAACGCTTAGCGTATCTTGATTTCGACCCGACGATTCTGCGGCTCCGCAGTATTGTCGGGAGTTGGTATCAGGGGTTCGCGTTCGCCCCGGCCGGCCACATCGATCTTATCCGCCGAAATGCCGATCGAAACCAGGATATTGCGCACCGTCATCGCCCGTTTCAGGGAAAGTTCGTCGTTATAGAGAACCGCGCCGACCCGGTCGGTATGGCCGATTACCACGATTTCCGGGGCCGGCAAACGCAACAGTTCCGTTTTGATCTGCTCCAGCTTGAGTACCGAATCGGCGGTTAAATTGGTGCTGTCGAGTTTGAAGTACACCGTAAAGGAATGAGGCCGCACCGGCTGGGCGTCAAGCGCCTCAGCGTAGCGCTGGCGAACCTCCTGCTCGCTGAACTCTTTTTTCTGCGCCTTGCGGCCCGCAATCTCGACGCCGGCATAGGCAGAGGTCAATTCGACCTCTTGCCCATCCATCCGCACCACCACCCCGCCAGTGTGACCATCTGCATTCGGCAACAACACCACCCGTTCGATTTTGCCGGCGCAGCCGGCAAGCAATGCCCAGCTTAGAAAACATACCATCCAGCTTTTCAGTTCACCCACCCTATTCCCCTTCGACTTCGACGACGAACTCGGTCCCGCGTATTCCGATAGTGGCATTGGGTACCTTGAGCGACACGTTTTGCGGCGTTTTCTTGCCGATCAAACCGGTCACGAAAACCATCGAGCCTTTGATCATCGAAAGTAGAATATTGCCCTCATGGGTCGTCGAATCGAAATTGAAGCTATCGAGTTTGACCGTGCTGTTCGGACCATAAGAGAGCAGCGTATCGTCCTTCAGGGTAATGCCCAACGAACCGTCGCGCCCGGTGGAAATCTGATCCGCGACCAGAATTGTGGCACCGGGAGTCGCCGCGACAACGGTATTGTTGCGCGTGATCGTGACGCTGCCCTTGACGTTTTTCACGATACCGGCAATTTCATCGGCACACGCCGGGAAAGCAGCAAACATCAGCACCAACAACATGCCCCGCGACAACCGCCTTAAGCTGATCTGCATAATGGACTCCCGCGGCTGGATGGACTTAACAAGTCCGATTAGATACTGAATTTTCAATATAAACCACTTGCCGAATAGACCTGAAAAATTCTTTCTTGAAAATTAGCATGTATTTCCACCCGGCGATAGTCCTTCTCGGCGGATGCAGCACACTGCTTCCGCGGCTAGAAGGCTGGGCGAGAGACATAAAAAAACCCCGGCAAGCCGGGGTTTTTTGCGGTGATCCGCGACTGCTTACGCAGCCTGGATGTTCGCGGCTTGCTTGCCCTTGGGGCCGGTAGCCACATCGAACGTCACGCGCTGGTTTTCCTTCAGAGTCTTGAAGCCGCCGCCTTGGATCGCCGAGAAATGCGCGAACAAATCGTCGCCGCCATCATCAGGGGTAATGAATCCAAAACCTTTAGCATCGTTAAACCATTTTACAGTACCTGTTGCCATTGTATCTTCCTAAGTCTAGTTAAGTAACATGGGCGATTGCCCGGATCTATCGAATCAAGAAAACAAAGGACCAACGAAGGTACCGCAATTTGAAGCTTGAATTCCACAGACGGGCGTTAGATTAACAGGATTTCTGGCAAAATCAAAATTTCTTTTACCTCCCCCCGAATGCCTAGCCGGCGGCGCCTCCCCTATTTTCTGCGGATGCCGCAAACCCCATGAAAAAACGCAGGAGAAATGACCAATTCCAAAAAATACACCCGGCGCAAGATCGCATTTAAACAGCAGCAGGATAAATCACATACTCCCCCCGGCGCTTGGTAAAATAGCGTTTTATCGAAACATAGGTAACCATCATGCCCGCATTAACCAAAACCCAAATCGACGAGCTGCAAACGCTGCTGCGTGACCGCCATGCCAAGCTCCTTGAAGAAATCCGCGACGAACTGGCGCGTTCCGGCGACCAGCACTACATCGACCTGGCCGGTGCAGTCACCGACTTGGGCGATGATTCGGTAGCCGACATGCTGGCCGATCTGGAAGCCGCTCATGTGGATCGCCAAGTCAACGAAGTGCGCGACGTCGAGGCCGCGCTGGCGCGCATCAAGTCGGGCGAATACGGGGTGTGCATCGATTGCGGCGAACACATCGTCTTCAAGCGCCTGCAAGCCTACCCGACCGCCAAACGCTGCATCCAGTGCCAGGAGCAACGCGAGAAACACTACGCTGGCGAAGGCCAGCACTCTCTCTGATAGCTATGCCGCTCATTACCCTTGAAAAAGTCTCCCTCGCCTACGGCCATGTTCCCTTGCTGGATGCCGCCGATTTACTGCTCGATAGCGGGGAGCGCGTCGGCCTGATCGGCCGCAACGGCGCAGGCAAATCGAGCCTGCTCAAAATCATTGCGGGAGAGGCGCAGCCCGACGACGGCAGAGTATGGCGCGCCCCCAACCTGAAGCTCGGCTACGTGCCCCAGGAGCCGGCGCTGGACCCTACGCACACGGTATTCGAAGCGGTCTCGCAGGGGCTGGGAAACTTGCGCCAGCTGTTGCTCGACTATCATGCCGTCAGCCATGACATCGGCCTCCCGGACGCCGACACCGATGCGCTGCTCGAACGCATGATGAGTTTGCAGCACGACCTCGAAGCGCAGGACGGCTGGCGCGTGCAAGGGCGTGTCGAAGCGGTGATGACCCGCCTGGCCTTGCCGGAAGACAAGAAAATCGCCGAGCTATCGGGCGGCTGGAAAAAGCGCGTGGCGCTGGCGCGCGCGCTGGTGGCCGAACCGGACGTGCTGGTGCTGGACGAACCGACCAACCACCTCGACTTCGCCGCCATCGAATGGCTGGAG
>Ga0208566_1001329_pt1 | contig 14571 bp, 16 predicted proteins | sample PL_2010_150m_FD_184159 | JGI IMG/M metagenome (GOLD analysis project Ga0208566, IMG submission 184159) | Freshwater microbial communities from Powell Lake, British Columbia, Canada to study Microbial Dark Matter (Phase II) - PL_2010_150m... | ecosystem: Environmental > Aquatic > Freshwater >...
CGGTTACCCACCGCGCCACTCGCCTTCCCCCTCAAACGGGCGTGCGGCGGCGCCGTGGATAACCTCCACCCGCAGGGGATCCACTTAAGAAACCACAAAATCTGTCCTAAGAAACCGAGCCACTTCTCACTTCCGTGCCTCATCAGCCAAGTCTGCCGTGCTTTTATCGAAAGACAATAGGCCGCCAGTACGGTATTCAACTTTATGTGTATCAAGGAAGGTCTTAAGAGTCTGGCCACTTATAGCGAAGTTGACATTCTGCCCAATCTGACCAGTTACCTTCGCCATCTTAGAATCAGATAGCTTCATCGATACAACTCCCACTACTTCGCCCTTCTTGTTCAGCACAGGGCTTCCGCTGGAGCCAGGCTGTATTGGTGCCGTAATCTGAATCTGGTTTGTGTTGTTGCCAAGTCCTGTCATTGCGCTCACAACACCAGGGGTGAGATTGCCACCCGATGACAGCACTGCATTTAGCGGAAACCCGAACACTACAATATCCTCACCCTGACGCAACTTGGATGAATCAGCATTGATTGCAGCAATTGCCGTTACAACGCCTGGTATTTGAAGCAGGGTGAGATCATTAACAACATCAGAGGTAGTAACTTTGCCAACGCCATCTCTACCTTCAATGCGAACCTCCTTGCATCCGTCAATTACATGATGGTTAGTGATAGCGTGACCATTCCTGCTTACATAGAATGCAGTGGCGTTTCCGGCTTTGGACATCGTATTTGAGTTGACTTTTGTGGCTGTTGCACCCAGGATGGCAATAACAACCAAGGCAGCAAAAGGACGCTACATTTCGTTCAATCAGGAAGAACTCGCGGCGCTCGGCAATGCTAGCCTCGAAGCGCAGTCGCTGTATTTCGTCCTGAAGCAGAAAGTGAATTTCCGCACGGGCGAATTCGGCAGTTTCAAGAAACAGTGTTTTAGCTATACCGACATCCGCATCGAGCTTTACCGGCCTGCCACCGCAAGCAGGCCCGAGAGGCATTTCGACGAGGCCGACGTTATCGACCTGCTCCGGGAGCTTGCCGCCCTGTCGCTGGTCCAGGATCACCGCTACGAGGCGGGCAGGCTGACGATGCTCCTGCCTGCCTCGCGCAAGTGGCCCCAGCACAAGGCCGCCGACGCGGCTACGGCGCCTGCCGCTGGTGCGGTAGCCACCATGCCGATGCCCCAGCCGCCAAATCCGGCCGCCGCATCCGTTACCGGCAAGGGCGGGCTGTGTGCCTTTTCAGATTTCGAACTGGATTGGATCAGTGAAGTGTCCGAGCCTTTCCTCCTGACCACTGCCAAGCCTTCAAAACCTTCAACGCCTTCAGTAGCTGTCAGCACTGACAGTACTGACAGTAATGACGTTACTGAGGAAGGTATTGACCCAAACCAAGGAAAGGCTAAGGCAGAAGCATTGGATCAGCTCTGGACGGAATCAGAGATCGAAATCCGAACGCCTATCCACCGCAAGCCTGCGACGAACGAAGCAAGAAAAAATGCCGCCGCGGACCTCGAACCCGCATCGGGCGACATTCCGCTGCCTGACGAAACCGACGAAGACGAGGAACAAGACCAAGGCGCGGATTCGGAACATGCCACAGCCAGGGACGTCGATCTGGAATGGATTCCCAGCGAAGACGAATGGGCGTCCATGCTTGCCGTGTCCCTCGCCGGACAGATGACCGCCAGCGAATGCGAGGAGCACCACGCTTTGCATCCAGGGCAATGAACAGGGATTGCGACGGGCGGAGGCGACATGCGCCGCCCGTCGCGCTATTCCTGTCCCATCGCCACAAAAGACCGGAGCCCCCATGGCTGACATTCGCGCCCAAGTCACGCAACGCATCGTCGAGGCAATCGAGGCGGGTGTGCCACCCTGGCGCAAGGGGTGGACGACCACCGGAGGACTTCACTACAACGAAAGTTCGGGCAAGCCCTATCGGGGGATCAATCAAATTTTGCTTTCACTCGGGTCGGCCAATGCGATGGCATTCGATGGACCGCAAGGCACCAGCGATCCACGCTGGATGACGTTGAAACAGGCCAACGCCAAGGGCTTGAAGATCATGAAGGGGGCAAAGGCTACCCAGATCGTGCGCATGGTGGAAGTCGAGCAATCCACACCGACCCCTGAAGGGGACGAGGTGTTGGCGGAGGACAAGGAGAAGCGTCTTGTCATGAAAACCTTTCATGTCTTCAACGGCAGTCAGGTCGAAGGTCTGGAACCGCTGCCACCGAAGGAATGCAAGGTGCAGCCCGTCGAGGCGGCGGACGCCATCGTGGCGGGGATGAGGGCCACAGGACTGACAGTCCTGCATGGCGGCAATGCGGCAGCGTATTTCGAAAAGGCGGACACGGTGCGCGTCCCGGAGCGCGAGGACTTCAAGAGCACGGAGGATTATTACGCCACGCTCCTGCACGAACTCTCGCATAGCACGGGCGCGGAGAAACGCTTGAAGCGGCTGCATCGCAGCAGCATCTTCGGGTCATCGAACTACGCACGCGAGGAATTGGTGGCAGAACTCTGCGCAGCCATGACGTGCGCGGGGATTGGCATGCCGATGGGACCGACGATCATCGGATCGCACGCCAGCTATATGGCAAGCTGGCTCCAGTGTTTGAAGGCAGACAAGAACGCGATTTTTGTGGCGGCGGGCGCGGCGGAGCGGGCTTGTGAATATTTGAGGGAGCATGCGTTGGTAGTGGCGCCGAAGGAGGATGCTGCAAACGACGAGATCACTTTGCTTGATATCGAGGCGATTGCGGCGGCGCCGACGAGAAGAGGCATGACTCTCTGAAGACTGTTATGGGCTTCTTGGTATTTCAATTGACGACAAATGAGTGTAGTGTTTCAAGTCGCCATTGGTGATTGCGGTCTCAGCGTCGCCGAACCTATGCCGCCGGATCGCTCAACGCCTGAGGGGACATTATGAAAATTGCTAAAGCAATGTTGTTCGTGGCGTTAGCGCTACCGCTACCGACTATTACTCTTGCCTGTTCTTTCGACACCGATTGCGATCCTGGCAGCAAGTGCCTGAAGCGTGGTGCGAACATCTACGGTGTGTGCGCGGGTGGGATCTCCCCAGGAAACAAAAATGATCGCGAGCCGGTCTATGCGCCACTCGATGTAAATCGCACCTACGGGAACACTTGTTCCTTTGATACTGACTGTGGTCCCGGTTCAAAGTGCGCCAAGAAGAGCGGGTCTATTGATGGCGTTTGCCTTAAGGGACGTTGATTGGCGTTCGTCCTGCCGACCTGAAAGCTGATTCCGGAAGGATTGTCGTGAAAACTCTACTGATAGCTCATACGGCCTCGTTACGTGCCGTTATTCTGTTTTGCTGTCTCTCTGGACTTTCGTTGATGCCCATTCCTGTCTACGCGGACTGGCGTGCGGGTATTGGCGCAGCCGCCGATAGCCTTGCCGAAAGCTTCAGGCAGCAGGCAGAGTCAGATCGCCAACTGGAACAACAAAAGCAACTACTAGAACACCAATACAAACTTGAGCGTGAGCGAAGGGAGCGCGAATTTCAACTTGAGAGCGAACGCAGAGATAGAGAGCGCGTTGAGCAGGAGCGCCGTCGTGAAGAGGAACGGCAGCAAAGAATCGCTGCTGACGAAAAGAAGAAACGCGATGACGATGAGGCTAAGCGCCGAGCACTTAACACGGGGACTGGATTCATAGTAGCGGCTGGCGGGTACCTTGTTACAAATTATCATGTCATCGAAGATAAGACCGACTACGCTGTTCGCGACTACAAGGGACGATTCTACAGAGCAACCGTTGTCGCGCGAGACTCGAATCGCGACTTGGCGCTTCTAAAGGTTGCAGGGACATTTTCTCCCCTTCGTGTGATTAGTTCGGATTCCGCCACCAAAGGACAGCACGTCTTGGCAGTCGGGTATCCTCAAATATCGATCCAAGGCAATGAGTCAAAAGTTACAGATGGAATAATCAGTAGCTTCACTGGCATTCAGAATGATGACAAATGGTTCCAAATCTCCGTCCCAATACAGGGCGGGAATTCCGGCGGACCTTTAGTCACCGAAAGTGGGGCGGTTATTGGAGTAGTGGTGGCGACCGCCAACACGGCTAGGTACTTCAAGCTGACGGGCAATTTGCCGCAGAATGTGAATTACGCAATCAAGTCAAACGTACTGCTGGATTTTCTAAAGAGCAACAACGTAAGAACTGTCTCGTCATCAAGTGCAAAATCGAGCATCGAAACGGTCGACGCTTCTACGGTATTGGTTATCGGTAAGAATGGACCAATCGACGTGACCTACACGGTATCGCCTGAACAGCTTGCGCGTGACGAGAGAGAGCGTGCAAAAAGCGCAGCAGATGAAGCAACAAAGCGAAGGTTGGCTGACCTTGAGTTGAAGAAACAAGCTGCGGCGGACGTTGCATCCGAGGCAAAGCGCCAGAAAGAAGAAATTGCTGCTGAGAAACGCCGGCAAGTTGAACAACGCCTTGAACGGAAAAAACAGCAAGACGAGGCAAATCGTCTTGAACAAAGGAACTTGACTGTACAGAGAGTATTCCAAGACTGGCCGGAACTTCGAACAAACGAAATCTTTGTCGCTTGGCTAGGGCAACAACCTCCTGACATTGCTCAGAAACTCGATTCACCAAAATCTCTTGAGGTGATAGCAGTTCTAAAACGCTTCCAGTCTGAACGCCCAGAGTTTTCCGAGAAGTACTTTCAACAAATGGGCACATGGATTGCGGACGCAAATGGATGTAAGTTTCTTGATCAAAAGCCCGAACCGAAAGAGAGCATCGTCTGGAACGGAAAGTGTGATCAGGGACGGGGTTCTGGCGAAGGAGAGTTAATAGTCTTGTCGGACGGTGTCGCTATTCAGAAGAGCACGGGCATGTATAAGAATGGAATGAAAACAGGCTATGGCCGAGTTGAGTTTGTCGGAAAGGGCTACATCGAGGGTACGTTCAAGAATGGCAAGCTTGAGGGCAAGGGCAAGCGGATTGGCATTGGTGACGGCTCGACCGACTATGAAGGTTACTATGTCGCAGGGAAACCCGAGGGCCAAGGGAAGTTGGTTTGGAAGGATGCCGGCAGCTATGAGGGAAGCTTCAAGGACGGGAAAATAGAGGGGAGAGGGAAACGAATATACAAAGATGGTGGAATCTTCGAAGGAGAGTTTCGGAATGGTAAGTTCGAAGGCAGAGGAAAATTGGAATTCCCAAATGGCAACTCAATCGAAGGGGACTTCCGAGACGGAAAAGCAGAGGGTCAGGGAAAATATTCTTGGAAAGATGGTGGTTTCTACGTTGGCGCGTTTAGGGATGGCAAATTTGATGGTCGTGGGAAGAAGACAGACAAGAACGGCAATGTATACGACGGGGAATTCAAGGGGGGTAAGGAAGAAGGGAATGGAACCATTGCATTTTCGAATGGAAAAGTTAAGGCTGTCCAAATGCGTGACGGGAAGATAACGAACCCGTGATCGCAAATTGGATTTGAGAATATGGTCGCTATGACGATGCGGGGCACCTAATGAGTCTTCTTGAAAGGAAGGTTCTTTGGAACATTGAAAGTCTTTGGTGGCATGCGGCTCTTGCTTGCACTCTATTGGTATCCTCATCGGCGGGATTGGCAGGAGACGACTTTGGTACAACCACGCCCGCTAGTGGACTAGATATTGTTCGAGCGGAATTCGGAATGCTCAATCCGACGGGTTCCGGCAAGCCGGGGTTCGTGCCTTCGAAAGTGATCCCCTTTATACCAAAGCAAGGCTACGGTTGGGTAATCCAGTTGCGAACAGATAAACAGAATATCAAATGGAAGGAAGAATTTACGCTTCCGACAAAACCTGAAATATGGGGTGGGCCAGAGGTCAAAGGAGTTCGGTCGATCAATGATGAAGGCCGAGTTTCAATCATTGAAAGAGAAGTCGCTCTCGATAGTCGACGGATAATTTACAACGCATGGTCTGTTGCACAAGGGGACCCAAAGGGACGTTATGTAATTCGGGTCTTTGTGGAAAACTCGCTGGCCGCCACTTTCGAGTTTGAAGTGCGATGATGCTGGGGACCAACTCCATCTTACATCCAGCGCATTTTACTAAGACACTCTGCGTGCATTGATTACCGAAAGATTCTTGGCTAAGCGGTGTGGTTCTTAGTAGCTAGCTCTTGGGCCGCCAATTCTTCCATTTGCAACTGGCGTACTTGTTGTTTAGTGTTCTTTGCGACGGCATTGCGAAGTAAAAGTGAGCAGATCAGAAGAAATGAGACCGCAGTGGCGATCTCAGCAACGGCGCAGCCAAGTGGCTCGATGAGATATGGTTCCGCGGTTGGTTGTACAAGGTTAGCCGAAAGCTGCAATAAGAAAGAAAGTAGCAGAAGCAATCCGCCAGCGATGTAGTCGGCCCGTTGCTCAGAAATGCAATCTCCCCAGTGTTGGTTTGCGTCCCAATACGAAGCTGCGATTTTGTGTATGTTCATTGGAGTCATTATCATTGCGCCAATGGAAAAGAAGATGGCTGACAAAAAACCGACACATGCACCTAGGATGTTTAGAAAAGTCGTCAGTAACATTCAGCGGGTGTTGTAACCTCCACCTTGACCGGCTTCTCACGGACGATATCCCTTCCGAGTTTCCACGCTGCCGAAAGTCGCTGCGCTTCCTCGCGTTCGTCCTTGCTCAATCTAGCCTCGAAAATGTCCCTGTTCTTTCGCGCACTATCACCCATCTCCTTATTGGTCACGACAAGGTTCGTCCAGGCATAGGACAACACGCTGTCAACCTCAATTCCAACACCCTTTCCGTACTTGTATCCCAACCTGAACATGGCAGGAGAATACCCGGCCATCGCAGCCGTACGTATCAATTCAAAGGCTTTCTTTTCGTCCTTGGGCACAAGGTCCCCTTTGTCATATAGTTTCCCAAGCTCAAACTTCGCAGTAGGGTATTCTTGCTCCGCCGCTCTCGTTATCCAATCGACACCTAACTTCTCATCTTTCTCTTTCCCATACATGCCGTACAGATACGTCTCCCCTAACCAAACCTGAGCCTCAGGATATCCCTTTTCTGCAACCTTGACGGTCCATGCGAATGCCATACCATCGTTCTTCTCCTCAAGATAAAACCATACGATCGCGCGGCCACACCGGACACATCCATTCTCCCAGCCCTTTTCGGCCCATTTTCGTGTTGACTCCTTATCTTTCTTATCAGCCCAGAAGATCTCAGCAATATTATCGGCAGCACTAACGTCGCCTGCTTCAAAGGCAATTGTGAGATCGGCAATTGCCCCGTCGAAATCTGACTTTTCACGCCGCTCTTTCAGATTGCTCAACGCCAACGACTTCTTGGCGAGCGCGTTCCCCTTCTCTGAAGCAACCCTCAGGTAATCTAAGCCACGCTTGCGATCATCCGGTGGCCCATCGTCGGCCCTGGTCAATTCAATTCCAAGCATAACCATCGCCCTTACATCGCCTGATTTGGCTACTACCTCGAGCGCCTTCATTGCGCTCTCCCGGATGCTCTTTGCACGTTCTGGGTCTGGAATGCATCCGTCACCTGTTGCAAGCATCCAAGAAAGGCCCAGCTGTGCGACTGCATGACCAGCATTCGCTGCCTTCTCCCTATAAACAAAGGCATCCCTCTTTTGCATTCCAATTCGCTTACCCGTGCGCAATTCCACGCTGTATAGCCACTGGGCTTCGGGGTCACCCTTGTCTGCCGCTGCCTTAATGACGGCGACATCATCCGTTTCCTTCACGGTAAGTGCGGGCTTAGACTTTGGTTCCTCGGACTTAGAACAGGCAACCATGAATACTGCAACGGCAGCAAGTACCAGAAGATTCTTCATCTTGTCACTGTATATCAAAGCTGATTTATGCACCGAATTATCTCCTGCCTGACGGAGTCCTGGAGCATGTCCATTTTCAGACCATCCCACCACGCACCCTGCTGCCTCTCGCCACGCATATCTCAGCATACCGCCAGCGCTCCGAAGGTGACCCCTCCCAGAGTTCCCGACGGCCACCCCGAGTGACCCCATCCAGATATTCTGGATTTCAGGTTTTCAGTTCCTCACCGGGACCTCTTGGAAAACTGCAAGCTGGGAGCGCCGGGGGCAGCTTTCGGCGACCTGTCAGTGGATCCTGAAAAGCTGAAAACTGGGACCACCAAACCCTGCACCCAAACCTTGCCAATTTCTATACCAAGCATCCACAGTGGCATTGCCAATTAACCTTGAGTTGATCCAGGTCAACTAATGGCCCCCTCCCATCCCGATTTTCCAAATATCAGCCCCACCACATCCTTCGCGTGGGGGCAGGTATCGAAATTGTGTGCCGACAAATGGGGCTAGTGCGTATCAGCACAGTACCGAGCATTATTCGTCAATTGTCGTATAGCATGCGGTCATGAAGATCATTGGTACAGGATTCTTGACACCTGAGGGCAGAGCGGATGCGAACCGCTTTGCTCTTGAACTCACTCCGATAACCGACCTCGTTGAGAAAGCCATCAACCTTTGTCATAAGGGTCTGGAAAGTGTTGTCGTTACAGAGCAGCAGACTGATGAAGAACGGCAAAGGCTTATTTCGTGCGTCGTCTTGGCGCGACTGCTAGAAATTGGTGAGTCAATGGTTGTTTTAGCAAAGGGCTGTTTTCCTGTTGAAGTGTCTGTTGCGCTGCGAGTTTTCCTTGACGCATATTTTATTTTTGGCAATGTTTGTAAGGCTCCCGGCTTCATTCCTCAGTACTTCGGGACTGACCTCAGGGCGCGTGAAAAGCTGATTAATGCGGCATCAAAGCATAAGGCAGCCCTCTTTGAGCCGATAAACCAATACGCTACGGCGGAAGTTCGCAAAGAACTCGGAGAGGACATTGCTTCCAAGAATGCTGAGGCATTCAGTAGCTACGGTTACGCGGCGAATGTTGGCTGCACAGAACTTTATGACGGCATGTACCGCATCACTAGTTTAGCGGTGCACAGCATGCCACGCTCATTGGCGGGTTATGTGACGGAAGATGCTAACGGCTCGGTAACCGCGTTAATTCGGGGACCTCAGTTGGGTGACATTCGTGAGCGACTCCTTGATCTGGGCTGTTTCCTTCTCAATGTACGTAGCGCATTTGACGAATTGTTTGGGCTTGATTCGACAGCCGCCATCTTGGAATTGAGAGAATTGCTTGGGGTGTTTGATTCGGTAGAAACAGAAACTGGAGCTACCTAGGCGATCTGTGTCCGTACAGGTAGGGAAATGAGCAGCGAGTTGCTCTATTCGTTCTGAACGGGTCATGATCGTTACGGCGCTAACTCTGAATTATGCGTTTTGGTAAACCTTTATTGGGGATTGCGTGCCTGACCCCACCACGCAGATTGGCTAAGTGACCTAATTTGCGGGGTATCAAGTGGAGACACTCCTGATGCCCTGTCTCTCACCTTAATGAGCGGCAATATCGTTCTCATATCGCTATGTACAGACATGAAAGATGATAGTACCCTCCTGAACGAAGACCAAAAGTTCATTTTTTGGCATGATGTTCAAACAAATCTAAGAAGGACTATACCCACCTCTTTCCAGACGCACACAAGAAATCTTTGCACTCACTCTTCTGTTAGTGGTGCACAACCAGATTTGCGGGGTTATGCCAGAGCATAGTGAGGGACTTCAAATGCTGAGAATTCTGCTGTCGCAACTCTTTGTCCTTCTCGCCTTTGGTGCAAATGCTTCGCCTGTCAATTTGGCAGGGCGACAAATTGAGGTTGTCATCCCAAGTGGGTATTGCGCCTTAAGCGAAGAGAACCCCTCGGATGCCGAAGTAATCCGTGTGACCAAAGCTGGAATGGAGAATGGCAGCAATCAAATATTGGTGCTTTTCGCCGATTGCAAGGAACAAAGTGAGGTTCGTGGCGGAAAGCGACAGACATACGATAACTACGGCCAAATTCTGGCACAAATGCGGAAAGGGAAGCTGGAGCCGCTGAAGGGGGTATCGCGTTCGGAGTTTATAAGAAAGATTGGTGGGACTTCACCAACAGTGAACGTTAACCAAGTAGTGCAAAGCGCGGTGGCGAGATACAACGCGGCGTTGTCAGGTGGGTCAATATCTTATGACGCTCAGAAACCCTATTGGCTGATTTCTGATCAGAATGGTTCTTTCTATGGAATGCTAGGACAACTGGTGGACGTTTATGGAAAGAAGTCCAACTTGTTTGCAGTATTGGGGATTTCTCTAATCAAGGAAATGTCGCTCACAATCAACATTTACCAGAAATTCAAGGGCGAGCCTCCCGTGGCGCAATTGCTAGCCAAACAGCAAGCAGCAATGGCTGCTCTAGTTTTAGGCAACAACTAAGTCGCACTTTTCTGCATGACCTAGCTATTTCGTTTGGAAGCTTGGACAACCGATATGAAAGGGACTCTATGTCTGTAAGAACTCGTGGCCTGAAGGAAATTCCTTTTTACCTGCGTTGTATCACTCACGTGACTCTCAAAGGCTTTGCGTTGGGCAGGACTGAAGTCACGCAAGGGTAGTGGAAGGCCGTGATGGGCAGCCGCCCGTTCTTTCACCCCTCGGGGACGGCCGCTAACTGAGGTGGAGCCGCCGCTTGCGACAACTAGGTGACGGGCGGCTTGATGGCGGGAGCCGAAGTTCGCGACAGACCGCTTAGGAGGTTCTCAATCGGCATAATCAGAGCCGCAATAGACGTCCGCATTGGAGAAAGTCGAACGTCGCCAAAGGGCCACAACTGAGTCAGTCAACAACGCATAAGCACATCAACAATCGCCACTAAATGCTGCGACGCGCAATGCCCTCGACATATCAATCATGCAATACGGATACCCGTTTTTTCATAGGGCACTCCAACGCAACTCAGCTGAACCGCCGGACTCCCGGCACCTGAAACCTACCGCAAGGAGCAGCTTATGGCTATACCCGACACACTCCCCGCCGTGGTCGGCTATCAGGTCGAATCCTCGAATGTCGACCTGGTCGGCTACGATGGGGACGAACGCCTGTATTTACGGTTCCTGAGCGGCGAGACCTACGTCTATGCCGACGTCTCGAAAGGAACCTTCCTGGCCATCGCCACGGCCAACCTTACTGGGGGAAGTTGCGGCAAGACCTACAACCGTCTGATCAAGAACTCGCCACCCGGCCAATGGAAGCGGATTGAAAACTACCTCTTCGCATGCACGACGCCTGCCGAACGCTTGTTGAACCCGACAACTCCGGCCTTACCGCCGAAGGATATCCTCGCAGGTTGGGTCGTCGAACCCGACGCGCGGAACGCCGCTTGGTCCTGGTAGCCGGATCACCGGCAATTACCGGTTTGATGCATCACCCCGCCCGGGAAGTCATTGCGACTTCCTGGGCGTTCTTCATTGGACCGGCTGCCGCGCTTCGCTTGTCTCCTGGCTCGTTCGGCTATGCCGAGCCGTGCCCAGGTCCCACCTGCCGGCGGCGCTGAACCCTGTCGCATTGCTCGGCAGGGCAAGGCCAACCAATCACATTCACCGTTTCCCATCAACAATCCGTCGAACAAGGGTTTTCCAATGCATCTTGGCCATTGCCTCACGCGCGTCCGGCTTCACAATCTCCGTCACAGAAAACACAGTGGTCAGAATGGCGGTCACCACAGGCGATAACACCAAGCCATCGCGCCAGTGATCGACGCCGACCGTCCAGACCACCGAGGGATCATGCACCGCGTTCCACCACGCCACCGGCACATCCGGGATGGCCACACTGAAGAAGCCCCCGGCAATCGCGCAGCGCGGGTCGCGCCCGCCGAGTAGCGGATAGAGCAGCATAAAGGGGAAGAGTGTCCTATAACCGATGCTGGTTGAGCCATTCAAGGTCGCCCAACTCTTGTAAAACTCCTGCACGCCGGGGAGGACAAATTGCAGTGCGATCAGACCGGCACAGAGTAGCGTTGTGATGATCGCAAACCTGTCTCTGACGAACCACCGGCTGCAGGCGAGGGCAGCAAGAAATGGCATCCAGAACCCGATGAAATCGAAGGCCGGCATCAGGCTTCTGTGAAAGATTCGCCTTTGTGCCACACCTCACGACTGCGGCACCGGTCCAGCTGATCAATTCCCACTTGTTCGGACATTGACTCCGGCTCCCTGATGCCTAACTCCGAGAGCTTCACCCTGTAGTAATGCCGGCTCAATGACTTCTCCGAAATTAAGGTATGTGAAGTTCGCGAGGGCGGCTAAGCCAGCCAGTTCTCCATCACCACGCTTGGATATTTGGCAAAATCCCGTTCGTTGTTGGTCACGATGGTTAGATTGAGCGATACGGCATGAGCGGCAATCAGTTTATCAAGTGCATCCTTCTTGGCGTCACGGGTGGCCAACCGGATCGGGCCGTAAGCGACGCAGGCCGCTTCATCGAACGGCATGACGGGAATATCCTCAATTAGACTCGACAGGTTCTTGCGCTCCCTCTTTGGATTAGTCGATACCGCCACGCCGTATTCCAACTCTGCGAACGTGATTGCCGACATCACTACGTCACCCACATAACACTTGGAAAAGCGCCGGGCCACGGACTCCGGCTGATTCTTCATGAGATAGATACACATATTGGTATCCAGCATGTACCTCGGCATTACAGTGCCTCCCTGTCGGCCTGTTCCTGACCACCCCGGCCACCGGCCATGAAGTCAGGCGCGAACTTGGCAAACTTGGCGAGCACGCCTGACAAAGGACGGCGGGCGGGCCGGATTCGAATTTCCTCTCCCACACGTTCTATCTCAAGATCGAGATCCGTGCGCTCAAAAGCCAAGTCGGCAGGAATGCGGACCGCTTGCGAATTGCCATTCTTGAAAGCACGGGTGGTATGCATGATCGCTCCATGGATGTACGATGTATGTACTATAGACCAATCTGGGCTTAAAGTAAATACGCGGATGTACGTCTAGCCAATTCGTTTGCCGGGAATCCGGATGCGCCGGAATTGTTACTTCGCTAGGGCCACGATCACGGCCACCAAGGCGATGACCGCCATCCAGATTGACCACCGTGCGGACACCCTGGCGGCCTCCGCCGCTGCCTTCGCCGAATCGGCGGAATCCCTCGCGGCGATCGCCGACGCTTCCGCGGCTCTCACTTCCCGGGCGCGCAAAAGCTGCTCGTCACGCAAAGTAGCTTTCCCACGGGCAGCATCCTGCTGCTGACGCAACCATTCCTCGGCAAACGCGATCCCTCTCTGGTTGTTGCCGAAGATATCGGACCGGATCGCCACGCGCAGGCCTTCCTCGCCCCCGTTACCCTCGGCCCACGCAGCAGCTTCCTCCATTGACTCAAACGACATCGCATTTACCTTTAAGCCAGATATTGGCATAAATGGCAAGTGCATTTATGGGAACAGTGCAAATATTCGCATTCCGTTATCTGGCAACGACCGCACAATGTTGCCAATCAAGATCATGGTGCGTGAACGTAAAGAACCCCCCAACCCGGAAGATCCGGGTTGGCTAAATGCGCCCATCCTCGAAAAGGTAAAACGAGCGGATTCTCCCTCTCCGCTCTGAAGGCCGAGTGACTTTCAATCAATAGGATCTTGCTGTTGGCATTCTGCCCAACCCCAAAAAAGGTAAAAGCAGCCGATCTGCCTTTGACAGAAGCTCACTTCGAGGCTAGCCCATGCCGCTTACTCGGGGCCGTTACATCGCAACTGGCAAACCGCTCGTTATTAAAGACAGCCCGGATACGCCGCGTCCTCATCACCTCCGAGCTATTGACGAAAAAACGGCCAGCAACCCTAACGTTAGGGTGCTGGCCGTTTTGCTGTGCCTCCGTGGAGGGTTGTCATCGCGCTGGTAGCGACTGAAATGCTATTGCCACCGCCCTTGCCCAAGAAGGAATTGCCGTGGGTTCCACGAGCGACCGCATAATCCCTGCCTTTAGTTGCATAATGCCAACCAAGCCGGATTCTGGGTCGCTGTTGTCAAACAAAATTGCTTCGTCAACGAACTCAAGCGCTTTAGGGAGAACTTCCTCCATAACCCGCTTATATCGAGCAACGATTTTCTCTGGATCAACAGCGTGACCTCCCGCCTGAACGCGCTCAGATACCCGCAGAACATTGATTGCCGGATCTGCAGTTGTTACAAAATACATAACAATCTTGTATCCAGCCTCCTTTGCAGCAGTGAGAAACCTAATCCACCGGTCTCCGTCAGACATCACTGTTTCAGTCATAAAATCGATCCGCTGCGAAAGTAAAGTCCAGCGCATTTGTTCTGCTGAAACTGCCGCCTCCCATTGGGTCTCTTTGCCTGGAACAGATTCGCCTTTGCGATGGGCCATTGAACGGGCAATATCATCGGCATTGACAAGAACACCGAAAGCCCCTTCCAGCATCAACCTTGAAGCTAGCGTTGATTTACCAGAACCGTTTGGACCAGCAAGTATTGAGAGAATTGGGTGCTTACGCGACGCAGGCATCACGTTTCCCCTTTTCCCGCGATTTTTGCGAGAGGGGGAGAGCACCGGGGCCGTATTCGACCACCTTGCCATTCTTTAATCCCGCGACTCGCCGTCCAGCAGCTACCGCATTAGCAGCTGCG
>Ga0208566_1001330_pt1 | contig 14568 bp, 16 predicted proteins | sample PL_2010_150m_FD_184159 | JGI IMG/M metagenome (GOLD analysis project Ga0208566, IMG submission 184159) | Freshwater microbial communities from Powell Lake, British Columbia, Canada to study Microbial Dark Matter (Phase II) - PL_2010_150m... | ecosystem: Environmental > Aquatic > Freshwater >...
CTCCTTATCCACTTCGTACTTAATCGGCTCGGCGTGCATCGGAATCTCGATGACGACATTGAAGTCATTGGGGAGATCCTTGCCGGGCGGGACGCGGTCGAGACCCATGGTCTAAAGGCGCTCGAAGACGCCGGCAATGCCCTGGCCGCCGCCGATGCACATGGTCACCAAGCCGTAACGCTTGCCAACGCGCTCCAGTTCATAGAGGCATTTGACGGTGAGTATGGCACCTGTCGCACCCAGCGGATGGCCAAGCGCAACCGCACCACCATTTACATTCACCTTGGCCGGGTCGAAGCCGAGTTCGCGAGAAACGCACAATGACTGGACGGCGAAGGCCTCATTCGACTCGATCACGTCGATATCGCTCAAGCTCAGGCCGGCGCGCTTGAGCGCCAGGCGCACCGCCGGGATCGGGCCGGTGCCCATGATGCTGGGATCGACACCCGAAACGGCATAAGATACAAATCGTGCGAGTGGCTTGAGACCGGCCCTGGCCGCCGCACCTGCTTCCATCATCACCACTGCAGCCGCACCGTCGTTGATGCCGGACGCGTTGCCGGCGGTTACCGTTCCGTCCTTCTTGAAGGCCGGCTTGAGCTTGGCGAGACTGTCCAGCGACGCGTCGGCCTTAGGATACTCATCGGTATCGAACAGCACGATCCCCTTGCGGCTCTGGATTTCGATCGGCACGATCTGCGACTTGAAGCGGCCGGCGGCAATCGCCGCAACGGCGCGTTTCTGGCTCTCCAACGAGAAGGCGTCCTGGTCTTCGCGGCTGATTTTGAATTGCTCGGCGATGTTCTCGGCGGTGATACCCATATGGTTCGGGCTGAAGGGATCGGTCAGCGCACCGACCATCATGTCGATCATCTTGGTATCGCCCATCCGCGCACCGAAGCGCGCGGCGGGCATCATGTAGCCGGCGCGGCTCATCATCTCGACGCCGCAACCGATCGCGGCATCTGCGTCGCCGAGCTGAATCGCGTTGGCGGCGCTGACGATGGCTTGCAAGCCGGAGCCGCACAGGCGGTTCAACGTCAGTGCGCTTGATTCCTTGGTCATTCCGGCATCGATCGCAATTGCGCGCGATACGTACATGTCGCGGGCCTCACCGTGGATCACGTTGCCACACACCAGTTGTCCGACCTGGGCGGGATCAACTTTGGATCGTGAAATCGCCTCCCTTACCACGCGGGCACCGAGCGCAGACGCGGAAAAGTCCTTGAGAGTGCCGCCGAAACTGCCGATCGGCGCACGTGCGCCACTGACTATCACTACTTCGCGTCTGTCTGCCATTTCAAATTCTCCAATCTAGATAAAAGAGATCAACCCACCCAACTGGCGACCCAGAGCAATGCCAAGAGAAGCAGGCACAATACCAAGGTTCGCCATACCAGACCGATCATGCTTTGCATGAAATCAACATCCGCATCCTCGCCGAGACCCAGCTCCGGGCGATCATCGATCCCGCCAGGGTCATTTACCGGCTGTCCGAGGCGCACGCCCAGGGCGCCGGCGCCGCTGGCCAGCAAAACCCCGGTAGAGGGGTCGGGCCAGCGCACCGCCTGGGTGCGCCAGCAATAGACCGCATCCTCGAAATCGCCGACGATGGCGAACGAAGCCGCCGATACCCGTAGCGGCAACCAGTCGATGAAGGCCAGAGCACGTCCGGCGAATTCTCCGAAAACTCCGAAGTCGGATTGCCTCCAGCGCGTGCCGAAAAACAACGCCAGACGATACAAGAGCGCCCCGGCGGGCCCCAACAGCGCAAAGCCGAACAGCGGCGCAAACACATGGCGATGCGAGTCCACAAGGGCTTGCTCGATCGCCAGCTTGGCCACTTCCTGCGACGACAGGTGATCGGCGGAACGGTTGCGCCATTCGCCGAGGAGCGTTCTTGCCCGCGCCAGTTCGCCCATGCGCAAGGCCAGATGGATGTCGGTGAAATAGTGGCTGAACTGGCGGAATCCCATGGTCATGTAAAGGACGGCGATGCCAAGCGCCACGGCCAGCAATGGTTGCAGCCAGGACAGCAGGATCTGCAGCGAAAGCATCAGTGCGACCGATGGCACTATCGCGACGAGCCAGGCGATCTTGCCGTGGCCGGGCTGGCCGTCGTTGAAGCGTTCCTCCAGAAAGTGGGCATAGCGCGTCAGCGGTGCCAGAACAAAGCGCTGCTGCGCTAGCGGCCGGACCTGCTCGAGGACCAGGGCGAGGACGATGGAAAACAGGGTCATGCGGAACGGGGAAAAGGGAGTCTGCTAGAGCAGCAATTCAGGAATCGCCAAGATACCACAGCCGCGGCCATCAGTCTCGGACTGCCAGGAAGCGCTGCAGGCTCACGAGCATGCCCGCCGTAGCCCCCCAGATGTAGTACCCCTCCCACGGCATGGCGTAGTATTCGCGCCGACTGCCCTGGTAGTCGACACTATGGCGTTGGTGATTGGCGGGATTCAGCAGGAAGTCGAGGGGCGTCTCGAACGCCTCGGCCACTTCGAAATCGTCGAGCTTGAGATTTAGCGGCGGATGCACCAGTGCGACTACCGGAATAATCGCAAAACCCGTACCGGTTCGATACTCGGGCAATACCCCGAGCACCTCGACCTGGACCGGATCCAGTCCGACCTCCTCCCTCGCCTCGCGCAAGGCCGTTGCCGCTGGCGACGCGTCCTGCTCCTCGCGGCGTCCGCCGGGAAAACTGATTTGCCCCGCGTGGTCGCGCAAATGGGCGGTCCTCTGAGTCAGCAGCACAGTCAGTCCGGTCTCCCGGACGACCAGCGGCACCAGCACCGCGGCCGGGGTCAGGGTCTGCGTTGCCAGGCCTGGCAGGATCGCTTCGGTGAGGCTCGCATCACCAAGCATCGAATCGGTGCTGGCTGCAAAGCATCGCCGCACCCATGGCGCTGTCGAAGGCATGTGAACTCAATCAACCATGCGGCCGGATCAATCCCGGAAGTTGTTGAACTGCAGAGGGACTTCGGTGATCGCCTTCCTGACCGAAGCGATGGTGTCCTGCAGCAGATCGCGCTTGGCGCCGGAAACGCGCACGGTATCGCCCTGAATGCTGGCCTGGACTTTGAGTTTGCTATCCTTGATATGCTTGACGATCTTCCTCGCCAGTTCGCCCTCGACACCGACCTTGATCGTGATTTCCTGTTTGGCCTTGTTGCCGCTGATCTTTTGCGAGTCCTGTCGGTCCAGGCAGCGTACATCGACGCCGCGCTTGGCAAACTTGGCGGTCAGGATGTCGAAAACCTGTTCGATCTTGAAATCATCATCCGCGAACAGCGTCAGCAGTTTATCGGCTACCTCTACCCGGGCATCCGAACCCTTGAAGTCGAAGCGATTGGCGACTTCCTTGTTGGTCTGGTCGACCGCGTTGCGCAACTCGACGCGATTTACCTCTGAAACTATGTCGAAAGACGGCATTGGGGCCTCCGTTCAGTCACGATGGCTCAAAATGGCACACGTAATCCAGCATCTCCTGGGTCTCGATATCGAAACTCGCATTGCCCGGAACACTGAAGGACTGGCCCCCGCTGTAGCTCTGCCATTCGGCCGTTGCGCCACTGGAACCCTTGATCCTGACGCGGCACCGGCCGGCATTCAGTTCCATTACCTCCGGCGCGGCAGTGGCGAATGTCAGGCTGGACGGGAAAATCACGCCGAGGGTCTTCCTGCTGCCATCGGCAAACAGAATGGTGTGGCTGACGCATTTGCCGTCAAAGTAGACGTTGGCCTTCTTGAGCACGGCGACATTCTCGAACTGGGACATTGTCAGATTCCCCAAAGTTTCTCGATTATGGACTTGGCGACGAATCCGAACATGCCAAAGGCCAGAACGAAAAACAACACCAGCGTACCGGTCCTGCCGGCCTTGGACCGATAGGCAAGCTCGCCGATAATGAACAGCATGAAGAGGATGAATGCGCCAACGCCATAGGTGACGAAAAACTCGGAAATTTGCTCTTCGCTGAACCCGAACATTGCAGCGCTCCCTCAGTCCCTCCTCTTGGCCAGGTTGGCTGCGATCCTGAGGCGCAGGGCGTTCAGCTTGATGAATCCGGCCGCATCCTTCTGGTCGTAGGCGCCGGCATCGTCCTCGAAACTTGCGATGGTCGAGTCGAACAGCGAATCGGACTTGGAATCACGGCCGACAACGATAACATTGCCCTTGTACAGCTTGATGCGCACCCAGCCATTGACATTCTGCTGCGTCTGGTCGATCAACGCCTGCAGGGCCCTGCGCTCCGGGCTCCACCAGTAACCGTTGTAGATCAAGCTGGCATAGCGGGGCATCAGGTCATCTTTGAGGTGAGCCACTTCGCGGTCCAGGCAGATCGATTCGATGGCGCGGTGCGCGCGCAGCAGGATGGTACCCCCCGGTGTTTCGTAGCAGCCGCGGGACTTCATCCCGACATAGCGGTTCTCTACCAGGTCGAGACGGCCGATGCCGTGCTTGCCGCCCAGTTGATTGAGCGTCGCCAGCAACTGATGGGACTTCAACTTCTTGTCGTTGATCGATACCGGATCGCCGCGTTTGAACTCTACGTCGATGTACTGCGGCTTGTCGGGCGCCCGCTCTGGCGAAACGGTCCAGCGCCACATGGATTCCTCGGCCTCGGCGGCTGGATTTTCCAGATGTCGCCCTTCGAACGAGATATGCAGCAGGTTGGCGTCCATCGAATAGGGCGAGCCGCCCTTCCGGTGTTTCATGTCCACCGGAATGCCGTGCTTCTCGGCATAGGCCATCAGTTTTTCTCGCGACAGCAGATCCCATTCGCGCCATGGTGCGATGACTTTTACGCCAGGCATCAGGGCATAGGCGCCCAGCTCGAAGCGCACCTGATCGTTTCCCTTGCCGGTAGCGCCGTGGGAAATCGCGTCGGCGCCCGTCTTCCTTGCAATTTCGACGAGCCCTTTGGCGATGAGTGGCCGCGCAATGGAGGTGCCAAGGAGGTACTCACCCTCATAAACGGCGTTGCAGCGGAACATCGGAAAGACGAAATCGCGAACGAATTCCTCGCGCAAGTCCTCGATGAATATGTTCTTCTTCTTGATACCCAATTGGACCGCCTTGGCGCGCGCCGGTTCGAGCTCCTCCCCCTGCCCGAGGTCGGCGGTAAAGGTCACCACCTCGCATTGGTAAGTGTCTTGCAACCACTTGAGTATCACCGATGTATCCAGGCCGCCGGAATAGGCCAGCACTGCCTTCTTGACTTCGCTCATGACTTTTCTTCCCGCAATGTAATCAATTGTTCACCCTGCCCAACACTAGGAATTCCAGGAGCGCCTTCTGCACGTGCAACCTGTTCTCGGCTTCTTCCCAGACCACGCTGCGCGGCCCGTCGATCACATCGGCCGCCACTTCCTCGCCGCGATGGGCCGGCAGACAGTGCATGAACAGTGCGTCGGGACCCGCCAACTGCATCATTTCGGCGTCAACCTGCCAGTCCTCGAAATCGCGCAGGCGCTCCTCGTTCTCCGCCTCGAATCCCATGCTGGTCCATACGTCGGTGGTGACAAGGTCGGCACCTTTCGCCGCCTCCATTGGGTCTGCAAATTCCTCGTAATGATCTGTGCCGTACAAGCCGGCCCGCTCGGGCTCAACTTCATAGCCGGGCGGCGTCGATACGTGAACGTTAAAGTCGAATACCTCGGCAGCCTGCAGCCAGGTATTGCAGACATTGTTGGAATCTCCGATCCAGGCAACAGTCCGGCCCGAAATCGAGCCGCGCTGCTCGATGAAGGTGTAGATATCGGCCAGTATCTGGCAAGGATGGTATTCGTTGGTCAGCCCATTGATGACCGGCACCCGCGAATTTTGGGCAAAGCGTTCAATGATGTCCTGATCGAAGGTACGAATCATCACGATATCGCTCATCCGCGAGATCACCTGCGCGGCATCCTCGACCGGTTCCCCGCGGCCGAGCTGCGAATCCCGGGTATTCAGATAAATCGCCGAACCACCGAGCTGGTGCATGCCGGCCTCGAAGCTCAGACGAGTCCGCGTGCTGGCCTTCTCGAAGATCATTACGAGGGTGCGATCCGTGAGTGGCCAGTACTGCTGATAGGACTTGAACTGCTTCTTGATGCGGCGTGTGCGCTCGAACAAGTAGTCGAAATCTGCCCGACTGAAGTCGTTGAACTGGAGGAAATGCCTGGCTGCAGCCATGGTCAACCTGCCAGGAATCCGCGAATCAGCAGCGACAGTTTGGCCACCAGTTCATCCGCTTCGGTCGTACTGAAAATCATCGGCGGCAGCAGACGCACCACCTTTTCGGCGGTCACATTGATCAGCAGCCCGGCATCGAGGGCACGCTGGACCAGCTCTCCGCAAGGCCGATCAAGCTCGATTCCAATCATCAGGCCATCGCCGCGAATCTCGGTAACGGCACTCTGTCCCGCGAGTGCCTCGCGCAATCCACCGCGAATGGCGTCACCCAGCCGGAGGGCATTCTCCATCAAGCGATCCTGCTCGATCACCGCAAGCGTCGTCAGCGCCGCGACGCAAGCGAACGGATTGCCGCCAAACGTAGACCCATGACTGCCAGGCTTGAACACGCCAGCCGCCTTGCCGGCGGCCAGGCACGCTCCGATGGGCACCCCCGAAGCGAGACCCTTGGCCAGTGTCATCACGTCCGGCAAGACCCCGGCGTGCTGGTGCGCAAACCAGCGACCCGTTCGGCCGGTACCGCACTGAACTTCGTCGACCATCAACAACCACCCCTTGGCGTCGCAGATCTGGCGCAGTCCCCGGATATATTCGTCGTGTGCCAGGCGAATGCCGCCCTCGCCTTGGATGGGCTCGAAGAGAACCGCCACGACATTGGAATTATGCTGGGCGACCGCTTCGACCGCGCCAAGATCATCGAACGGGACCCGCACAAAACCGGCCACCAGCGGTTCGAAGCCGGCTTGCACTTTGCGATTGCCGGTGGCGGAAAGGGTCGCGAGAGTGCGGCCGTGGAACGCCTTTTCCATGACGATGATGGCGGGCTGGTCGATATCTCTGCTATGCCCGTAGAGTCTTGCCAGCTTTATGGCCGCTTCGTTGGCTTCGCAGCCGGAATTGCAGAAGAAGCATTCCGCCATCCCCGATAGGTCGGCGAGTTTGTCGCCAAGCTCCTCCTGTTCGCGGATTCGATACAGGTTGGATGTATGGATCAGCCGCCCGGCCTGCTCCGAGAGGGCCTTTACCAGGCGCGGATGACCATGTCCGAGGGTATTGACTGCGATCCCGGCGAGCGCGTCGAGATAGCGACGGCCTTGCTCATCGTAGAGCCAAGCTCCCTGACCATGGCTAAAGGCGATGGGCAATCGGGCATAGAGATTCATCAAATGCGGCATGGCAACTCCGGCGAAACCAACATTCCAAATAGCGACGGCGGCTTGCGCCGCCGTGCTTGCGCAAGAAATTGGAAACATGTCTTGCGCAAAGGTGCATCTTATGTGAAAAATAGGGGCCTGTACAGAGAGGAAACGATGGCGCGAATCGCAATTTTCAACCAGAAAGGCGGCGTGGGCAAGACCACCACCGCCCTCAACCTCGCCGCGGCAATGGCGCGAGGACAGCGGCAAGTATTGCTCATCGACCTCGATCCACAGGCACACCTGTCAGCGATCCATGGAAAGGCGCTGGGCGACGTCAGCGCCAGCATGTTTGCCTTCTATCGGGACAACACCCCTCTCTCGGCGCTGACGATCGACTGGCTCAATGTCGGTCAACTGATACCGGCACATGCCGAACTGATCAAGGTGGATTCGATATTCGGCAAGGGACCCAACATCCTCAGTCGGCTCAACCAGGGCCTCAGCAACTTCGAGTCGAGCGGACATGACGTAATCATCGACTGTTGCCCGTTTCTGGGCGTGCTTTCGCTGAACGCGATCTTTGCGACCGACCAATTGCTGATTCCGATATCTTCTGACTTCCTGTCCCTGCGCGGCGCCCTTCAGATCGAACGCACGCTGAATGCACTTGAACCGGTACTCAAGCGCCGCGTCGGGCGACGCTATCTACTGACGCGTTTCGACCGCCGCCGCAACATGAGCTTCGAAGTCCAGAAGCGCTTGCGCGAGCATTTCGGTGAGGAGGTATGTGAAACCGTGATTTCGGAGAATGTGGCGGTGGCGGAGGCACCGGCGGTTAACCGGGATATCTTCAGCCACGCAGCGGATAGCCGAGGCGCCTACGATTATGCAGCGCTGCTTGACGAACTGAGCCTGAAAGGATTTGTCTAGCGGCCCGCCTTGGCTTCCGGGAGTGCCGGCGCCCGCCTCGGCCTGTCGGTTCTAGGATTGACTTACCGGGCGATGATGCTCAGCACGTCCTCGAAGTTGGCGGGGGCAGTGCGCACGTTGCCTCGGTGGCAGACGCAACCGAGAATCTCGCAGTCCCGATAGATCTGTCGCAGCTTCCGCTGCGCGTCCGCTTCGTCCTGGCCATGGATCATCAGGTTATCCACGACCAAGCCGACGCGGGTACGAATTCGAAAGGCGTATTTCGTGAGTACCGGGGAGAGCATAGAAACCCCTTTTACGTCAATAACATCAAGCCAGTATATGGATCTGTCCAAATAAAATCAAGCTAGGTTTTTATTTTCTATGAAATTTCGTGACATCAACCAGCATCGGAGCGGCTCCGCACGGGTTTTCGGGCCCAATGCAAGCTAACGTGCGGACTCTGTCAAAAGGCGTGGGCCCCATGCGCCGATCGGAGCATGGGGCCCACGCAGATCCAGTTCAGTATGGGATCAGAGCGCCTTGACGGCGGCGGAGAGACGGCTCTTATGGCGAGCAGCCTTATTCTTGTGAATGATCTTCTTGTCGGCGATGCTGTCGATCGCACTCATGGACTCGGAAAATACCGCTTGGGCGGCAGTCTTGTCGCCTGCCACGATGGCCTTTTGCACTTTCTTGATCGCAGTGCGCAGCGTCGACCGCAGGCTCATATTATGGGAACGCTGCTTGATCGCCTGACGGGCGCGCTTTCGCGCTTGGGCACTGTTGGCCATGTGTATTGTTCCAGCTAGGGCATGAAAGCCGAGCATTATATGGACTTTTCCTGAGTGATGCAAGCGAGCGAAGGAGGCTATGATCTCGCCGTGATGCACTTTCCCGCCGCATGAACCTGCTCAACATTCTCGCCAAGGTGAGCGGCATGACGCTGTTGTCGCGGGTTCTTGGCTTCGTCCGCGACGCCGTCATCGCTCATGCTTTCGGCGCCGGCCAGGCCAATGACGCTTTCGTGGTCGCCTTTCGCCTGCCCAACCTGTTGCGACGACTATTTGCGGAAGGCGCATTTTCGCAGGCCTTCGTGCCCATTCTGGCGGAGTACAAGAACCAGCGCGGAAATGTCGAGGCCAAACGCCTGACGGACCAGGTTGCGACGATGCTGGCCCTGGCGTTGCTGACCGTCTCCGCCCTCGGCATCGCCGTGACGCCGATACTGATCTATCTCACCGCACCCGGCTTTGCCGCAAATGCGGAAAAGTTCGCGTTGACGGTCGAACTGACCCGCATCACGTTTCCGTATATCCTGTTCATGTCGCTCGTCGCCCTGTCCTCGGGCATCCTCAACACCTGGGGGCGCTTCACGCTGCCGGCGTTCACTCCGGTGCTGCTGAACCTCAGTTTCATTGCCATGGCATTGCTGGCGGCGCCATATTTCGATCCGCCGATATTCGCGCTGGCCTGGGCGGTGATCATCGGCGGGGCGCTCCAACTTGCAATACAACTGCCGGCCCTGGCCAGGATCGGCATGTTGCCGCGATTCTCAATCGGTCTAAAGGACCCTGGGGTCAATCGCATCCTCACGCTGATGGTGCCGGCCATCCTCGGAGTCTCGGTGGCACAGATCTCGCTGATCATCAACACCATCTTCGCTTCATTCTTGCCTAGCGGCAGCGTTTCGTGGTTGTATTATGCGGATCGGCTGATGGAGTTTCCGGCTGGACTGCTGGGCGCAGCACTCGGCACGATATTGCTTCCCAGCCTCTCGAAGTTCCACGCCGATGCCCGACCAGTGGAATTCGCGGCGTTGCTCGACTGGGGCCTGCGCCTCACCCTGATGTTGACCCTTCCGGCGGCGCTGGCACTGGCGCTGCTGGCGGTCCCCTTGCTGTCGACGCTGTTCCAGCACGGAGCATTCACCGCAACCGATGTGCTTCAAACGCGCAGCGCCCTCGTCGCCTACAGCGTCGGGCTGGCCGGCCTGATTCTGGTCAAGGTACTGGCACCGGGCTTCTACGCCCGCCAGGACATCCGCACGCCGGTGAAGATCGCGATTTTCACCCTTGCGATCACCCAGCTGATGAATCTTGCCTTCATTGGTTGGCTGCGACACGCCGGATTGGCTTTGGCCATCGGGCTGGCCTCCTGCGTCAATGCCGGATTGCTCTATCGCGGCCTGCTTCGCAACGGCACGTATGCACCATCGCCGGGTTGGGCGACATTTCTCGGCAAACTTGCGCTGGCACTTGTGGTGCTGGCGACGGTGCTGTGGTTCGGCAGCGGCACAGAAGACGCCTGGCTGAGCCGGGGAACGCTGGACAAGACCGTGCACCTGACCGCCTTGGTGGTCGGCGGCGCGCTCGCATATTTCGCCACGCTGGCCGCGCTGGGGTTCCGCATGGCCCACTTCAGGCAGCGCGGCGCGCTTTGAAGAGTGGTAGGCGAAAAAAGGGCCACCATGGTTGGTGGCCCTTTCCCTAAGTAAAGCTTCCAGCGCCTGCGTCAGGCAACCAGCGGCACGATCAGCAACGCCACGATGTTGATGATCTTGATCAAGGGATTGACCGCCGGACCGGCGGTGTCCTTGTAAGGATCGCCTACCGTGTCGCCGGTAACAGCAGCCTTGTGCGACTCGGAGCCCTTGCCGCCGAAGTGTCCGTCCTCAATGTATTTCTTGGCATTGTCCCAGGCGCCGCCGCCTGTTGTCATTGAGATTGCCACGAACAGGCCGGTGACGATGGTGCCGACCAGAACGCCACCCAACGCCTGCGGTCCGAGCGCGAAACCGACAACCACGGGGACCAGAACCGGCAACAACGATGGAACCATCATTTCCTTGATCGCGGCCTTGGTCAGCATATCGACGGCGCGCGAGTAATCCGGCTTGGCCGTGCCCTCCATGATGCCGGGTATTTCCTTGAACTGGCGGCGCACTTCGACGACCACGGACCCTGCCGCACGTCCGACCGCTTCCATGGCCATGGCGCCGAACAGATAGGGAATCAACCCGCCGATGAACAGGCCGATGATCACGAGATGGTTGGAAAGATCGAAGGTCAGAATCTTTCCGGCCGACTCGAGCGCATGGGTATAGTCGGCGAACAGCACCAGTGCGGCGAGGGCGGCGGAGCCGATGGCGTAACCCTTGGTGACCGCCTTGGTGGTGTTGCCCACCGCGTCCAGCGGATCGGTGACCGCGCGCACTGAAGCGGGCAGCTCGGACATTTCGGCGATCCCGCCGGCATTGTCCGTGATCGGGCCGTACGCATCAAGGGCAACGATGATGCCGGCCATCGACAACATCGAAACCGCGGCGATGGCAATTCCATACAGTCCCGCCAGCGCGTAGGCAGCCCAGATCGCGGCACATACGGAAAGAACCGGCCAGGCGGTGGAACGCATTGACACGCCCAGGCCGGCGATGATGTTGGTGCCGTGTCCGGTGGTGGACGCTTCGGCGATGTGCTTGACCGGGGCGAAGTCGGTTCCGGTGTAGTACTCGGTAATGAAAACCATCAGCCCCGTCAGCACCAGACCGATGATGGATGCGCAATAAAGCCGCCACTGCGCGCCACCGTTGATGTTCAAGACGCTATTCAGGGCATCGTCGGGCATGAATTGACGGGTGAGCGGGTAGAACGCGATCAGCGCCAGAATGCCAGAAACCACGAGGCCGCGATACAGCGCATTCATGATCTTGCCGCCCTCTCGCGCCTTGACGAACTGCACGCCGATGATCGAGGCGATGATTGAGAATCCCCCCAACACCAGCGGGAATATCGCGGCAGCTTCGGCATTGGCCCGGAGCATCAAGGCCCCAAGCAACATGGTCGCCACGATGGTCCGCGATCACCGCCGGGTTGCGCGGATCGTCCTCAGGAATTCCGGCTTCGACCTTTCCCACCAGGTCCGCGCCAACGTCCGCTCCCTTGGTGAAGATGCCGCCGCCAAGGCGCGCGAAGATCGAAATCAGCGACGAGCCAAAGCCCAGCCCGATCAACGGATGGATGATATGGTCAATGGCCGTCCCTGGGGCAGCGACGCTTTTCAGGTAGGCGTAGTACCCGGCGACCCCAAGCAGCCCCAGGCCGACCACCAGCATGCCGGTGATCGCACCGCCCTTGAAGGCAACATCCAGTGCCGGGGCGATTCCATGGCGCGCCGCCTCCGCTGTTCGCACGTTCGCACGCACCGAGACATTCATGCCGATGTAGCCGGTCGCACCGGAGAGCACTGCGCCGATCAGGAAACCGACAGCCGTCAGCCAGCCGAGCGCCGGCACCAGGCCGATGACCAGGAAAAGGATCACTCCGACGATCGAGATCGTGGTGTACTGGCGGTTGAGATAAGCTTGAGCGCCCACCTGGATGGCATTGGAAATTTCCTGCATGCGCGCGTTTCCGGCCGGTTGCGCCAGAATCCACTTGCTGGAAATGGCGCCATAGACGATTGCCACCACGGCGCAAATCAGAGCGAACATTAGTCCGGACATGCATTTCTCCCTTTTGGCTTGAATGATTGGTCTTAATAGGGAATTTTAACACGTCACCCCGAAGCTGTTTCATTCCAGAACGGCATTGGCCGCGTGGCTAAAGTCCGCCTTAAATGGCAAAATACCGTCACATGGCCTAAAGGGAGAAGCGTCATCATGCAACAGGGAAAGGTTCTCGTCGCCCAGGGCGGCGGTCCCACCGCTGTCATCAACCAGTCCTTGGCAGGCGTGGTGCTCGAAGCGCGAAAGTTCCGCAATGTCGAGTTGGTGTATGGCGCCTATCATGGTGTTTCCGGAATCCTTTCCGAAGAGTTTCTCGATCTTACCCAGGAAACCAGCCACAACATCGAGATGGTGGCGAACACACCGTCCTCGGCGCTCGGTTCGACTCGCGACAAACCCGACCTGCGATATTGCCAGGAGATATTCACGGTCCTCAAGGCGCACGGGATCGGCTATTTCTTCTATATCGGCGGCAACGATTCTGCGGATACGGTTCGGATCGTCAGCGAAGAGGCCCAGCGGGCGCACTATCCGCTGCGCTGTATCCACATTCCCAAGACCATCGACAATGATCTGGTCGGCAATGACCACACACCCGGATTCCCTTCCGCAGCGCGCTTCGTGGCTCAGGCTTTCATGGGTGCCAATCTGGACAACGCCGCCCTGCCCGGGGTCTATCTAGCCGTTGTGATGGGAAGGCATGCCGGCTTTCTCACGGCGGCTTCGGCACTCGGAAAGAAATTTCCAGACGACGGCCCGCACCTGATTTACATCCCGGAGCGAACGTTCAGCGTCGACGGCTTCATCGCCGACGTCAAGGCGGCCTATCACCGGCACGGTCGCTGCGTCATCGCCGCCTCCGAGGGCATCCACGACGCGCAGGGCGTTCCGATAATAACTAAGCTGTCTAGTCAGGTGGAGCGTGACGCCCATGGCAATTTGCAGCTTTCCGGCACCGGGGCACTGGCAGACCTGCTCTGCAACGAAATCAAGAACGAGCTCGGCATCAAGCGCGTGCGTGGTGATACGTTTGGGTATTTGCAGCGCAGCTTCATGGGTTGCGTATCGGATGTCGACCAGCGTGAAGCACGGGAAGTCGGCGAAAAGGCGGTGCAGTTTGCGATGTGGGGCGACCGCGATGGTTCGGTGGCGATCAAACGCACCGGCTTTTATTCGGTGGACTACCATTTGATGCCGCTGGCGGAAATCGCCGGCAAGACGCGCGTCATGGAAGACGAGTTCATCGCGCCGAACGGGACGGATGTGACGGATGCCTTCAGGCTCTATCTGAGGCCGTTGCTGGGCTCCGGAATGCCCGACGCCTACCGGTTACGGCTCCACAAGGTGGACAAGCTTCTCGCTGTCGGCAAGTAAGCCCCGAATCAAGTGCGGTGATCCACCGGTCGCGCCGGGGGACCAATCAGTCCCCGAACGAAATCCCGACGTCGCGGCCGGTCTGCAGCGTATCGCAATCCAGCGGGACTCCCTTCATGCGGCCCGCGACCTCCGCCAGCGCCACGTAATTTACATTGGGGAAAGCCAGCGCCACCATGACGCCGCTCTGGCCGTCTTCCAGCGCCCGCACGGCGGCGGTGCCAAAACGCATGGCGGCAAGACGGTCAAATGAGGTGGGGCTGCCGCCGCGCAGCAGATGTCCCAGCACCACCACCCGCGTATCCTTGCCGGTGCGATCTTGCAGCACTTTTGCGACTTGTTCGCCGACCCCGCCCAGGCGCTCGGCGTGGCCGATTTCGGCAGGTGCCAGAATCGCCCGCTGTCCGTCGACCGGTTCGGCGCCTTCGGACACCACGACCAGCGAATACATGCGTCCTTCG
>Ga0208566_1001332_pt1 | contig 14557 bp, 16 predicted proteins | sample PL_2010_150m_FD_184159 | JGI IMG/M metagenome (GOLD analysis project Ga0208566, IMG submission 184159) | Freshwater microbial communities from Powell Lake, British Columbia, Canada to study Microbial Dark Matter (Phase II) - PL_2010_150m... | ecosystem: Environmental > Aquatic > Freshwater >...
ATCAAGAAGGGGGTTGACAAGGTTGCCTCCCTGTTCCTCGCCCCGGCGAGCGAAAAGGGCAGAAGCACCTTAAGGCTGGGCGACAACATGTGGTTCTATATCCCGAACGTGGGCAAGCCGATTCGCATCACAAGCCTGCAATCCGTCGTTGGCGGGGTCTTCAACAATTCCGACATCCTGCAACTGGATTACGCCGCAGAATATGATGTGGAAAAGGTCGAGGAAAAGGGAGGCGAATATCTCCTTTTTCTCAAGGCAAAGACCAAGACCGTAGCCTATGACCGGCTGAAAATATGGGCGGATAAAGGGAAACTGCTCCCAACAAAGATCGAGTGCCTCACGGAGGCGAACATGCTGATCAAGACCCTCTACTTCAAGGATCACAAGGATTTCGGAGGCGGCATCGTGAGACCCGCCGTTATCGAAACGGATAGCCCCCTCTACAAGGGCTACAAGTCAGTCCTGATCTATGCAAAAGTCAAGCAGCGGACCTTCAAGGACGAGGTCTTCACCCTGACCTTCATGCCTAATCTGGAGTCGCTGCGATGAAAAAACGCCTCGGTCTGGCCATGCTGATGGTCTTGAGTCTCTTCCTCCCGGCCTTGGTCGCCGCTGAAAGCGACTATACCTTCGACCCCTCGGAGACGGAGAAGAAACCGTACCACTTCGGCGGCTACGCTGAATTCAAGCCGATCCTCTACGGACTGGACCATGACTCGGCCTTCTACAAACTTCGGTTTTACAACGACCCGCAGGGCCGTACCCTGTCGGAAGCGAACGGCAGGGTACAGTTGGAGGGGAGTTACGACAGGGACATCTACCGTCTCTACGTCAAGACGAACACGGATCTCAAATATTCCGACTATACCGGCGGCACCGAACATTCGGTTTTCTATGAGGCCTACGGTTCGCTGAAGCCTTCATCGTCCCTACAGATCGACGCCGGCAAGAAGACCCTGAAATGGGGCAAAGGATATGCATGGAACCCGGCAGCGTTCGTCGATAGGTCCAAGGACCCCGATGAACCGGAGCTGGCCCTGGAAGGCTTCATCGTGGCCACGACGGACTTCATCAAAAGCTTTGACGGACCGCTGAAGACCTTTTCCTTTACCCCGGTAATCCTACCCGTCTATGACCACATCAACGACGCCTTCGGAAACAACAATAAGCTGAATTTCGCCAGCCGGTTCTATTTTCTCCTCTATGACACGGACATCGACCTGATGTTCATGACGGGAGGAAGCCGGCCGGACCGCTACGGCGTGGATTTTTCCCGGAACATCACCACCAGTTTTGAGATCCACGGCGAGTACGCCTACGTTCGGAACTCCCGCAAAACCATCCTCGACGCAAGCGGCAACATGAGCGCGGTGGAAGCCGACGCGCAGAGCTACCTGGTCGGCATCCGCCACCTGACCGCTTTCGACCTGACGACAATCATTGAATACTATCACAACGGCATGGGCTTCAGCGACGACGAGTTGGAGAATTACTTTGCCTTTGTCAACCGGGCCTACAATCTTTATCAATCTACGGGAAAGACCACCGCCCTGGCCAGCGCCAAGAACCTGGCGGATGGCGCCTACGGCCGGTCGAGCGCCGGGGAAAATTATCTGTATGTGCGCTTCAGCCAGAAAGAGCCGTTCGATATCCTCTATTTCACCCCGTCCCTGACCTGGAACATGAACCTGGACGATCGGAGTTATTCCCTGACGCCGGAGCTGCTCTATACCGGCTTCACCAATTGGGAACTGCGTTTCCGGATGGCGTTTATTGCCGGTGCGCGAAACACCGAGTTCGGTGAAAAACAGAACGATTACCGGATGGAACTGCGGATAGGGTATTATTTTTAAAAGTAAATCCTTAAATTTTACCAGCGCATGAGCATATAATGCGTGACAGTATTTGTTCTGCGGTGTCATGCCGATCGATCTCAGACTGAACAGACCCCGCGTGTAACGCCGGGGAAGAGAGAAAGGAGATGGGAAAATGGGACCGGGACATTTCTGGTGGGGCGGGATGTGGGGATTCCCGTGGATGATGATAATGATCGTTGTTATAATCGCTTTCTGCGTTTTCTTCGGTTGCCGGGGTTTGCGCCGCCCCTGGGGAAGCTGCCATGGGGGACGGGGATATGATCATAAGAACCCGCCGGCGGAAACGCCGCTGGAGATTCTGAAACGACGCTATGCAGCCGGAGAAATCGCCAAAGAGGAATTTCAGCAGATGAAAAAGGATCTTGATCTGTAAAGATGTGATAGGGAATGGCCGTCATGAAGGTTTTTCCGATTGATCATTCGGCACAAGACATTCTGAAGAAAACGGTCATCGCAGCATCGCCGGCGTTGGCCATTCTATTTCTGACCGTGCTTATCTCTGTCTTTTTTACAGAATTTACCTTTACCGTCGGAATGGAATCGGTATGGAAAATTCTCCTGCGCTTTCTGAGATTTTCGTTCATCCTGGTCATTCCCATCCCCTTGCTGCCCCATGTTTGCGGACTCATGCAGGGTCTCTTGAACAGGCACAATCTTCGTTTGATCCAGATTCGGGAGGAACGTTATCCTGCCCGCATCCTCTGGCAAATCTGGCTCATCCGACCCTTTCAGGGCATCGGTTTGGCCATGCTCATCGCAACCAAACTGATCACGCTGGTGCAAATCTCCACAAACGCGGCGATCAACTCTTCCATCGTTCTTCCTCCGACGCAATTCCATTGGGGGCGATTTCTGAGCGCCACGGCCGTTGCCGTGACGACCTCATTGTTGCTCTCATTTCTTTGGTCGCTGGATGATCTGGGCATTCGCCGGCACAACCGGAAAACCGGGGAAATCAAGATCATCGGAAAATATCTTAGCGCCCTTCTGCCGATTCTGTTCGGCTTTTACGGCATGTTCAGCCTTTTTGAAAGTCACGAACGCCTTTTAGCCGTCCGGTATATCGCTCAGATGGTTGTTGTCCTTTATCCGCCGTTCCTGATCATGGCCGTCGCTCACAAATTTTACACGGAGAAGCAAGAACTCCTTATTCTTGAGAAGCTGAAGGCGCAGCCGATCGTTCCGATCGAGGAACAGGAGTTGACCATTGCCTGAAGGGAATGGGTATTTAAACGTCACTACCAGGAACCCATAATTGACAGTCGCCGAAGATAACGTATTGTCGGATGAAGAGCTGATGTCCAGAATTGCCGGGAGCGACGCACAGGCGTTTGAAATCCTGGTACAGCGCCATCAGCGGCGCATTCTGAATCTGATCTATCGTTCCATCGGAGACCGGATGCAGGCCGAGGACGTGGCCCAGGAGGTTTTTCTGCGGGTATGGCGGGCGGCCGAGGACTACGAACCAAAGGCAAAATTCACCACCTGGGTCTATCGCATCGCGGTCAATCTATGCCTGGATGCACTGAAGGAGGCGCGTCGCAAGCAACCTTTTGTGGATTTGTATGTCGGCGCTGAGAATCTGGATGAAAATGGTGAGGTTCTTAACGGATACAACAGCGCCCGATCACCGGAGGAGCTTCTGATCGACGCCGAAGAAAGCGATAGGATCATCGCCGCCCTCCAGGGCCTGCCGACCAACCAACGGCTGGCTGTCGTTCTCGCGAAATTTGACGGACTCTCCTACGACGAAATCAGCCGGATCCTGGGGTGTTCCGTCTCGGCGGTTGAATCACTGCTGGTCCGGGCAAAAAAAACCTTCTCGAAAGACTGCTTCTTCCCGGTTGACGACCCGGCTCTTATGGCAGATTCCTCCCGCGATCCTTGAGCAGCTCGGTTTTTTTGAGACTGACCATCTTCTTGAGCCTCTCCAGCCCGAAGCGGCAAGCCTCGAAGGCATCATGGCTTGCGGGGGAACTCACGGCGACCAAGGAGATTACGTCGCCGACTTTCAACGTTCCGATCCTCCGGACCAGCAGGATATCATCGACGTTCCAACGGCCCCTGACATCCGCCGCGATTCCGGCCAGTTCCGCTTCCATGTCACCGCCCCGCTCGAACCGGATGCCTGAAGACGCCTTGTCCCCGGTTTGACTTTTAACCACGGCATAGTGGAACAGAACGGATCCAGAGCCGTTCTTTCGGATCTTTTCAAACAGTGTCCCCGGATCCAAGGGGGCTTCCGTAACCATTTCCATCTTGACCTCCCCAGGCCCTCGGCCGCATATACCGAGTCCGCCCGTCAAATTTTCTATCCGTTGCAGTCTTAGAGAACGGGTCACTGAATGCCAAAAACCTTGAAATGGGCATAACCCGGAGCGTCATATCTTAAGCCAGCCCCTCCGCAACGAGTTGTCCAGAACGACGCCCACCAGGAAAGCCGCACCCATGTTCCACATGGCAAACGCGGCAACGATGAGCATTACGTAGAAATCGGATTTCTTGTCGCCGATGTCTCTGACCACTATCGCCAGCTCGGAACCCGCGAAGAACAGGATCACACCCAGGATCGCGTTGGGGAATATCTTGAAAAAGATGGCTACGGAATCGCTGAAAAAAAGGGCAAGCAAAACGAGGAGACCTCCGAGGATTACCAGCGCCCCGCCCGTTTTCGCCCCGAAGCGAACGTGCCCGGCCATCCCCCCGGCGCCGTGGCACATCGGAATGCCGCCGAAGATGGGCGCAACCATGTTCATGATGCCTTGAGAGATGGCGATCTTCTTTTCCGTAACCTTTCTGTCAGGAAAGAGCTCGTTGTTCTCGGCGACAATGGCGATCACGGCATTCCCCAAAGTCAATGGGATCTGGTGGAGCGTGAACAGCAACGTGCCCACGACGAGATCGTTCCAGGTCATCGTCGAGAGGCTGAAGACCGGCAGATTGAATCCGATGTGGATCTTGGCCAGTTCCGACATCAGTTGAGGATCCATGATCACCGCGGAGACGACGCCGATGATCAGGAGAACGAACATGGCCGGAACCCTGGGGTTCGTCAAAAGAAGGTACGTGACAATCAGGGCGATGCCCGCAAGAACCGGCGCCGACGTCATGCGGTGGACCCCGTCCACCATGAAGGAGAGCCCCAGCCCCAGCATGATGCCGCGCACCACCGGCTTGGTTGCAAGCCTGGAGATCGGTCGGATCGCCCCCGTAGCGCCGGCGAGAAGCCAGAAAAGGCCCGTGGTGAGGCCCGATCCGAACAGTGCCGCCGGGCTGATGCCTCCGGCAATGGCCGCCGCTCCAATGGCTTTCATGGGCTGGATCGGCAGTGGCGTCCGGTAATAGAAGCCGGATGCCATCAAGGCAAGACCGAACATAAAGAGGAGCCCGAGAGGTTCGACCTTCACGATTGTGATGTAGGCCACCACAAAGGGAATCAGGGTGCCAACGTCGCCGAAGGCCCCCGCCCACTCCATTTTGTTGTAGAGGTTCTTCGTTCTCTTTTCGCTCGCTTCCACGTTCACTCCTCAACCTGATTCTGCAAACTACGTTTACTCACGTTCGGCGATCTCAGCCGTGAGCGCTTCGGTTACGTCTGCGGCCGTCAGCATACGGCGCTTCGCCACCAGTTCGCGCTCGACCAGGACCAAGGCCGCGCCCAAGCCCCCGAAGGCAGTGGCGCCGATCCTAAGAAAGATCCCTCCGAGCGTCGGCAGCGGCCATCGCCGTGCTGCCTTGCCATGAGGCATTGCGCCTGCATCGCCCGATGACTCTGGTGCTCCGGGATGGTGTTGCATTCGTCACCTCTCTTATTCTGGAAAGCTGATCTACACGTCCCGGGGCGCGCATCCGGTGTGGCTGTTTTCGTTTCTCATCCCGCCTGCCTCAGGCGCGTTCCTCGTGAAGATCCTGAGGCTTTCCGCGATAGAGGACCAGACCGAACGCTGCGAGACCGGCGAAGGCCGCTCCCGCCAGGAAGGCGACCGACGCGCCAAAGGCGGTCCACAAGGCGCCGGCGATGACGCTTGCTAAAAGGAGCGCGAGGCCCGTGATCAGGTTGAAGATTCCGAAGGCGCTTCCCCGAAGCGTTGCGGGTGCGGTATCCGCAATGAGCTTGGAGAGCAACCCCTGCGTCAGTCCCATATGTAAGCCCCAGAGCGCCGCGCCGATGAACGCTATCGGAGGGGACGCGGCAATGGCCAACACAACATCCGCGGCGATCAAAACGACCAGTCCGGCGATCAGCATCGTCCGCCGGCTGAAACGGTCGGCGGCGACCCCCGCCGGGTAGGCGACCCCTGCGTAGACGACGTTCATGACAACCAGTACGAGAGGCACGTAGCCGAGGGCGAGCCCGACGTTCTGGGCGCGCAGGACGAGAAAAGCCTCGCTGAAGCGGGCCAGCGTGAACGCCGCGCCGAGCAGCACGATGAGCCAGTAGCGAAGGGGTAAACGCCCGGCCTCGGCCAGGGTGAGGGGCGTGCGCACGCCCGCAGCAGGGCTATGCCGGTCCGGTTCGCGCACGGCAACGATCAACAATGCAACCGCAATAAATGCCGGGACAACGGCGGCCCAGAGCACGGCGGTGATGTCGTTCGCGAACCATGCCATCAGCGCCACCGCGAGCAGCGGACCGATAAAGGCGCCGATCGAATCGAGCGACTGCCTCAGCCCGTAGGCGGTTCCCCACAATTCGGGCGGCGTGACGTCGGCCACGAGCGCGTCGCGCGGTGCGCCGCGGATTCCTTTTCCGATGCGGTCGATGAACCGCCCCGTAAACACCCAACCGATAGAAGTCGCCAGCGGAAACAGGGGCTTGGTGATCGCACCGAGACCGTAACCCAGGACGACGAGGAGCTTGCGTTTTCCGATGCGGTCGCTGATCACGCCGGAAAAGACTTTCGTGACGGCGGCGCTCGCCTCGGCAATGCCCTCCACGACGCCGATGACGACCATCGAAGCCCCCAGGACGGTCGACATGAAGATCGGAAGCAGGCTGTGGATCAGTTCCGAGGACATGTCCATGAACAGCGAGCCGAGACCGAGCGCCCAGATGCTCATAGGCAAAGCGCGAATTCCTCCTGCGGCGATCCGTGCGGAGGATCGGTGATGTTGTGATCGATCGTCCAGAACCGCCATTTGATCTTCTCTGCTATTGCCCGCGATTAACTTGCTCCACACGCGCTGTGAAAATTTCCACTCGCTCTTCGGCTGCCGTGAGTGCTTCCTGGGCTTGGGCTGCGCCTTGCGCCTTGAAGAAATCGCGCTGCTTCACCTTCTCAAAGCGGCGGCGCAGCCCCCGAAGCCACTCCTCCAGCTCATCGAGTTCGCCGAGCGTGAAGTGTTGCCGGTCTTCTTCGCGCTTGATTTCGTTTACGAGTTTAGTCGTCTCTTCGCGAATCTTGACATAGAGCGTGTCGCAATCGGCATTGAAGCGATTCAGGATATCCTTCTCCCAGGCTGCATCCATCGATGCGGCTCTCAGGAGCGTTGCTTCCCCTTCGAGTTCCCGGACCCGTTCTGCCAGATCCTCAAGTTCTGCCTTCATCCCCCGTGTATGAGGAAACAGGCAAACCGCCTGTTGGAGATAAAGAGCGCCAAGCTGCGTCAGGCGGCGCCATACAAACACCCGCTTGCGAGCCGGATCGCTCGATACCTTGTAAATGAACACCAACCAAGTTTTCGGTTGCCATGCTTTGGGCATAAGAGGATGGACCCACTCTATGGGCGATGTGCCTTACTGAAATTTCAGGACAAAAGTTTCCGCGAAAGAATGGTGTTCGTCTCCGTCGTTGTCATGCACGGCTAAGGCAAACGGGTACTCTCGACTTAAATTAATGAACTGAACATCGTCAGGGTGCTTGGTGTTAAGAACCCGTTTAACATCCAGAGTCCACATGCCGTTCGCCCAAACCCCGCGAGCGCTTACGTCGCCGCGGCTTCCTGTGAAGGGAGCTAATACCTCCCGAGGCAACCGATCTCCGGCTTTGAATAAGGTATAGTCCATGATCTGCTGAGCCTCGCTTTGTAAAAGGAATCGTCGATCAATTGGAGTTCCTTTCCACGTGTACTTCGGCGATTTCTTGCTCTCATCCCAGTTGTCACTCTCTCCTCCGGACTCTTTGCTGTCTCCCTGGCGTTTTTCATGATTCACGAACTGATCGTCCATCTGCCCCACTGGGCCGCTTCGCGAACCTTTCCAGTGCCAGAGATCGAGTTTCTCGCCGGCCCCGACTCGTTTCTTATCGCCATGACAGCTTATCATACATCCATTATCTTTGAAGCCGGCCACCGTGCCCATTTCCCAGGCGATGCTCAGTCGGTCCTCATTACCTTTGATTTTCTTCCATTCCTTGCCGTCGAATTCATGCTGACGGTTGAAACTCGGTGTTGTATCCTTCCATTGGAACAGGAAAAAAACCTCGCTGCTGGTGTAGAGCGCCTTAGCCAAGACATCCAGATTTCCGGCCGTGCCGCCACTCACAGGGATCGTGGCGGTTTTAGCATTGCCCCAAAGGGGATCCATTTGGCCATCGAGGATCGGTGCCGTCGTAACCTTTGTGGCAATCAGCACATTGTCTGCACCGAAGGCGATTTGCGTTCCGATGACCGTTGTTATTAATAACAGAAAAGCAAAGACGATAGTGCGATGAAAGATTCTTTTTTCCATAAATGTGCCTCCTTATGTTTTGGGTTATACTGACTGATGTAACCACGTCGGTTTCTCTTGTCTCTTTCCATCTTCGGTGGCATTCTGTTACGATCCGACAATAAGAATACACTCCATGCTCAACTGGATAGCGACAAAAGCAATATGTAACAGATGTTACATCAGTCACGCATATTTGTCAAGAATATTCCATATCCATAATTCCTCACCTGAAAGCTGGTGGTGGATTATGGTGGCGCACACCGGCAAATTTTTGAAGCTTATCACAGTTGCCGCAGGATGTCGGCAGGCTTCATCTTCGCCATCCGCCGGGCCATGAAATAGCTGGCCAGGCCCCCCGCTGCAAGCGACAGGGCCAGCGAGGCCGCGATCAGAGACGCCGACAGGCTGACGGGCAGGCGAATTGTCTGCGCGGCGGCCGCCGCATCCTTGGCAAAGGCCGGCGTGAGGTTCACCTCCCAGGGGGTCGAGACGGGGATGGAGAGATACCCCAGGAGGTACGATATCAGGTAGCCTGCCACAATGCCCGCAATGCCGCCCAGAAGGGCCTGCACGAAGACCTCCCCCATGATTTGCTTGCGAACGTCGGCGCCGGTCCACCCCACCGCCTTGAGGATGCCGATCTCGCGGGCGCGCTCGACGAGGTTGGCGAGCATGGTTTTGATGATCAGGAAGATCGCCCCGCCCAGGGCGACCAGGGAGACGACGAGGGCAAACTGGTCGGAGATCCGGGAGACGCCGCCCATCACCTCAAGAAACGAATCGGAACTGGCGATGGAAACGCCCGGCAGTTTCTGAATAATCTCCGCCTTGATTCGGTCCAGGAGAGAGGGATCCTTCAGGCGGAGGTAAACGGTATTGACGCTTCCGGCGCCCTTCTCCAGGAGGGCCTGGGCGTCGGCCAGCGGTAGGTAGATGTTTGCCGCGGCGATCTGCGATCCCTCTTTGATCTCCAGGGTCCCCACGACTTTGAAAGAACGGCCACCGATGGCGATCTCATCGCCCAAAACGGTGTGATGGAACTTGGCGTAATGCTTCTCCAGGACAACTTCGCCTTCGCGGTCGGGAAACCGTCCCTGGGCCAGCCAATCCTTCACCCGGACCGGCCCCAGGCTCGGCTGCGCCAGGTCCACCCCCATGATCGTCCGGAAGCCGCCCCGGTCGAACTCCCAGAGGAGGAGGGCGGCTGAGAGAGCGTCCACACCGGGAACGGCCCGGACTTTTACGAGATCATCGGCCCCAAGGATCTGGCTGGAGATCGGCAGGCGGATGCCGCGCATGGACTGGGCCGGTTGCCCCGAGTCCACGGCTCTCATTTCCGGCCGCTGGACGACGAGGTCTGCTCCGAGGTTCTTGAAGGGGAGGCTCACAGCCTCCCGGTATGCGGCGGAGACGGCGTTGATGGAGACGAACAGGGCGATCCCCACGGCGATGCCCAGGCAGTTGACCAGCATTCGCTGGCGATGGTGGCTGAGTTCCTTCAAAACGTAGCGGTAATACATGATCACCTCACACAATTTTATCTGTTCGCGGTGACAGATGTCCGAATTAGTTTGTCATGCCGGAATTACGGTTTCCCCGCTGCCCTATTTTTTCCCGGTAGCCTGGTCAAGTGCTGCGCGCAGATCGTTCATGGTCCAATTTCCCTGGAAGGAAGGAGGGCCGGAACCGGTGGGAAAGCCGACGAATTGAATCTCTTTGCCATTGATTTTGGCGGTCGGTTTGCCGGCAATCCAGATGACCAGGGGCACATGCTGATGGACACCCTTCTTGTCCATGAACTTCTCCCCTTCCGGGCTGTCGGAGTCGTACCAGGAGACGGTGACGGCCTTGCCGTACCCGTTGCAGAGCTCCTTGATCCCCTTGACCGTCGAGAGCAGGGGGCCATGGTTCATGTAGAGAACCTCCACGGAAACCGGCGGGGCGGGCAGGGCGGCCGCCGGAATGAAAACCAGACATAGGGCCGTCAGGCCGTACAAAACAAACTTTTTCATGAGAGCACCTCCCCGTCTTGCATTCGGATGACACGTTGCGCCGTTTTGGCCAGTTCCGGTTCGTGGGTCACCATGAGCAGGGTCATCCCCTGTTCCCGGTGCAGACGGTTGACGATCTCCATGATCGCATCGCCGGTGGCGGTATCGAGGTTCCCCGTCGGCTCGTCGGCGAAAACGATCTTCGGGTTGTTGATCAGGGCGCGCGCGATGGCCACCCGCTGCTTCTCCCCGCCGGAGAGCGCCGCGGGAAGGTGATCCACCCGGTGCCCCAGTTCCATCCGGTCGAGGATTTCCGTTGCCCGCCGGCGCCGCTCCGCCTCGGTCATCTGGACGGGAAACAGGGGCAGGGCCGTGTTTTCCCAAGCGGAGAGAGTCGGGATCAGGTTGAAGGACTGGAAGATGAACCCGACGTTTTCCCGGCGAAAGAGGGCCAACTCGTCCTCGGATGCGCCGGAGATCTCCTTCCCGGCGATCCTCACCCGTCCCGAGGTCGGGCGCTCCAGACCGGAAAGAATGGAAAGGAGGGTGGTCTTGCCGCAGCCGGATTTGCCCACCAGGGCGACGAATTCCCCTTTCTGGACGGCGATGGACGCCCCCTTGACGACCGTCAACTTGTCGAACATTTTGGTCAGATCATCACCGACCAGAATCGCTTCACTCATGTCTTAATACCTCAGAAGGTTTGATTTTTGAAATATGTCTGCCTAGGAGCGCGCCCGTCAGCCCGCCGATCACGACGGAGAGCAGGACGGCAAACAGGGCCAGTGATATGGGGATGTGAACGGGAAGCCGCAGGGTTTTGTACACGGCGGCGCCGCCACCGGGAAGGAAATGCGGGGTCGGGCTCATCTCCCAGGGAATGGGAATGTTCACGGTCATGAAACCGAGCGCGAAGGCGACCGCGTAGGCGATCAGGAGCCCCAGGATGCCGGCAATGAAACACTGGACGACCGACTCCGCAAGCAGTTGCAGGGTTACGTTCCGATGGGTCCAGCCCACGGCCTTCAGGACGCCGATCTCCCGCGCCCTTTCCGCCACGTTTCCCGCCATCGTCTTGAAGGCGATGAGGATGGCGATCAGGACCGCAATGAGCGAGGCAACCAGGGTGAATTTATCCGACACGGCGAAAAAGCTCCCCAGCAGCTTCAGGAAGGAGTCCGGGGTGGCGACGGCGACCTTGTCTCCCAAAATGCCTTTGAGGGCGGAGGCCACGGAGGCGATCTTTTCCTGGTCCGCCCGGATGAACAGCAGATTCACATCCCCCAAGGCGAAGGGAGAAACGGACTGGAGCGGCTTGGAGGCCGCCGCGATGGCCTGCGCCTCCGCGAGGGGCAGATAGAGATTGGCCACGGCGATCTTCGCGGCGCCAGATGCATCCACCAGGCCGACGACGGGAAACGATCGGCCTGCTACGGATACGGCATCCCCCGGCTTAATCCCGAATTGACGGGCGTAGGTCGCCTCGGCGAGGGCCTCCGGCTTCCCTGATGCGAGGTAGCGCCCTTCCGTGACGAAGTTCCGGAGGATCGACGGCCCGATGGGATTCTCCCGCTCGATCCCCAGGACGATCCAGGCCCGGTTCGGTTCGAACACCCAGAGGAGCAGGGCCGTGCCCGCGCCCCGGACGCCGGGAACTTTTTCGATCCGCTCGATTTCATCCCTGCGGATCGTCACCGCCGAGCAGGGAAAGACCGCGCCGGTCAGCTCCTCGGGGACGTTTCCGGGCCGCTGCACCGTAATGTCGGCCCCGATCTCTTTCAAGGGTGCGCGGGCCGCATCATGGTAGGCCAGGGAGAGGGCGTTGAGAATGACCAGAAGCGCAATGCCGATGGAGAGGCCCAGAACGGCCATGACCGTTCTTCGCCTCTGGCGGGTGAGCTCTTGGAAAACGTAGCGCAGATTCATCGTTTGCCTCAGTTCTTTGGAAATGGCGAATGGACCCGCCCGTTGTTCGAGCTTGCCCGCAGCAGCTCGATAAACCGTTTTTGCTGATCAGGATTCATGATCTTCTTCGACTCCGCGATGTGCGCAATGACCTCTTTTTGAACCTCATCCTGAAAGGCCGCTATTTCCTTTCGGATCGCCTCCGTCCGCGGCAGATCGATCTTCTCGTCCCCCAGCAGGTCGATTAGGAGATTTCTCTTGGCCTCAATCCCCGCTTCGAGCTCATTGAGACGGCGGTGAAACGAGTCGGCCAGCGACGTCATTTTTGCCAGTTGCTCGGATGAAAGACCGAGCTCCTGATAGGGATGGTGGTCTTCCTGGTTGAGGGGGCAGGGCACAGACGGCGTGAGACATGCGTTGCGCCAGTAATGGTAGCCGATGGTGACGACGACGGACGCGTTGACAACCAGCGACAGGGTCAGAACGACAATCAGCAACTTCCCTTTCATTTCCGAACCTCCTCCGTAAAATGGGCCATGCGCAGGTAGCCGTCCCCCAGTGTCCCCGGCGGCGCGGCGGAAAAGACCCGGAAGGAAACAATGTCCGTGCCCGCCCTGGAAGCCTGCATCTGAACGGGAGCGGACGAGAAACCCGACACCAGGGCGTTTCCCAGATAGCCCCCCAGCACCGTCCCCACGAGCAGAAGAACAGCCGCCATCGCCGGGGCGGGATACGCCCGATAAATCCAGGAAACCAAGGGGAAACGCCACCGTGAACGGGGCTCGGGAACGGCGTTGATCCGTTCGAAAAGACGCCGTTCGAATCCCGGAGAAGCCTGGATTTCCGGAATATTCTCCAGTGATTGCCATGCCTGTTCCTGTTCGGCGAGGGCGCTCCGGCAAGCCGGACACCCTTCCAGGTGAATGGCGATTCGCTCTCGCTCTTTACCGCCCACTTCACCATCCTGGTACGCGGAAAGCCTTTTTTGGATGCGATGGCACCTCATCCTGATCACCTCTTCTCATCCCGATTCATACTTTGTTAAACGACACAGAACGCAAAAACCTGCGGTTATTTTTTGAACTGATTTTTTACTTGGAGATTCCCCCCAGAGTAAAAATTGACAATTTCTCATTTATACAATATGCTCAAGCTAATATTCAATAGTCTTTATGAGATAGGAGAAAAATAATGATCGATGTATATCGGCTTGTCGGTATTGAGGTTGTTGCTGGATGAAAGCAAATTACGCTGACTTTTTTCAGACAATTTTCGACTGTGTTGCCGATGGCATCTTTACGATCGACAAGAGCCGTCGGATCACATCGTTCAATCGTGCGGCGGAACGGATAACGGGATTCACGCCGGATGAAGCCATCGGCAAGTTGTGCCATGAGGTTTTCCACGCCAGCATCTGTCAGAATGCATGCGCCTTGGAGGAGGCAATAAAAACGGGAAATACGGTTATCGATCGACCCCTGACGATTATCACCAAGGATGGGAAAACGGTTCCGATCAGCGTTAGCGCTTCCCCGCTTAGCAATGGAAACAAAAAAGTCTTCGGTGGTGTCGAGACTTTCCGTGATCTTTCGGCGATAGAGGAACTAAAAAAGGAAATACATAAGCGATACACGTTTGAAGATATCGTCAGCAAGAACCGGGAAATTCAGAAAATGTTCGATATCATGCCGGACGTGGCCGAGAGCGACAGCACGGTGCTGATCGAGGGGCCGAGCGGCTCGGGAAAGGAGTTGTTTGCCAGGGCTATCCACAACCTCAGTTCGAGAAAAGACAAACCCTACGTGGTTGTGAATTGCGGGGCGCTCCCCGACAGTCTGCTCGAATCCGAACTGTTCGGCTATGTGAAAGGCGCCTTTACCGACGCATATCGAGACAAGCAGGGCCGCTTTGCCCTCGCGGAGGGCGGTACGATTATTCTCGATGAGATTAGTGATACGTCACCGGTTTTTCAAGTAAAGTTGCTCCGCGTAATCCAGGAGAAAGAGTACCAGCCGCTCGGATCAACGAAGACACTGAGGGCCGATGTGCGGATCATGGCTGCCACAAACCGCAGCCTGGCCGAGCTGGTGCACAGCGGGAAGTTCAGGCAGGATTTGTACTATCGCTTGAAC
>Ga0208566_1001333_pt1 | contig 14542 bp, 12 predicted proteins | sample PL_2010_150m_FD_184159 | JGI IMG/M metagenome (GOLD analysis project Ga0208566, IMG submission 184159) | Freshwater microbial communities from Powell Lake, British Columbia, Canada to study Microbial Dark Matter (Phase II) - PL_2010_150m... | ecosystem: Environmental > Aquatic > Freshwater >...
ATCCCACCCGGCGCGCCCAGGAATGGCTGGCGCATCACGGTGAGTCGAGACCGGCCTGGTATAGCGGGGGAACCGGCTGGCTGGGAATGGACGGCGACGGCGATTTCGCCGTGGCGCTGCGTTGTGCCTGGCTGACGGGAAACCAGGCCGATCTTTATGCCGGCGCCGGCATTGTCGCCGGTTCCGAGCCGGCTACCGAACTGGCGGAAATCGAGGCCAAGCTCGGGGTGATGCTGGCGGCGCTGCAGGGATAAGCAGTGCCGGTCAGGCCGGTCGGGAGAGTGCGGCTTTCGGCAAAATCATCCTGAATTCCGCGCCGTCGCCGAGGTTGCGCGCTTCGATGGTGCCGTCCATGTGTTCCATGATCATCCGCGACATGTACAGTCCGATGCCGGTGCCTTTGTCCTTGGTGGTGAAGTAGGGGTCGAAAATCTTCGGCAGCGACGGCGGCGGAATGCCGCCGCCGTTGTCGCCGATGATGATCCAGGCGGATTGGTCGTCCTGTCCGAGCGAGATGGCGATTCTGCCGCCCTCAATCTTGCTTTCCAGGATGGCGTCCTTGGCGTTGTTCAGGACATTGAGCAGCACTTGGGAAAATTCATTGGGAAAACCGACCACCCGAATATCCGCGCCGGTATCGTGAACGATGGCGATGTCATGATTGTGGAAGCCGGCGCTGACGATATTCAAAGTGCGCGCGATGGCCGGTTCGAGCGAGAATTCGCTTTTTTCCCGGTGTGGCTTGAAGAAATCGCGGAAATCGTCGATGGTGGTGGACATCTTCTGGATCAGGCGCTGACCGGTTTCGGTGAAACGTTGCATGATTTCCCGGTTCAATTCGCCGAATTCGAAAGCATCCTGGATATTGGCTTGCAATAATCCCAGGGCGTTGAGCGGCTGGCGCCACTGGTGGGCGATATTGCCGATCATCTCGCCCAGCGCCGCCAGGCGTGATTGCTGGATCAGCAGGCGCTCCTGCTCCATATTCTTGCGTACCGCTTCGTCCACCCTTTGCTCCAGGGTTTCGTTCAGCTCGCGTAGCGCTTCCGTTGCCAGTGTCCGGTGCATCCAGGCACGGTAAATCAGCCCTGCGCCCAGCAGCGTCGCCAGCGAAAAAAACGCCGCCAGGGCCAACAGCTTGGCGGCGTCGTTGCGCCATTCGGTAAAATAGTCGTCGCTGGCCAGGCCGACGATGATCAGAAAGGGATAATTGCCGACGCGGCGATAGGAAAATGTCCGTTCGATACCGTCCACGGTGGAGAGGGACAGGTAGGTTCCGGCTTTGCGTCCGGTGCCAACCATTTCCCGCAATGGCGGCGGTGCGGCTTTTTGCCCGATGACGCTGCCGATGCCCTTGGGCTCCGGGTGGCGGACGAGAATGCCCAGTTCGGCGTCGCGTAGCGTGACGATACCGCGCGGGCCGACGTTGAGGGCGGAAAAGGAGTGGTAAAAATATTCCAGCGGGATGAAGGCATAGGCCATGCCGGCGAAGGACCCGTCTGGATGGTTGATGCGCCGTGCCAGCGGAAGCACCCATTTCCGGTTGATGCGGGCAAAGATCGGCTCGGCTATCACCAGCCCGGCGCGGGCATCGTCGCGCAGGCGGATGAAATGCCGGCGATCGGAAATGTCCACTTTCCGGCCCTGCGGGATGCCCGTGCCAAAACTGACCAAGCCGCGCGCATCGGCGACCCGCAGGCTGTCGAGTTCGGGCAGGCGTGCCTGCTGGCGGGCAAGGAAACTATTCAACGCCTTGGCGTCGATGCCCCCGGCGATTTGCTTTTCGCTTTCGTCCACGGTGGCGAGCAGCACGATGTCGATCTTGTCGATAATGCCGCCGAGGTGGCTTTCCAATACCTGTGCCAAGTTGCGGGTGGTGATTTCGGCCCGTTCCTGGTACTGGCGCTGGCTTTGGCTCAACGACAGCGCCGCCAGCGCGAAGACCAACAGGTTAGCCAGCAGGACGGCCAGCACCAGTCTGCCGAGGATGGATGAGGAAGCGGGCGGTCGGGCCGCCGCTACGGGCAGGACGCTCATGCTCGATCGTTCAGGGGGCAAGGTTTTTCGGCAGGGTCATTCTGAATTCCGCGCCGTCGCCGAGGTTGCGCGCTTCGATGGTGCCGTCCATGTGTTCCATGATCATCCGCGACATGTACAGGCCGATGCCGGTACCTTTGTCCTTGGTGGTGTAGTAGGGATCGAAAACCTTTGGCAGCGATTGCGGCGGGATGCCGCCGCCGTTGTCCCTGACCATCACACAGGCATTTTCACTGTCCTGCTCCAGCAAAATATCGATTTTCCCGCCATGTACGTTTCTTTCCCGCATGGCTTCCTTGGCGTTGTTCAGGACATTGAGCAAGACCTGGGAGAATTCGTTGGGATAGCCGATTACTAGAATCTCTGGATTCGCCGGCAAGGTAATGGCGATGTTGTGGTTCTGGAAGCTGGCGCCGATGATCTTCAGCGCCTGATCGATGGCCTGGTGCAGCGGGAATGGCGTTTTCTCCCGGTTGGGCTTGAAATAATCGCGGAAATCGTCGATCGTCGTGGACATTTTCTGGATCAGGCGCTGCCCGTCTTCGCTGAATTGATCCATGGCTTCCCGGTTCAGTTCGCCGAATTCGAAAGCATCCTTGATGTTGGCTTGCAACAAAGCCAGCGCGTTGAGCGGCTGGCGCCACTGGTGGGCGATATTGCCGATCATCTCGCCCATTGCGGCCAAGCGCGATTGCTGGATCAGCATCCGCTCATGCTCCATATTCTTGTGGACGGCCGCGATTACCCGCTGTTCCAGGGTTTCGTTGATTTCGTTCAGTGCGGCCTCGGCGGCCTTGCGTTTGCTGATGTCGACTCCGGTACCCAGCAGATAAATCTGGTTACCGATAACCAGGCTCCTGCCGACAAAATAAAAATCACGGGTTTCGCCATTGGCGAGGAGTATCCGCGCTTCCGTGTCTGCGTAGCCCTTTTCGAAGCCTTCGCGGATTTTATTGGCGATCGCTTCCTTGTCGTCGTCATGAATCACGTTCAGGGTGCTGATCTTGGCTTTTTCGAGCCCCTCCGCGCCCACCAGGCTGGCCAGGTTGTTATTCCAGCTTACCAGCTTGGCTTCGGCGTCGAGCCGGTAAAACACGCCGGGCAGGCTGTCGATCAAGGTTTCCGAGAAAGCCATTTCCTGGCGTAACGCAATTTCGGCTTGTTTCCCCGCGGTAATGTCGCGGTTGCTGACGCGGCGGCCCATCGGTTGCCCGTTTTCGCCAACGATGGCGTGGCAGTGGTGGCTGATCCAGCGGATTTCCCCGTCGTGGCGCACGATGCGGAAATCCAGCAGCGATTTGTCCTCCTGGGCGATGTCGAGCATGTGCCGATCCATCGCCGGGCGGTCTTCGGGATGGACCATGCGCAGCAGCAAGGCGGGGTCGGCAACGAATTCCTGCGGGGTATAACCGGTAACCCGTTCGCACGAAGGCGTCATGTAGAGAATTTCCCGTCGGCTGCCCTGCCAGTATTCCCAGTCGTAGGTATAGTCGGCGACGGTGCGGAATTTGGCTTCCTGCTCCGACAATGCGACGACCGAATCGCGCTGGCGTTTCCAGTTGCGGTAAACCAGCCCGGCCCCCGCCAGCGTAAGCAGGGTGAACAGCAGCATCAAACCGGTCAGTTTCGCTGTCTGATTGCGCCATTCGGCCAGGTAGTCGTCGCTGGCCAGGCCGGTGATGACGAGGTAGGGATAGTCCCCGACCCGGCGAAAGGTAAATATCCGCTCGATACCGTCCACGGTCGATAGGGACAGGTAAGTTCCGCTTTTCCGTCCGGCCTGGAGCATTTCCCGCAGCGGCTGGGGTGCGGTATTCTGTCCGATTACGCTGCCGATTCCCTTGGGTTCGGGCTGGCGGACGACGATGCCCATGTCGGTGTTGCGCAACGTGACGATACCGTGCTGGCCGATATTGAGCGCGGAAAACATCCACGAAAAATGTTCCAGCGAGATCGCCGCGAATACCATGCCGCCGAACGATCCATCAGGCTGGTCGATGCGGCGCGCCAGCACCAGTACCCATTTCTGGTTGACGCGGCTGATCTGCGGTTGGGAAAACACTAAACCCGCCTTGGGGGCGTCGCGCAAGCGGAGGAAATGGGAACGGTCGGCCAGGCTGGTTTTAGCGGCGCGGTCGACGTCGCTGCCGTAAGTCAGCAGTCCTTGCGCATCGGTAATGCGCAAGGCGTCTATATCCGGCAGACGCGCCCGCACCCGCTCGATATGGCCGTTCAGCGCCGTTTCGTCGACCCTGCCCGTTGCCTGTTGACGTTGGTATTCATCCAGCACGGCGAAGAGGGCAATATCGACGTTCCTGAAGTCGCCGGCGATGTCGTTTTCCAGCACTTGCGCCAGGTTCTGGGTGGTGATTGCCGCCTGCTCCTGATATTGGTGGCGGCTCTGGTAGATCGAAAATCCCGCCAGCACGGCGACGAACAAATTCAACAGCACGACGCCCGCTGCCAGGCGGCCGAGGAAGGACGGGGATAGGGGCGGGGCATCCGTCCGGGCGTTTGAAGTGGTCATGAGCGGGTCTGGGGTTAATCACGAATGGCTCAGGGCTGGCTGAGATTTGTCGTGTTTTTCAGCAAAGCTATCGTAATTGCCCGGGGTTTGCAAGCTAGCCCTGCCAGAAGGCTTTTCGCGGGCCAATAATGCGTTGCAGATGGTTTGAAGGTGCGCCGAGGCACGGTAAGATGCGCTTTTCCAGAAATATTGCCTGAAAAACCATGTTGCTGCGCCATGAGCCGAATTGATCTTGCCCACACCAATTTGCAGTGGGCGCTGACGCTGATCGACGGGCTGGCGGCTGCGGGCGTTAGCCATGCGGTGATTTCGCCGGGGTCGCGTTCCACGCCGCTGGCGCTGGCGTGCGAGCAGCATCCGCGAATCGAAACCCATGTCGTGCTGGATGAGCGTAGCGCGGCTTTTTTCGCGCTGGGCCTGGCCAAGGCGGACAATTCTCCGGCGGCGGTGATCGGTACTTCCGGCAGTGCGCCGGCCAACTGGTTCCCGGCGGTGATCGAGGCGAATTACGGTGCCGTGCCGCTGATCCTGCTGTCCGCCGACCGCCCTCCGGAACTGCGCGAATGCGGCGCCAACCAGACGGTGGACCAGGTCAAGCTGTTCGGCGGCCATGTGCGCTTTGCCTTCGACCTCGGGGTGGCCGAGCAATCGCCCGAGGCGCTGCGCCATGTTGCCATGCGGGCGCGCCAGGCCGTCGATCAGAGCCGCTGGCCGCTGCCGGGGCCGGTGCATCTCAACCTGCCTTTGCGCGAGCCGCTGGTGCCGTCGGGCGGGGTGGCTTTCGATTTTTCCGCTGGCGCCGCTGGCGTGGCTTATCCGACCCTGATGCCGCCCGCCGCTGCGCTTGCCAAGCTTGCCGGGGAGCTGTCGGGTGCGTCCGGCCTGATCGTCTGCGGCGCCATGGATTTCTCTCCCGCTTTTGCCGCGGCCGTTGCCGAGCTGGCGGGCCGGCTGGGTTGCCCGGTGCTGGCCGATCCGCTGTCCGGGCTACGCTTCGGCGAGCATGATCGCTGTCGTATTTTGACGCGTTACGACGCTTTCCTGCGCAACCGCCAATTCAGCGAAGGTCATCGGCCGGCTTGGGTGTTGCGTTTCGGCGCGATGCCGGTGTCCAAAACCTTGCGGCAATACCTCGCGGCGTCGGCCCGCCACATCCTGGTCGATGCGCACGGGCGGCGGCTCGACCCGCTGCATCATACCGATCTGTTGTTGCATAGCGATGCGGCGGCGCTGTGCCAATCCTTGACCCGAATGCCGCTAAATTCCGCGTCGTCCGGCTGGCTGGCCGACTTTCTTGGCGCCGAAAAATTGAGCGGCGAAACGGCGGCGCCGTTGCCGCTCGAAGGGGCGATCGTGGGGGCGATGATCGCGCGGTTGCCGCCTGCTTCGACCCTGTTCAGCGGTAACTCCATGGCGATCCGCGACATCGACGGTTTTTCCGGGAGCGACGCCAAGGTGCTGCGTATTGTCGCCAATCGCGGCGCCAGCGGCATCGACGGCAATGTCTCGACGGCGCTGGGCATGGCGGCGGCAAGGCGGGGCAAGGTCGCCGCGCTGCTCGGCGATTTGACCTGCTGCCACGATATTGGCGGCTTGCTGGCGGCGCGCGGCCTGGAGGCCGTGCTGGTGGTGCTGAACAACGGCGGCGGCGGGATTTTCGGCTACCTGCCGCAAGCCGGGCTGGAAAGTTTCGAGCGCCTATGGCTGACGCCCGCCGGGCTGGATTTTGAACAGGTCGCCAAGCTGTACGGGCTGGCGTATCGGCGCGTGGAAACGCCACAAGCATTCGGCGATGCCTTTACACAAATGCTGGATAATCCCGGCGTGAGCCTGATCGAGGTGCTGGTCGAACGGGAAGAGAGTATTGCCTGCCACCAAGCCTATTGGGCGGCGGTGGCAGAAATGGGTTGAGGGAGCGCTACGCTGAAATTGTGTGCAGGTCTCATCGGTTTAGGGAGTCAATATATGTCCGACGTTTTATCTCGTAACAAGGCATTTCAAAAAAGCGCGGCCGCATTGCTTTGCTGTGCCGCGCTTTTGTGCAATTGGCAGGCGGCGGCTGCGCCGGATGAAATCCAGGTTTATACCGACGACCTCAATGCGCCTGGCGAGGCGGAGCTGGAGATACACACCAATTTCGTCACCAGGGGGCGGAAAACGCCCGATTATCCGGGTGAACGGGTGCCCTATCAGGTATTGCGGGTGACGCCGGAATTTTCGTTCGGTTTGACGGAAAATTGGGATATGGGTTTTTACCTGCCGCTGGCCTATTCGGCGGAGGGGGGGTATACCGTGGACGGCGGCAAGTTGCGCCTGAAGTATCTGCACAATGCCGAAACGCTGTTCTACGGGGTCAACCTGGAAGTCGGCTATAGTCCGCGCCGGGTGGCGGAAAATTACTGGAATAGCGAGTTGCGCACCATCTTCGGGGTCAAGCGCGGGGATTGGCTGGTGGCGGTGAATCCGGTATTCGGCTGGGATATGTCGGGCGGCAGCGGGTCTACACCGGATTTCGATTTGGCGTTCAAAGTGATGCGCGCAACCGGCGGAGGCATGGCGTTCGGCGTGGAGCACTATGCCGAACTGGGCAAAGCCGACCACATCCATGTCGGGCGCGAATCCGGCCAGAGCACTTACGCCGTGGTGGAGTTCGAAGGCAAAGCTTGGGGGTTGAACCTGGGCGTCGGCCACGGCTGGACCGATGTGGCCGACAAGACGGTGGTGAAGGCGATTTTCACCATCCCGTTCAAATAGCCGGCGTTATTTTGCCGTGCGTATGCCGAAGCGAAATACGTCTTTGGAACATACGTCGATGCAGCGCCCGCAGTTGGTGCAGTTGGGCGATAGGATGATGGGGCCGAGGCCTTTACCTTCGCCCTTGAGGGCGGGCTTGATGACCTGCGGCTCCGGGCAAACGGCGTAACAGTCCATGCAATCGTTGCAGTCGCGGCGTTTTACCGCGGTAACGCGGAGCGGACTCCATTTGCCGAGCACGCTGTAAAAGGCGCCGACCGGACAGACGTGGCCGCACCAGCCGTTCTGGCTGACCAGCAGGTCGAACAGAAATACCGCCAGGATGATCGTCCATGCCATGCCGATACCGAAAATCAGGCTGCGGTGCAACATCGAAACCGGATTGATCAATTCCCAGGCGATCGTGCCGCTCAACAGTGCCAGCACGAAGGTCATTGCCAATACCCAATAGCGGGTCTGGCGTGAAATGCGCGCGCTGCTCCTGATGCCGAGACGGTCGCGCAGCCAGGCAGCGGCGTCGGTTACCAAGTTGACCGGGCAGACCCAGGAACAGTAGACCCGGCCCCCGACCAGAAAATAAAATACCAGCACGATGGCGGCACCGATCAGCCCCATTTTTTCCGGAACATGCCCGGTCAGCAGCGATTGCAGCAGCACATAGGGGTCGCTCAGCGGCAGGGTGTTGAGCGTCAGGCTGTACGCCAGATTGCCCTTGACGATCCATATGCCGGCCAGCGGCCCCAGCAGGAATAGGGCGAGGATGGTCAACTGGGAAATGCGGCGCAGCAGCAGCCACTTGTGTGCGGCCAGCCAGCCTTTCTCAGCGGCGGCTTCTGCGCCGGGACGTGATTTCACGGCGCTGTTCATTTGGCGGCCTCCTCTTCAGGGCGGCGCGTCGGCATGGTGATAATGTTCTGGTCGTCGATCAGCGACTTGCCGGCCTTTTTCTTTTCTTCCCATCCCAGGCGGTAGTGATGCCCCAGTTCGCCCTTGGCGAGCTTGACCGGGTAGACCTTGATGGCGGCCTCTTCCAGCACGCAGGCCTTTTCGCATTTGCCGCAACCGGTGCAGGCGTCGGAATGCACCGTGGGCAGGAACATCGCGTGTTTGGTGGTGCGCTGGTTGTGTTGTATTTCCAGGGTGATCGCCTTGTCGATCAGCGGACACACGCGGTAGCACACGTCGCAGCGCATCCCGAGAAAGTTGAGACAGGTTTCGTGATCGACCAGCACCGCCAGCCCCATTCTGGATTTGGTGATGTCGGTCAGTTGGTGGTCGAGCGCGCCGGTCGGGCAGGCTTTGACGCAGGGAATGTCCTCGCACATCTCGCATGGCAGGTTGCGGGCGACGAAAAACGGCGTACCGGTGGCGACACTCTGTTCCGGCTTGGCAAGTTCCAGAATATTGTAGGGGCAGTCGCGTACGCATAGGCCGCAACGGATACAGGCACCCTGGAAGTCCGTTTCAAGCAGCGCTCCGGGCGGGCGGATCGCGAGTGGCGGCAGGGCGCGCGCCTGTTTGGCGTAGAGGCCGAGTCCGGCACCCAGCAGACCGACCGCACAGGCGGTTTTCAGGGTGTCGGTCAGAAACTGGCGGCGCGTGAATGAAGCGCCGCCGGATTTGGGATTGTTGTCGCGTGCCATGCGGGTACCTTGCCTAATGAGTTGGGCTGTCGGCGTTGCCTTCTTCCGGTTCGTAATGGTGGTAGACCATCGCCGTGGAAAGCACGCCGGGCAGTTTGCTGATGTGCTCGAAGGTGTCGGAGGTCTCTTGATCATTGACCTTTTCCAGGGTGACCACCATTTTTCCCAGCTCGGTGGCGCCGTGGATCTCCACGCCGGGAATGCTTTCAAGCAATGCGCGAACATCGTCGATTTTCTGCGGGGCAGCGTGAACCACGATGCCGGAAATGCTGATGATCATTTTTTACGCTACTTGTAAAGTTGAAGTGGTATCAGGATGGAATCAAATGCCAGGTATTGCATTGACATAAATCAAAAGGCAAATAATTCATTCCGATGTTGTCAATAGGGCGGTGGCGAAATTTGGATGGTGATTTTTCTATTGCTTGATGTATATCAAGGTTGATGTGGTGATGATATATGAATATGCATCCCACAGAGCGCATGGGGGTCGAGTTGTCTTGCGCCGAATTGTTTCTTGTCCGCAATTACCTTATGAGGGGATTTACATGAAGAGCAAGCATCTGGTCGTTTCCGCGCTGGCTATGGCCGTTGCGGGGGCATTCAACATGGCGTCGGCGGCAGATACCCCGACCTTGTCGCCGGAAGCGAAGGCCGCCAGCGCCAAGCTGTATTTTGAACGTTGCGCCGGTTGCCATGGCATTCTGCGCAAGGGCGCTACCGGCAAGAACCTGGAACCCATCACCCATACCAAGAAGCCGGATGGCACGGTGGTCGATGGTGGAACCACCAAGCTTGGGCAAACCCGTCTGGAGAAGATTATTTCTTACGGTACCGACGGCGGGATGGTGAACTTTGACGACATCCTGACCAAGCAGGAAATTTCCGACATCTCGACCTACATCCAGATGACGCCGGACACCCCGCCGGAGTGGGGCATGAAGGATATGATGAACAGCTGGAAGCTGGTTATCAAGCCGGAAGATCGTCCCAAGAAGCAAATGAACAAGATCAACCTGAAGAACGTGTTCTCGGTAACCTTGCGCGATTCCGGCGAAGTGGCGCTGATCGACGGCGACACCAAGCAGATCTGGGGTATCGTGAAAACCGGTTACGCGGTGCATATTTCCCGCGTGTCCAAGTCCGGTCGCTACGTCTACGTGATCGGTCGCGACGGCAAGCTCGACCTGATCGACATGTGGTACGACAAGCCCACCGTCGTGGCAACCCTCAAAGTGGGTATCGAAGCCCGTTCGGTGGAAACCTCCAAGTTCAAAGGCTTTGAAGACAAGTATGCGATTGCCGGTTCCTACTGGCCGCCACAGTACGTAATTACCGATGGCGAAACGCTCAAGCCGTTGAAAATTATGTCGACCCGCGGCCAGGACGTGGATGGCGAATACCATCCCGAGCCGCGCGTGGCCTCCATCGTGGCAACCGAGGGCAAGCCTGAATGGGTAGTCAACATCAAGGAAACCGGCATGATCAAGCTGGTGGATTACTCGGACATCAAGAACCTGAAGGAAACCACGATTGAATCCGCCAAGTTCCTGCATGACGGCGGTTGGGATTCGACCAAGCGTTACTTCCTGGTGGCCGCCAACGCCTCCAACAAAGTGGCGGTCGTCGATACCAAAACCGGCAAGCTGGCCGCATTGGTGGATACCAAGGCACGTCCGCACCCTGGGCGTGGCGCCAACTTCGTGCATCCCAAGTTTGGTCCGGTATGGGCGACTTCCCACCTCGGGGCTGACGTGATCTCCCTGATCGGTACCGATCCGGCCAAGCATCCCAAGCAGGCCTGGAAAGTGGTGCAGGAGTTGAAGAACCATGGCAGTGGCTCGCTGTTCGTCAAGACCCATCCCAAGTCCAATCACCTTTGGGCTGACGCGCCGCTGAATCCGGAGAAAGAACTGTCCGAATCGGTAACGGTGTATGACATCAAGAATCTGGATAAGCCGCCGGTTCTCATCAACGTTGCCAAGATGGCTGATTTGCCCGAATCCAAGGCGACCAAGCGCGTGGTGCAGGCAGAGTACAGCGCTGACGGCACTGAGGTCTGGTACTCGATCTGGGCGGGCAAGACCGAGCCGTCCGCGATTGTGGTGCTGGACGACAAGACGCTCAAGATGAAGGCCGTAATCAAGGACCCCAAGCTGATTACGCCGACCGGCAAGTTCAACATCCTGAACACCCAGAACGACATTTATTAATCACCAGTAAAAAACTACGGGGGCTTTTTGCCCCCGTAGTTTTATGTAGCATATAAGAAAATCTGAGTTTTCTGATATTTGTCGGTAAAACACGGATTTTATTTGCAGATTTAGAATTTGACGGTTTTTCTAAATTAGTTACGACCTGCAAGCGGTCGAAAACTTGTTGATACCTTGTTGTTATTATTGGAATTGGTTGGTAGTGGTGGTGCGGGCGATAATTCGGGTGATTCCCCAATATTGTCAACCGCATTCTGCGAGTGTAATCTTTGCTCGGGCTTTCCACGCAGGCGAGGATTTTCTGAGTGCGAAAGATTTTAATTTTTTGAAACTTTGAAAGGATGGCGTTGCCATGAAGCGAAAAAATGTGGGGTACGCACTGCTGGCGACCAGTGTTTTGTTTGGTTTGACTGTTGCATCCGGCGCAGTGGCCGCCGACGCTGGCAAACTTGCTGAAAGCTGCGTGGGTTGCCACGGCAAGGACGGCGCCAGCACCGAGAGTGACGTGCCGAATATTGGCGGTTTTTCCGCCGAGTATTCCGTCGGTGCGCTGAAAGCCTACAAGAGCAAGGAGCGTCCTTGCGTCGAGACCAAAGTGCGTTCCGGCGACAAGAAAGGTACCAAGACCGATATGTGTCAGCTGGTCAAGGACATGAGCGACGCCGACATCAAGGCGCTGGCTCAACTCTTCTCCGAGAAGAAGTTCGTGCGCACGGCACAGAAATTCGATGCCGCCCTGGTCAAAAAAGGCAAGGACGTGCACGACAAGAATTGCGAAAAATGCCATTCCGAAGGCGCCAGCCTGGCGAGTGACGATGCGGGCATCCTGGCGGGGCAGAAAATGGCTTACCTGAAGGAGCAGACCGAGTTTTTCCTGGCCGGTAAGCGTCCCATGGCCAAGAAGATGAAACCCAAGCTGGAGGGGCTCGATAAATCCGAAGTTGAAGCGGTTCTCAATTACTACGCAAGCATGAAGTAATAAGCTGCCCGCCGCTCGGGCAACACAATCCATACTCAATTAACAATATGGATGCCCGGCCTGCAGCTCACCGCCATCAGGCTGTCTGGTGGCGGTGCAAGCAAGTTTGGATAGGGCCGGGTTAATATATAAATACTAGAGGAGAGAGAAACAGTGGCAAATGAAAATTCAAAAAGCTTCTGGCAAAAACTGCGTAGCCCGAGCGTCAGTTATTCGCTGTTGACCTTGCTGGGCGGCGGTTTTATCGCCGGGATTATTTTCTGGGGGGGCTTCAACACCGCGATGGAAGCCACCAATACTCTGGAATTCTGTATTACCTGCCACGAGATGCGCGACAACGTTTACCAGGAATACAAGAAGACCATCCACTACTCCAATCGCACCGGCGTGCGGGCGGTGTGTTCCGACTGCCATGTACCCAAGGACTGGATACACAAGATGCAGCGCAAGATCCAGGCCAGCCAGGAAGTATGGGGCAAGATCACCGGATTTATTGATACCAAGGAAAAATTCGAGGCGCACCGCCTGGAATTGGCTACGCATGAATGGGAGCGCATGAAAGGCTCGAATTCGCGCGAATGCCGTAATTGCCATAGCTATGAAGGCATGGACCCGGAAAAACAGGACAAGAGCGCGCAGAAAAAGCATGTCTTGGCCGCAAAAGCCGACTCCGGCAAAACCTGTATCGATTGCCACAAGGGCATCGCCCACAATATGCCTAAGGGGGCCGACGACAAGGAATAAGCACGGCGGATTCGGAAATCGCTTTAATCAAAAAAGTAAACCCCTTAACCGGGGTTTATTTTTTGAAAATAACATATATTATTAATGCGGCTTCTTTGTTTCGGCTCAATTGAGAGGGGGTTTGCGATGAACAGGACGGGGTTTGCGCTATTGGGATTTTGCGGGGTGGCGTTGATCGGTGGTACGGGGGTGGCAGGTGCGGCAGACGTCAGCCAGGTTCCCGCCAGAAACATCGTGGTGTTCTATCCTGGGACGTCAGGGATGGAATGGATACTGACCGGAACCGAGCATGGCGGCGCCAAGGGCGTCAAGCGCGGCGAGCCGTGCATCAGCTGCCACATCGACGTCAAGGCAAAATCCGACGAATCGGCTGAAATCGGGGCAAAAATCTCCGCCGGCGAAAAAACCAAGAGCGCCGCCCTCGAGCCAACGCCGATCAAGGGCAAGCCCGGCAGCATCCCGGTTGCCGTGCAGGTGGCCCACGATGGCGCGAATCTCTATCTGCGCCTGAGCTGGAAGGACACCAAGTTTTCCAGCGGGGTCAAAATGGACCCCGATCATCCGATCAAGGCCGCTTTCATGCTGGAAGAACCGGGTAAGGTCAAGATGGACAGTACGGGCGGCTGTTGGGCCACTTGCCATACCGATGTGCGCACCATGCCTGGGGTGACCGACAGCAAGAAAACCAAATACGTCGCCGATGGAAACCTGGCGACGGGAAAATTTTTCGATTTGATCCAGTACCGCAGCGGCAAGGGCGGCGTGATGGTGGATGGGCATATAGCCGACAAGCGCGTGATGGAAGGGGGTAAGGCCTTGACCGAAGCCAAGGGCGAACTGAAAGGCGACACCTGGACGGTGACCTTCGTACGCAAATTCGCCGGCGGCGAAGGCGACGTCAAACTGGAATCCGGCAAAGCCTATAATTTTGGCATTGCGATCCACGACGACCATACCGAAGGGCGCTACCACTACGTTTCTTTCGGTTACACGCTAGGCATCGACACTCAAGCCGACATTACCGCAACCAAATTGTAACGAAGGCGGAACGCAGGCAAAGGGCAGGTAAATCCTGCCCTTTTTTTTGCGAGAAGAATTTTCACTGCTCGGCGATTTGGTCGATAATGACCACCGTGCCAGTTCGCTGGATAGTTGAAAATAGCCAATCGGCTGTGAATTTAAAATCAAAAAATGATGCTGAGTCTGCGCCGAGGATTTTGCCCGTTGCTCTCGTTGGTTGCTGGGCTGCTCGTTATCAGCCCTCAGGTCGCGGCCGGAGAGTTGCCCGATCAGGCTAGGCGTGCCGAGCTGCTAAACCTGATCCGCCACGACTGTGGTTCCTGCCACGGTTTGACCTTGGCCGGCGGGCTGGGCTTGCCGCTGCTACCCGAGGCGCTCAAGGATAAATCGCCGGAGGCCTTGAAAGAAACCATCCTGCGCGGACGCGGCGGCACGCCGATGCCGCCGTGGCAGGCGTTCATTTCCGAGGAAGAAGCCGGCTGGATCGTCGATATGCTGATGAAAGGGTTACCCGATGCGCGTTGAAAGTTTATTGATTCGTGGCTGGATAGTGCTGCTAGCCGCGTTGATTTTGAACGGTTGCGCTACGCCGCCATTGCGCGGCACGGGCGACTTGGGGCTGGTG
>Ga0208566_1001335_pt1 | contig 14508 bp, 13 predicted proteins | sample PL_2010_150m_FD_184159 | JGI IMG/M metagenome (GOLD analysis project Ga0208566, IMG submission 184159) | Freshwater microbial communities from Powell Lake, British Columbia, Canada to study Microbial Dark Matter (Phase II) - PL_2010_150m... | ecosystem: Environmental > Aquatic > Freshwater >...
GATGCATTTAAATGATCGGTATCGTGAGGAGTTCGAAGAGGTTTTACAAATTTGCAGGGAACGGAATGTGGCCGTCCAAATCATTAAATCCCTCGCCCGGGGGCCTTGGGGGGTTACCCCGCAGAATCGAAATACATGGTATCAGCCTTTGGAGGAGCAGGAAGACATAGACCGAGCGGTTCACTGGGTGCTGGGCCACTCGGATGTGTTTCTAAGCACAGTGGGCGATATTGATCTATTGGCTAAAGCCCTGGATGCAGCCAGCCGCTTCTCGAAACGCCCGGCCATTGAAGAAATGGACGCAATGATGACGAAGAATAATATGTCTTCTCTATTTGGAATCGGCACCTAAAATAATTATGTTATCAAGCATCTTTTATTCTAAACGCGACTCTCTCACTCTGTAGTCCTTAATTCTGACAACCGCTTACCGCTGAAGAGTTGGAGAGACAAGATAACGTCTTTATTGTTTGATCAAGACCAGCCTTACTGATAACAAATACAAAGGTGGAGTGCGGCTGATCGTGGCAGATCATTGAATGCAGTTTGAATAGAATTCAAATGTACCAGGAAGAGAGTGAGGGGATCGACATGAACATCGGCGGGTACCTGGGAAAATTGCTGCGGGTGGATCTTTCCAGCGGCAGAACCTCGACGGAAGAATTGAATCAAACTTTCCTCGAGAAATGGGTGGGTGGTGTAGGGTTGGGCGCCGCGTATCTTTACCAGGAGGTGCCCGCAGGCGTCAAATGGTCTGATCCGGACAATCGATTAATCTGGACTACCGGTCCCTTGGCAGGCAGTGGGGTAGACGGAGCAGCGACTTTTAACGTGACTTCCAAAGGCCCCCTTACCAACTTGGCCGGCGCTTCCCAGGCAAATGGTTTTTTTGGAGCCTACCTGAAATTCTCGGGGTTTGATGGAATCATCTTCCAGGGGAAGGCAGCGAAATTGTCTTACGTAATTATCAAAGACGGAAAGGCTGAAATTCGTGACGCAGGGCATCTGGCTGGCAAAGATGTATGGGAAACCGAAGATGCTCTGAGAAAAGAATTGGGGGTCAAGGAAAAAGATGTGAGTGTTTATGGGATCGGCCCCTCCGGCGAGAACAAGGTTCTTTATGCTGCCATCGTTGGAGATAGAGGGCATTTGGCGGCGCATAACGGCTTGGGGGCGGTAATGGGTTCGAAGAACCTCAAGGCGGTGGTCGCCTACCGGGGGAAGCGGAACTTTGAGATCAAAGATCCTCAGCTTCTGAAGGAAAAGAAAAATGCCCTCTTTGAGCACGCCAAAGGGTTTGGCGCCGTTTATCAATGGGGATCCGGCGGCGGGTTATCGGCGATTTATGGACTCGGGTGCCTTCCGGTCAAAAACTACGCCACGAACATCTTTCCTGAACATGAACGGATGAATGGACAGTACATGCGGACCCACTTTGAAATCCGACCCATGCCCTGCTATATGTGTCGGATCGCCCATGTAAAAGAGGTCACCGTCACGGAAGGTCCTTATAAGGGATTTGTGGGAGAGGAGCCGGAGTACGAGCAACTTGCGGCCTGGGGGCCACAGATTGGCAACACCGACCTGGGCGCTGTGGTGATGCTCACTCGCGAAGTGGATCGTTTGGGCATGGACTGCAACGAGGCCTCCTGGACCATTGGATGGGTGATGGAGTGCTATGAGAAAGGGGTTCTTTCCAAGAAAGATTTGGATGGATTGGATATGAGCTGGGGGAACGTGGAGGCCGTCAAGACTCTGCTCGGTAAAATTGCCAAAAGAGAGGGAGTTGGAGACCTTCTGGCAGAAGGTGTTATGCGGGCTTCTCAAAAAGTCGGGGGGGAAGCGATCGAATGGGCTATTCATACTAAAAAAGGATGCACTCCCAGGAATCATGACCACCGCGGGGGAAGATGGTCGGAACTTTTTGATACCTGTTTGACGAATACCAGTACTATAGAATCAACCTGGGCCGGAATTCACCCTCAATTGGTAGATCTCCCCGCTGTAAGTAATCCTTATTCTCACGAAGAAATGTCCACCCTCAATGCCAAGTTCAATGGAATCAGGCAATTTGATGACTGTCTGGGAATTTGCCGATTTGCTTCTACCAATCCCAAATTGGTGTTGGATTGCCTTAATGCGGTTACCGGTTGGAATTTGTCTCTGGATGATGCTTTTCAGATCGGACGGCGGGTAGTGAATCAATTGAGGATGTTCAACTTCCGCCATGGAATGAAAATGGAAGATGAACAACCTTCTCAGAGGTACGGGTCCATACCCGTGGATGGGCCTGGAAAAGGCAAGAATATCATGGAGAAGTGGGGCTGGATGTTAGAGAATTACTACACCCTCATGGGCTGGGACCCCAAGACAGGGATACCACTTCCGAAAACCTTAAAGAAGTTGGGTTTGGAAGAGCTCATTAAGGATCTTTAATAGAACCACAATCTCTTAGATAAGAGGATTCTGTTCAAATACAAGTTGAGTTTTTGGTTATCCGGGTATATTACTGAATTCCGGTTCAAAGGTGGCATTATTGGGGGGATGATCGGGGGTGAGCCTAGCTTCCTGTATCACTCTCTGGAAAATTCCCATACGAGATGCTAAGAGAAAAAAAACAATGAAGAAAAAATCTGTCGCCCTAAGTCCTGGCCATCACAATTGGACGATTGAAGAAAGGAAATGACATGAAAACACCGGAATTACCCACCTATGACCATCAGCCGAAGCCATATGCGGGACCTTCTCTTGACGAAGTGATATCCCTGCGCCGTCGTTATCTAACCCCGGCTTTGGTCACCTATTACAAAAAGCCCATTATGATCGTGGCCGGATCCATGCAATACCTGTTCGATGAAAAGGGGAAACGGTATCTCGACGGTATTGCCGGTATCGTGACTGTCAGTGTGGGTCACTGCCATCCCTATGTAACGCAGAAAGGCCGGGATCAACTCGAGACCCTGCAGCACGCCACCACCATCTATCTTAATCCGGTGATTGCGGAATATGGGGAGATGCTGGCGGCGCGTTTGCCTGGGAACCTTAAGGTTTGTTATTTCGTCAATTCCGGTTCGGAAGCGAACGATCTTGCGATTCTGATGGCGCGTCTCTACACGGGAAATCATGACATCATCGCCCTGCGCAACGCCTATCACGGCGGCAGTGCGTCTACCATGGGTCTGACCGCCCATAGTACGTGGAAATACAATTATCCCCACAATCTCGGTATCCACCATGCCTTGAACCCAAATCCTTACCGTGGTCCTTGGGGTTATGAGGATCCAAAAGCGGCGGAGAAATACGCCGAGGATGTAAAGGACCTGATCGATCACTCCACACCGGGTCGGATTGCTGGTTATTTCGCCGAGTCCATTCAGGGTGTCGGCGGCACCGTGGTGTTTCCCGAAGGGTACTTGAAGCGGACCTATGACTATGTCCGAACTGCCGGCGGAGTATGCATTGCCGACGAGGTGCAAACCGGCTTTGGTCGAACAGGCGCCAAATACTGGGGTTTTGAGAATCATGGGGTGATTCCCGATATTGTGACCATGGCCAAGGGCATCGGCAATGGGGCACCCCTGGCGGCGGTGGTGACGACGCCGGAGATTGCCCAGTCCATGACTAGCCGTATTCATTTTAATACCTTTGGCGGCAATCCGGTTTCCTGCGCTATGGGCAAGGCGGTCTTGGAGGTGATCGACCGGGAGAAGATCCAGGAGAATGCCCATTCGGTGGGAAGTTATATGCTGGGTGGCTTCCGCAGGCTCATGGGTAAGCATGATCTTATCGGGGACGTCCGCGGCATGGGTCTCATGACGGGCATCGAGCTGGTCAAGGATAGGACGACGAAGGAACCGGCAACACAGGAATGCGCCCAAGTGTTCGAACGGGCGAAGGACCTGGGACTTCTGGTGGGCAAGGGAGGCCTGCACGGGAACACGTTGCGTATCAAGCCACCCATGTGCATCACTAAGGCGGACGTAGATTTCTTGATTGAGGTGCTCGACATCGCCCTTGGCGAGCTATAAGAAGAGCCCCTTCATCCGTGGCGGTTTACAGCAGGCATCAGAGGTGGATGGAGTTATCCCTTATTGTGCGGCGGCTCGAACATCGACGGTGGCGTGTGAAAACCGTTCTTGACAACCGAATTCGTTTTTGGTATCCGCATTTAACTTGTTTCCACAACCGATAAGCTTCCATATCTTGCGGTTAATATGAATTTTGCACACAACCACAATTTTTCGATACAGTCCCTTCCCCAAAGGGAATTCTTATCAATTCATTTCAATACTGGTTTTATGCGCTGCATTGCTTGCGAAAATCAGCAGTCTATAGCGTGAGAAAATCCCGCAAGCTGCTTCCATAAAGGGAGACGGCATTAGAAGGAAAATTAAAGCGACAACCCCTAAAGGGATAAAAACCGGTGATGTCCGAGGTAGAGGGCTTAGGTTCCATAGAAAGACGTCGAATCAAAGATGCCATCTGCCCGGCAAACAGCCGGGATACGCGAAATATCAAGGTACGTCCAGTTTTCGAGAGGGGGGATTGAGCCATCGAAAATCCTCGGCAGGGCTGCGCGAGGATGCGACAATGACACGGGTATTGACCGAGGCAAGGGGTCGGCTCCCAAATCGAGTCTCGGCAAGCTTCGATTTCCACAAACATTTTATGATGAGGAGGGTCTTGCAATGAAAACGTTTCGTATCATTTCGCTCGTAGCATTATGCAGCTTATTCATTATTTTCGCGGCCAGTCCGGATGCGGCTCAAACACCGGCAGCTGGCAAGATGATCAAGATCTACGCGAGTTGGCCGATGCAGGGGTCCATGATCCCTGAAGGCACGGCCATGTTGAATGCCGCCAAGATGGCGCTGGACGAAGTGAAAGGGCAGGTTGAGGGCTACAAAATCGAGTTGGTTTTCCTGGATGATGCTTCGCCTACCACCGGCTCGTGGGACGGCACCATCGAGGCGAACAACGCGCTAAAAGCCATCGCCGACAACCAAGCCCTGGTCTACTTTGGCACCTACAATTCCGGCGCTGCCAAGGTCTCCATGCCCATGACCAACGAGGCCGGTATGGCGCAGATCACCCCCGCGAACAGTTACCCCGGCCTGACCAAGAGCGGCTATGGCCCCGGCGAACCGGGCATCTACCGCCCGACCGGCAAGGTCAATTACTTCCGTACGTTCGGCGCGGATGATTTCCAGGGCGCATCCGGTGCGGCGTGGGCGAAATGCCTCGGCTTCAAGAAGGTTTACATCCTCGACGACCGCCAACTGTACGGCAAGGGCATCGCCGACGTATTCGAGAAGAGCGCCAAGAAGATCGGGCTGCAAGTCGCCGCACACGATGGCATTGAGTCCGTGAATATTGACTTTCGTGCTCTGCTCACCAAAGTCAAAGCCTCCGGTGCAGACCTTATTTATTTTGGCGGGTTAGTGGATTCCGGCGGTCCTCAGATCGCACAGCAAATGGACGCACTGGGACTGTTCAAGGCGGGCGTGAAACTGCTCTCCGACGACGCGATGTATTCCGACGCCGTTCCCAAAGCGGTCAGCCCAAACATCCTCAACGGCAAACTGTACGTGACCTTCGCCAGCCCGGCTCTGGATAAGCTGCCCACCGACGTAGGCAAGAACTTTTATAAGAACTACAAGGTCAAGTACGGCGCGGATCCCATCGGGTGGTCCATCTACGCCTACAACAGTATGTTGGTAATCCGGGATTCGATCAAACGGGCTGCGCCAAAGCTCGACAAAGCCGCTGACGTCAAGGCCAAGCGCGCTGCGGTCCTCGACGCGATGCGTGCCACCAAGGATCTGAACGGTGTTTCCGGCAAGATCACCTTCGACGCAAGCGGCGATCCAACGACCTACCTGATGTCCGGGTTTCTCTTCAAAGACGGCCAGTACGTCTGGCAGAAAAATATCAGTGGCGACATGACCTGCAAATAGCAGCTTTAAGGGAATCTCGTCTTACCCTGGCGATGAGCCTCTTCATCGCCAGGGTAAGTTTTGGAAGTCATTGGCGCATGTGCGTGGTGATAAGAAGATCCTCAAATTATCTCAGCGGGGGATGGGATTAGATGACCCAGACTGAACTTTTCATTCAACTCCTTATCAACGCCGTCACGATCGGCTCTTACCTGGCCTTGATCGCCCTGGGCTACACCATGGTGTACGGCATCATCGAGCTTATCAATTTTGCCCACGGCGACATCTACATGTTGGGTTTCCTGATCTCACTGACCTTCCTGGGATTTCTCGATGTCAACGCTACCCTGGGAGGCTGGCAACTGTGGGTCATTACCTTCGGGGTCATGTTTGTGACCATGCTCTGCACGGGAACGATTAATGTGCTGATCGACCGCATCGGCTATAAACCGTTGCGCCGCGCCCCGCGCTTGGCTGTGCTCATCACGGCCGTCGGTATGTCCTTCATGTTGGAGAATTTGGGAATGATCTGGAAGGGCCCCAGCCAGATTAACTATCCGAACATCTTCCCCGCGATCGATATTCTGAACGATGTGTTGGGAATGAAGACAGCCGTGCTGTTTACGACCAAAGATGTGTTTCTGATGGGCGTCACCGTGCCGTTGATGGTAGTCTTAACCTTGTTCATCCGGAGCACCAGGATGGGCAAGGCCATGCGGGCCACGGCCCAGGACCGCGAGGCGGCGGCGCTCATGGGTATCAACGTCGAGAAGGTGATTCGCAACACGTTCTTTATAGGCGGCGCCCTCGCCGGTGCGGCCGGCATGATGGTCGGCATCTACTTGAACACAGGCCGCTACCTGATGGGCTTTGACGCCGGGCTTCTGGCCTTTACTTCCGCGGTCTTGGGAGGCATTGGCAATATAGGTGGCGCGGTGTTGGGCAGCTACGTCATCGGTTTTCTCAACGCCGGCAGCGATCAGTATCTCTCCTCGGAATGGACGCGTGCCCTTGTCTTTACGATACTGATCCTGGTGCTGGTCTTCAAACCATCCGGGCTCCTGGGCGGGCGGACACCGGAGAGAGACTGAGGGGGGCTATGGCTCAAATCTGGCATTCATTGACAGCGCCCTGGCGAGCAATTCCGGATAGGCAGCGCCAGATCCTCACCTTGGCCTTCCTGATTCTTCTGCTCCTGACCTTCCCACTGGTGGACAAGGCGTTCGATCGGGGAGGAGTCGTCAACGATGTAACCGACGTGCTTGTTCTAGTGATCCTGGCCCTGGGCCTGAACATCGTCGTCGGCTATGCCGGCCTGCTCGACCTGGGTTACGCCGCGTTCTTTGCGATTGGCGCGTACACCACGGGCATCCTCACCTGGCCGCCACATCATCTGGAATTGAATTTTTGGATCGTTATCTGGGCCGCCGTGATCGTTGCCGCGTTTTTCGGCATCATCATCGGCACACCAACGCTGCGCCTCCGCGGTGACTATCTGGCCATTGTCACGCTGGCTTTTGGCGAGATCGTGCCTGTCGTCATCCGTAATTTGGGTAGTGTGACGATTGGCGTTGGGTCCTGGCAGCTGCTCAGTGACTTTAACTTGACCAACGGGGTGCAGGGACTGAACCCGGTCGGGCGGCCGGGACTCTGGGGATTTAAGTTCAGCTTCGACCCTACGCCCTGGTATTACCTGATCCTGATCATTGCCGCCCTCGTCATTTTAGCGAACGTGCGCCTGCAGAATTCGCGCCTGGGCCGAGCCTGGATGGCGCTGCGCGAGGACGAGACCGCCGCAGACTGCATGGGGGTTGACCCCATTCGAACCAAGCTCCTGGCTTTTGCTATCGGCGCCTCTTTCTCCGGTTTTGCAGGAGCGTTCTACGCGGCCAAGCTGCAGGCGATCTTCCCGGAGTTGTTCAAATTCAATTTGTCGGTCATGATCCTGTGCATGGTCATTCTCGGCGGCATGGGCAACATCAAGGGTGTCGTGATCGGCGGCATGTTGATCCAGCTCTTTGACCGCGTCGTCCTGACACAGACCACCATCTTGGCGCGCAGCGTTGGTGAGGCGCTTCACATTTCTGCGCTGGCAACGATTGATCTCTCTCTGTGGCGATGGTTCTTCTTTGGCTTGACGATGGTCGTCATCATGGTGCTCAGACCGGAAGGACTCTTCCCCAGCGCCGTACGACGCGCCGAACTGCACGCGGCAGAGGAAGAAGCGCCCCGGGCGGCAGAAAAAGGATAACGAAGGAGATCGCCATGGCCTTGTTGGAAGCTCGCAGAATCAGAAAGCAATTTGGCGGTTTGGCGGCGTTGAGCGACCTCGACCTCAATATTGAGAAGGGAATGATCGCAAGCCTGATCGGCCCGAACGGCGCAGGCAAAACGACCTTTTTCAACATGGTCTCCGGCATTTACAAACCGACGTCGGGTCAGATTTTGCTGGAGGGCAAGGAGATTGGCGGCCTGCGTCCCAATCGTGTTACTGCGCTGGGGCTGGGACGGACGTTCCAAAATATCCGCCTCTTCAGCAACATGACCGCTCTCGAGAATGTATTGGTCGGCATGAACTGCCGCTTGAAGTCGTCTTGGTACGGCGCACTGCTGCGAACGCGGTCCGTGATGCAGGAGGAGGCCAAAGCGCGTGAGCGCGCTCAGGAACTCTTGGCATATGTTGGATTGGGCGACGACAAAGGCGAGACGTTCGCCAAGAACCTTCCCTACGGACTTCAGCGCCGGCTGGAGATTGCACGGGCTCTGGCGACCCATCCGAAACTCATGCTCCTGGACGAGCCTACTGCCGGCATGAATCCGCAGGAAACAGTAGGCGCGATGGCGCTGATCAAGCGCGTGCGCGACGAGCTGGATATTACGATCTTGTTGATCGAACACGATATGAAAGTGGTGATGGGCATCTCGGACTGTATCACCGTTCTGGATTATGGCGCCAAGATCGCGGAAGGGACGCCGGGGCAGGTGCGTGCCAATCCCAAAGTTATCGAAGCTTACTTAGGCAAAGGGGTCGCCGCGCAGATCCGGCGAACAAAACAAAAGGTCGCTGCGGAAACAGGAAGCCAGGAAGATGGCACTATTTGAACTCCACAACATTCACACTTTTTACGGCAATATCCATGCCCTCAAAGGCATCTCTGTTACCGTCGACGAGGGCGAGATCGTTACGCTGATCGGCTCGAACGGAGCCGGCAAAACGACGACGCTCAAGACGATCTCCGGGCTGCTGAAGCCCAAAGAGGGGACGATCACGTTCAAGGGGCGGCGGATAGACCGCACCCCGGCTCACGACATCGTCGCATTAGGCATCTGTCAGGCGCCGGAAGGCCGCCGCATCTTTCCCCGGCTGACGACGACAGAGAATCTGGAAATGGGTGCCTTCCACCGCAATGACAAGGATGGCATCCAGCAGGACATGGAACGTGTATTTTCGCTCTTTCCGAGGTTAAAAGAACGACGGAATCAGCCGGGCGGCACACTCTCCGGCGGGGAGCAGCAGATGCTGGCGATCGGACGTGCCTTGATGTCGCGTCCGAGCATCCTGCTTCTGGACGAGCCGAGCATGGGACTTTCTCCGGTTCTGGTCGAAACGATTTTCCAGATCATCCAAGACATTCACGCGCAGGGCACCACGATCCTCCTGGTCGAGCAGAACGCGCTCATGGCACTCCAGGTGGCGGATCGGGGTTATGTGCTGCAGACCGGACGCATCGTGCTGCACGACACCGCAGAGAATCTGAGCGAAAACGAGATGGTGCGCATAGCGTACTTGGGAGAGTCATGATCAGGTGAGGCAATAACCACCGCCATTTCATTTTCAGCTGTGGTTGAAACAGGATCGCGGGTACGCGACGAATTCATTCTCGGGCGAAATTTACAACATGCGTGACGACCCGGCCCAGCGCCGGAATCTTTACGGTGAGAAACCGGAAGTGGTTGAGCGTCTGAAGACGTTGCTGGAAAGATACAAAGCCGAGGGCCGCAGCGTGCCGTTGCCGGTGAAGAGGAACCCGGACTAGGGCGCGGCACGCTGACAGCAGACGGTTTTTTTAGAGCACTGAAGCACTGTTGGTGACTGATGAACAAACTCGCATCACCGGTTCCTGTCATGGTCAGCGCGCCCGGGCCGGTGACGGTCATTGACGGGAAGCGTTACCTCTACTTTGCGGGCACGGGGTATCTCGGGCTGGCGCGGCATCCCGAAGTTATCAAGGCGGCCTGCGCGGCTGTCCGGCAATACGGCGTTCACAGCGCGACTTCGCGGACTGGCTTCGGTAACAATCCAGTCACGCTCGCAGTGGAGCGACGCGCGGCGGAATTCTTCGGGACCGAGGACGCATTCTATTTTTCGTCGGGTTACGCGGCCAATCACATTGTGCTCCAGGGGTTGGCGGGGCAGGTGGACGCCGTGTTCGTGGATGACGCAGCGCATTACTGTCTCGTGGAAGCGGCACGTCTGCTTGGCAAGCCGGTCAGGTCGTTCAAACACCGGGAGCCCGCTGATCTGGCTCGGTGGTTGCAGAAGGAATTGCTGCCAAATCAAAGACCGCTTGTGCTGACCGACGGCGTCTTCTCGGTGTCGGGCGCGCTGGCGCCGGTGCCGGATTACCTTCGCGTGCTCCAGCAGTGCGGCGGCGCCGTGCTGCATCTGGATGATGCCCACGGCTTCGCGGTCCTCGGCGAGCAAGGCCTCGGGACGCTCGAACACTTCGGTCTGTGGGGGCCGAACGTGAACGGAAACGCGACGAACGAAGGCGTCCGGCTCACGGTTTGCGGCACGACGGCCAAAGCCATGGGCGGGTTCGGCGGGATCATCCCCGGATCGCGCGAATTCCTTCAGCGAGTTCGCAAGGCATCTCATTACTTCGACGGGGCGAGTGCGCCCAGTTCGGCAGACGCCGGCGCCACCGCCAAGGCCATTGAAATCATGCAGCGCCATCCAGAACTGCGCCGCCAACTACAGGCCAACGTCGCGCAGCTTCGCTCCGGTCTGCGGGCGTTGGGGTTGGGAGTCGCGGACGGTCCAGCGGCCAACTTCAGCGTGGAGATTGGCGATGCGGCCAGCATGCGGCGCATTCACGAGGCGCTGAAAGTGGCGGGGTTCATCGTGCCTTACATTTCCGTCTATTCCGGACTCGGCCCGCACGGCGCGTTGCGGTTTGCCGTCTGCGCACTGCACACGCCGGAGATGATCGCGAGTTTGCTGGCGGCGTTGCGGAAGATCGGGCGATTTCCATGAAGCTGATTCTCCGCGACCTTGCCCTGCTGCTCCGGCACCCGTTCACCATCGCTCACGGCACGACGACCGTGCAAGAGAACCTTCTCGTCGAGTTGCGGGAAGACGGCTTCAGCGGCTACGGCGAGGGCGCATCCGGCGATGCTTACAAGGCCTTCACCACCGAATCTATGCGCGCCGATCTTGAAAAGGTCCGCGCCCGCATCGAAGCCGAGCGCCTCGATGATCCAGCGGCGCTATGGGATCGCATGTTGCCCGTCCTCGGACACAATCGCTTCGCTTTCTGCGCGCTTGACCAAGCGGCACACGATCTTTGGGGTAAAAAACTCGGACACCCGGTTTGGAAGCTTTGGGGGTTCGAACTGCGTGATCTGCCGCCCAGCAATTACACCATCGGCATGGACACCATCGAGCGGATGCTGATGAAGATGCGCGAGTTCGACGGCTGGCCGATTTACAAGATCAAGCTCGGCACCAAAGATGATCTTGCCATCGTGCGTGAACTGCGCCGCCACACCACCGCCACGTTTCGTGTTGACGCCAACTGTGCCTGGACGGTCGGACAAACGCTGGCCATCGCACCGGAATTAAAAGTGCTCGGTGTTGAATTTATTGAACAGCCGCTGCAGGCCAGTGATTGGGAAGGGATGCGCCGGGTCTTTGCGAAGTGCGCGTTGCCGGTGATTGCCGATGAAAGTTGTTTGGTGGAGGGAGATGTGCCGCGTTGCGCCGGTCACTTCCACGGTATCAACATCAAGCTCACCAAAGCGGGCGGCCTCACACCCGCGCGCCGCATGATCCGCCGGGCGCGTGAACTCGGCTTGAAGGTGATGGTCGGCTGCATGGCCGAGTCCACCGTGGGCATCAGCGCCATCGCGCAGCTACTGCCGCTGCTTGACTACGTGGACATGGACGGCGCCACTTTGATCGCAAAGGACGTCGCCAGCGGCGTGCGGGTGGAAAAAGGCAGGGCGGTGTTTCCATCGGAGAATGGGAATGGAGTGCGACTCCTGGAAGAAGCTGGCTGAGTGAAGAGACCGGTGGCGCGCGAGGAGAATCCTCCAACCACTTTGTGAAAGGATTGTGGCAACCCGATGCACTTGAATTGCGACATGCGAATCCTGTCACTGCTTCTTGGAGCTTCAGCGTTGCTGGTTTCCGTATCCAACATGGAAACTCTAGCCGCCGAAGCCGCCGGGCACGCACTGGTGGCGCACGAGGCTCGCACTCCAATTCAGTGCGGAGAGACTGGTGGGGAATCCTGGACCTGCAGCATGCCATTGAGGCGCCCGCCTCAGACTTGGTCATGCCCGACGTGATGATGATTGGCGGAGTGACGGGTTGGCTCAGAGCGGCGGCGCTCGCGCAAACGAAAGGGCTCCGCGTGTCCAACCACCTGTGGCCGGAGATTAGTGCACGTCTCCTATGCTGCACGCCGACCGCACATTGGCGGGAGTATGCAGATTGGTGGAATCCCATTCTCGCGGAGCCGCTCCATATCGAGAAGGGCATGGCAATCGTGGGCGACGGGGTTGGCACAGGAGTGGAGTGGAACGAAGATTCGGTGCACCGGTTTGCAGCCTGACACGTACGCGGATGAGCAATACGAAGCCAGGGCGATTAGTTCATTGCCCAACCCGTTGCACCTGACCGCTGCCCGGTGGCGGATGCTGCTGAACCTGAAAAGTCTCGGTTGGGCAGCGGCAGGTGAGCGGCAGCGTTATATCTCCAAGGAGATCGGGACACCATGAATATTCGTGAAGCCATTCGGGAAGACTTTGAGCAGATTTGGCCGATTTTCCATGAGATCGCCGCAGCCGGAGAAACCTATTCATACCCGCGAGACATCACCAAGGAGCAGGCACTAAGTATTTGGATAGATACCCCCAAAAGAACTTATGTGCTGGAAGAGGACGGGCAAGTCTTGGGCACTTACTACATTAAAACGAACCAGTCAGGCCCGGGCGACCACGTCTGCAATTGCGGCTATATGGTTTCCTCGGCTGTTAGAGGACGCGGCCTAGCCACCCGAATGTGCGAGCACTCGCAAGTCATAGCGAGGGAGCTCGGCTATAAGGCCATGCAGTTCAATTTCGTAGCATCCAGTAATGAAGGCGCCGTAAGGCTCTGGAATAAACTTGGCTTTGCTACAGTCGGGCGCTTGCCAAAGGCTTTTCACCACCCATCCAAGGGCTACGTCGATGCCTTGGTCATGTACAAATGGTTAGAAACAAACGAATAAGACTTAGCAGCGGACCGGCAGGTCCGTCTGCAAGTCATGGATGGCGGGTTGATTGATCTGATACGGCAGAAAATGGCCGTTCCGGGTAATGACCGCGTGGATGTATCCGAGAATAGATTGAGCACATTGCATCGGCAGTCGGAATCGCAGCTCCGGCCCGTCCTGCGGGCCAGGGATTTTGTGGAATTCGATCTGGAACGGGCCTTCAGGATCGTAAAGGATGTGGCCGCCATCATCGGGTGAAAAACCATGATCACCGATTTCAACTTTCCTTCAATTTAGCTTTTTGCGTCCAGCGCCCGAAATAATGGGGTCAGGTCTTGGGACTTGAATTTCATCTTTCCCGGAAAACGTAAGAATTCAAGTCCCAAGACCTGACCCCATTGTCGCGGATAGGGGAAGCCGTTCGTAGGTGCCGGCCTCTCCGTCGTACAGCGCGCATTCCCCGTCGCTGGCCGCGCCGGCGATGAAAATATATCGTCCGGTTCGCCGCAGGATCACCGGCAGCCCTGGCGGGACCGGCTCCCTCGTCACACACCCGTTTTCCTTCCGGAAGAGAATCGGGAGGTGTGAATGGCCGCAGAAGAGGATCCGGAAATCCGCCTCGTTGAAGAGCTCTTCCGCCCGTCGGGTGTTTCCGGTGTCGATCGGTTCGTAGAAGGCGCGGAGTGTGTCGAAGGGGAGCGAATGGGCGAAGCGGATGTCGCCCAGCGCGCGGAAGATGGGCACGGTCCGCAGAAATGCTAACATTTTTTTCCCTTCGGCAGCGGCGGGGCGGCGTTCATCGGCCAGCATCTTCTCGACGAAGAAGTCGTTGTTCCCTTTGACGACGAGGACGTCGTTCTCCTTGAGGAGGTCGATCATCGCCGCCGCCCGGTCGTGGCGGATGGAATCGCAGAAGTCTCCGAGATGGACGAGAAGGTCGATGCCGCGCCCTTTGAGCAGGCGGATCGTTTCCGCCGTGGCCTCCCGGTTGCCGTGGCTGTCGGCGATGATGCCGATCCGTTTCCGATCAAGGCCCGTCAAATCTTTCTTTTAACCCCCATGCCCGGGTCGTGCACAACGAAGGATCAATC
>Ga0208566_1001336_pt1 | contig 14505 bp, 11 predicted proteins | sample PL_2010_150m_FD_184159 | JGI IMG/M metagenome (GOLD analysis project Ga0208566, IMG submission 184159) | Freshwater microbial communities from Powell Lake, British Columbia, Canada to study Microbial Dark Matter (Phase II) - PL_2010_150m... | ecosystem: Environmental > Aquatic > Freshwater >...
ATTAAGTTTAAGCGATCTCTTAGGCGACGAACAATATGTATTTTATATTTCCAATACTGCAGAAATACAAAGTGAGATTCTGAAAAATTTTAATTTATCACTTGCGCGTGTTAGTTTGAAAGATAGAACAAATTATGGATTCGGAGTTTTCAATTATTCGGGAAGACGTTACGATATAAGAGAATCAGACGAATATTTTTACGAAAGAGTTTTCGGCGGTTACATTTCTCTTATTTATCCGTTCTCTTCGTTCCAACGGCTTGAAGCAGAAATGGATATTGCAAATTCAGATAAAGAATTGTCCGGAAGTTTTATTACTAGAAAATCTCTTCTTGTAACTAATACTATTTCATTTGTTCATGATAATTCAATTTGGGTTGTTACAGGTCCTGTTGACGGTTCACGATTTCGATTATTACTCGGCTACACCAGCGATGTTAAATACAGTAATGTAAACTACTATTCCATTATAGCCGATTATAGAAAATATTTCCGCTTAGGTTTAAGAAGCAGCTTAGCAACTCGAGCAGCAATTTTTATTAATGATGGTAAGGAAGCGAGAAGATATTTTGCGGGTGGAAGTTGGGATTTGCGTGGATGGAATCGTTGGTCTATACGCGGAGAGAAAATGTGGTTGTCATCTATTGAATTGAGATTCCCGCTTGTTGATCAATTTACGATTAACTTTCCATTTTTTGGATTATCATTTTTTCAGATCAGAGGAGCGGCATTTTTTGATGCCGGTGCTGCTTGGGATAAAGATTATAAAGAAACTTTGGGCAGCATAGGAGCGGGAATTAGAATAAACATCTTCAATATTTTTGCTTTAAGGTATGATATCGGCAAAAAAATTGAAAAAGATTTTACTCAATTACAACCGGGTTTATTTTATCAGTTTTTCTTCGGATGGGATTTTTGAAAAAAAATTATATCAAATATATCTCACTGATTATTTTGTTAGCTCTTTTAAGCTGCACTCAGCCGATTGCTTTTAAGAATATGATTGTTGGCGGTCCTGGATATTTTATGTTCGGAAAAAATCCCGAAAGGAAATTTTACAATGATATTTCTATTGACGATAGCTTAAAACTAAAATGGTCAGCGGAAACAAGCGGAAGCCAAACTAATACTTCTGTTGTTATTTATGATAATATCCTTTTCGTTGGAGATTTATCCGGCAAGTTTTATGCGTTTGATAGAACTACGGGCAAAATGTTTGGTTATGAAAAATATACTGGCTCTATTTCAACCACTCCTATCGTTAATAATTTAAGAGTGTTTATTTTACTAAATCAATTCAACGAAAAATATTCTTTATTGAAGATTTATGATTACTTAAATGGAAATGTTTTATTAGAATCAAAGATATACGGCAGTGTACAAAATGAAATGATAAAATTGAATGATGGAATTGTTGTTCTTACAGATCAAGGAGAATTAATTAAATTTAATTTTGTTGGCGAAAGAGGATGGAGCCTAACTACAAAAGTTTCTACTAAATCTTCACCAGCATCAAACGGTGACTTAATTCTATTTGGAAATGAAAAGGGGGAGTTGATTGTAGTTTCGTCTAATACCGGTGAAATAAAATATAGAATAAATATAAGTAATGGTATTGAAGGAGATTTTTCGGTAGAAGGAGATTATGTTTATTTCGGAGATAACGACGGGGAATTATTTTGCGCCACAGTTAATAATGGCAGAATTGTTTGGACAGTTGACACAAAAAGTAAAATTCTTTCTACTCCGGTTATGAATGATGATAAAGTGTTTGTAGGAAATCTTGCCGGAGAAATATTTTGTATTAATAAATCATCTGGCAAGATTATTTGGAAAATAGAGACTGGCGGAGTGATAAACACAACTCCTGCACTTTTCAAAAATTATCTTGTTCAACCTGATCTGAACAGAAAAATTTATTTTATTGATACTAACAATGGAGAGATAGCTAAAACTTATGATTTTGAGAAGAGAGTTAAACTTTCTCCGGTTTATCACGACGGCATTTTATATTTAGGTGCCGATAAAGGAATAATTAATGCGTATCAGATTTCAAATAAAGAATAATAGTTTTATACTAAAGCTGATTACTATTATTATAATTTCTTCAGTAAACTGTTTTGCTCAAGATTGCAAAAGCAAAGTTGAAATTATTACCAATAATGCTGAAGCACGCATTTATATTGACACATTATTCATAACGAAAGAGAAAGCCGAAATTAATCTTACTAAAGGGAACCATTTATTATTTATTAAGAATTCTTCTTTCAAGTGGGGACAAAAAAATATTTATGATACCCTTAGAATTTTTGAATGTGATAAAGTTTATCATTTCAATTACGATATGAAACAAACCGAATCTTCTTCTGCTCAATCAAATATTTACGAGTATATAAATAAAAACAAAACAAAAAGTTTCTTTAGTTCTGGTACATTTAAGATCTTGATTGGAAGTGCGGCAGTTATAGGCGGTGTCGCTGCATATTTTAAGATCAAAGCCGATAGAAAATATGATGATTATCTTCAAACAAAAAATCGATCCGAACTTGATGAAGTAGATCGTCTAGATCTATACAGCGGAATAGCTTTCGGATTGTTACAAATAAATTTTGGTTATTTGATTTATAAGTTTTTAACAGATTAATGTGCATCTAACCAATTATCACCAACACCGGTTTCAGCAACTACCGGGACATCTAAAGGTAAAGCATTCTCCATAAGTTCAACTATTAATGGACGTAATTCATCAACTTCATCTTTGTGAGCATCAAATACTAATTCATCGTGTACTTGTAAAACCATTTTTGTCTTTGCTTTTCTTTTTCCCAACTCATTATGAATTTTGATCATCGCAAGTTTAATCATATCAGCGGCACTTCCTTGTATAGGCATATTAATGGCAACACGTGCTTCGAACTGCTGAACGACTCTATTCTTACTATTAATATTTTTTAAATATCTTCTTCGTCCATACAGTGTTTCTGCATATTCTTTCTTTTTGGCTTTGGCAATTAATTCATCCATAAATTTTCTTACATTCTTGAATGAAGAGAAATAATCATCAATAATATTTTTAGCTTCAGCTTGTGTTATTCCCAATCGGTTTTTCAAACCAAACGGACCAAGTCCATAAAGAATTCCAAAATTTACTTCTTTAGCTTTGCGCCGCATATCTTGTGTAACATCTTTTGGATCAACTTTAAAAATTAATGCGGCAGTTCTTCTGTGAATATCTTCTCCGGATTGAAACGCATTCATTAATGTTTCATCATGACAAATGCTTGCCATTATTCTTAATTCTATTTGGCTGTAATCAGCGGAAAGAATTACGTGGTTCTTATCCCGCGGCACAAACGCTTTGCGGATTTCCTTTCCAAGATCAGTTCTGATAGGAATATTTTGAAGATTAGGATCATTACTTGATAGTCTTCCGGTTGAAACTGCAGCTTGATTGTAAGACGTATGTATTCTTCCTGTGCTAGGATGAATCAGTAACGGAAGTGAATCTGCGTAAGTTGATTTTAATTTTGCTACCTGGCGGTAATCAGAAATTATATCAATGATCGGATGCGTGCCGCGTAAATATTCTAAGGATTTTGCATCGGTAGAATATCCGGTTTTAGTTTTAGTTGTCTGCGGAAGTTTTAATTTATCAAAAAGTATTTTCTGGAGTTGCTGTGTGGAATTTATATTAAAATTCTCTCCGGCATGTTCTATTATTTCTTTGGAATAGTTCTCAAGTAAGATCTGTAGATCATCACTAAATATTTTTAGATTTTTAGTATCAATTCTTATCCCGGTTCGTTCCATATCTTCCAATACCGGTACAAGAGGGAACTCGATATCGTAGGCAAGTTTTTCTAATTTTTCTTTTTTTAGTTGTTTGTCCAGTAGTTCGTAAAGTCTAAATGTTATATCTGCATCTTCGGCGGAATAATCGGAAAGCTGGTTGGGATCAACCTCAAATATTTTTTCCGGAGTTTTTTTAGATCCGATTAATTCAAGTAAAGCAATGGGGCGGTACTTTAAATACTTTTCTGATAAATCATTCATACCATGTTTTTCATCCGGATCAATAACATAACTTGCAAGCATTGTATCGAAATAAAAATTCTTTACTTCAATTCCGTAATGACGAAGTACTCCAATATCATACTTACCGTTTTGGCAGACTTTTTTAATTTTATTATTCTCAAAAACTGGTTTGAACAATTTTACAAAATCATCTGTCGGTAAACGGTCGGACATATCGGTGGAGAAAAGGGAAGAAGATTCCGCAGAAGGATTAGTCGCAACAAAAAATGCTTCTTTAGGTTTTACTGCAAAAGAACATCCGGCAAGATTTACATTCAATGTATCAAGTCCGTCTGTTTCAGTATCAAATACAAATAGTTCACTATCTGATAGTTTCTCTACTAGTTCTTTCGCTTCCTTATATGTCAATATAAGTTTGTACCTAACTTTACCTTTATCAAACACAGAGACCTCTTCATTTTCAACTTCTGCAATTGCCACTTGTTTGATTTCTTCTTTTATCTCTGTTGGTTTTTCCGGATTATCTTCTAGAAAAAGTTTTTTAAGTTTGTTTGCAAATGATTTGAATTCTAACGCACCAAATATTTTTAGAAGTTTTTCAATATCCGGGTTATGAAATTTTGCTTCATCAAAATTCATATGGAAAGGTGTATCAATCTTTATCGTTGCAAGTTCTTTCGATAGGAATGCGTTTTCTTTGCTCTCTGTAAGTTTGTTAACGATACTTGCTTTATCAATCTGGTCTAAATTTTTGTAAATGTTCTCGAGTGTTTTAAATTTCTGAATAAGTGGAACAGCAGTTTTGGGACCAATACCGGCAACACCGGGTATATCATCGGATGAATCACCAACCAGTGCTAGATAATCTATCATCTGAATTGGTTCAAAACCCATTTCCTCGCGGACTTTATCTTCATCTAGAATAACTATCTCATCAGTTGATTTTCCCGGTTTAACAACTCTGATATTTTCAGAGATGAGTTGAATGTAATCTTTATCCGGAGTGATAGCATAACAATCAAATCCTTGTTTCTCAGCTTCTTTAACTGCTGTGCCGATTAGATCATCTGCTTCGTAACCTGGTAAAATATAAATTGGAATGTTGAACGCTTCTATAATTTCTTTGATTCTTTGAATTTGCGGAATCATATCCTCGGGCATTGCTTGGCGTGAAGATTTATAATTCTCATATCTTTCATGTCTAAAAGTTTTTTCTTTAGAATCAAAACCGACTGCAAGGTAATCCGGTTTAGTGTCTTCAATAATTTTGAAGAGTTGATTAAGAAATCCAAACACTGCAGATGTTGGTTCGCCGGCTGCTGTTATAAGTGGACGGGAAATAAATGCATAGTATCCTTTGTAGGCAAGTGCCATAGCGTCAATAATCACGAATTTTTTCTTTATCGAATTGCTGCTGTCAGTTGATTTTTTAACGGTGCTCATTTTAACTCGTTTAGTTATTTTGGTTATATTTTCGATAGAGAATATAGTTACATTCACACAATATCTACAAAACAATAGGAAATTCTTATGCGGATATTCTTAAAAGCAACTTTCGTACTTGTTCTTTTTCTTCCATTAATTTCGAATTGTCAAAATGCTCAGCGAGATTCATTTTATGTAGCCAATTGGAACGTGGAAAATCTGTTTGATACAATTCATGATCCTGTAAAAGATGATAAAGAATTTTTACCGGATTCACCACGTCAGTGGAACGATGAAAAATATGAACAAAAACTTACCAATCTTGCTAAGGTTATTAATTATATGAATAACGGATGCGGCCCGGATATTTTAGCTGTTGAAGAAGTTGAAAACATAAACGTTCTAAAAAGGTTGATATATAAATTAAGAGATAGAGATTATATGGTTGCTCACCGTGATTCTCCAGACGCAAGAGGAATTGATGTGGGACTACTATATGATAGAAGTATATTTGATATTGATAGTTTAGCTGCAATTCATGTTGAACTGCCTGATCACAATCCGACTCGAGATATTCTCCATGTTGTTTTGATTCATAAAAAGAGTAAAGAAAAAGTTCATGTTTATGTTAACCATTGGCCTTCGAGAAGAGGCGGAGAGCAAAAATCAAATTCTAATCGTGTTACAGCGGCTGAAGTATTAAAAAGCAGTTTGGATACACTTGCCTTAACTTCACCAAAAAGCAACGTAATTATTCTTGGCGATTTTAACGATGAACCGAATAATGAATCAATCGAACAGTTCTTGGGAGCTAAAGATTTTGATTGTGGTACAGCAACAAATTCAGTTTGGGTAAATCTGGCTTATAAGAAATTTTCTAACAAAGAAGGTTCGTACTTCTTCGGTGGAAAGTTTGATATGATAGATCAAATAATTATTTCTACAACTTTTCTTGATGGAAAACGTCTTGAGTATGAATGTAATTCGTTTGATGTTATAAAACCGCCATTTATGATTTCACAAAAAGGAAATCGAGAGGGAGGCGCTATTCCAACTTTTAACGGAAATATTTATGTAGGCGGTTATAGTGATCACTATCCTGTTGGTGCAAAATTTAGAGTGAAAGGGAAAAAATGAAATCCGAAAAGGTATTTCTTTTATTTGGCGCTTCCGGAGCTTTGGGAAGAACTGCAGTAGATTTTTTCCTAAATCAAGATTATGATCAATATTATTTCTTTACCCGAGAGAAATATGATTTGAAATCTTCCAACAAAAAATATGAGATGATTTTAATTTCAGATATGGCAAAAGAAGAAAATGTTGCAAAAGCTTTTCAAAACGTAGTTCGGAAAGAAGGTGCAAATTATTTTTTATTTGATACAATCGGTGCTTATATAGGTGGTGAATCAATAGCTGATACTAAGTATGCAGATTTCTTAAAAATGCTTAACATCAATCTTTGTACTGCATTTCTAATATCAAAATATTTCTCTAAGCTTGTTCAAAATTCTAACGGCTCTTCGATTTGTTTTACAAGTGCACAATCAAGTTTATATCCGGAAGAAAATAGAGCCGCTTATAATATTTCCAAACATGCACTTAATTTTTTAGTAAAGACATTATCATTTGAAGGGAAGAAAATTAATTTAAGTGCTAATGCTGTTGCCCCGTACGTTATTGATAGTGCTGCAAATCGTGAATGGATCGAAGATACAACGAAATTGGTTACTACTTCTGAAATTTGCAGCATTGCTCATTCATTTTTTCAAAACTATAAAACCGTTACCGGAAATATTGTTGAACTTCCAGGAAGTATCGGTTGAAATGGTTATTTTGTTTTGTAAAATAAATCTTGTTTGAATAATTGGAGTAATTATGAGTCTAAATGAAAAAATAAATCAAGATCTAAAAGATTCAATGCGTTCCGGAGATAAAATTCGATTAGAGACGATTCGCTCAATACGTGCTTTGATTCTCGAATTTGAAAAGAGTGGAAGCGGTAAAGAATTAAATTCCGAAGAAGAAATAAAAATGTTAACAACAGCCGCTAAGAAAAGGAAAGAATCAATCGAGCAATTCCGAAACGGCGGGAGAAATGAACTTGCTGAAAAAGAAGAAGCCGAATTGAAGATCATTGAAGAATATTTACCGAAACAACTTTCTTTGGATGAAATTTTAGAAGAGGTAAAGAAAATTGCTTCTGATGTTGGTGCAAAAGCAAAGGAAGATTTCCCAAAATTAATGCCCGCTGCAGCAAAAGCACTTAAAGGAAGAGCAGACGGAAAAATTGTTAAAGAGATCGTTGAAAAATTATTGAGCGGTAATTGAATTATCTTGATTATATAACCATTGTTATAATACTGATCGGGTTTCTACTCGGATTTAAGGACGGACTTGTAAGAAAGATCATTGGTCTGCTCGGATTAATAATCGGGATTGGATTAGCTGTTCAGTTCTCCGGAAGTGTCGGTAAATTACTAATCCGCTTTTTTAACAATGACGAATATTTATCTAGTATAATTGCCGGTATTTTAATATTTCTAATTGTAATTCTCATAGCAACTATCATAAAAAGAATCGTACACCCGTTTGATAAAGTAAATCGTATAATAAACCAATTACTTGGCGGTGTAATTGGTGCTGTTCAGATTATTTATTTTATGAGCGCTGTATTTTTGTTTCTTAATATTTTTGGATTTCCGAAGACCGAACAGAGGAATAACTCGCTTTCATATAACTTTGTTCTTAATTTGATTCCTAAGACGATAGATTTTACAATGGGTCAGAAATCCAAAGCATCTGATTATTTTAAGCAGTACATAGAAAAAAAAGATATTGACAATTCATCACAAATAGATTCACTTCCTAAAAAATAATGATAACCAAAGACGTTTTAGAAAAATTAGAGTTTAATAAAGTTATAACTCATATCGAGAAGTATTGTTCTACGGAGAATGGTAAGAAAGCTATTCAAAACTTGGTTCCGCTTGAATCAATTGATGAAATAAAGAAAAACGGTGAGCAAGTAAACGAAGCAAAAGAAATTCTTATCAAGAATAATATACCGCCATTCGAATATTTACCTGATCTAAATGATGTTCTTTCTCGAAGCCGAATCGAAGGGTCAGTTCTAACTTCAAAACAAATTTTAGATGTTTTAAAACTTGCTGAAACTTCACGCAAACTTTTCCAATTCTTAAAATCGAAAGATATTTCGCAGACATATTTAAAAGAATTTACCGATCTGCTTTTAGTTGATAAAGTTTTTGAACATCAAATCGGGAAAGTGTTCACCGAGAATGGCGAAATTAGAGATGACGCGAGTCCAAAGCTCCGAGAGATTAGAATTGAGATAAGAGAAAAAGATGCGGCACTTCGTAAACAAGTTCAAAAATTACTGAAACAACTGAGCGATTCTTATTTAGTTCAAGAAGAATATATAACTCAACGTGATGGAAGAATTGTACTTCCCGTAAAGTCAGAACACAAACGGCATGTAAGAGGATTCGTTCATTCAGAATCTTCATCAGGACAGACTGTTTATATTGAACCCGAAGAAACTTTAGAATTGAATAATGAAATATTGTCACTCAGCTTTGCTGAAAAAAGAGAAATAGAAAAAATATTAAGAGGATTAACAGAAAGGATCGGGCAATCAAGTATTGAGTTGAAGAATTCACTTCAAGCTATTGCTGAATTGGATTCAATATTTGCCAGAGCAAAATACTCGATAGAAATAATCGGCTCGCATCCGGGATTCAATGAAGACAAACCCTTTGTATTCATTGATGCTCGTCACCCTATTCTTATAAAACGGATCGGGCATAAGAATACTGTACCGATGAATTTAAATATGGATAATATAAATGTTATTCTTATTACAGGACCGAATGCAGGCGGCAAAACAGTAACTTTAAAAACAACCGGTCTGCTCATTTGTCTGGCTCTTGCTGCAATTCCAATTCCCGCGCATCCGGATTCCAATTTCCATTTTGTTGAAAAAGTTTTAGTTGATATTGGCGATGCGCAATCTATTGAAGACGATCTTAGTACTTTTAGTTCACATCTAAAAAATATTAAACATATTATTGAAGAAGCTAATGATAAAACTTTAATTGTTCTCGATGAGATCGGGACAGGAACTGATCCGGCAGAAGGTTCGGCAATTGCTACCGGAATGTTAATTACACTTCGTGATAAGGGTGCAAAAGTATTAGCAACAACTCATCACGGAAGTTTAAAATTAATTGCAAACCAGTTAGATAAATTTCAGAATGCTTCTATGGAATTTGATACTGATGAATTGAAACCGACTTACAAATTTAATCAAGGAATGCCCGGCTCAAGTTATGCTTTTGAAGTTGCTAACCGGATCGGATTTGATGAAAAATTTATTACTCTTGCCAAAGAGTATTTGGATACCGATAAAACCAAGATCGAAGATTTTCTCGTATCACTTGAGAAAAAATCAAAAAACTTAAAAGAACAATTAAATAAAACCGAGAGAGAGAATTCAAGACTGAAGGGACTGACAAATCTTTATCAAAACAAGATTGAAAAACTTGAAAATCAGAGAAAGGAAATATTAGCTCAGACTAAAGAGAAAGCTGAAACATATTTAAGTGAAGTGAACAAAAAAGTTGAAGAGTCAATTAGAAATATCCGCGAATCACAAGCAAAGAAAGAAGTAATTAAAGAAGAAAAGATGAAGATCGAAGAGATCAAAAAGGAAAGTACGATTATCTTTAAGAAGGAGAAAAAGACGAAAGACGAAAAAGTTGAATTGATGAAAGGAGATTATGCTTCGATTAAGGATACAACTTCGGTTGGAGTTATTGAAGAATTAGATAAAGGGAAAAATAAAGCTGTATTAAGTGTTGGCTCTTTGAAAATTAAAACAAAATATTCAGACTTAGTTCCGGCAAAAAAATCTGAATTCGATCAAAGAGGAAAAAAATCATATAACTTAAACCAAGATGAAATCAGCTATCGTTTGAATATCCGCGGTAAAAGAGCCGATGAAGCTGAATTTGAAATAATAAAATTTTTGGATAACACTTATGTAAGCGGTGCCGATAGAGTTGAAATACTTCATGGAAAAGGAACAGGTGCTCTTAAACAACTTGTTCAAGGAATTTTAAGGAATAATCATACAGTAAAAAATTACTATTTTGCAAACATAGAATACGGCGGGGATGGTATCACTATAGTTGAATTCAAATAATTTTATGATTAAGAAAATATTAATAGCAAACCGCGGGGAAATTGCTCACCGAATAATTAAAGCTTGCAGAGAAATGAATATTACTTCTGCGGCAATTTATTCCGAAGCTGATAAATTAGCTTTGCATGTTCGAAGAGCTGATGAAGCTTATCTAATTGGAACTTCACCGGCAAGCGAGTCATACCTCAACAAAGAAAAGATTATTAAACTAGCAAAAGAAATCGGGGCAGATGCAATTCATCCAGGGTATGGTTTCTTATCTGAGAATGCTGAGTTCATTAGTATGGTTGAAGAATCCGGAATAATTTTTATCGGACCTTCTTCCAAATCAGTAAAGTTAATGGGTGAGAAAACATCAGCAAGAAGATTGATGAAAGCTAATAATGTTCCAATCGTACCCGGCACAACTGAACTAATAAAAAATATAGAAGAAGGAAAAAAGATTTCTTCAGAAATTGGTTATCCGGTTATGCTTAAAGCAGCGGCGGGCGGTGGTGGAAAAGGAATGCGGAAAATTTCTAATGATGAAGAATTTGAATCCGCATACAATCGTGCTAAGCATGAATCACTTAAAGCATTTGACAATGATGATGTTTACCTTGAAAAATTCATCGAACATCCAAAACATATTGAAGTCCAAATACTGGCTGATAAATATGGAAATTATCTTCATCTCTTTGAAAGAGAATGTTCAGTTCAGCGGAGACATCAAAAAGTAATTGAAGAAGCTCCTTCCATAGCGGTTGATGAATCAACAAGAGAAAAAATTACTAATGCCGCAATTGATGCAGCTAAAGCCTGCAACTACTACAATGCCGGAACAATAGAATTCTTAATGGATTCAAATAAAAATTTTTATTTCCTTGAAATGAATACAAGACTTCAAGTTGAACACCCGGTTACAGAAATGATCACCGGGATTGATATTGTTAAGCAGCAAATTAAAATTGCTTCCGGAGAAAAACTTACTCTAAAACAAGAGGATATTAAAATTCACGGTCACGCTGTTGAATGCAGAATCTACGCTGAAGATGTTGATAATAATTTTGCACCATCAACTGGTAAGATAATTCATCACCGTTTAACTTCCGGTCCCGGAATCAGAATTGACAGAGGAATTGATGTTATGAGTGAAGTCCCGATTTATTATGATCCGATGTTATCAAAAGTAATCGCTTGGGGAATAGATAGAGACGAAGCGATCGTAAGAATGCAAAGAGCTCTGGGTGAGTACCAAATTAGCGGAGTCATTACAAACATTCCGGTTTTCAGATGGATACTAAACCAAAAAATATTTTTGGACGGAACATTCGATATTCATTTTCTTGATAATGATTTCATGCCGCTTGTTCCCGATAAATGGAAAGATAATTCATCGGAAGAATATGCAGAAATTGCTGCTGTGCTATCCGCTTTATTGAAATCTAAAGAACAGGAATTATCAATATCAAAAAATCAAATTGATACCGGTAATTTATGGCGGGATCAGAATTATGAATGAAATGATAATTACGATCAACAATAGAAAGCATTCTGTTAAAATCAATAACAGCAGCGAAGTAGAAATTAATAACAGAAAAGCTCCAACAGAATTATCACAAATCAATAACAATGCTTATTTACTAAGATTCGGTAATAAAGTTTTCGAAATAACAGCTCACAAACTTGAAAAAGATAAATATGGTTTGCTAATTGACGGCTGTTACTTTGATGCTTTGGTTCGTACACAGCTTCAGGAAAATGCAAACGATCTTCATAAGAACAAAAATATTTCAGCTAATAAATTGAATATTAAAGCACCAATGCCCGGGTTACTTCTAAAACTGAAAAAAGATATTGGTGATTTCGTAAAAGTTGGGGAACCTTTATTAATACTGGAAGCAATGAAGATGGAGAACGAAATTCGTTCTCCAATCGATGGAATAGTTAAAGAAATACTAATTAAGGAGGGACAACCGGTAGAAAAAAATTCAATTATTTTGACATTTGAATAAGGAATCTTATTTGCTTTTAGAATACAATTACTTATATTTTCTTAGAAATTAATTCATTCAAGAGGAGGACGTGTGAAGAAATTACTTACATTATTATTAGTATGCAGTATATTTGCTGGCAGTACTTATGCAGGCGGTTTCCAAATTGGAACCCAAAATGCTAGAGCCATGGGAATGGCAGGTGCATTTGTTGGAATGGCTTCGGATGCTTCATCAATTTATTTTAACCCTGCAGGTTTAACAAATGTAAAAGGGTTTAATTTAGTTTTTGGAACAACATTAATAATGCCTACTGTTGATTTTACTGGACCAACTCCATTAACTACCAAAACAACAACAGTAGCCAGAACTTTTACTCCAATAAATTTTTATGGAGCTTACGCAGTTAACGATAAATGGACTATAGGTGTAGGTGTTTTTAATCCTTTTGGTCTTGGTTCGGAATGGCCAGATGGATGGATTGGAAAAAGTTTAGCTGTAAAAACTGAATTGCAGACTTTCTTTGTCAATCCAACTATTGCATACAAAGTAAATGAATATTTCTCAATTGGTGTTGGATTTTCTTATGTAATTTCTAATGTAACATTCTTACAAGCAATTGATATTCCGGCAATTCCATTAGCACCTGGTGTAAACTTACCGGCTGCTAATAATGTCAAAATTACTTTAACTGGTCCTGGTGATCCAGCATTTACTTTTAATTTCGGATTTTTATTCAAACCTGATGATAAATTTTCATTTGGATTTTCTTACAGAAATAATGTAGATCTTAATTTTAACGGAGATCTTACATTTGATGGTTTACCGGATAAACCAGCAGGCTTCCCTATCGGACATTCTTCTTTATTCCCGAGCGGTAAAGGTAAAGCAACTATAACAATGCCTTATGATCTTCGTGCCGGTGTTTCATATAATGCCACAAAAGATTTTACATTAAACGTCGACTTAATGTTTGTAGGTTGGTCAAGTTATAGATCACTTAATGTTGATTTTAATAATAATACTGCACTTTGGAAAGATTTGATGTCACCAAAGTATTGGGAAAATTCAATGACAATTAGAATTGGTGGTGAATATAGAATAAAAGACTTAGCATTACGTGCAGGTTATGTTAATGATGGTTCGCCAATTCCAACAAAATATATGGACCCATCCTTACCTGGTGCTAATCGAAATGAATTTACACTTGGTATTGGTTATCAATTTACTCCTATGATTCGTGCTGACGCTGCTTATCAATTTATATCATTCACACAGGATGTAAGCAATTCAGCATTGCCATTTAATGGAAGTTATGTGAACTCAACAAACCTATTCGGGTTTAATTTGGCATTTAATTTTTAATATCAATTATTTGTTTATCATTAATCCCGCTTGTTAAAATCAAGCGGGATTTTTTTTATAACATCTATTTAAAAAATTAAATATACTGTATGAACATTTAATCACTTAAAAGAGTTTTAATATGTTTAAGCTATTTTCAATATTAATACCTGTTTCAATTGTTTTATTGATTGGATGCTCAACTTCTGAAGAAACTACTAAACAATCTGAAAAGAAAGAACCGGATGTTTATATTTTCGATGACGTAAAAAAAGATGCAGTTAATATTAATGATACTACTAAAGCGGTTCCGTCTGTTCAAGAAGTAAAAGTTGAACCTGTGAAAACAGAACCGGTAAAAACGGAACAAACAGTTAGTGTGAAAAAATTTATTATCCAATTAGGTGCATTCACAACTAAAGAAAGAGCGGATGCGTTTATTAATGAAAACAAAAGCAAGACTGAATTAGTTATGAACATAATTTATCGTGAGCAAATAAAACT
>Ga0208566_1001337_pt1 | contig 14504 bp, 16 predicted proteins | sample PL_2010_150m_FD_184159 | JGI IMG/M metagenome (GOLD analysis project Ga0208566, IMG submission 184159) | Freshwater microbial communities from Powell Lake, British Columbia, Canada to study Microbial Dark Matter (Phase II) - PL_2010_150m... | ecosystem: Environmental > Aquatic > Freshwater >...
CAAAAAGGCTTTACCGCAGAGGCGCAGAGAAACCCAAAGCTAAGGAAAGCCAGAAAGACCATACATTTCTTTGCGAAATCTCTGCGCCTCTGCGCCTCTGCGGTAAAGCCTTTTTGGGTTCCGGCCCTGCCGGCTTGGGATGATGCTGCGCGTCGCCGACCTGACCCTCGCCGTTCCCGGCAAGACCTTGTGCCGCGATCTGTCGTTCGTCGTCCAGACCGGCGAATGCTGGGCGATCCTCGGCTGCAACGGCAGCGGCAAGACCACCTTGCTGCATGTGCTGAGCGGCTTGGCGGCGGTGCTGCAGGGGCGGGTGGAACTGGACGGCAGTCCGCTGCGCGCTTTGCCGCGCCGCGAGTTGGCGCGCTCGGTCGGCGTGCTGCTACAGGACGAGGCGCAAGGCTTCTGGGGAACGGTGCTGGAATACGTCCGGCTCGGGCGTTTTCCCCACGGCGACGAGGACGAGGAATTGGCCTACGCTGCGCTACAGCGCGTCGGCATGGACGCCTTCGCGCCCCGGCGGCTGTCCACGCTGTCCGGCGGCGAGCGCCAGCGCGTGCGCATCGCCCAGCTGCTGGCCCAGGCGCCGCGCCTGTATTGCCTGGACGAGCCGTTGCAGCATCTCGATTTGCGCCATCAGGCCGCCATGATGGAATTGTTCCGCCAGCTGGCGCGCCAGCAAGGCTCTGCGGTGGCGATGGTGCTGCACGAGCCGTGGTGGGCGGCACGCTATTGCAGCCATGCGCTGCTGCTGTTCGAGGACGGCCATACGCTCGGCGGCGCGGCGGATGCCGTGCTGACCCCCGAAAACCTGGAAAAACTCTACGGTTATCCGCTGTTTAACCCCATTTGTGTATAATCTGGAAAGCTGCGTTTCACCGCGTCCCGTGCGGTTCAATCGCCTTTTTCAGGATAACTTCCCCAGAATAATGATCCGTAAATTCCTAAATCGCGTTTTCAAGAGGCCGGCCCTTTCCCATGTGGAAGGCAAAGCGCCGCGTATCATCCCGCTCAAACAGCATGGCATCACCCCCGATCATCTCAGTCCGTGCGCGCTCAAGGTCACCGAAGGACTGCGCCATGCCGGTTTCAAGGCTTTCGTGGTGGGCGGCGCGGTACGCGACCTGCTGATCGGGCGCGAACCCAAGGATTTCGACGTGGCCACCGACGCCGAACCGGAACAGGTGCGCCAGGTTTTCCGCCGTTCGCGCATCATCGGGCGGCGCTTCCGCATCGTGCATGTGATGTGCGGCCAGGAAACCATCGAGGTCTCGACTTTCCGCGCGATGCAGCCGGCCGTCGAAGGCGACGACGATCCGAATACCGACGAGGACAGCGGGCGCATCCTCAGCGACAACGTTTTCGGCAGCCAGGCCGAGGACGCCATGCGCCGCGATTTCACCGTCAACGCGCTGTATTACGAACCGCACAAGATGGAAATCTGGGATTACTGCCACGGCGTGGCCGACCTCAAGGCCGGCCTGCTGCGCGTGATCGGCGACCCGGCGCGGCGCTACCGCGAAGACCCGGTGCGGATGTTGCGCGCGGTGCGGCTGGCGGCCAAGCTGGGGCTGAAGCTCGATCCGGCCTCGCGCAAACCGATTCATGCCCTCGCCGAGCGTCTGCAGGACGTGCCGCCGGCGCGCATCCTGGTGGAAATGGAAAAGCTGCTGCTGTCCGGCCATGCGCTGCAGAGCGTCGAGGAATTGCGCCGCGAAAACCTCCATCACGGCCTGCTGCCGCTGCTCGACGTGATCCTCGAACAGCCGATGGGCGAACGCTTCGTGATGCTGGCGCTGGCCAAGACCGACGAGCGTATCGCCCAAGGCAAGTCGGTGACCCCCGCCTACCTGTTCGCCGCGCTGTTGTGGCACGAAGTGCTGAGCGCCTGGGAAAAAATCCAGGCCGGCGGCGAGCGCCCGATTCCCGCGCTGCACCAAGCGATGGAGCAGGCGCTCGATACCCAGCGCGAAACCCTCGCCATCCCGCGCCGCTACGACGTCACCATGAAGGAAATCTGGAGCCTGCAACCGCGCTTCACCCAGCGCGGCGGCCAGCGTCCGTTCCGCCTGCTCGAACACCCGCGCTTCCGCGCCGGTTACGACTTCCTGTTGATGCGCGGCGAAAGCGGCGAGGTGGATGTCGAACTGGGGCAGTGGTGGGAAGATTTCCAGGATGCTTCCGACGATCAGCGCAGCCGCATGTTGCTGGCCGACGACGCGCCGAAAAAACGCCGCCGCAAGCGCAAACCCAAGGCGACCGGCGAGTCCGCTCCCGCCCAGGGCGCTGCATCGTGAACCACCTGCCGCAACGCGCGGTTATCGGACTCGGCAGCAACCTGGCCGAACCGGAATACCAACTGCGTGTAGCGTTCGACGAACTGGCGCGCTTGCCGCATACCCGCCTGATCGCTTGCTCCTCGCTGTATCGCAGCGCGCCGGTAGGTTACGCCGATCAGCCGGATTTCATCAATGCCGTCGCCCTGCTGGAAACCACCCTGGCGCCGCTGCCATTGCTCCATGCGCTGTTCGAACTGGAACACCGCCACGGCCGCGAACGCACCTTCCGCAACGCGCCGCGCATCCTCGATCTCGACCTGCTGCTCTACGACGGCCTGATCTGCCACGAGCATGGCCTGACCCTGCCGCACCCGCGGATGCACGAGCGCGCCTTCGTGCTGCAACCGTTGCTGGAAATCGCGCCGGATTGCGTGATTCCGGGGCGCGGCGCGGCGGCGCCGTGGCTGGCATCCTGCCTGGACCAGGCCGTCGAACGTATCGAATTCCCCGCTGAAATTCGGAGGGCTAGCGCATGATGACCTTGCACGATCTGCACAAGATGGCCGGCAGCGGCGAAAAGATCGCCGTGCTGACCTGCTACGATGCCAGTTTCGCCGTCCAGCTCGAAGAGGCCGGGGTCGAGGTGCTGCTGGTGGGCGATTCGCTCGGGATGGTGTTTCAGGGCGAGAAAAGCACCTTGCCGGTGACCCTGGAGGACATGGTGTACCACACCCGTTGCGTGGCGCGCGGCACGAAACGGGCCTTCATCGTCGCCGACCTGCCGTTCGGCAGCTATCAGCAAAGTCCGCAGCAAGCCTTCGCCAGTGCGGTGCAATTGATGGCGGCGGGCGCGCACATGGTCAAGCTCGAAGGCGGCGCGGCGATGCTCGAGACCACCGCCTTCCTGGTCGAACGCGGTATTCCGGTGTTCGGCCATATCGGCCTCACCCCCCAATCGGTGCATCAGTTGGGCGGCTATCGGGTGCAGGGCAAAACCGACCATACCGCCAAGAAACTGCTGGAAGACGCCCTCGCGCTGCAACAAGCCGGCGCCGGTATGTTGTTGCTGGAAGCGATTCCGGCGGCGCTGGCGAAACAGGTCACGATGCGCCTCGCCATCCCCACCATCGGCATCGGCGCCGGCCCGGATTGCTCCGGCCAAGTGCTGGTGCTCTACGATCTGCTGGGCATCTATCCCGGCAAACCGCCCAAATTCGCCAAGGATTTTCTCGCCGGGGCGGGTTCCATCCGGGAAGCAGTGGCGGGTTACGTCAAAGCGGTGAAGAGCGGCGAGTTTCCTGGGGTTGAGCACAGTTTCTGACAGACGGGATGGATTCGGGGGGGGGCCTACTTGTACGTCAGCCACCTCGCCAAAAAGGTGACAATAGGCACACGCCAAGATAAACTGGCGGCATGAAACCATATCGCTGGAACCACGATAAAAACGAGATGCTGAAAATTGAGCGCGGCATTTCGTTCGAGGTGATAGCACTGGCTATTGAGGCCGATGGTTTGCTGGATGAATTACGCCACCCGAACACGGGAAAATATCCAAACCAGTCCGTTCTTGTCGTGGCATTTGATGGTTATGTTTACTTGGTGCCCTATGTTGAAGAGCCGGATTCCTTCTTCTTGAAGACCGTGATTCCAAGCAGAAAAGCGACCAGAGACTACTTGCTGAGGAGTAATCCCGATGAAAAAACTTGATGCGTTTGAGGAAGATATTTTGGCCGCCTATGAAAAGGGCGAACTCAAGTCCACCTCCCCTTCAAAAGCAGAGTTGGCAAAATTCAAGGCCGCTGCTACCGCCACCTTTATTAAAGAAAAGCGGGTCAATATCCGCCTTTCCACGCCAGATTTGATGGACATTCAAGCACGCGCACTTGAAGAAGGTATGCCCTATCAAACATTGATCGCCAGTGTGCTTCACAAGTTTGTGGCAGGGCGTCTTGTCGAGACATCGTCCAGCCTCTCTCGTTCAAGCGGGGCACGCCCAAAGCGGCGTGCCCCTTGACTCAAACGCTAGCCACTTAGTCGTTAGCACGCCGATCACATAACCATTATTCCCGGCGTATTGCCAGCAAGCGTAGGGTGGATGAGGCCGCAGGCCGTTATCCGCCGAATGAAAAATGGGTGAGGCTGCATACTACGACCCTAAATGTAAATTTCAATACAAGCTTTTCCTTCCTTGGCAAAGGCTTGCTCGATGGTGTCCTTGCAGGAAATCAAGGCGTTGAGGGTGGACGCCTTGGATTGATTCCCGGTTTTCAACCAAATGATTTTCGGCGGCGCGCCGTAAAGGATGCTGAGTTCGTGAAAGTCTGAGTCCTTGGTGACAATTACGTAGCCATTATTCCCGGCGTATTGCCAAATTTCCCGGTCGGTGGCTTTTTCCAGGCCAAGCAAGGCAACCTGGTTGCTCTCGGGATAATTGGTTTGTAGAAAGGGAACAAGTCGCCGTGAAAGATTCTCGTCCAGCAGCAGTTTCATGGGATGGCAAGCGTATATAGGCTATGTTCGCGATTTGCGGCAAAACCGAGGCAGGAGGCGATGTCTTCCGCCTCCAGTTCCGGGAAATCTTCCAGAATTTCAGCTTGGCTCATTCCTTGCGCGAGCATTTCCAGCACATCGTAAACGGTGATTCTCAAGCCACGAATACAGGGTTTGCCGCCCCGCTTGCCGGGTTCGATGGTGATCCTTTGCTGGTAGTTCATGAGCTTTCACTCCTTTTGAATCGATTCCCCGTTAAATCTTTTTCGCTGCTTCCCTGCTCGTGCCGGCCTCTGCCATGCGTTCCAGGTAGCGTTGCCACAGCGTTTCCTGATTGACGCCGAGGTCGTAGAAGTAATCCCACGAATAAATCCCGGAATCGTGGCCGTCGGAAAACACCAGTTTCACCGCGTAGTTGCCGACCGGGTCGATCTGGGTAATCTCCACGTCCTTTTTGCCGACCTGCAAGGTTTCCTGTCCCGGCCCGTGGCCGCGCACTTCGGCGGAGGGCGAATAGACTCGCAGCAATTCGCAGGGCAGGTCGAAGCGCTTGCCGTCGGCGAAGGCGATTTCCAGGGTGCGCGATTTTTGGTGCAGCTTGATTTCGGTGGGTGATGGTGTGCCTTGATCCAGTCCGGCCATGCTTGAAGTCCTTATTGGTTGCTCGATTCGGGGATTTTATCCTAAAAACGGTGATTCACCGTGGAGGACGCAAAGGACGCAGAGGAAGAACAAGGCATTGCCCAGTTGTGCTGAGTCACCCATTCGGTGAGAACGTTTTTTACGTTAAGCCGTTGAATTCCTCTGCGCCCTCCGCGTCCTCTGCGGTTCAATAGTTTTTCGGGGTTATTCGGTTTTGACCGGCTGGTTCCAGCCATTTTCGAAAAACAGGACGCCCAGCGGCGAGCGGGTACGCGGCGCGGTTTCGAGTTGTTTCAGTTCGTCGTCGAGCACGCTTTCCTCAGCCTGGTAGCCGACCGCGATCATCGCCATGCAGGCGAACTGGGCGGGGATGGCGTAGGTTTCGCGCAACTTGGCTTCGTCGAAGCCGCCCATCTGGTGCGCCATCATTCCCTGCGCCACGGCTTGCAGGCAGAGGTTTTCGGCGGCAGCGCCGGCGTCGTACTGGCCCCAGCGGTTGGGCTGGCCGTTCTTGCGGAACAGGCTGTTGGCGGTGACCAGCAGCAGCACCGGCGCATTCTTCACCCAGTTCTGGTTCCATTCGCCCAGGCAGCCGAAGGCTAGTTCCCAGGCGGCGCGGTCGCTGTTTTTGTCCCATACGATAAAACGCCACGGTTCGTCGCCGAAGCAGGAGGGCGCCCAGCGGGCGGCTTCCAGCAAGGAGAGAATCTGTTCGCGGCTGACCGGTTTGGCGGCATCGAAGGCGCGGCAACTCCAGCGGCGGGCGATGAGGTCGTCAACCGGGGCCAGGGTTAGGGCGGGTTTGTTTTGCATCTGCGGACTCCTTGATATTCCCTCTCCCCCACCAACCCTCTCTCCAACTCTCTCCCAGAGCGAGAGAGGGGGCGCGACAGCGCGGGAGAGGGCATTTTTTTGAATTAAGCGAGGAACGGGTAGTCGGTATAGCCTTTCTCGTCGCCGCCGTAAAAGGTGGCCGGATCGGGCGAGTTGAGCGGGGCGTTCTTGGCGAAGCGCGCCACCAAGTCGGGGTTGGCGATGAAGGGGACGCCGAATGCCACCAGGTCGGCGTCGCCGGCCTGCAACGCGGCATTGGCGCTTTCCTTGTCGTAGCCGCCGTTGGCGATGTAGGCGCCCTTGAAGCACTGGCGCAGTTGCCTGAAATCGAAAGCGGGCGGCGGGTTGCTGGTGTCGAAATTGACTTCCATCACGTGCAGGTAGGCCAGCCCGAACTGGTTCAGCGCGGTGGCGACATGGTCGAAGGTTTGCTGCGGCGCGGAGTCGGACATGTCGTTGAAGGCGTTGATCGGCGACAGCCGCACCCCGACGCGGCCCGGCCCGACCGTGCCGATCACCGCGGCGGTGACTTCCAGCAGCAGGCGGCTGCGGTTTTCCGGCGAGCCGCCGTAGGCGTCGCTACGCTGGTTGGAGCCGTCGCGCAGGAATTGATCGAGCAGGTAGCCGTTGGCAGCGTGGATTTCCACCCCGTCGAAGCCGGCCGCAATGGCGTTGCGCGCCGCCCGGCGGTAGTCTTCGACGATGCCGGGCAACTCGCTGGTTTCCAGTGCGCGCGGGGTGACGAAAGGCTGCAAGCCTTGAGCGGTGAAGGTTTGCCCGTTCGGCTGGAGCGCGGAAGGCGCCACCGGCAGTGCCTCATTGGGCAGTAACGAGGGGTGCGAGACGCGCCCGCAATGCCACAGTTGCAGCACGATCCGGCCGTAGTGGGCGTGTACCGCATCGGTCACCTGTTTCCAGCCGGTGATTTGCTCGGCGCTATGAATGCCGGGGGTGGCCGGGTAGCCGACGGCAGTGGGCGAAATCTGCGAGCCTTCGCTGACGATCAGGCCGGCGCTGGCGCGTTGCCGGTAATACTCCACGTTCATTGCTTGCGGCACGTTGCCGGCCGCGGCGCGGTTGCGGGTCAGCGGTGCCATCACGATGCGGTTGGCTAGCGCGATGGCGCCCAGTTGAATTGGGGTGAACAGGTCGATGGTGGTCATGGGCGGTTTCCTTTTTGCGAACTGATTTCCGACGTTAATCATAGCACTTCGTCTCTGTCGCGGGCGGTTAACGATGTATCCGATGAATTAATATTGTAGATGTTATGACTATGAGTTATATTGTCTACATGAAAAACAATCATCATGATGCAATCTGGCTCTCGCTGGTGGTCAGCCTGCCCACCCAAAATGCCACCCTGCGGATGCGTTTGTGGCGCGCCGTGAAGGCGGGTGGCTGTGCGGTGCTGCGCGACGGGGTGTATTTGCTGCCGGCGAACGATAGTTGTGTCGCGCTGTTTTCCGGCTTGGCGCAGGAGGTGTTGAGCGCGGACGGCAGCGCCCAGCTGTTGGCGATTGCCGCCCGCGATGACGCCCAGCAAGCGGATTTTTGCGCCTTGTTCGAACGGGGCGAGCAGTACGCTGCGCTGTTGGCGGAAATCGCCCGCGTCCGCGCCGGCTTGCCGGAGCGCGAAACCACTGCGTTGCGCAAGGCGCTGAAAACCTTGCGCCGCGATTTCACGGTGCTGGCCGGGATCGACTTTTTCCCCGGCGCCGCCAAGGCGCAGGCGGAAGCCGCGCTGGTCGAGCTGGAACATGCCGCCATTGCGCGCTACTCGCCCGGCGAACCGCGTGCCGCAGTGGGCGAGATCGTCCGCCTGGAGCGAGCCCTATACCAGGGACGGCTGTGGGCGACGCGCCGGCGCCTGTGGGTGGATCGCATGGCGAGCGCCTGGCTGATCCGCCGTTTCATCGACCCGGCGGCACGCTTCGTCTGGCTGGAAAAACCGGAGGATTGTCCGGTCGGCGCGCTGGGTTTCGATTTCGACGGGGCGAGCTTTACCCATGTCGGCGAAAAAGTGACCTTCGAAGTGCTGCTGGCGAGCCTGGCCCCGGAAAACGATGCGGCGCTGGCGAAACTGGCGGGATTGGTGCATTTCCTCGATGTCGGCGGGATTCCGGTGGCCGAAGCCGCCGGGGTGGAGGCGGTGCTGGCCGGGGCGCGTCATCGCTGCGGCGACGACGATTTGTTGCTGGCGGAAGCGTCGAAAGTTTTCGAGTTTTTGTATGCCGCATATGCGGAATAACATAAAAACGGCGATTCACCGCAGAGGCGCGGAGACGCAGAGGTTTCGCAGAGAAAGGCATAGCTTTCCTGGGTTTCTCAGCGCCTCTGCGTCTCTGCGGTGAAAAGATTTTTAAGGAGAACCACCATGTCCGACAACACTACCCCACCCGCCCCGCCGACCTTCGGCGAAGCCGCCAAGTACTGGCTCAAGCTCGGCTTCATCAGCTTCGGCGGCCCCGCCGGGCAGATTGCGATGATGCATCAGGAACTGGTGGAAAAGCGTCGCTGGATCTCCGAGCACCGCTACCTGCACGCGCTCAACTTTTGCATGTTGCTGCCGGGACCGGAGGCGATCCAGCTCGCGATTTACATCAGCTGGCTGCTGCACGGCGTGCGCGGTGCGGTGGTGGCGGGGGTGCTGTTCTTCATGCCGGCTTTCGTGCTGCTGTCGCTGCTGGCCGGTACCTATCTTTCTTTCGGCGACGTGCCGGCGGTGCAGGGTATCTTCTACGGCATCAAGCCGGCGGTGGTCGCCGTGGTGCTGTTCGCCGCCTGGCGCATCGGCTCGCGGGCGATCAAGAACGAAGTATTGCTGGGCATCGCCGCGCTGGCCTTCGTCGGCATCTTTTTCTTCAAGATCGACTTTCCCTGGATCGTTCTGGCGGCGGCCCTGCTCGGCGCCATCGGCGGCAAGCTGATGCCGAACAAATTCAGGGCCGGCGGCGGCCATGGTGCCAGCAACAAGGCCTACGGCCCGGCGCTGATCGACGACGATACCCCGCCGCCGCCACATGCAAAGTTCACCTGGGGGAAACTCGCCGCCACGGTGGCGATTTTCGTGGCGATTTGGGCGGTAGTCATGCTGACCCTGCTTGGTCATGACGAGCACGGCGGCCTGTTCGACATGGGCGACTTCTTTTCCAAGGCCGCGTTCCTCACCATCGGCGGTGCCTATGCGGTGCTGCCCTACGTCTATCAAGGCGCGGTGGAACACTACGGCTGGCTCAGCGGTCCGCAGATGATGGATGGCCTGGCGCTGGGCGAAACCACGCCGGGGCCGCTGATCATGATCGTCACCTGGGTGGGCTACCTGGGCGGCGTCGCCAAGCACTCCTTCGATAACCCGGTCGCCGCCGGACTCGCCGGCGCAGCCGTGGCCACCTTCTTCACCTTCCTGCCCTCCTTCCTGTTCATTCTGGCGGCTGGGCCGGTAGTGGAATCGACCCGCGGCGAACTGAAATTCACCGCGCCGCTGACCGCCATCACCGCAGCGGTGGTCGGGGTGATCCTCAACCTCGCCACTTTCTTCGCCTGGCACACCTTCTGGCCCCAGGCGACCGACGCTACGCCGTTCGCCGGGCCGTTCGACGCCATTCCGGTGATCATCGCGCTCGCCTCCTTCATCGCGCTGTGGAAATACAAGGCCGACATCATGAAGGTGATCGCCGTCTGTGCGCTGCTGGGGTTGTTGTTCAAACTGATCGCCTGAGGAAATAGCGATGAAATGGATTACCCGCGAACGTCCCAAGATCGACCGCATCGCCTGCCCCTGGCTGGTGGCGCGCTTCATCGACGAAACCCCGGAATTTCTCTACGTTCCCGCCGTTGAGGTGATGAGCGTCGCCGCCGCAAGCGGGGCGATCCCCTACGACGTTCCCGGGGTGGAACTGGGGCATCACGGCGACCAGTGCAGCTTCGACGCCTTCATCGAGAAATACGAACTGAGCGATCCGGCACTGCGCAAACTCGCCCAAATCGTGCGCGCCGCCGACACCGGACGGCCCGATCTGGCCAGGGAAGCGGCGGGATTGAAGGCGATTTCGCAGGGGTTGTCGCTCAACTACGCCGACGATCACGAAATGCTCAAACACGGCATGGTGATGTACGACGCGCTCTACGCCTATTGCGCGGAAACCCCGTTGCAAAAGGTGGGCAGGCTGCTGCGGCGTATCGTCGGCTAGCTGACGCTTGGTGGCCGGAACAGCACGGGACGGTGGGCTGGAAAGTGATTGTGTGCTAACATATTGATTTTAAATGGATTGTTATGACGTCGTCATGTCATAATAGCAATGTAAATTAGCGCATTAATTAATCTGTAGGGAAGGCCATCCCGGAAGCGGAGTGGCTGTTATTCGAGGAATCCTTTCACCATGTTCCAAGCTATGAAAATGAGTACCCGCCTGATTATGCTGGCGGCCACCGCGTCTTTTTTGCTGCTCGTGCCGATTAGCGCGGGGGTTTACGAACTGTACAACCTGAAAACCAACTTGGCCGCGAGCCTGGTTTCCGCCAAGACCGAAACCGACGCGGTGGTGGCGGTGGAAAACGCCCAAGCCGCTTTCAAGACCCAGGTGCAGGAGTGGAAAAACATCCTGATTCGCGGCAACGACCCGAAGAATTACGATAAATACCTTGCCCAGTTCGGCGAGGAGGAGAAGAAAGTCCAGGCCAGCCTGAAAAACGCGGCCGAATTGATGCGCAAGCAAGGGGTTCCGACCGCCGACACCGAGGCGCTGACCAAGGCGCATGAAGAGCTGGGCAGCAAATATCGCGAGGCACTCAAGTCGTTCGACAAGAGCGATCCGCTGACCGGGCAGGCTGTGGACAAGCTGGTCAAGGGGATGGATCGCCCCGCTCAGGAAGGCATGATCAAGGTGGTCAAGCTGATCGAAACGCATTCCGAGCAGAAGGCTGCCGATGAAATCGCCCGCGCCGAAACGCTCTACCAGAGCATCCGCAACATGTTTATCGTGTTCGGCGTGATCGGGGTGGTATTGCTGATCGGCATTTCGACCACCATCATCCGCAGCCTGCTCGGTCAACTCGGCGGCGAGCCTGCCTATGCCGCCGAAATCACCCGGCGCATTTCAGAAGGCGACCTGACCGTCGCGGTGAAGCTACAGCACGGCGACAACAGCAGCTTGCTGGCGCATATGCGTAACATGCAGGAGCAGTTGCACAACATGGTCGGGCAGGTGCTTGCCAATGCCGGCCAGCTGACCGATGCCGCCGGCCACTTGGCGTCGTCTGCCCAACAGGTATCGGTTAGTTCGCAGCACCAGAGCGAAGCGGCTTCCTCGATGGCTGCCACCGTCGAGGAAATGACGGTCAGCTTCGATCACGTTGCGGCCAATGCCGGCAAGGCGCACACCCTGGCCAAGCACGCCGGCGATTTGTCTTCCGAGGGCGGCGCGGTGGTGCAAGGCGCGGTCGACGAGATGAACAAGATCGCCGACGCGGTCAATCAATCCTCTCAGATCATTGCGACGCTGGGCGAGCATTCCAACCAGATTTCCGCCATTGTCCACACCATCAAGGACATTGCCGGCCAGACCAACCTGCTGGCGTTGAACGCGGCCATCGAGGCCGCGCGTGCCGGCGAGCAGGGGCGCGGTTTCGCGGTGGTGGCGGACGAGGTGCGCAAGCTGGCTGAACGCACCACCCAGTCTACCCAGGAAATCAGCGGCATGATCGACACCATCCAGAACGGCACGCAGAGTGCCGTCGCCAGTATGCAGGAGGGCAGCGAACGGGTGGGCGAGGGGGTGGCGATGGGGAATCGTGCCGGGGAATCCATGGCCCAGATTCGGGATGGTGCCAACCGGGTAGTGTCGGAGGTGAGCGATATCAGTGCCGCATTGCGCGAGCAGAGCGCGGCCAGCAATCAGGTGGCGCAAAATGTGGAAAAAATCGCTCAGATGACGGAAGAAAACAGTGCTGCCGTCGGCGAAATTGCCGACGCGGCGCGAAACCTGGAGTCGCTCGCAGGGCAGTTGCAAGGGGCGGTGAGCCGCTTCAAAGTGTAGTGATGTTGCGGCTGATCCTGCCAGAGGGGGCGGAGCGGAGCGCGCTGCCCCTGCTGGCGGGCCGGGCCTTGCGCGCCTTCGCGGACGGCTACGTGGCGGTGCTGCTGCCCGCCTACTTGCTGGCGCTGGGTTTCGGTACTTGGCAAGTGGGCGTCCTCAGTAGCGCGACCTTGCTCGGTTCAGCGTTCGCCACACTCGCGGTCGGCGCCTGGGGCCACCGCTTTTCCCAGCGCCGCCTGCTGCTTGCCGCGGCGCTGCTGATGGTCGGCACCGGGGCGGGCTTCGCCGGATCGGCCGATTTCTGGCCGTTGCTGCTGATCGCTTTCGTCGGCACGCTCAATCCCAGTTCCGGCGACGTGAGCGTCTTTCTGCCGCTGGAACATGCCCGCCTGGCCGAGGCGGCGCAAGGTGCAGCGCGCACCGCGCTGTTCGCCCGCTATAGCCTCGCCGGCGCGCTGTTCGCCGCGTTGGGGGCGCTCGCCGCTGCCGTGCCGGACTGGCTGGTGCTGGCAGCCGGGCTGTCGCGGCTGGCCGCGTTACGGATGATGTTCGCCGGCTACGGCGCGGTGGGGGTGGCTGTCTGGCTGCTGTACCGGCGTCTGCCCTTGCCGCATCAGGAAGCACCGTTGCCACCCGCACCGCTCGGCCCTTCGCGCGGCGTCGTGGTCAAGCTCGCCGCGCTCTTTTCGCTGGACGCTTTCGCCGGCGGCCTGGTGGTCAACAGCCTGCTGGCGCTGTGGCTGTTCGCACGCTTCGACCTGTCGCTCGCCGCCGCCGGGATGTTCTTCTTCTGGGCCGGCCTGCTCACCGCCGCCTCGCAGCTCGCCGCCCCTTGGGTGGCACAGCGTATCGGGCTGCTCAACACCATGGTCTTCACTCATATCCCGGCCAACCTCTGCCTGATTCTCGCCGCGCTCGCCCCCAGCTTGGCGGTGGCGCTCGGCCTGCTGCTGGTGCGTAGCGCGCTGTCGCAAATGGACGTACCCACTCGCAGCGCGTTCGTGATGTCGGTGGTCACCCCGTCCGAGCGAGCGGCTGCCGCGAGTTTCACCGCGGTGCCGCGCAGCCTCGCTTCCGCGGCCAGCCCAACGCTCGGCGGCGCACTGTTCGCCGCCGGCTGGCTGGCCGCGCCGCTGGTGGCGTGCGGGCTGCTCAAGATCGTCTACGATCTCACCATCCTGATGGCCTTCCGCAATAAGGATGGCGTAGCGGCACAACGATGAAATGCCCAGCGCTGGAACTTGCCGGCCTTTTCTGATATACCGCCAAGGCAGAAAACTCCCTCACAATTTGCCGCCGTCAAGATGAACCCATTTAAAAAAACCGCCTGCCTGGGCGTTTTCCTGGCATTCCTGGCCGGCCCTTGTGCGGCGCAAGCCGGCGAGGGCGACAAATCCGCGCCTGCCCCAGCCGAAGTCAGATTAAGCGAAGTGGTGGTGTCCGCCAAGCAGCTTAGCGATAGCGAGGAACGCCGCTATGCGACTGCCGCCAAGCAGGTGTTCGGGCGCGAGGAACTGGATCGCCACGGCGACAGTTCGCTGGTGGAGGTGCTCAAACGCTTGCCGGGAATCACCCTGTCCGGCACACCGGGGCGCGGCGGGGAGATTCGGATGCGCGGCCTGGGCAAGGGCTATACCCTGATTCTGATTAACGGCGAGGCGGCGCCGCGCGGGCTTTCGCTGGACTCGCTGACGCCGGAACAGGTGGAACGTATCGAGGTGATGCGCGCGCCGGTGGCGGAGCATAGCGCCCGCGCGATTGCCGGGACGGTCAACATCGTGTTGCGCGAGGAATTCGCCAAACGGGAGAACGAGGCGCGCCCCTCGCTGGGATGGGAGGAAGGGCGCTTCCAGCCGGGCCTGTCGCTGCAACGCAACGACCGCATCGGCACGCTGAGTTATCTGCTGGCGGCCAATCTTTATCACCGCGATCTGCCCAACCAGTCGACCACCACCACCACCGCCAGCGATACCCGTAGCGGCGCACCGCTGCTGCTGCAAACCCAGCAGGAAAACAGCCGCAGTATTTCCGACGGCCTGCATTTGAACGCCCGCCTCAACTGGCGGCTGGAAGGCGGCAACAGCTTCAGTTTCCAGCCTTTCCTGACGCAGTGGCGCGGCACGACCGAGGGCGCCACGCGTCTCGACCAGCCGCTCGGTAGCGCGCCCTTTGCCGCCGCCGACTGGCGCACCGAGTCGGACTACACCATGGCGCGGGGCATGGG
>Ga0208566_1001340_pt1 | contig 14465 bp, 12 predicted proteins | sample PL_2010_150m_FD_184159 | JGI IMG/M metagenome (GOLD analysis project Ga0208566, IMG submission 184159) | Freshwater microbial communities from Powell Lake, British Columbia, Canada to study Microbial Dark Matter (Phase II) - PL_2010_150m... | ecosystem: Environmental > Aquatic > Freshwater >...
ACCAAAGCCGCATAGCAAGTGCAAATGAAATGCTGGTAATAAGAATCGTGGGGCCAAAGTGCGCCGCCTTTGCATAGGCCCGAACTCGTATTAGTGACATTGAGGATCAACAGGCTCTGAAGCTGCAACATCCATTGCTGGGCTGCGTCGAAAGAAGCCACTGGGCTTTAAATGAAAACCAGTGCGTTCAACTGGCATTACTGGCCAATCCTCTGTGCGCGGAATGTGATTTGTTCCAAATACGTACCACATCACGACATCGGTATTTTCAATTGGTCGATCAGCAGCGGTCCATTCAGGCAATCCCGCTCCACCATCGTGTTGGAATGGATAATCACCGGCAGGATAGCGCTCATGATCTTGATTAGGAGTTACCCATAGGTGCTGATACATAAAGCCAGCGCGTTTGCCTAACACTGACTCTTCAAGTGCTAATGGAAAAGTCGTATGACCTGGAATTAATTTGTAGCCAACACTATGTCCTACATGATTGTTTTTATTAGGATTAATAATCTTCCAGAAACGGCTCTTTATTGGATCAATTAATCGCTGTGCTTTTTTCTCACTGGCTAAAATAGTTTCGCGCGTTTCGTAGGCTCCCCCATATGGATTCTTTTCACCGATTGGATGGGCAAAGGATTCAACCTCAACGACGCTATTTTCACTACCGTCGATATCCAGATCCATTCGTGCACACAAAATATGTTGGTGATACGGCGCCCATAAGCCAGGCTCTAACTCAGTCGCCGAAGGATGATCCACACCTGGTGTGTCTGCCAGAGTTAAAACAATTCCAGTTAACTTAGCTTCAAACTCAATAGAGCCATCTTGGTAGAAGTACCAGAAATAGCCGTATTCGTAGTTATTTACGGTGACAATCGATGAGGCCACAAAGCGTCGGCCTCGGCGTACTTCGGTATGACCATCGACATCGGTGTGCTTCCATAAGATTCCAAAGTCTTCTTCATGCATACAGATTGCATTTTTAATGGTGCGTACCTGTCCATCGCCATCGGTAACGCTGGCATCTAAGTAGACAATCTCGCCCAGGCAATCACAGCCCAGTGTTAATGAGTTAGTGAAGTTTCCGAGTCCATATTCACCAGTATCAAAGGCGTTCTTGCGGTAGGCGCCTTGGCTTGGATCTCCGTAAGGGATGACTAGTTCGGCAATGGATAAGCGATGAGCAATTTTACGAAGATTACCCTCATCATTGAAATTAACATCATGTATGACAAGACCCTCCCGCTGATCAAAGCCAATTCTAAAACTCCAACGCTCCCAATTAATCTTCCAGCCTTCAATGCTAAAAGATGGGCCATCGGGTTGGTGAATCATGAGCTCTTTGAGTTTTACTGTTGGTTTGGATTGTGATTCACGGTATGGACCAGGAGTCTGTGGAATTGGAACGTCAGAATTATCCTCAAGGGCCACTAACTCTTCTGCATCTAAATCAACGATTGCATGGAACCCATTAATCGGATGGGCATAAAAATTAGCCTCCGGCGTTGGACGGTGCCACATCGGTGTCCAGACTAATCGCCGGCCATCATCTAAATGTTTAGGAATTTGAGCACCGATGGGCCAGGTCTCCATGTGCACATCCATAATTTCAGAGATCCCTCTGCGTGCTAAAGCATCTTTTACAGATTGATTGGAGCGCACAACATTTAATGCAAGAGCTGACTCAATTACAGTTACTGGAGCTTTAGCACCTGGAATCTCTTGATAACTCAAAACTACGCCCTGTGTCGTAATTACCCCCTCGGTGACTATGGCGCTCTTGCGATTCCACATAGTCACACGCGCACTGCGCTCTAATGCCTCTGACGATGCAAGCTCGGCCTTTGTCGGCTCCTGTAACTGCAGCATTGCAAATATGTGATGTGGCCCAAGATTCCAAGCCTTACGGGCATGGGCAACGATTAACTCTTGCTCCGAATGGCTTAGTGGATCAAGTGGATGTTTAAAAGACATGTGGCGAGTATAAAGCAGGTTTATTAACTCGGCAGATAATGTTTGGCCACGCCATTGCGGGCAAAGGCGAGCAAAGTTAAACCGAACTCGCTCGCTAAATCAATGGCAAGAGATGTAGGCGCACTCACTCCAATGATTGCAGAGATACCAGCGCAGATAGATTTTTGAACAAGTTCATATCCGATTCGCCCCGAGACAACCAATGTCCAATCATGTAATGGAATTGCACCATCCATAAGAGCTGCGCCAATTACTTTATCTACGGCGTTATGACGCCCCACATCTTCACGCACCCAGATTGGCTCACCTTTTGGATTTACTAAAAGAGCGGCATGTAGGCCACCAGTTTTTTCAAAGATGCGCTGGCGGCCCTGTAGTAAAGATGTCATCTGGGCTAGCTCTTGGATGCTATGAGTTGTTGGCAAAACTGTGTTAATACCGCGCTTATGCAGATCACTTATGTTGGTAGATCCGCAGACGCCACAGGCCGATGTAATAGTAAATCGCCGCTCTAGGATTCTTACCGATTCTTGCGAACTCTCTGCAACGTGTGCGATAACGACATTGGCACGTTGGCGAGGTGAGAGTGTTTTATCGCCACAGACTTTTACGCTCATTAATTCACTGGGATGCTTTAAGAAACCCTCACCCCATAAGAAACCTGCAGCGAGCTCTAAATCATTTCCAGGTGTACGCATCGTGATACCGAGTTGTTCTTCACTCTGACCACGCTTAATACGAATCTCTAGTGGCTCTTCAACAACGACAGAGTCTGAAGTAGAACTCTCTGAATCGCTTTTTTGAACCTTTACTTTTGCAATTGCCGATGGTGCTATCTCATCACTTGGCATGGCGGTAGAACTCTAAATTCTCAGCTGGAAGCGGCGCTTTACCTAAAATTAAATCGGCAGCCTTTTCAGCCACCATCATGACCGGTGCGTAGATATTTCCATTAGTGACATAGGGAAATACCGATGCATCACACACGCGTAGCCCCTGCACGCCATGGACTTTCATCGTTGTGGGATCTACTACTGACATCGCATCGCTGCCCATCTTGGCCGTGCACGATGGGTGCAGCGCAGTTTCAGCGTCTTTTCGCACCCACTCAAGAATCTCTGAATCAGTTGTAACTCCAGCACCAGGGGATGATTCACCGGCGTTGTAATCATTCATGGCTGGCTGGGTCAAAATAGTACGTGCGACCTTAACGGCCTCAACCCATTCGCGTCGATCTTCATCAGTTGATAAGTAATTGAACTGCATAGCGGGTTTTTCTAAGGGATCACTGCTTTTAATCTTTAGCCAGCCGCGAGAATCAGAGTACATAGGCCCGACGTGTACTTGATAGCCATGACCGCGAGTGTCCCCCGTGCCGTCATAGCGAATGGCAAGGGGTAAGAAGTGAAACATTAAATTGGGATAGGCAACATCATTATTGGAGCGAGTGAAGCCACCGGCCTCAAATTGATTTGTAGCTCCGGGTCCTTTGCGAAAGAACAGCCATGCCGCACCGATAAATGGACGGCGCCATAACTGCGTGATGGGCTGTTGAGTCACGGGCAACTTACATTTGTACTGTACATAGACCTCAAGATGATCTTGTAAGTTGGCACCAACTCCTGGCAAGTGGTGCACCATCTTTATACCCAGTGGCGTTAAATCTTTTTCATTGCCAACTCCTGATAGCTGCAAGATTTGGGGAGTGTTGATGGCTCCCCCACACAAGATAACCTCACGTGATGTAAAGATGTGCTTCTTGCCCTTAATCATTACTTCAACACCAGTGGCAGTTGTGCCCTCAAATAAAACCTTAGTGACATGTGCGCGCAATTTAATGGTCAAGTTGGGGCGCTTCATGACGGGATAGAGATAGGCACGCGCTGCACTTAGACGCCGTCCCCGATAAACATTTCGATCAAAGGCGGCAAAGCCCTCTTGGCGATAGCCATTGACATCATCGGTGCGTGGATATCCAGCCTGTTCAGTTGCTTTAAAGAAGGCGGCAAAAAGCGGGCCCTTAACTGGTCCGCGCTCTAATTTAAGGGGGCCACTGTTGCCGCGAAATGTATTGCTTTGGTCGGCTAAAGCGTTCTCCATCTTTTTAAAGTATGGAAGGCAGTGTGCATAATCCCAACTGCTCATACCCGCATCCTTGGACCAGCGCTCATAATCTAGCGGATTGCCTCGCTGCCAAATCTGTCCGTTGATTGATGAAGATCCGCCCAATACTTTTCCGCGCGCATGGAAGATGCGGCGATTGTTCATGTGGGGCTCAGGCTCGGATTCATACATCCAGTCGTAGTATTTATTGCCAATAGGAAAGGCCAAGGCTGCGGGCATGTGGATGAAGACATCCCACTTGTAATCACGCCGACCCGCCTCTAGAACTAAAACTTTATGTGCGCGATCTTCACTTAAGCGATTAGCTAAGGCGCTACCGGCCGATCCTCCACCGACGATGATGTAGTCATACTGCGCGCTCATACGGCTCACTCTACTAATAAAACAACGCCCTTACTTAGTGATTTCTCACCAAGTAAGGGCGCCGCTCTTACTTATCTCTTACTTGCCTAGCCATGTCTTCACGATATCGGCGTGAGCATCGATCCACTTCTGTGCTGCCTCTGCTGCAGTCATTCCGCCTTCAAGGTCAGCGGCGACTCCATTTTGATCATCATTAGTCCACTTGAAGTTCTTAACCAAAGTAGTAAATGGATCATTTGCATCATTTAACTTCTTGGAGATTAACTTAATGAGTGGTGTAGATGGATAGTCGGAGAGGCCACTTGCTTTAGCGGCATCGGCCCAATCATTAGCAGGGAACTTAACGTGTCCTGATTCAAGATTAGGAATCTTGGCAAAGAGCGTCCATGGCTGCCATGCGTAACCGATGAATGCAGTCTTGTTAGCTTCGGCCTTCATAAAGCCATCAACCAACGCTGCCTCTGAACCAGAGAAGATAACTTTGAAGTTCAACTTGTTAGCTGAAACCATCTTCTCACCAATTGTTGTGTATCCGGCTGGGCCTTCAAACCAAGCACCCTTACCACCAGAATCTGCAGTCTTAAATAGATCTGCATACTTATTGAGGTTCTTGGAATCTACAATGTCTGGATACTTTGCAGCCATCCATGGAGCAACATACATTCCGATGAGCCCAACGTTTCCGTTCTCGCCAGCTTCTGCAACTGCGCCGCGATCAACCCATTCCTTCCAACGTCCGCCGCCCCAATCTTCGATTACTACGTCGATTGTTCCAGCTTCCATTGCATCATACGTAGTTGGACCCTCATCCAGAGTTGTCTGTGTGATTGTGCAACCTAATTCTTTCTTAGCTATTTCAGCAACTACAGTTGCCGAGGCTGTGTAGCCACCCCATGCATGCATTGCAATTGCATATGAGCCGCAATCTCCTGAAGCGCCACCTGCAGAATCATTAACGCTCTTAGCGCAGCCTGAAAGAATCAGAGCTGCAGCGACAACAACGGTAACAACTGCCGAACGGCGTGTAAATAATGACTTCATTAATCCTCCAAATGAGTATTAGTTTTGCCTTAGCCTAGAGCCGACATAGATGTATTACCAGTACTTAACAGGGCTATTTACATTATTTTAAGCCGAACGGCGGGCACCGGCCTGCATTATTCGGTCAAAAATCACACCTAACAACAAAATGGCAGCACCTGCGATTAAGCCCTTGCCTTGCAACTCTGGCTTGGAGTTGCCAACGATGACTAGATATCCAAGGCCGCCTGCACCAACAAATCCACCAATAACAACAACTGCCAACACATAAATTAAACCTTGATTGGTAGCTAATAAAATCGTCTTTTTTGCCGCCGGCAACTGAACTTTAGTAATGATCTGTCTGGTAGTTGAGCCAGCTGCCGTTGCCGCCTCAATTAGTGAGTGCGGAACTGCACGGATTCCCTCGCATACAAGTTTGACGACGACTGGAATTGCATAGACGATGCCCGTTGCAATTGCGGTAAATCGAGTGGGACCAAATAAACCCAGCATTGGAACTAAATACACGAATGCAGGAAGCGTCTGTCCGGCATCTAGAAATGGCCGTAAAGCTCGCTCGGCTCTATCGCTTCGGCCGGTCCAGATACCGAGGGCGATACCGATAATCATTGTTAAAAAACATCCAACAATTGTTTGTGTAAGAGTCAGCATGGCCTCATACCAAAGACCAGAAACAACGATCGCCATTGCCAAGACAAATGCAAGAATAGCTATGCGGAGGCCGCCAATGATTAAGGCTAAGGCGACGATCATCGCAACGGTCACATACCACGGTGATGCCGATAGTTGGACCTCAAGTGGATTTAGGATCGAGTAAGAAATCAAATCCTTAAAGCCCACAGTAAAGATGAAGAGATTATCTAAAATCCATGCCGTTGCATTATTTGCTATCCGCGCAACTTGTGGAGAAATATCGATCTCTTTTGGCCAAACGGCAGCCCATAAAATAGTGCGGGATATAAATACACTCGCTGCGGCAAGTAGACCCGTGCCAATTAAAATTATCTGCTTTCGCTTAATCTCTTTAGCAGTTGGCGGAATAAAGGACGTTTGACGTTTGGCCGCAGCACTTGTGCTTCTATCCATTAAAATAGCTAAGAAAACCACGGCAAAACCGGCGACAAAACCCTGACCAACATTTCTAATAATGAGAGCTTCAATTACTGGCTTGCCTAGGCCAGGTGCGCCGATCAAGGCAGCGACTACGACGAAGGAAACGGCGGCCATCACTGTTTGATTAATTCCCAAAACAATCATCTGTTTAGCCATCGGAATCTGAACCTTGGTCAGCGTCTGCTTCTGTGTCGATCCCATCGACTCTGATGCCTCAATAGGTGACTGGTTTAAGTTTCTAATTGCATGCGATGTGATACGAATACAGATCGGAATCGAATAAATCATCGTTGCAATCGTTGCCGATGCGGCACCAATCATAAAAATAAGTGCGATTGGAGCCATATAAACAAGGGTTGGTAAAATTTGTGCCAAATCTAAAAAGGGTGTGAAAATTTTTAAGACCCGATCTGAAAGACCGGCCCAAATCCCCAGTGGAATTCCAATTGCTAGGGATAGTAAGACCGCGGCAAGAGTCATTGCAATCGAATCCATGGTGTACTGCCACATACCAAGTGCGCCGCACGCTAGGAGAAGTGAGGTTGAGAGAAGTGCAGTTCTCCATTGGCTGGTTGCAAAGACTGCAAAGGCAATGAGTCCAACAACTCCTAACCATCCAATTATGGGAATTACCGAATTTGGTGCTGGGACTGAGATTAAATTTCTAATGAGTTGTACAAAGCCATCAATTGCCCCACGAATTGGGTTAAAGATATAGATAAAGGCCGGACTTTCTGTGCGATTTCCACGTAGCTCTAATGCTCGAGCCCCAACATAGGAAGTGAAAGGAGTATTTTCATAGGTATCGATCTGTAAAGTATTTTTTCCCTGCAAAAGACGGCCCAAAAGTATCCAGAGCGCAACTGAACCTAGAAGTAGATAAGGCTTTCGAACATGCATTAAGCAACACCTGAGATGATGCGTAAAACATCATCACTTGAAACGACTCCTAAGCCCTTACCGTTATCACTTACTCGAATTGGGCGGTGATCGGCGATAATTAAACTGCAGGCATCGCGAATGATCATGTCGGCAGAGAGTTCAGGGCCATCGGTTGCCTCGCCGGCCTTAGGTGCTCGAGCAAGATAGCGAAGTGTTAAGACATGAGACTTGGCGATATCGCGCACAAAGTTAGCTACATATTCATCGGCTGGATGGGCAACTAAATCCTCCGGAGTTCCAATCTGAACAATGGCACCATCGCGCATAATCGCAATACGATCTCCTACTTTTACCGCCTCGGATAAATCATGAGTAATAAAGACCATTGTCTTTCCAAGCTCATGGTGCAGGCGAATAACCTCCTGCTGCATATCACGGCGAATCAATGGATCAAGTGCGCTAAATGGTTCATCTAAAAATAAAACTTGGGGATCAACAGCTAATGCGCGAGCAAGCCCTACGCGCTGCTGCATGCCACCTGAAAGCTGTTCGGGATAGGCGTTGGAAAATCCCTGCAAACCAACGAGTTCGATTACTTCATTAGCACGAGCATGTCGTTCCGCCTTTTTTACTCCATTAATCTCAAGTGAGTAAGCGATATTGTCGATGACATTACGGTGAGGCAATAGGCCAAAGTGTTGAAAGACCATAGAAAAACGGGTCTTACGAAGTTCGCGCAAGCGCGCAGTATTAACCTGCAAAATATCTTCGCCCTCAAAGGTTAATGAGCCGGCCGTTGGTTCTATTAAGCGGGTCATGCAGCGCACTAATGTGGATTTACCCGAACCAGAGAGTCCCATCACAACGAATACTTCACCTGGGGCGACATCAAATGAGACATCACGGACTGCAATGGTGTTGCCGGTCTTGGCGCGTAGCTCTGGGCGAGTTAAATCGGCGAGTGGGCTACCAATTACTTTTTCGGCATCTGAACCAAATACTTTCCAGAGGTTTTTAACTGAGATCATCGGTGCTTCTGCGCTCACTCAGTAAACCCTTCTACTTATTGATCCTTAAACCACCCAGATCGACTAGGAGCATTGTTGGTCCAAATGTGTTTGATTTCAAGGTACTCACCCAAGCCATGCTCGCCTAATTCGCGGCCAATACCCGATTGCTTGTATCCACCCCACTCGGCGGCTGGGCGATAGGGACCAAAGTCGTTGACCCAGATTGTGCCGTGGCGAAGAGCGCTAGCAACGCGCGCCGCCTTCGTAGCATCACCACTCCAAACTCCGCCCGATAAACCAAAGTTAGTGTCATTACCTATTGCAATCGCTTCGGCCTCGCTATCAAAAACTTCTACTGTCATCACCGGACCAAATGACTCTTCTTGCACGCAAAACATTTTCCCTTGGCAGTTATCTAAGACCGTTGGCAGGTAATACCAGCCTTTGGCATGCTCTGGCTCATCGCTGCGCTTGCCACCGACTAATAATGTGGCACCTTCGGCGATAGCTTTCTCAACATAGGCGCTCACACTTTTTAAATGTGCCTGGCTAATCAGTGGACCGGTCTCTGCCATTTCATCATTTGGCCCACCGAGTGCGATCTTTGCCGCGCGGCGCACAATCTCATTAACAACCCGATCATGAATTGATCGCTCAACGATTAATCGTGTGCCGGCCGAACATACTTGACCCGAGTGTAAAAAGGCGGCCGTTACCGCGTTATCAATCGCTGCATCGATATCGGCATCGGCAAAGATAATGTGAGGATTCTTGCCTCCAAGTTCTAGCGCTAATTTCTTTACAGTCTCTGCTGCTGCTCGAATAATTGTCTGACCTGTTGTTAATCCCCCAGTAAAGGAGACTAAGTCAACGCGTGGATCATTGATAAGTGAGGTACCGACAACTGATCCTGGACCCAAGATTAAATTAGCGACACCTTTTGGTGTACCCGCCTCTTCAATAATCTTCATCAAGGCGATGGCACTTTGCGGTGTTAACTCACTTGGCTTAACTATGAAGGAGCAGCCAGCAACTAATGCAGGTGCAACTTTCCATGCAATCTGCAAAAGTGGATAGTTCCAGGGGCCGATGAGTGAGGCAACACCTAAAGGCTCGTGCACGATGCGACTTGAGACATGGGCAATTCCCACATCCACGCTGCGCCCATGCTCTTTAGCTCCAAGGGCTGCAAAGTGTCTAAAAGTTGAAACGACATCGGCAACGTCGTATTGCGCTTCAATGAAACGTTTTCCTGTGTCATCGCTCTCTTTACGCGCAATTACATCTGCGTCGCGCTCTAATAAATCAGCGATCTTTGAAACTAGTTCACTGCGCGCCTTGAAGCTCCATGAAGTAAAAACACCAGAGTCAAAAGATGCACGCGCTGCACCGATAGCATCTAAAACATCGGTTTGCGTGGCTTGGGAAACGGTGGCAACAACGCTTTGATCGTGGGGGCTACGAACTTCGTGAGCGGCGCCATCTGATGCCGCTCGCCAAGTGCCATCGATAAAGAGCGTTGCGACCATAGTGGATTTAATCTAGTTGGCTTTTGCGCATTGCCACAAACTCATCGAGCTCTTGTCGCATGCGCGGATCCATCTCTGGAGCAACGTAATCCTCTAGCTTCTTCTTATAGATTTCAGTTGCGCGCATCTTTGAATCCCTGGCACCCAGGCGTGTCCATCGCTCGAAGTTATCGCTATTTGTTAAAAATGGCCGGTAGAAACAGTCGCGGAATCGCTCCATTGTGTGGGCAGCTCCTAAGAAGTGACCGCCATGGCCAACTTCAAGGTGGGCATCAAAGGCTAGGGACTCAACGTTGAACTCAAGCGGGGTGAACTCGGTCATCAGTGACTGGAGGATTTCAATATCGAGAACGAATTTTTCATAGCACGAGACGAGTCCGCCCTCGAGCCAGCCGGCAGTGTGCATGACCCAGTTAGTACCAGATAGGAAAGTTGGCATCATCGTCATCATTGTTTGATAGGCCGATTGAGCATCTACAGTCTGAGAAGAGTTTAAGCCGCCACCGCCACGAAATGGCAGGTTAAAGCTACGTGCTATCTGGCCAGTACAGAGCAGTCCGATTCCAGACTCTGGTGTACCAAACTGAGGTGATCCAGATTGCATATCAATGTTAGACAGGAAAGATCCAAAGACGATTGGGCATCCTGGATTCAAAGTCTGTGCAAGTGCGATACCAGTCAAAGCCTCAGCAATCTGTTGTGCCAATGTCGCTGGGATTGTTACTGGACTCATTGCACCCATAAGTAAGAACGGTGTGACAACAACTGGCTGACCGGCCAGGACATATTCGCGAAGTGAGTCCAACATGCGATCATCCCAGCGAAGTGGTGAGTTGCAGTTAACGAGAGAGATAAGAGCTGGTGTCTCAACAATCGCTTCACGTCCGCCATGAATAATTTCAGCCATCTTAATAACATCAACTGCATTTTGAGCCGTTACAACATTACCCATAAAGAACTTATCGGTCAGAGTAGCTGCGGCATATGCCATATCTAAGTGGCGAGAGTCAAGGGATAAATCATTTGGTTCACAGACGACTCCACCTACGCTATCTAGGGCATCAAATGATTGAGATAACTTACAAAAGTTCTCATAGTCATTAAAAGTTGCATCGCGGCGAACATCGCCCTCGCGCACAAAGGGTGGGCCATAGACGCCACCAAAGACCATTGAATTGCCACCGATATGAGCATTGTTCTTGGGATTGCGAGCGCGCAGATTAAATTCGCTAGGGGCCAGTGCGCACTGCTTGAGAATCCAATCGGGATCAAACTTTACGTTATCGCCCTCTACCGTTTGTCCGGCATCGCGTAGAACATCGATCGCCCACGGTGACATGAACTCGATGCCGATCTCAGAGACGATGCGACGCCAACCAAGGGTCAAGGTCGCCATAGACTCTTGGCTCAAGATCTCGTATCGAGGCATTCGATTTTCAAACATGTGAGACTCCTTAGCCCCTATTGACCACTGGACACGAATGAGAATACCCTTAGATAGTGGAACAGTGGTTCCATAATATGGAACACTATGGGGCAGGGTGCGGAGGTAGATACATGAGTGAACTAGTCAGTGGAACTCAGGCGATCGATCGTGCCAGCGCACTTCTTATTCATATCCTTGAGTCATCTACTCCTCCACTTTTATCAGAGCTCTCACGTACTCACGAGATTCCAAAGAGTACGACCTCGCGGATGTTAGGCGCACTTGAGCGCCAAGGTCTTGTACGTCGAGATCGCACAGGTGCCTTCATCGCTGGAGATGTTCTTACTCAGTTTGCGCGCTCACAAAATCATGATTCAGTCTTAGTGGCCCGTATGCACTCGGTTTTAGAAAAGTTAGCCCTGAGCACTGGCGAAACCTCCAATTTAGCCGTTGCAAGCAATGGTGAGATGAAGTTAATCGATCAAGTTGATTCACACTACCTACTGGGTGCAACTAACTGGGTCGGTAAGCGAATCCCTTATCACGCATCGGCCCTTGGCAAGATTTTGCTGGCTTATGGCGCAGCGATTATCCCAGCTGGAAAGTTGGAAAGACTCACATCAAAGACAATTACATCGCGTCCGCGGTTATTGATAGAGCTCGAAAACGTTCGCAAAAAGGGCTTTGCAATCATCTCAGATGAGCTGGAAGAGGGCTTAGTCGCAGTAGCGGCCCCGATTCGCGAAGATGACGGTCGCGTCGTTGGTGCAGTTTCAATTTCTGGGCCATCGGCGCGATTAACGTTGAGAGATTTAGGTAAGATTGGCGAAGTCATTATCCACGAGATTCACTCACTCCAGGCAAATCATGAAGGAAAGATAGGTGCAGCATGACTCATGACGAGATTATTAAGTCGCTCTTTGATGAGACCTTAGTTGGAAATGCTCCAGCAGTTTTAGAGCTAACTAAGCAGGGTATCTCCGATGGCATGACACCGAGCACGATCCTCTTTGATGCCTTGATTCCTGCACTTGAAGAGGTCGGTGCACGCTTTGAGCGTGGAGATTTCTTCGTGCCAGAGATGCTTATCTCGGGTAAAGCGATGTCAGGTGCTCTGGCCTTTCTGCGTCCACTACTTGCTGAGACAGGGGCTGAAACCGTTGGTACATATTTAATGGGTACGGTCAAAGGCGATGTTCACGATATCGGCAAAAACTTGGTCAATATCATGCTCGAAGGCGCCGGTTTTAACGTTATCGATCTTGGCGTTCAAGTTGCACCTGAAAAATTCATCGCTGGAATCCTTGAGCACAAGCCAGATATCGTTGGAATGTCTGCCTTCTTAACGACAACGATGCCGATGTTTAAAGTCAATATCCATGAAATTACTAAGGCTGGTTTGCGCGATCAAGTGATCATCATGGTTGGTGGAGCACCTGTAACACAGGAGTATGCCGATGTTGTTGGCGCCGATGGCTTTGCTGCCGATGCCTCTACTGCTGTGCGTATTGCAAAAGATTTAATAGCCAAGAAGCGTGCACTGGTTACTACATAGATTCATGTTAAAGAAACTTCTCCCAGTTGTAGAGCACGCGCTCAAAGTCCCGGTATGGGACTGTCGTATGTGTGGACAGTGTGTACTTCACTCAACGGGTATGACCTGTCCAATGACATGTCCGAAGACTTTGCGCAACGGCCCATGTGGTGGAGTACGCGAAGATGGAAACTGCGAAGTAAAACCTGAGATGCGTTGTATCTGGGTCAAGGCATATGATCGTACGATTTCTCTACCACTTCCAAAAGTATGGAAAGAGCATTACAACGAGCTTCGTCCACCCGTCGATATGCAGCTTCAAGGTACATCATCATGGATTAACTTAGTAACAAAGCGCGATCAGCAGACACCTGCGGGTTGGTCGGTAGAAGATGGTGGACACTAATGTCACTGCTGCGCGAAAAGTTAGAAAATAGTAAGGATTTAGTTTTTACCGCTGAGTTTCCATCGGTAGATGGTGGCGGAATGGCCAGTGTTGAAAAAACCGCCGCTCGTCTTGCGCCCTGGTTTGATGCAGTTAACGCCACCGATAATCCAGCTGCTCACGCCCATGCATCGAATACCACCACGGCGATTGCGATGAAGATGCATGGCTTAGAGCCGATTATGCAGATTGTCTGTCGCGATAAAAATCGCCTGGCGATTCAATCCGACATGATGGGTGCATCCCTGCATGGCATTACCAACCTCTCGCTGTTAACTGGTGATGATGTGACGGCTGGTGATGAGCCAGAGGCTCGCAGAGTCTTTGATATCGATAGCGCCCAAGCTATCAATATCGCTCGAAATATGGCTACGGGGAAGTATTTATCGGGGCGCAGCATCGATCCAGCCCCTGATTTCTATATCGGGGCAGTTGAAAATTCGGCCGCTCCCCCATTTGATTATCGAATCCAGCGCGCGCTCAAGAAGCATCGCGCAGGTGCGAAGTTCTTGCAACTACAGATCTGTTATCACCCAGATCGCCTTGAGGCCTTTTGCAAGGGTGTGGCCGAGATCGCCCCCGATCTCAAGCTCATTCCAACGATTGTCTTAATAAAAGGCGCCAGAGGTTTGGGCTTCATGAATGATAAGGTTCCCGGCATCAACGTTCCGGCCAGCACAATGGCCCGCGTACAAAAAGCCAGTGATCCCAGTGTTGAGGTCAATAAGCTAACTCTTGAACTGGCACAGCATGCACTTACTCTCCCCGGAGTCCGTGGTCTCCATGTCACAGATTTTAGACATGACGAGACAATCAATGACCTGATGAGCGACCTCGGTAGAACACCGAAACGATAGGAGCGAGCGATGCATACAGTTCTGTCTTCACCTGGCCAAACGGTAACAATCGGCCACGATCAACCATTTTGTATTATCGGTGAGCGCATCAACCCAACGGGTCGCAAGAAGTTTCAGCTTCAGCTGCGCGAAGGTAATCTATCGGCGATTGAAAAAGATGT
>Ga0208566_1001341_pt1 | contig 14458 bp, 11 predicted proteins | sample PL_2010_150m_FD_184159 | JGI IMG/M metagenome (GOLD analysis project Ga0208566, IMG submission 184159) | Freshwater microbial communities from Powell Lake, British Columbia, Canada to study Microbial Dark Matter (Phase II) - PL_2010_150m... | ecosystem: Environmental > Aquatic > Freshwater >...
GGCCGCTGTGGTTCCCGACGCCGTCTCGACCTGGATCTCTGCGCTGTCCCGCTTCGGGAGCATGACCCTCTCCCAGGTCCTTTCCCCCTCCGTGGAGCTCGCGGGGCGGGGCTTCCCCATGTACGAGAGGCTCCGGTCCGCGCTCCAGAGGAGTTCTCCGCAATTCCAGGAAGTGTGGCCTTCCTCGGCGCACGCCTATCTTCCCGATGGACGGATTCCGGACGTGGGTGGAATCTACGTGCAGCGGGACCTCGCCGGATTCTTCACCCGGCTCATCGACGCGGAGAACCGGGAAAGGAGAAGGGGGCGCAGGGAAGCGCTGGCGGCGGCTCGCGATGCTTTCTACAAGGGGGAGATCGCGGAGCGGATCGTGAAGTTCGTTCAGGAGAGCCGCCTCCCCGATTCGACGGGGAAGCGTAACGCGGGCCTGATCACGAAGGAGGACCTGCGGCGCTACGCGACCCGGGTCGAGGAACCCGTGACGGCGAACTACCGGGGGTACGACGTCTTCAAGTGCGGCCCCTGGTCCCAGGGGCCGGTCTTTCTCCAGCAGATGAACATGCTGGAAGGGTACGACCTGGCCGCGATGAAGCACAACTCCCCGGAGTACATCCACCTCCTGATCGAGGTCGCCAAACTCGCGTTCGCGGACCGCGAGACCTGGTACGGCGACCCGGGCTTCGCCGAAGTGCCCCTCGATGTCCTTCTGTCGAAGGAGTACGCCGCGGCGCGCCGGAAGCTCATCGACCCGGACAGAGCCTCCATGGAGCTGCGCCCAGGCAATGCGCGCGCTTACAGGCCCCAGGAACGGCCGGGCGGCTCGGACATCCATAAAGGCGACACCACGCATCTGGACGCCATGGATCGGTGGGGAAACATGCTGTCCGCGACGCCCTCCGGCGGCTGGTTCCGCAGCTCGCCGGTCATCGAGGGGTTGGGCTTCCCCCTCGGAACCCGGCTCCAGATGTTTTCCCTGGATCCCGGCCACCCCAATTGCCTGCGGCCGGGAAAGCGTCCCCGCACCACCCTCACCCCTTCCCTTGCACTGAAGGATGGCAGGCCGTACATGGCGTTCGGCACACCGGGCGCGGACCAGCAGGACCAGTGGTCGCTCCAGTTCTTCCTGAACTGCGTGGACTTCGGCATGAACTTGCAGGTCGCGGTCGACGCCCCCACGTTCCACACGGGCCATTTCCCGTCTTCCTTCCACCCGCACGGGGCGGAGCCCGGGGCGCTCTACCTTGAGGGGCGCATCCCCGGGGACACGATCGCCTCCCTGCGGGACAAGGGGCACGCGGTGCGGGTGGGGGGGGATTGGTGCCACGGCCGGGTTCTCGGCATCCGATTCGATCCCGACAGCGGTACGATCTCCGGCGCGGCGACGGCACGGATGGAGACCGGGTACGCCATAGGCTGGTAATTCCAGGGGTTTTTCCAGTCCATCTTTCTCCTTGACAGCAAGTCTTCCTCCCCCATATATTGGTCCGACAATCAGTCCGTGTACAGTATTCGGTCAGGCCATCCAACCTCTGCGTGATATACAACGGGGGGCAATGAAGACGCCGGTCGCACGAGCAGAGGAGCTCTCGCTCCGAGTCGCGAAAGCCTTCATCGAGGACGAAGGGAAGGGGCTCGCCCGCGTGGATGCCGAGCATCTGCAGGCCCTTGGGGCGGTGCCCGGCGATTGCCTGCTGATCACCGGCCGCCGGTCGACGGTTGCCCGCGCCGGCCATCTCACCCAGCATTACGAAGGCAAGGGCCTGCTGCAGATCGACAGCATCACCCGGGACAACGCCCAGGTCTCCGTGGACGAGACCTGCACCGTCCAGAAGGTCCCCTCCAAACTGGCCGACAGCGTCATCCTCTCCCCCGTGGACGCAAGAAGCCAGCCCCCCCAGGAACAGGAGATCCCCCACATCGTCCAGCTGCTGTCGGGGCTTCACGTGGTGATCGGCGACCGCGTCCAGATCGTCCTGTTCGGAACCCGGCCGCAATTCTTCATGGTGGAGGGGGCAAGCCCGCGGGGGGCCCTTCGGATCACCGCCCATACGGCCATCACCTTCCGGAGCGCCGATTTCGCCCACGAAAAGGCCGTCAGGACCTCCTACGAGGATATCGGCGGCCTGGAAAAAGAGCTGAGCCACATCCGGGAGATGATCGAGCTTCCCCTGAAATTCCCCGATCTGTTCACCGAGCTCGGAATCGATCCGCCAAAGGGGGTTCTCCTCTCCGGCCCGCCGGGAACGGGAAAGACCCTCATCGCGCGCGCCATCTCCAGCGAGGTCCGGGCCCATTTCATCCACGTAAACGGCCCCGAGCTCATCCACAAGTTCTACGGGGAGAGCGAGGCCAAGCTGCGGCAGGTCTTCGACGAGGCCCGGAAGAACTCCCCCAGCATCATCTTCTTCGACGAGATGGACGCCCTCGCTCCGAGAAGGGCCAATGTCGTCGGGGACGTGGAAAAGCGCGTCGTGGCGCAGCTACTGGCGCTGATGGACGGCCTCGTCTCCCGCGGGGAGGTCGTGATCATCGGCGCCACGAACATGCCGGAACTCGTCGATCCGGCCCTGCGCCGCCCGGGACGGTTCGACCGCGAAATCACGATCGGCGTGCCGAAGCGGGCCGATCGCCTCCAGATCCTGAAGATCCATTCCCGCAAGATGCCGCTTGCGGAAGATGTCGACCTGGAACATCTGGCCGAGATCACCCACGGATACGTCGGCGCCGACATCGCGGCCCTCTGCACCGAGGCGGGCATGGCCACGCTTCGGCGCATCCTGCCCTCGGTCAAGTTCCAGGTGGATGCCCAGCCCGCCCTGGAGGACGGGGTGAAGCTCACGGTCACCGCCGACGATTTCGTTTCCGCCTTCAAGGCGGTCGAGCCCACCTCGACGCGGGAGTTCATGAGCGAGCGGCCGAACATCTCCTTCAAGGACGTCGGGGGATTGCGCACGATCAAGGAGAACCTCCTTTCCCTCATGCGGCTTCCCCTGCAAGGTTTCCCCCTCTTCGCCAATTCCCGACTCAGCCCCCCAAGGGGTGTTCTCTTCTCGGGTCCGTCCGGAACGGGGAAAACCTTGATGGCCAAGGCGCTCGCGGGGGAGATGGGGATGACCCTTTTCATCGTCGACCCTCCCACGCTTCTTTCGAAGTGGGTCGGGGAGTCGGAAAAGGGACTGAGGGAGGTCTTCAAGCGGGCGAAGCAGGCTTCTCCCTGCATCCTGTTTTTCGACGAGATCGAAGCCATGGCGCCGGCCCGGACCGCGGAGGATTCCGGCCAGGTCTCCCAGCGGATCGTCAGCCAGCTGTTCCGGGAGCTCGACGGGCTGCCGAGCTCCCTGGGGATCGCGGTCGTCGCCGCGACGAACCGGATCGACCTGATGGAGCCGGCGTTGCTGCGGGCGGGACGCTTCGATTCGATCATCGAATTCCCCTTTCCGGGAAAGGGGGAGAGGGTGGAGATCCTGGAGTTGTACATGCAATCGCTCCCGTTCCGGACTGAAGTCGACATCGAGCTCCTCGCCGGGCTGAGCGATGGATGGACCGGGGCGGAACTCGAGGCGCTCTGCAAGAAGGCGGTCGTCCTGGTTCTGGAAGAGGGCCTTGCCGGTGGGGAAAAGCTCGATTACATGCTCCTGACCCTCACGACGAAGCATTTCGACCGGGCGATCGAAAAGAACGGAACCTCTTCGGCGATCCGCATCCGCGAGATGAAGCACTGATCCCGTTCCACGCGTGAAGGAGCGAGAGTGAAGCACAAATCGCAGATGTTCAAACCGATCAAGAAAGCGAAGGTATACGAGGAAATTGTCGCCAAGATCAAGGACATGGTCGAAAAAGGCCGGTTCAAGTCGGGAGACCAGCTTCCCGTCGAACGGGAGCTGGCGGAGGTTTTCCGGGTGAGCCGATCCTCCGTCCGGGAAGCTCTCCGCTCCCTGGAGAGCCAGGGATTCATCGAAAGCCGCCAGGGGGACGGCACGTACATAGCGAGCCAGCCCGTGGAGTCCCTGGTCAGCCCCCTCGCCTCCGTGATCTTCACGGAGAAGGACGACCAGATGGAGCTTTTCGAAATGCGCCGGATGATCGAGCCGGATCTCGCCTATCTCGCCGCGGAACGGGCCACCGAGGAAGAGATCGCCATGATGGAGAAGGTCCTCGACCTCCAGGAAGAGAAGGTCGCCCGGGGGGAATCCGGAACGGACGTGGACAAGAATTTCCATTACATCATGGCGAGGGCGGCGAAAAACAAGGTGCTCCTGCGCATCACCGACAACATCATCGACCTGCTCGGGGAGAGCCGCGAGCAGTACCTCCAGGTGGAGGGAAGACCCCAGAAATCCATTTTGCGCCACAGGGAAGTGCTGGAAGCGATCCGTGCCGGGGACCCGGAACGGGCCGAGAAATGCATGCTCGAGCACTTGATGGATATCGAGACCAGTCTTTTCGGGACATCCCGGAGACGGAGATCGAGGAGGGGAATCGTAAAAAGTCCTTAAGGAAAGGAGGTGAAGCGGTATTTGCCGGGCAGTTGGTGCCAATCCGTATCGTAGACAAATGAAGGAGGAAAGAAACAATGGCAGATGTATTTGAGGTAACGATCTGGGCCCGCGGTGTGACCCAGGACATGGAAGGAAGACACCTGTCGCTCGTGATCGCAAACGCAGCGTCAAAAGGCGGCAAGCACACCCAGGCCTGGGACAACTACGCGGACCTTCCGGACCGCGTCCAGGTTCCGCTTCGCAAGTATTGCCGCATCAGCGACGAAGAGATCGAAATGCGCTACCTGTACGAGAACGACAACCCGGAGCTCGTCTTCGTCATGGACGACACGATCGTCAAGGGGATCGACATCCTCCGCGGGATGAAGAAGGGCGGAACGCTCGTCGTCAACAGCAAGCGATCGGCCGATGAGCTCCTCGCGCTGATCCCCAACAAGGATCTGTTGAAGTCCTTCGTCACCGTCGACGCCTCCGGGATCATCGGCGGCACCGGCCTCGACAGCGTCGACTTCATGGGCTCGGAAGGCGGCACGGAAGCCGTCGCCGTTGCCGTCGGCCTGGCCGCACCGATGATTGGTGCGGCGACCAAGATCTGCGACAAGTTCTCCCTGGCACACGCCGTCGAATGCGCCGCGAACAAGGGGGCCGTGAAAGAAGGGGCCAAGACCGCTGTAGTGAAATCCTTATAAGGCAAGGAAGGAGAAGAAAAAAATGAGTCCAATGTACTGCGAAAAGTTCCGGATCCCCAAGCACCTCGAAATCGCCGACGGCGCAGTGGTCCCGGCCCCCGTGGGCGAGCAGCCGATGATGAAGACCGGGAACTGGCGGACCGAGCGTCCGGTCATCGACCACGAAAAGTGCACGACCTGCCTGAACTGCTTCGCCTTCTGCCCGGATTCCAGCTGGCACTTCGACGAGAAGTCCGAAAAGATGGTCTGGAACCCGATCTACTGCAAGGGTTGCAGGGTCTGTGTCGAAGTATGCCCGGTGGATGCGCTCCGGCTCGAGAACGAACTGAATTTCAAGGGCGGCGTTGCCCGTCTTGACAAGCCTTACTAGATTCCAAGGAGGAGAAACAGATGCCGAGAGAAACTGTCATGGCGGGTTGTTCCGCCGCTGCGAATGGCGCCAAATTGGCAAGAGTAGAGGTTATCAGCTCGTACCCGATCCGCCCGTACACGGGCATCATGATGGAGCTTTCCAGGATGGTGGCGGACGGGGAGCTCGATGCGGAGTTCGTCCACGGTGAAGGCGAGCATGCACAGGTTTCCATCGCGCAGGGCGCGTCCGCGTCCGGTGCAAGGGCATACACGGGATCCTCGGGCGTCGGCGTCGCCTACGCGATGGAGGTCTACTCCCCCATCTCCGGCGGCCGGTATCCGGTCCAGATGACCATCGCCGACCGGGCCTACGATCCCCCCGGCGACTTCGGTTCCGAACACACGGACGTCATGAGCTGCTGCGACCAGGGATGGATCCTGGGCTGGGCCGAGACGCCGCAGGAGATCCTCGACAACACGATCATGTATTACAAGATCGGCGAGAATCCGAACGTCATGCTGCCCCAGTGGGCGGTGCAGGACGGCTACTTCGTCTCCCACATCCCCGGCAAGGTCAGCATTCCGGACCAGAAGGCGGTCGATGAATACCTTCCGCCGTACAACTGCCCGCACGCACTGAATCCAAAGAACCCGCAGAACCATGGTCCCCAGATCTACCCGGACCAGGGCCCGGCGATCGACCTGCAGAGAGCGCAGGCGTTCCTGAACGTGCCGAAGGTCATCGAGAAGGCCGTTGCCGACTACAACAAGCAGTTCGGCCGCAGCTACGCGCCGTTCATCGAAGAGTACAAGACCGACGGCGCCGACTACGTCTTCTTCCTCATGGGCGGGCACTGCCGTACCGCCCGGTTCGCGGTCGACCACCTCCGGAAACAGGGAGCCAAGGTCGGCATGGTGAAGCTCCGCTTCGTCCGTCCCTGGCCGACCGAGAGGATCGTCGAGGTCCTTTCCAAGTTCAAGGCCGTCGGCGTCATCGAGTCCAGCACCTCGTACGGCGGCGCCATGAAGGGCGGGAAGCTCCAGCACGAAGTCCGCGCCTCCCTGTACGATTCGCCGAAGCAGCCCGCCGTCACGTCGTTCATGGCCGGCCTGGGCGGCGAAGTCATCACCCTCGCCGAGTTCTACAACATGGCGAAGATCCTCGACACGGCCGCGAAGAAGGGGAAGGTCGATCAGTACGTCTACTGGGTCGGGTTCGACAACGGAATCTAGTAAAAAACTGCTGAGAAGCATACAAGGAGTGAAATAATATGGCACAAATTCCGACGCAACAGCTGGAAATGGTCAAGAATCTGCGAGGTATCGACCAGAAGGAATACTACGTTCCCGGGCACCGGACCTGCGCGGGCTGCGGCCCGGCCCTCTGCTACAAGCTGGTCGCCAAGGCGACTGGGCCCGACTCGATCTTCATCGGCCCCACGGGCTGCATGTACGTTGCGAACTGCAGCTACATGTGCACCCCGTTCGCCATGCCCTGGACGCACTGCCAGATCACGAACGGCGGGGCCGTCGCCTCCGGCATCGAGGCGGCCTACAACGTTCTGATCCGCAAGGGGAAGTACAAGGGCAAACTGCCAAGCATCGTCGTCATGGCGGGCGACGGCGGCGCGATCGACATCGGGCTCCAGGCGATGTCCGCGATGATGTACCGCGGCCACGACGCCCTCTTCATCATGTACGACAACGAGTCGTACGCCAACACGGGGATCCAGACCTCCCCGATGACCCCGTACGGCGGGAAGACGACCTTCACCCCTCCGGGGAAGACCATCCCGGAAGGGAAGAAACTCTTCCCCAAGGATGCGCCGCAGCTGGTCATCGGCGGGCATCCGGCCGTGCACTACGTCGCGACCGCGTCGGTCGGCTACCCGGTCGACCTGATCAACAAGGTCCGCAAGGGCCTGAACTACCAGGGCCCGTCCTTCATCCACATCCACTGCCCGTGCCCGAAGGGGTGGCTGTACGACTGCAAGGACACCATCAAGGTCGCCAAGCAGGCGGTCGAGACCGGAATGTGGACGAACTACGAATGGGAGAACGGCGAGTACACCTATCAGCACATCCCGAAGGCGTACAAGCCGGTCAAGGAGTACCTGAAGGGTCAGGAGCGGTTCAATCACCTGAACGAGGAGCACATCGCCAAGATGCAGGCGTTCATTACGGCGAAGACCAAGGCCCCCGGAAAGCCGGTCGAGGTTCCCGTCCTCGGCCCCAGGGAGCAGGCGTAAGCGGCAGAGCACCACGGTGGTACGTCCGGGGGGGGGCACAGGGGTGCCCTGTGTTCCTCCCCCGGTTTGAAACAACAGGGAGAATCGAACGGAAATAAAACGCCGGTCCTGTATAATGATTCGGCGGGCGCTGCACGCGCTCGCGTGAGGAAATGGATCAGGAGATGGTCCAAGGGAAGGAGGTGTTCGCGCAGGCGGAGTCGCTCTATCGCGACTCCAGGGCAGGCTAAAAAAAAAGCATGGGAGGGTTGATTCATGGGAAAAAGGTTTTCAGGGCTGAAGATCGGTCTGGTAGTGGCATGCTCTATGGCGTTGGCGTTCACCTCCATCGGCACGGCAAGCGCCTGGGTACCTGACAGGCCGGTAGAATTCATCGTTCCCGCGGGAGCCGGCGGCGGCGCGGATGTCATGGCCCGGTTCATCTCCCCGCTCGTTTCCAAGTACAACCTGTCGCCGAAACCGTGGGTCGTCATCAATAAGTCCGCGGGCGCCGGTGCGGAAGGCTTCATGTACGTTAAGGGCCAGAAGGGCAACGCGAATCTCATCATCATCACCCTTGACAACCTGTTCACGACTCCCCTGGCCACCGGGGTTCCCTTCAACTGGAAAGACCTGACCCCGGCTTCCCGCCTGGCGCTCGACTACTTCTGCCTCTGGGTCAACAAGGAATCCGGCTACAAGACCGCCGCGGAGTATATCGACGCCGTCAAGAAGGCGCCGGGCAAATTCGTCATGGGCGGTACCGGCGCGAAGCAGGAAGACCAGATCATCACCGTCCAGCTCGAGCAGGCCTTCGGACTGAAATTCAACTACGTGCCGTTCAAGGGCGGCGGGACGGTAGCCGTCGAGCTCGTCGGCAAGCACATCAGCTCGTCCGTCAACAACCCGTCCGAGGCGAGGAGCCACTGGAAGAACGGGACGCTGGTTCCGCTGGCGACGATCGATTCCACACGGATCAACCTGCCGGACTGGGATCAAATCCCCACGATGAAAGAGGCCACCGGCAAGGACCTCAGCTACCTGATGCTGCGCGGCATCTTCCTGGCGCCCGGTGTGAAGCCGGAAGTCGTGGCCTACTACGTCGATACGTTGAAGAAGGTGACGGAAACCCCGGAATGGAAAAAGTACATCGCCGACAACGGGCTGAAGGACGCCTACCTTTCGGGACCGGAATTCGTGAAGTGGCTCGAGGATAAAGAAGCCACGACCAAGGACCTCATGGCGAAAGGCCACCTGTTGAAGAAGTAGCTATATTTACGCAAATCGAACCCGGAGGAAGCGGGGTTCACCCCCCGCTTCCTCTCTTTGTGCGGCATTTTCATAACGGTTGGGATGGGGAGGCAAGATGCGAAAGGCCAATCTTGGGGTGGCCGTTTTCCTGTTTTTGATCGGAGCGATCGTAATGTACGATGCGGTGCGCCTCGGATGGCAGTACGATCCGTCGTCCGGCCCGGGAGCCGGCTTCCTGCCGTTTTATCTGTCCCTGGGCGTGCTCCTCTGCACTTCTGTTTTCATCGTCAAGCAGGTCATGCAACTGTCGAAGATAGGGATCGTGGGAGACGAGCCGTTGATCCAGGAGGGGGGGCTGAAGCCGATCCTCTGGGTGCTGTTGCCGTCCACGGCCATGGTGGTTCTCGTCTCCATCATCGGGTTGCATTTCGCGGCCGCTATCTTTCTCCTGTTCTACATGCGGGTGGTCGGGAAGATCGGGTGGCTCGAGTGCATCCTGGTGAGCGTCCTGTTCCCTGTCGGAATGTACATCGTGTTCGACCGGCTGTTCCTGATTCCGTTGCCGGACGGGATGCTCGGAAATTATATCAAGCTTCCATTTTGATATCGGAGGGAGATCAACGTGGCGGAGAATTTCCACAGCCTGATGATGGGCATCAGCGTCTCGATGCAGCCGTACAATTTCATGATCGCTATGATCGGGCTGGTGCTCGGGGTCATCGTGGGCGTCCTTCCCGGGCTGGGGGGGGCCAACGGGGTCGCGATCCTCATCCCCCTCACGGTGGCGATGCAACCCATCTCGGGCATCATCCTGCTGGCGAGCATCTACTGGGGAGCGCTCTACGGCGGGAGCATCACGTCCATCCTGTTCAACATCCCGGGAGAACCCTGGTCCGTTGCGACAACGTTCGACGGCTACCCGATGGCAAAGAAGGGTCATGCCGGGAAAGCGCTCGTTCTGTCGTTCTTTTCCCACTTCGTCGGGGCGGTGCTCGGCGTCATCATGCTGAGCTTCTTCGCGCCGCTCATCGCGGCCTTCGCGTTGCGGTTCGGTCCCGCCGAAATCTTCTCCGTGATGGTGCTTACGTTCAGCGCGTTCGTGGGCTTAAGCGGGAAGGATCCCTACAAAACGCTGGTTTCCATCTTCATCGGGTTCATCCTTGCCGCGGTCGGGATGGACATCGTCACCGGGCAGCTGCGGATGACGTTCGGTTCGATCGACCTGATGGGCGGGTTCAACTTCATCGTCGCGGTCATCGGGCTGTTCGGGCTGGGGGAGATCTTCCTCACGGTCGAGGAAGGCCTCAAGCTCGAGGCCACGGAGGGCGGAAGGGTCACGTTCAAGGATATGGCGTGGGGAGTGAAGGAACTCATCATCGAGTGGAAGGCGCTTCTGCTGGGTTGCCTCATCGGGTGCTGGATGGGCCTCAAGCCGGGCGGCGCGACCCCCGCCTCGTTCATGGCGTACGGGTTCGCCAAGCAGAGCAGCAAGAAAAGCGATGAATTCGGGCACGGGGCTTCCGCGGGGATCATCGCACCCGAAGCGGCCGCCCACGGCGCGGGAACCTCCGCGGCGCTCCCCATGATCACCCTGGGAATTCCCGGTTCCCCGACCATGGCCGTCATCATGGGCGGTCTCATGATCTTCGGGCTGCTCCCCGGGCCGATGCTCTTCGTGGAACACCCCGATTTCGTCTGGGGCTTCATCGGCAGTTGCTGGATCGGAAACTTCATCGGCCTTCTGGTCGTGCTGGCGTTCGCGCCCTTGTTCGCAGCGGTCCTCAAGATCCGGTTCGCCATCATCATGCCGATCATCGTTTACGTGTGCGCCATCGGCGCCTACGCCGTGAACAACCGGGTGATCGACATCTACTACATGATCGGGTTCGGCGTCGTCGGATACCTCTTCAAGAAACTCGACTATCCTCTCGCGCCGTTGGTCCTGGCCCTGGTGCTGGGAGACATGGCGGAGTCCGCGTTGCGGCAGGCGCTCCTCATTTCCGGAGGGAGTCCCCTCGTCCTGTTCGCTCCCCCGATCGCGTTGCCGATCATGGTCGCGGCGGGGCTCATCTTCTTCTGGCCGACGGTCTCTGGTTTGATAAAGAAAGCACGCATGAAAGTCGGACCCGGTTGAGGAGAACATACCTTAACCAGGCATATTGCGGGAACTTGTTGGATATAGTGAGGAAATGCATCTGTGACTGTCCGCCCGGTACTTGGGACTGAAAAGAAGCGGCTTGGGGAAATGCCTTCTTACGGCATCCCCGGCCGCTTCTCTTTTTTTCCGGGGATCCGGCGGTGACGCCGGCGGGAAAGATCCTCATCACCGGGGGCGCAGGGTCGTGCGGGAGGTACCTGACCGCATCGCTCCTGGGGCGGGGGTACGAGGTACGGGTGATCGACAAGGACGTGGAGTCCCTCCGGCCCCTCGGGGACAAGGGGCTTACGCTTTTCCGGGCGGGGATTGAAGACAGGGACGCCCTGAAGTCGGCGGTGGATGGGGTGGACGCCGTTCTCCACCTCGCCTGGTCTTTTTCCGAAGATCCCCTGGTGGTTCTGGAGCAGGACCTGCGTGGCCACATCCATCTGCTCGAGGAGATGGCTTCCAGGAAAGTGCGGCACCTGGTCTACGCGAGCACGGCGGTGGTGTACGGAAAGCCCCGGTATTCCCCCATCGACGAGGAGCATCCCCTTTTGGTGGAAGAGGCGCGAAAACCCCTTTACGGGATCGCGAAGGCCGCTGCCGAGAAGCTATGCCTCATGTACGGGAAGACGAAGGGGCCGCCGGCCACCGTCGTCCGATTCTGGTGGGCGTACGGGGACGATATCGGCGGGAAGCATCTGCGGGAGATGCTCAAGATCGCATCGGCGGGGACCCCCCTGGAGATCCCCTCCGACTCCGGCGGATCATTCCTCCACATGGCGGACCTTGCGCAGGGGATGGAACGATGCCTGTTCAACCCCGGGGCGTTCGGGCGGACCTTCAATTTATCGACCGTCTACGTCACCTGGAAGGAGGTGGCGGAATTGGTCCGCGAGGTGACCGGCTCGCGCTCCGACATCCGTTGCATCCCCAGGGAGGAATGGACGGGCGCCGCGTTCCTTTCCGACCCATGGGAACTGTCGGATTCCGCGGCCAGGGATTCCCTCGGGTACCGTCCCATGGGAACCACCACCGCGAAGGCATCCCTGAAAATGGCAATCTCGAACTGCTGGGAGGCGATGCGCAGGAATGCGTAGTTTCCCCGAGAGGATCGGATCCTGTACCCCGTGGCAGAAAATAGAGATGGAGGCATGTAATGATTGATTTGAGCTGGCTCGGTTCGATTTCCTTCGATTCGTTCATCCCCGCGGTGCTCGGCGCCGTCCGGCACGACTTCGGCCGGCTCGGGTGGATCTCGTTCGACTACACGTTCCTGTCCGCGTTGTTGAGCATCATCCTGATCGATCTGGTCCTTGCGGGCGACAACGCCGTCGTCATCGCCCTGGCCGTCAGGAACCTTCCGGGGAAAACGAAGACGTGGGGGATCATCCTTGGGGCGGGCGCCGCGGTGCTGCTGCGGGTCATCTGCACCATGTTCGTGGCGCAGATGTTGATGATCCCTCTCCTGAAATTCGTCGGAGGGGCCTTGATCGCCTGGATCGCGGTGAAACTCCTGACGCAGGAGGAGGAGGAGGAAAAGGTCGACCAGGCGAAAAACCTGGCACAGGCGGTCAAGTTGATCGTCATCGCGGACATCGTCATGAGCCTCGACAACATGCTGGCGGTCGGAGGCGCGTCCAAGGGGAACATGTTCCTGCTGATCTTCGGTCTCGGGTTGAGCATCCCTCTCGTCGTGGGGACCAGCTCTCTCCTGTCCATGCTGATGGGCAAGTACCCGATCATCGTCGTCATCGGGTCCGCCGTCCTGGGGAAGGTCGCGGGCGAGATGATGACGACGGACGCCCTGGTCCAGAAGTGGTTCGCCCTCCCGCACTATGTCACCATTGTCGCCGAGGTGACATTCGCCATCGGGGTCGTTGTGCTTGGGAAACTGATCATGAAGCGGAGGAAGGCGCAGAGGGAAGCGGTTGAAGCGTCGACGTTGCACGTGGTGGAGGCCGAGCCGGAAAAAGCGCCCGTGAAAGAGTAGTACCCCCCCTGCGGGGACGATTTCGCCGTTTACGAGCCGGAAAAGCGGCCGTCCGTTGTATTCCGGACGGCCGTTTCACTATAATGACGGGTACGTCTGAAACCATGCCTTGTGGAGGGTGCTGATGGCCAGGAGCGCGAAAAAGTATGTTTATTTTTTCGGGAAGGGTAAGGCCGACGGAACCGGGAAGATGAAGGACCTGTTGGGCGGGAAGGGGGCGGGGCTCGCCAACATGACGAGCCTGAAGATCCCGGTGCCTGCCGGGTTCACCATCACCACGGAGGCGTGCAACACGTACTTCGAGAGCAGGAAGAAGTATCCCCCCGGCATGTGGGAGCAGGTCCTCGCCAACCTGAAGAAGGTGGAGGCGGCGATGGGGATGAAGTTCGGGGATGCGAAAAACCCCCTTCTCGTGTCCGTCCGTTCCGGCTCGAAATTCTCCATGCCCGGGATGATGGACACGATTCTCAACCTCGGGCTAAACGACACGACCCTCAAGGCCCTCGCCGACAAGGCCGGCGACCGGTTTGCGTTCGACACCTACCGCCGCCTGATCACCATGTTCGGAAGCACCGCCATGGGGATCAACCGACAGCTGTTCGAAAAGGCGTTGGAGCGGATGAAGGAGAGCCGGGGGGTCCACCTCGACACGGACCTGACGACGGACGATCTCCGGGAACTGGTCGGTATCTTCAAGGGCATCTACGCGAAGGAGACGGGAAAGGGTTTTCCGGCGGACCCTCTTCAGCAGCTCAAGCTGGCCATCAATGCGGTCTTCAGTTCCTGGTTCTCCGACCGGGCGGTCACGTACCGGAAGCTGAACAACATCTCGCACGATCTCGGGACGGCGTGCAACGTCCAGGCGATGGTATTCGGGAACATGGGCGAGAACTCGGGAACCGGCGTGGGCTTTACCCGGGACCCCTCTACCGGCCAGAAGAAGTTCTTCGCCGAATATCTGACGAACGCCCAGGGCGAGGACGTCGTTGCCGGCATCCGGACCCCCCTGCACATCGACGAACTGAAGAAGAAGCAGCCCGCCGTGTACAGCGAGCTTGAAAAGATCTACCGGAAACTTGAGAGCCACTACAAGGACATGCTGGACATCGAATTCACCGTCCAGGACGGCAAGCTCTACATGCTCCAGACCCGCGTCGGGAAACGGACCGCCGCCGCCTCCCTGAAGATCGCCATCGACATGGTCGGGGAGAAGTTGATCGACAAGAAGACGGCGGTGATGAGAATCGACCCCGTGCAGCTCGAATGGCTCATGCATCCCTCCTTCGACCCGAAGGCGTCCGTCCAGG
>Ga0208566_1001342_pt1 | contig 14458 bp, 10 predicted proteins | sample PL_2010_150m_FD_184159 | JGI IMG/M metagenome (GOLD analysis project Ga0208566, IMG submission 184159) | Freshwater microbial communities from Powell Lake, British Columbia, Canada to study Microbial Dark Matter (Phase II) - PL_2010_150m... | ecosystem: Environmental > Aquatic > Freshwater >...
TTTTATCTGCCGACTTGGCTACGAATCCACTGTAGAGCTTTCCGTCAGGTTCAGGATGCCTGAGGGCAAACTCATAATAACAACCTGGAGTATCAAATTCTCCCTCCTGGAAAGGAACACGGATGATTCCGGCTTTAATGCTGGATTGTTCCAACTGATCCATGGGCGTTCCCTGCACTTCCCCGTTGGCATCATTCAGAAGAAATCCATTGGATTTGAGGAATGTATTGACTTTTTCAACAGTGTCATATTCTTTCAGTGCATTCACACTCACCGTGAAATGGTTCGCCCGGAACCCATTCACATAAAGCCATGCCGCATACTCGGATTCGATCCGGAGCTTTTCATAAGTCTTGTAGGATGGGGTTCCCGAAACATTCCCGGCATAGATCAACTCGTCCGATTTTATTACGCTCATCGGAATATTCCCTACCCACTCTTTCACAACACGCTGCATATGTTCACTGAATTGATCCACTAAGAACTCACTGATAAATACCCGCGGTGCTTCCCGGTCGGTTTTGTGTTCAAAATGTTTGGCATACAGCTTCTTCTGTTCAAAATGATAATCGCGTTTGTATTCGTAGCCGTTTTTTATAAAAACTTTTGCCAGTGCATCGATCCCGATAAGGGGATGATTGTAAGTGCGGAATGCAATATGGTCGTTAACAATGGTTTCACCTTCCCTGACAAGCAGGGCATAAACTTTTTTTGTTGCAGGATTTTGCGTGATGTAATCTTGCCAGAGTCGATCAAAAATGTGCTGGTAGTTCATGTTGTTTTATGATGGTTAATAATTAAATAGCGAAGTAGCGAAATGGCGAAGTAGCGAAATAATTTTTAATTTTCCATTCTCAATTCCTCTATTGCCTATTGCCTAATGCCTAATGCCCAATGCCTTTTTTTCTTTACAAACTTTATAACTTTATACTCCCTTAAAACATCCCTTCCAGGAACTCGTCAACAGTAAGATTGTTAAAGTAATCACTGATGTTGTAAGGGGATAATGCTTCCCGGATTTTTCCTTTGGCATGCTGAATATTCCGGAGCGCATTTTCGATCTCTTCGGTATCGCACATATTGAAATAGTCTCCGAAGATCCTGATATCACGAATGATCCCATCTGTGACATCGATATTGAATTCAATCGTACCGCTGTTTTGGGTGCGAAGTACCTTGCTGAAATTGTACTGGGGAGAATACCCGAAGTTCCACTCCCAGGTACCATACTTGGATTCTACCATTTCCCTGATCCTTTCATGATCTTCATCAGCAAGTTCATAGAGAATGGCATCCGGGTATTTTTCCATGATGTGGTTTTCGATCAGGGTTGAAAACTCAAGCACATCCATTGGCGTTATCAGGTGATCGCTGATGTTGGTGACCCTGCTTCGCACCGATTTTACAGCTTTGTCTTTGAACTTCAAGGGGTCGGCATTCAAAGCACCGCTCAGGTCAGGCATATGGGAAGAAAACAGGAGTGTGCCGTGCGAAAGAACCTTGTTCTTCCAGATATGCATCGCATTTCCTGAGAATTTTTTTCCTCCGATGGTCAGGTCGTTCCTGCCTTCGAAACGTGCATTAATCCCAAGTTTTACCAGCACTTCCAGGATCGGTTCCGTATATTTTCTGAAGTTGATCAGGTTATTACCTTCACCCTTCATGGTGAAGGTGAAATTCAGGTTGCCGAGATCGTGAAAAACCGCCCCGCCCCCAGATAGCCTCCGCACGACCTTTATGTTGTTCTCCCTGACATACTCCAGGTTGATCTCCGCCAAGGTATTCTGGTGTTTCCCGACTATGATGGAAGGGGCATTTCTCCAGAGCATGAACGTGTCATCGCTAATCTCCTTCAATACATATTCTTCAGTGGCCAGATTAAAATAAGGATCGGTATTGTGTCTGCGTATGATCAGCATCAAGATGCAACTTTGACGACAAATTTATACTTTTTATGGAAACAGATAACGATGGAAGGAATAATGAATAATGAAAAATGAAAAATGAAGAATTGAGTATTAGGTTTTAGGTATTGGGTATTAGTTTTCTCTATTTAATTACTCGCAAACTCGCAAACTCACAAACTAATTAAAAAGCCGTTCCCAGTGCATTTCCCGGAAACGGCTCTTCAGATCGTAAGTAAAAATTACGGGAAAATCAGTCCATGGTAATCAGTAACACTGACCTGTGGGATCGTACTGCCATACGTGGCATTAATTGCCTGTATGAAGTAATTTGCAACGACAGCGTTTCCTCTCGGATTCACATGGATTCCATCAGTGGAAAACAACCCTCCTGTGACGAAGGATGTATTGAATTTTATACCGTCGAAGACCATTCCGGATGCAAAACTTTTCAGCATCTGGTTCATATCGGCAACAGCGAGCCCTTTGACGGAGGCAATTTGTTTAATGATCCCGTTAAATGCGTCAACGTGCTGTTTAATGACCGCCTGTTCATCGGCATCCAGTACAAATTTGCCGGGAATCGGGTATAGTTTGTAAACACCGCCAGTGGTATCAACAATGCCCATGCCCTTGCACTTTATTGAATCAGTCGGCAGTGTCAGGAGAAAGAGGTCGTTCGGGCCCATATGTGCCCAGGTTCCGTCTTCCTTTTTAACAACGAATCCGTTTGGACCAGCTTGCCATGTGATTTCAGGGTGTCCAAACATTCCAAACAGGGTGTTCAATCCGGTGGCCTGTGTTGCGTCCAGAACAATTCCGTTCCAGGGGAGTTTCTGCGAGATGGTTGTGAAGAAGGGAATACTTGTCACATCGGGAATGGTAGCCACAATTCCTTTAGGCTGTTTCCCCGAAGCCAGCAATGCTCCAACTGCCATTGGGTAATATTTTGCGAAGGTGTCAACCGGTGTAACGAGTAAAGATGTTCCTGCAAGTGCTGAAGACAGTACATCGTTGTTGCCGATCCAGAGTGAAAAGAATGTCGGTTGCTGTGCCATGACATCCTCAATAATGGATGCCAATGGGTTGGATGCGAATCTTGCGAAAAAAGGATTCCCCAGTGGTGAACCGTATCCTTTGAAGAATAAATGCTGAAGCTGTGCGCCCGGAACGCCCATGTTGTTATAGGGACCGGCAGCCACAGGCCGTGCGGCTAAAATTGCGCCATAGGCAGCCTGGTCAGGCGTATGGGTCAGCAGGTCGGGCTTTAGGGAATAAGAACCTGGAATGGGGGTGCCGCCGCAGTCCTTATCCGGTAAGATCTTTAATACCATTTTCGGCGTAAGGTAAAGGCCGAAAGGAGTAACGTTAAGACCAATCCCGTCTTCGGTTTCGATCAGTGGTTGAATGAAAGCACCGCCTCCGACCGTGGTAAATTGCTGGGCAAGGATGTTCGGGTAGGAATTTATCTGCCCGGATTTGTAGAGCGCACCATCTGCATATCCTGCAGTCAGTGAATTTCCAACGGAAACATATTTTGTGAAATCCGCTGATCCTCGATCCGCATTGAATTCGTTGACCTTTTGCTTGCAAGCGGATAACAGTGCGAGGGAAAGGATGAAGAAAACTATTTTTTTCATGATGCTCACGATTTAAGGTTTAAAAATTATAGGTTAAGCCGATCCCGGGCATGAAAATGGCGGATTTGTATGTTCCGGCGAAATTGTCGTTCACATCGTTGCCATTTCTTTTCGACCCCATCAGGTATTCAAAGGCAGCATCGATGCTGAGCCCTTTTGTCGGATATAAGGAAACACCACAGGTCAGGCCGATCTCATTCGAACTTGGTAACAATGGGTCAAGATAATCATCCTTTACCGGCGAAGGATCGTAATAACCTCCAAGCCTGACAGTAATCATATCATTGATCTTATATTGCGCGCCGAGGCGTGTAATCAGGCGGCTTTCATAAAGTTTTGCAGAAGCCTGATGAGCCTGAACGGCAGGTGTGACGGTTTTGAACTCGAAAACAAGCGAATCATAAACATTCCAGAATACATAATTCAGTCCCAATCCGATCATGAATTTATCATTGATCTCATAGGAAATGCCAAAATCCAGGTTGGCCGGTAAGGGAAGGGTAACATCCACCTCGTTATCCGGAAAATTTGTGGCTAAGCTTGCAGGAACGGTGAATTTTGCATCCCCATCCTTTACTGCCATATCGATTTTTGAACGGTAATCAATACCGACGCTTAATCCTTTGATAGGATGTATCATGATACCGGCATTGAAGCCCAACTTTGTCGTAGTGCCCTTAATGTTTACTTTTCCTTCTCCACCTATATTTTCAAGGGGGATCGCCTTGTTCAGGTTGACGTTTCCGTAAGAAATTACCAGTCCTGCTCCAATTCCAATGATATCCTTGATTTTATAGGAAACCGTAGGTTGAATAGTTATTGCTTTAAACGAGATGTTCTGGATAATGAACCGGCCTTTCCAATTGTCGGGCCATGACATGCTCAAGCCATATGGTGTATTGACAGCAACTCCTATACTCAGGTCCTTGATCGGTTTGTAGGCTGCATAGAAATAAAATGGATAGTTCAAAGCATGTTTGATCTCTTCCTGGTAGGCCTGGTCCTTTGCCTGAAAGGTGGTGCGCGCCATTAAAAAGGTCAGTCCTCCGGAAAAACTAAATTTTGAATTGACGAAAGAGGCCCCGCCCGGATTGTAGAACAGTGCGCTGGCATCGTAGGAAAGGGAGGTCCCGATCAGCCCCATGCCAATGTTTCGCTGGCTGTGCAACCCAACCTGGTAGCCGCCCGCAAAGGAATTCATTGCCGTTATGCATAAGCATATCAGCAAAAGAGTAACTTTCCTCATAATATTTGTTTTTTGGTTAATAATGGCCGCAAGATACAAAAAAAAACACAAAATGATTTTTTTTAAGGGTAAAATCGGATCATAAAGGGAAACCGTACCTTTGACGAAATTTCTGTTTTTTAATTCATTTTTTATTTGTTTTCATGGGAATAAAAGTTGGAGATAAAGTCAAATTTCTGAACGCCACCGGCGGAGGAATTGTGCGTAAAATCATCGACAGCCGCCTGGTTTCGGTTGCGATCGAAGGAGGATTTGAGATTCCGGTACAGGCATGCGAATTGTTGGTCATCGATCCGGTCGATGCCGGATCAAGGTTCTTTCATGAATCGTTTGATGTGCCGGATGCACTGCAGGCAAGTGCTCCATCAGAACATCCGGAAGATAGTCCGGTCGATCTTCCGAAAAATGTTATTAGTTCAAGGAGATCGGAAGATATTTTCTTCGTCTTTGTTCCGCACGACCAGAATTGGCTGATCACGGGCCACCTGGATGTGTTCCTTGTCAACAATACTTCGTATGATGTACTTTACAATCATTTCCGGAAAGATGAAGGGTTTTGGTCAGGGGTTGATTACGGGTCACTTGGGGCAGGAACACGATTATTGATCGCTACGATTCACCGCGATGAACTTCCACTCTGGACTGATGGTTGTCTTCAGTTTCTTTTTCATAAGCAAAGATGCAATGAGGTGCCTCCTCCTTTCCATGCCGACTTTTCCATCACGGGAAAGAAATTTTATTCTGAACAAAACTACCGGGATTCCATTTATGCGGCTGGGAAAGGAATCGTGGTAAAGATCGCAACCATATCCATGGAAACCGATGAGAAGAATGTCCGGAAACCGGTCTCACATCCGGCCGGCAATGAAATGGTGAATTCCGATGATTTTATACTCCGGCATAAAACAGGTGACAGGGAAGCCGAGGTTGACCTGCATATCCATGAACTTGTTGATGACCCCGCCAGTTTTGAAAAGGTGGAGATCCTCGAGTATCAGAAGAATTATTTCGTTCGATGCCTGGAAAGCGCTATTGCCGGTGGATTTCTGAAAATTATTTTTATCCATGGAGTCGGAAATGGTGTTCTCAAAGAAGTTCTCCTGGATATCCTGAAAAAACAAGAGGGCATCGAAGTGTTCGATGCCCCTATGCAAAAATACGGTGTCGGTGCCATTGAAGTGCATATCCGGCACAACCGCTGATTTTTAATTGTTCACTGAGACCTTACAGATGTGCACTAATGCACCGCAGTGCATCCAGCATGCATTCCTGATGCAGTTTGATAAATTTCATCGGAAAACGGATAAGGAATTAAAAAAATTGTCTACCTTTGTACATTGAATATCAATCTTCATCTTCAAAGTAATATATCTAATGAAAAAGATTGTACTCTTTGTTTTTTTGGCCATGACCACCTTCTATTATGGTTATTCGCAATCCCTGACCCTGGCCGACAGCACCGGTCCCCTTGCCAACAATGCAAATGTTACCCGGCAGGGACATAATATGGATGATGAGATTCCCTGCCATATATTCGTCAGGAACACAACCGCTGCCGCCATCGACGTGATTGTCAAGAAAGTCGAGATCAGTTTGGTTTCCGGGTCCGTGAACACGTTCTGCTGGGGATTATGTTTTCCCCCCAATGTGTATGTTTCCCCACCTTTTACCCTGAACGCCAATACAACAGATTCCGTTAACTTTTCAGGACATTACAACCCGCTCACTTTTGCAGGGGCCTCCGTAATCCGTTACGTTTTCTATGTTCAGTCGAACCCAAACGATTCGGTTTGTGTAAATGTTACCTATGATGCACTGTATGTAGGTATTAACAATCAAACTGCCAAAAATATCCTGTCGGGCGCCTATCCCAATCCTTCCAATAATACCGTAAATTTTGACTATTCCCTTAATACGGAGAATGAAGGTTCAGTCATTATCCGGAATTTAGTGGGTTCAGTGGTAAAAAAATCAACTCTTACCAGTGCAGAAGGTAAACTGTCTGTTTTCACCGGCGACCTCCCGGAAGGGATTTACTTCTATTCACTGGATGTGGATGGGAAAACTATGACAACCCGGAAACTTATTGTAAGACACTAAGAACTCATATTCTTAAAGAAAAGAGGCCATCCCAACAGGGCGGCCTTTTTTTTATGCTCGTAAAGAACCCTCCTAAAAATGCTTTCAATTGTAAACTCCACGCTGATTTCTTTTGAATTTTTAAACAATTACCTTTTATCTAATCGCCGTACCCTTCTAATTATGTATAACTTTGTACCATGTTTAAAGTCAACCGGTATATTTCTATTTTCTTACTGGTGTGTTTTTTACCGGTCGTAACCCCCAGAGAGTTCATCCATGATCTGTTAGGGCATGAAGATACACTGGACATTTATCATTCCACCGCAACACTTGAAAAATTACACAAGCATTGCAGTATCCTTCAGGTTACTTTCTCTTCGTTTGTTTCATATCTGAAGAACTTTTTATTTCAAAAGGAATTTTATAATTCTTTTTATTCTTTCCCCCATCAATCTTTTATTCCCGGGGTATCTGTAAATCTTTCCAGTTTAAGGGCACCTCCTTCACATCACATCTGATTCATTGACCGGAGTTCTCAGCATCTCCAATTAGTTTATTTCATAATAGACAATTGCAGTGGATATTGATTGATCATTCATTGCTTCTTATCAATGATAACATAAATTGAAGTGATATGAAATATTTCATCATAGTGATTTGCGACATTATTGGGCTGTTATCAGCGCATAATGCCCAAGCCCAGGTAACACTTACAGGAAGAGTAACAGACCAACAAAGCAACCAACCCCTTTTCGGAGTCAATATATTTATCCCTGAACTTTTAATCGGTGCCACAACTGATACCTTGGGAACATACAAGATCGCCAATCTTCCAAAAAGAAAAATTCTTTTAAGAATAAGCTATATCGGCTATAAGACAGTCATTGAGCCGGTGGATCTGACAACCACCTTAAGCAAAGATTTTAAGATTGAGGAGTCTCCTGAACAGATGAATGAAGTAGTCGTTACAGGAACGTCAAGAGCAACGGATATCAGAAGAAGCCCTATCCCGATTGTAGTTGTTGAAAGCAAAGGAATAAATATGAATGTGAATACGAATATTATCAATGCACTAACAAAACTTCCTGGTATCAGTGAAGTTACCACCGGACCAAATATATCCAAACCCTATATTCATGGTCTTGGTTATAACCGGGTACTTACACTATATGATGGGGTGAGGCAGGAAGGACAGCAATGGGGGGATGAACATGGTATTGAGGTGGATGAATACGGCATTGACAAAGCCGAAATTGTTAAAGGTCCTGCAAGTCTGACTTATGGTTCTGATGCTCTGGCAGGAGTAGTTAACCTAATTCCTTTTCCTCCGGTTCAGACTGGTACCATAAAAGGAAATTTTCTAGGGGAGTATCAAACGAACAATGGCATGTTCGGGGGATCTTTATCTCTGGACGGGAATCAGAAAGGTGTTATCTGGGGCGGGAGAATATCGCATAAACAGGCAAAGGATTACCAGAACAGATATGATGGACGCGTTTATAATACAGCATTCAGTGAAACTGATGCAAGCTTGTACACGGGGATAAATAAAGGCTGGGGATATTCTCATCTTAATTTTTCTTTGTTTAATGACTTGCAGGAGATCCCTGACGGAAGCCGGGATTCAATCACCCGTCAGTTCACAAAACAAATCACCGAAGCGGATACGCTCAGACCAGTCGTCAGTAGTTCCGAATTAAATTCTTATAAGATTTCCGTTTTACACCAGCATATACAGCATTACCGTATTTATTCAACCTCGAATATTTATCTGGATGACAGCAAGATTAGTATAATCCTTGGCTACCAGAATAATATCCGACAGGAATTCAGCCATCCGCAAGCCCCAAGTATACCAGGCCTGGATCTGCATCTTAATACAATTACCTATGATCTGAGGTATTCCTTACCGGATCTGAAGGGATGGGAAATTACTCCTGGTGTTAACGGGATGTACCAGGTCAATTCCAATAAGGGAACGGAATTTATTATTCCGGATTACCAGGAATTTGATCTGGGTCTTTTCCTGCTAGTCAAGAAATCATTGGATAAAATTGACCTTAGTGCCGGGGCGAGGTATGATATGCGGTTTTTTATTAATGATCAGATGGTTACACGCCCTGACCCAACGACTGGTTTTGATATGCAGGTATCTCCGCCTGATACTGCCGGTGCAGAAAAAAAATTCTCTGATTTTAAACATACTTTCTCAGGTCTCTTGGCAAGCGTCGGGATGACTTACAACATTTCCAAAAACCTTGGTATTAAAGCAAATTTTGCCCGTGGTTTCAGGGCTCCCAACATTTCGGAAATTTCGGCAAACGGAGTTCATCCAGGAACCAATATGTATCAAATCGGCAATCCTGACTTTAAGCCAGAATTCAGCCTGCAGGGAGATCTTGGTCTGTTTTATACATCCAAACCGGTCATAGCGAGCATTGAAGCATTTTATAATGATATTACCAACTATATCTTCAACCAGAAGGTATTGAATCATCTGGGACAGGATTCGGTCATTGTGAAGGGAAACCAGACATTCAAGTTTTGTCAGTCCGAAGCAGTTCTGTATGGCGGGGAAGCCAGCCTGGACATTCATTTTTTTAAATGGATGCATTTTGAGAATTCCCTTTCGTTCGTTTACGGGATAAACAAAGGCGGTAATGGCACACAAATAACAGATAGCTCCAAATATCTGCCATTTATTCCACCATTACATACACATACAGAATTAAGGGTTGAATTCGACAAGGGATTCATGCACTTGTCTTCTGTTTATGCCAGGATCGCCATGGAATATTACGCCAAGCAGGACAGGGATTATCTTGCTGATAACACAGAAACGCCTACACCAGGTTATACGCTTTTTGATGCCGGAGTCGGAGGCGATGTGACAAAGAAAAACGGGAAGGTATTATGCAGCATCCATCTGGCAGTCAGTAATATTTTTGACATCGCGTATCAGTCGCACCTGAGCAGGTTAAAATATTTTGAACCCTATCCGAATAACCCCACTGGAAGATCCGGGATCTATGACATGGGAAGAGATATCAGTATAAAGGTGATCTTCCCCATTGACCTCCGGAATTGACAAATCGAATACTCCTTTACCTGATTTAACAGACTGCCCATAAGTCATGCGGGTCTTTTGAAGATATAACGGTCTATAACTGCCAGTTCTATAACAAATTAAGATGTGAGCCGTTCCGGTTTATCCGGAACGGCTTTTTGAAGGAGAAAGCAAGCAAAAATCCCACCCCCGTTACTCAAAATTTTGCAGCAAAATTACCTATATCAAAAAAAACATAAAGGGCGACCTCCTTTGGGAATTGTCGTACTTCGAGTGTTTTCATTCCGCATTGGCGGAATGACCTACATCCCAATCCCTCACTTCCTACTCAACTCCATACGGAAAACGGATGCAATGCAAGGTACGCATTGTAATACCGCGGATCGTTGGTAACCTCTTCGCCGACCCAGGCCGGCTTCTCGTATTCTTCCTCCGCAAATGTCAACTCAATCTCAGCCAGGATCAATCCTTCATTCTCCCCGAAAAATTCATCCACCTCCCAGGTCTTCCCTGCATATTCCATCCGGTAACGGACTTTTTCAATAACAGGAGCAGTGCATAATTGCAGCAGTTCGTCTGCTTCTCCGGGTGGAATAGGATATTCGTACTCGGCTCGGGTGGCATTCGCCGAAGGTCCTTTAATGGTAAGAAAAGCATCTGTCCCGGTGGTCCGGATGCGTATGCTTTTTCCCGGATCCGTGTGAAGATAACCTTGCCGGATATTCACTCCCCGGGGTTTATGAACCGCATACCAGAGATCTTTCCGTACAAGGTATTTATGTTCAATTTCCTGAGACATAACAGGAAGGATTATAGTAGACTTAAATTAACTACCCATTGCCTATTGCCTAATGCCTAATGCCTTATTTCACCCCAAACTCTTTCTTTATCTTCCCGACATAATCCAACTTTTCCCAGGTAAAGAATTCCACTTTCTTCATATAAACCTTTTTCCCGTTCCCGCTTACCTTCTTTGGTTTTGAGCTTTTCACCTTGTAATAAACTTCCACTTCTTCCGAATAACTGTCTCTTCCGAAATGGCCATACGTGGCGGTCTTCAGGTATATCGGGTTCTTAAGTCCGAAACGTTGTACGATGGCATAGGGCCGCATGTCGAAGATCTTCTGCACCTTCGTAGAGATCTCCCCGTCAGATAAGATTTTTCCTTTGGCATTTTTCACTTTTGCCGTATCATAAGTGTTGACATACAGTCCGACAGGTTGTGCAACGCCAATGGCATAGGCAACCTGGATGAGGACCTGGTCAGCAACACCGGCAGCCACGAGATTCTTCGCTATATGCCTTGCAGCATAAGCCGCAGAACGGTCAACCTTGGAGGAATCCTTGCCTGAAAATGCACCACCGCCATGAGCGCCGTGCCCGCCATAAGTGTCAACAATGATCTTACGGCCGGTCAGCCCGGTATCCCCGTGAGGGCCACCGATAACAAATTTTCCGGTTGGGTTGACATGGAGTTTGTAATCTCCCTGAAACAGTTTTTTGATGCGGGGAGGAAGGGTCTTCAGCACGCGTGGTATCAAAAACTTTTCGATATCCTTCCTGATCGCGTCCTGCATTTGTTTGTCGGCCGCAGCGACGGCTTTTGCCGAATTATTCTTCGGTTGTACGAAATCGTCATGCTGTGTACTTACCACGATGGTATCGATCCTCCTGGGCAACCCGTTATTATCGTATTCAACGGTGACTTGTGATTTGCTGTCGGGACGCAGGTATTTCATCTGCTTTCCTTCCCTGCGGATGTCTGCCAGTTCCTGGAGGAGAATATGCGCTACTTCACTGGAGAGGGGCATCAGGTTATCCATTTCGCGGCATGCATAACCAAACATCATCCCCTGGTCGCCGGCACCCTGGTCTTCCGGTTTTTCCCTTACCACGCCCATGTTGATATCCTTGGATTGCTCATGGATAGTGGAAACCACCCCGCACGAGTCGCTGTCGAAACGGTATTCGGCCTTGGTATAGCCGATCTGCCGGATCACTTTGCGGGCTGTATCCTGTACATCCACGTATCCTTCGGTCCTTACTTCGCCGCCGCAAACAACAAGCCCGGTAGTAACGAAGGTTTCACATGCAACTTTGGATTCGGGATCCCATCTTAAAAATTCATCGAGCAATGCATCAGAAATCTGGTCGGCAACTTTATCCGGATGTCCTTCGGATACGGACTCGGATGTGAATAAATATCCCATGTTAAACAGTTTTATTGAGTTTATAAATATATTTAAATATGAGGCTGGATCTGAAGATTGACGGGAGAAAATATTGTTTTAGCATTTTTTCCAGTGGTTGCAATCAATCAAATCTTTCCACTCAGCTGTCGGCAAAATTACGATTTTTTTAATTATGAATTATGAGAGTGAATTATGAATCTTGAATTTTCCATGGTTTTTTATTAACGGTGAGCAATAGAACGAGATGAAACTCATAATTCAAGATTCAAACTCCTAATTCATAATTAATTTCTCTATTTCGCTACTTCACTACTTCGCCATTTCGCTATTTAGTCTTTTGTCAGTTCCTGGAAGACTTCCTCCAGCCTGAGTTCTTCTTTTTGCATCGCAAGCACGGTCAGCTTTTGATCGACGGCAAACCGGAATACATCCGGCCGGATATCCAGTGCAGGTTGTGCGGTAAGCTGGAAACTGACCGGTGACAGTACAGTGACCGCTTTTACCCCGTTGATCTTTGCGAGCAACCCTACATCCACTACTGAGCTGAATTCCACCCTTACCACATTCCCGGAGGAGGAGATATGATGAAGGTTTTGTGTTGAATCGTCGGCTACGATCTTTCCCTTGTGGATGATGATCGCCCGGTCGCAGATGGCTTCCACCTCCTGCATGATGTGGGTGGAAAGCATGACGGTTTTTTCCTTACCGATGGTTTTTATCAGGGTCCGGATCTCGAGCAACTGGTTGGGATCGAGCCCGGAAGTAGGTTCATCTAGTACCAGTACCTCAGGATCATGCAACAAAGCCTGGGCAAGGCCGACACGCTGGCGGAAACCTTTTGACAGGGCACCGATCTTCTTGTGTTTTTCCGTTTGAAGTCCTGTCAATTCAATGACCCCGGCAATTCGTTTTTTTCTGCTTGCAACCGGATGCTGGATGCTGGATGCTGGATATTGGATACCGGAGGCAGTTAGAATTCCATCAATGAAGGAAAGGAACTCTTCTACGTACAAATCAAGATAAAGCGGATTATTTTCGGGAAGATATCCGACTTTTTTCCTTACTTCGATGGATTGTTCCAGGATATCAAAGTTGCAGACAGTGGCATCTCCGGAAGTGGGAGGGATGAAACAGGTGAGTATCTTCATGATGGTGCTCTTCCCCGCACCGTTCGGCCCCAGTAGCCCAACAACTTCACCCGGTGCAATTTCAAACGACACCGCATCGAGTGCTTTCTGCTTTCCGTATATTTTGGTTATTGCTTTTACTTTAATAGACATCAGGGAGTTATAAAGTTTGAAAAGTTCATAAAGTTTATAAAGTGTTGAAGGGACAATTTTGCCATTTTGCCTTTTTACCATTTGCAAAGGGCTGCAAAATTAGTAAAAATGTGATAACGCTGTTCCGCTGGTTAATTTCGTCTCTTCCTGAGAATCACATGAAAGATCGACCAGAAAAAGAGCAACTGACCGAGGGAGTAGATGACCCAGCTGAATTTTACCGGGATAAACCCGGCGGCATATTCAATCAGTTTTGTGTTTCCCCGGAAATGGACCATCTCGGAGATGGAATACCGGTCGAGCATATACTGCATATAAGGCCGGGTATAGGCAAAAATCACGATCAGGGATCCAACTATCAGCAGGAGCCATTCATAGAAGGTCAGCCGGAAGGTTTCATCTTTTGACCTGTAATAAAGGATGACTACTGCCAGCAGGATCATCGTGAGCGAATTGATGACCGGGGCCAGCACCGGCCCGGCCCAGGTTACAGGGATCAGGAACAGAAGATCCCAGGTGAGGAGGGAAGATGGCCATCCGAGGAGGAAGACCAGGTAGATATAATAAAAGATATCCCAGATGGCGAAGGCATAAATAAAAACGGCAAATCGGCTGATCCAACTTTTAGTTGAAATCACACCGATCGTAAAGAGCATGACTATTGTTGCCGCTTCCCTGAAGATCTCCGTGATCAGGATCTGCTGATCCATCATCTTTAAAGGAAAAACAAATCCTTCGGGATAATAGAGTGCCCTGAGGTAAACCACCACGGCGCTCTCGAGAACGGCCATCGCGGCAGCGAAAATTCCGGTCCAGAGAAGTAGATGTGCAAGTTTGTTCATGTTTTTTTTGCAATGGAAGATAAAAGTAGGCAAAATTCTTTCACCTTTTTGCCATTTTACCATTTTGCTATTTTACTATTTGTCTAAAAGTTCCTGAGATTATTTGTTTAATCAAAATTTTAGTTCTATTTTTGCACCCCTTTTTGATGGGAATAATGTTAATGATTTAGCAACCAGTAGAAATTCATGAATACGTTAAGCTACA
>Ga0208566_1001345_pt1 | contig 14445 bp, 21 predicted proteins | sample PL_2010_150m_FD_184159 | JGI IMG/M metagenome (GOLD analysis project Ga0208566, IMG submission 184159) | Freshwater microbial communities from Powell Lake, British Columbia, Canada to study Microbial Dark Matter (Phase II) - PL_2010_150m... | ecosystem: Environmental > Aquatic > Freshwater >...
ATTGCCGGCGATCAGGTTGCGGAACAAGTCATGCAGCGTGACTGTCATTGAGCCTTCGGCGATGCGCGCGGCCTTGGCCGAACCGATGATTTTGGATGCGACCATCGCAGTGCCTACGGCAAGCGCGCCCTTGGCGGCGTAATAGCCGTAGTTCGGCGAGGCCGGTGTGCCGGGATTCGACAACGAGGCGGGCAGGTATCCCTGCACGAAACCCATGATCACGTCGACGCCGATGGCGCCGGCGGCGCCGGTGGCGGAAGTTTTCAGCAGGGTAGTGATATTCCGCAAGGTAGCGGAATTGATTGGATTGCGACGGGTGCGACGCCGTGCGACGGCGTGCGACCGCTTGGCGACGTGGCGGCGATGTCTCACGGGGTTGCTCCTCAAGGTGGATACAGCGGTGCGCCGGATCTTGCGCTTGGCATGGACACGGCGGGATTTTCCGGCACGGGCTCTCGCCATTGCCGCGAATTTGGCGCGGGCGCGGCGTTGCGCGGCGCTCGGTGCTTTGGTGGATTTACGCCGGGCCTTGCGGCGGGCGGGGTTGCCGACTAGCAACAGTTGAGCGGGCATGCGGTTCTCCTAGAAGTGAGAGAGAATTATTCATCCTCGAATCCATCCTCTCCGAACTTCCATGAACCGCCGATCATGGTAACTGTTTTCCCGTCGGGTGAAACTGCAAGGGCAGGCCGGGAACGTACTTTGAACTCGTGGCGGAAACGATACTCTTTATCGTCGCGAAATGCAACATATTCGATTGCGGCTATTTTTCCGACCTGGGCAAGGGTGCGGGAGTGCGCCGGAGTAGGCACTAACTCATATTCATCCGGCATGACTTCGCGCCCGGTGAAATTCTCGACCAGGGAACGGGCGGCGGCTTCGCCTGTGCGTTCGGCGGGGTTCTTGCGCGGGGAGGTAGTGCAAGCTTTTTTGATTGTCGATACCAACACCGAAGGCGAGGCGGTGCGCTTGATCAATGTAACTGATCCGCCGTGCATTTTAGAGGGTTCGATTACACGGAAGATTTCATAGTTCAACCCGCGCATGCGCCAGATAATACGGTGTCCGCTATCGATAGACAGGGCGACGGCGGCTTGCTCGTATTGACCGCGAGATTTCACAATTTTGTAACGCGGGTTAGGCCGTTGTATTGCTTTTGATAAGCGACGGCGTATTGCTTGGCGTATAGGGCAATGCAAAATCTTCCGATCTTGCGCCACACCGGTTTATCGGCGAATACTGCCGCTTCAACGAGAAACGGAAATTCTATTTTCTTCACCGGATTTTTGCGCGGCGCGGTTTTCTTTGTGATTCCTTTTTTCAACATCGCGGCAACATATTTTCGGTATGCCGCCGGAGTGTGTGTAACGGCGCGGCGTTTTGCCGAGGGCTTGATGGAATTTCCGCGTAACTCTTTTGATGCTTTCGTTTCAGCCTTCGCATAACATGTGGGATGAAACGCTTTTGGAAAATCTACACCTAGCCTAATTAAGTGAATTGGCGGATTTGTACCGACGTATTTTCCCTTGATGATTTTTCCGCAATGGTAGCAAGTTAATATTGTCATTTCCTCATCCCTTCTATAACACCCAACGCCTGCCCCAATCCCGCCCAATTCGCCCCGGTCACAATTCCATGAATCAGCGGCGGTGCATCAGGATTTTGCTGCGCGTGAATGAATTGCCGGGCGGCATAGGTGACGGCGGCAAGCAAGGCGGTGCCGCCCTTGAGGGCATACAACGCGGTATCTTCGGCAGCTTGCGGCAACTTGATTTTCGTGCCGCGCCGGATGCCGGAAAAAGCCATTGTAAGTTGCACGGCGACCGTCTGCACCATCGCCACTTGTGCGCGGGCGAATTCGATGCGGGCAACGTGCTTGTCCCTGCCGGGCAATTCGGGTAATTCCGACAAAGCTTCGGCGACTTGATTCATTTCATCGAGCGTGGCGGTGAAATCGGCGAGGGCGGACTTGATCATGTCACCACAGCCAACTATGCCAGGTCGAGCTTGTGCCGGTCTTCGATTCGATATATGCGCGGCTCTGATTGATCATTTCCGATTTGCTGATGCCGGATTGCGACCACTCGCCGGAATCAAGCACCATGTAGATATTCGGGTCGTCGTGCTGTATTGCATAAGTGCCGCCGGATTGGCCGAGCATCCAATCGAGTTGACCGGAGTTGAACTGATCCGGGTGTCCAGGCACGGGGATGATTTCGGTTTCGACCAACGCCTTTTGCACTTCGGAAAACCCTGGCGGCGACAATGCCGGGATCAGGTCGGCAACGGTGTTGATCGCCTGGTCACGCATGAACTTGAAAAAGTACCATGCCGCGCCCGCGACAACAACGCCGGTCACTACATCGTCTTTGAGGGCCATGATGCTACCTGCGCTTAAGCAGCAAGACTGCACCCAGGCCGATAGCCGACCACATGATGATGTTCATGGTCCCAGCGGACAGGTTAAGGCCGACCTGCGGCGCATACACCGAAGGATTCAAGGCCGGCAAACCTTTTTGCGCGCGTTGCAGATTGATCTGTTGCAACTGAAAAGAATTGTAAGCTGTCACCAAATCCTGTGCGCCTTTGGTAAGCCCGGACCAATCCCACGCGCTTGTGACTTCCACCGGCGCGGTGCCCTGTTGCGATGTGGCATAGGCGACTTCAGCAATGCTGTAGAGTTGTCCGGTGGAAATATCGGCATAGGAATTGAATTCCGAATTCCATTCGAGATTGTTGATGTCCATGGTCTATCCTTTCAACAAAAACAGGCCGACAAGTGCGACGGCGGGAAGCGCCAGTTGCTTGATGATACCGGAATAGTCTACACCCATGCCGCCGCTGCCGGGCGTTACGACGGGCTGATAGCCAGGCGGCAGGCCGTAGGGCGCGCCACTAGCAGGGTTGATGCGGGTAGCGCCGGTGGTCATCTTGGCGATGGTGGCGACGGTGCCGGCGGCGCCTAATACGGTCTTGGCGGTGCCGAGAACTTCGGCGGCGGTCAAGCCGGTCTTGGCGACGGTGGCGACTTCGGTTGCGGTAGCGGTGCCGGCGGCGACACTGGCGGCGGCGGCAACAGTTTCCGGCGCGGTGATGGCGGCGATCTCCGCCGCATCCGCCAAGGCGACCGCATCGGCGGCATCGGCATAGGCGACGATGGCGTCGATCTCGCTTGCCGACAACGAGGCCGCGCCGGCGCCTTCGGCCAATCCGCCCATTGCAAAACTCCATCCGGCATAGGCGACGGCGGCAAGCGCCGCGGCTTGCATGACTTTTTCAAAAATCCCCGGCGCGCTATCGTGTTTCCATTGGGCATTCGCCTGGGCCATGACTTCCAGGGTCGCGGTAGGTGCGCCGGGAGCGAATTGACCTTGCTTGAAATAGCTGTTCAGATAGAAAAACGTCTGCGCCCAAGCCGGGTCTATGCCGGTATCCCGCGCATTGTATTTGGCGAGCTGATTCTCCGGGGTTGAATCGCTGCGCGGGGTATATTGCCGGGCTGTGTCCTCGTAACGTTGGCCAAACTCATCCCACACCAACACATGGTCGAAGCTGATCGAATAAATCCAGTTCAGGAATTCGGCAGGCGTCATTTGAAAATGCTGATCAAGGCGGCAGCGCCGGTAATCCAGGCGAACCAGTTCGGCGCAGCGGGTGAGATCACGGTGGATACTTTTTCACCAGGGGTAAGGGCATCCAGGCGGCGCTGCGCTTCGGTGTCGCTGATCCCGCCGGCGATGGCGAGGTCGTGCAGGGTGATGTTGCTATCGGTCATGAAGGCGCGGATTTCGTCGGCGTTGGTGACGGGGTGCGCGGTTGCCCAGGCGTAGATTATTTTGTTTTTGTCGGCGCGGCCCGGATCGATCTTGGCGGTGATAGGCACAACATTGGATGAGCTTTGCCCGGTGGTGTCGACGATGGCTTGAATCGCGCCGGGGGTAGTGCCGCCGGCCTTCAAACCGGCAGCATAGGTCGCTTGCGCCGTGGCGATGTTTTGTGCGGCGGTCGGCGGGGTATAAGCGGTCGCCGCGGCGTGTTCGATTGCTGCGGCCTGCTGATCCAGGATGTCCATGCGCGCCTGCGCGTCGGCCAAGGTGATGCCGCCGGCGATGGCGATATCATTCAGGGTATAGTCGGTATAAGCGAGGAATTCGCGCACTTGCGCGCTGGTCGCATTCGGATGCTGCCCGGACCACAGCCGAATATCGTTGCTGATCAATTCCCGTTGCGCGGCGGCGGCCTGGGCGGCGCTGATCTGTGAGGCCGGCAGATTGGCCTGTTCCACGGTGATGCCGGCAAATGCCGCGGTGCTAATCGCATCCGAACCGAAAGCCGAGCCAACATCGGCGACACTGTAACCGTTGGCGGCGGCAAAGGCGATCACGCCGGGGCCGGTCATTTCATCGGGATAGTTGGTGAAATGTTCGCGGATGGCGACCGCTTGGGTTGCGTTGATTCCTGATAGTCTCATGGTGATAGCCTCAGATATGTTCGATCATTTTGCAAACGACAGGTTCATCGACATTCGGCGGGACCGGTGCCCATCCTAGCTCAACGTTCAGGGTAGTCTCGCATGCGACCCAGGATGAGCCTATACGTGTTTCCACGTATACATGCTCGTATTCGCCAGGGAGGGTGTAGCCGACAGCAACAAAGCGGCAAGGATGGCCTATTGACTCGAGAAGTGCACTCAGACAACACGCCTTGTCGTCGCAATCGCCGGCTTGATCGGCGAGGACCACGACGGGATTGCTGACTCGTTCCACCCCGTTGGTGTCCTGTAGATAGCGGATATGATCGCGCACGAAATGAAAACACGTTTCGACTTCGGCCCGATAATCGCCGGGCGCGCAGGTCATGACGAGATTCTTGGCGGTGTTGCGGATGGTCGGATCGGCGCGGGTTTCCTTGACCAACCGGGACATGATGCGCAACGTCGCCCGTGTGCCGCCCGCGCCAGCCGGCAGAGATACGTTTTCGATTTCGCGGGGGATTTCTGCCAGGAACAAGTGGACATGGCCTTAGTTAGTGGATACTCCGCTTGCCACACTAGCAGAATCAGGACTTTCCTGCAATAGTTCGACCACTTGAGTACGCAAAGAGGCGAACCATGTCTGATACGGCGTCGCCTCGGGAATGATCACTTGAAGCTGCATCCACCAATCGGGTGCGTTGATGTACTGGGCGATCTCGGCATCACTGAACATGTCCAGCACCATGCAGGCGTAGGGGTACGGATCGGCATTCGCGCCGGCCATGAGGATCAGGGCGGGCTTGAAAACGGCGATCTTCATTTGCAATTCGTTCATGACGGGTTGCTCCTGGGCGGAAACGGGGGCTGCGGATGCGATAGCGGGCGCAGGCAAGGCTTGGGGAACGTCACCTGCCTGATCATATGTCTGTTCGCCTGGTGTTGCCTGTGCGGCCTTCTGTGCACTCATGGCTTCGGCGATCGGCTTGCCGAAGGTTTCCATTGCCTTGAGCAGGATCGCGATGCCGGAAATGTCGCCGTCGGAATTGACGGGCAACGGTGTAATTTCGCGTTGCAGGGCAAGCACCCGAGTCAACATATCAATCGGATCTGTTGAAGTGGACTGAACTGCTACAGAAGTTGGCGCAAGTAGCGGTTTCAACGCGGTAATTAGCTGGATGGTTTCCAGATTACCGCCGGCGGCGGGTTTCATGCCGATTGCCAGTTCCTTGAAGCCAGCCAACAGGGCGGCGTTGTTTGCTGCCATGATCGCGCCGAAGTCTATCGCTGGCGTAATGCCTTCGATTTTCTTGGGTTTACGCGACGGACCTACAGGCACACGCCGCACTGTCAGGATGCGATTGCCATAATAAACGCGCACCCGGTAGTCGCCTTCGCCGTAGCAATCCTGAATTTCCTGTACTCCGCCTTCGGCAAACTCAGTGACGGTGCAATCGTACAGATAAACGTCTTTTTTCTTTTCGGCATCGATCTTGTAGACGATCACCTTGGCTTCCGGCGTCGTTTCGCCGATTTGCGAAAGCGTCATTGCCAAGGCCAGATCATTGGGCATTTCATCGTCGCCGATTTGACCCGGATCATGGATTTCGCCGGGTTGCTCGGGTGCTTGCCCGGCCTGGTCGATCAATTCGTCGATTTCATCGATGCGGTTTACAGCTTTCGGTCGTGTTGCCATGAGAGATTCCCCTATGTGATTACTGCGAAATTGATTACGGATTACTTGAAATTACTGTCGACAAGCAAAAGGCCGGGCATATAACCCGGCCTTCGATATTACTCCAATCGATAGAACTTGTATTCAGCTCTTAGCAGCCGCCTTGGTTGCATACTCGGCTCCACACGGACTCGCCGTAAACTGATTTTCAAATACCCTTTGACAAATGGCGCATCATACTCTATTATTAAATCATCGGTAGCACAGGGCGACTAAAACCAAGGAGATCAAAAATGACCACCATCACCATCCCGCAAAAAATGTCCAACTCCGGCAGCATCCACGACATCGCCAGCGACATGTTTGACCGAGACATCGTTTTTGCACCCGGTTGCAAATTCGCCGTCGTGCTCGCCAGCTACTACGGCGGCAAGGGCTACACCACGCACAAGACAGCCACCGCAGCTGCTGCCGAGAGCCACAAGCAGCGCGAGTACAGCCACACCATCCTCGACACCAAGGGTAATGAGTACAGCGCTTACTACAGGGATCTGGTTGCAAGATGAGCGCCCGCCAATCCCGCGAGGTAACACTCGCGGTTTCCCACCTACAGCGCACCGGCTGCACGCTTGAGGCTGCCGCGCAGCGCTACGGCGTGGCGGTATCCAGCATCCGCCGTGCGCTCGCCCGCCTTGGCGTTGATCCTCGGCCTGTTGGTAGGCCGTTAAAGTCGCCATCCTCATAGCCCGCTAACAACCGCATCGTGAGGGAGCGCCGGCATTATCGGCGCTCCCTCACGAGTTTATTCAGCTTCCAGTTCGGCGATCTCCATGTCGTGATAACGCTTGCCGGGCCGCTTCGGGAGCTTTTGCACACCGAACACCTTGCCGACATAGGTATTATCGGGGTATGCCTCGTCCAGGTTCTTGTGCATTACCTCGGGGACCAGCAAGACGGCGACCTCGCCGGTCTGCATGTTGGTGACGCTGCATATCGTCGCCGGCTTTTCCTTGGCCTTCTTCGGGTCCGGGTCGATCCACTTGGAAATGCGAAACGGATCGTCGATGCGCAATGCCATCGGAGTATTCTCTTTCAACACCAGCGACGGCAAGGTGATGCGCTTGGCGATTTTGAAACCGGCGATGCCGGCGGATTGGCGGACGGCGGGTACGGTCTGTTCCAAAGGTACGACGTTGGTTTTCTTTGCTGACTTTGTATCCATGATGTATTCCCCTGACAAGTTGCGGCTTTCCGCGCCGTGCGGTGTTGCTAAGTGTAATCATACAGATTTGCGCTAAATTGTCAAGCTAATCTCGCGGCTGATAAAATGCGGCTCTTTGTGAATTGAAAAGGTCGCGGCGATGGGATGGTATTTTACTGTCTTGCCGCGCGCAACCTGCCATAACTGCTTTTCTGTCAGTCTGACGCCTTTACTTGCGGATTTATTCTCGAATCCGGGTTTTGCGCGGAAAATGTAAAGCTTCTTGCCGCCGATGCCGGCACGGTTGAAATCACCTTCATGTTTCCATTGCCCCAAGCCGTCGCCGGTTGACAAGTTAGCAGCGATGCAGGCGATTGAATCGGTATCACAGTACAACACCCGCCCGCACTGTTTCATCGTCCGCCATAGCATGGCGCGCACATAGCCGGTGATTGATGCCCCGGTGGCGACGTTGTAATAGTATTGGGCGTTTTCCGACAACGAGGCGGATGCCAGAGACCACGGCCCGAATTCGCCGGCAAAATTCCAGCCGAAGGATTCCATGTCGTTGGAGAATTCCGGCGGCCAAGCCTGGTAATGTTTGTATTTTTCAGGATTGGCGGCGAATTTTCCATATAGCGAATTCATTGCCAATTTGTAAATCAATTGTCCGGCCTGGTCGCCGGCGGCGATAGCTTCCTGACGTAACGCATAGTACTTGTTGATGTACTTCGCGAAGTCCAGATGCCCGCAGAATGTGACGGATTCCAGTATCTCAACATCATGTAAGGAATCGGTTTCCAGGGCGGCGTGATATTCCCATTTGCCGACGTGGTATTCGCGTCGCTGGTCGTCGTCGGGAAATACCAACCCGTCCACGTCAGAGCGATAAGGCAAAGCCCCGCGACTGACAGCGTGTATGCGATAAAAATCCGCACCTTTAGCATATCCCGCAATTCTGGAAAAATTAGCAGAATAAGGATGCTCAGATAGCATAGCGTAAGGATAAGCAGAGTTGAGATCAAACACAGAAAAATCAGCATCGATGATCCCCTTTTCAAAACATTGCACCCGCCCGCCGAAATACCACGGATAGAATTCATCGTAAAATAATTTGTTGGTGCGTGGCGGCGCAACTGGCGCGATCTTTTTCCAGGCGCGCATGCTAGCACCGGCCTGGGTTAAAACTATGCCATGCTCATCGTGAAAACGCTTGACCAGATCATACAGATAAACGCAATCGCTCTTGCAATACATCGAAATCTTGCGGCGATTCGCCGGCTTGTCGCGTTGGTCTTTTTTCATCAAGGCATAATCGATTTCGTCTTTCTTGTATGCCGCCAGCTTCGCGGGGATGATGTTCCAACTATCCCGCAATTCCGCTGCGCCGATATTCACCTTGGAAATTCGGCCATTGATGATCATGAGATCGGAAAACGGTTCGATGTACTCAAGCAAGAAATGCAGATCAAATTTTCCGCCGTTATGGGCATAGACGATTGCATCCTGATCGCGCAGGAAATTAACGAAGGTGTCGGTATCGTCGAATTCCTGATAATCCTCGCCGTCGAAAAATCCCCACATGAAAGGGGCGGGAACATTGCCGAATTCAAACGGATCGGTTTCGGCATCGAATACCGTGATGCGACGGGCGGTCAAGGTAAGCACCCATGCTTGTTTTGATCCCGGTGTACCCACCATAGCGGAATGTTCGGGTAGGGAAACAATGCCTGCGCATGCGTCGGCAAAGTATCGCGCCTGATCCAGATGATCCCAATCCAGCGAATTGGAATCATGACAACAACCGTATAATGGTCGGCTCACGGGTCAAGGTTTCGACCTGGTGCAGCTCGATATCCGTGACGGACTCGGAAGGCCAGTTCTTTTCCCACTGGTCCATTAAATCCTTCTTGGCACTTTCGGCATCGTCGGCCAAGATCTTGATGCGTCCGCTTTGCACGATGTTCATTTTCGCATCGCGCATGACTACGCTGAAATAAAAATCATTCATTATCGAATCCCCTGGCTAAAAGTGACTTGCTCCAAAATGGATCAAGCTGATCGGCAATATCGCATACCCGGTCATCAAGATCACGTTCTATGTCGTTCAGGATGGTGCAACAATCGAGAACCGCCTGCCGGCGTTGCTCCGACATTTCGCGGCGGCGGCGGTCCTGGTGCATCGAATCCATGTCCTTGCGATGCTTGCGGGTGTGGTTGTTTTCGCCTTTGTGAAAGGTCATGATTTCGGCATCCGCGTGGAATCGTAATTTGAAGTATTCAGATATTCCTGAATCTTGTCCGGCGGCGTCAAACGAAAAAGCCTGTCACGCAACATATAGGCAAACTCGAATTCGAATACGAAATTACTATAACCCGGCTTTAGCGTTGATCGAACTTCATCGCCGATATCGCGGACCATTTCGCCGAAGTCTAGGCTCATGATTTCCGCCTTTCCAAAATCATCGCCGTCGCAATCCGCATCGCAACCTTGGCCGGCGTAGTGACTTCAATCAGGTCCGGGTCGGTCAAGGTGTATTTATGGCCGGGCTTGATCAGCTTCGGGTCGCGGGTCTGTATCTGGCCGATGAGTTCGAAAAGGATTTTTTCGGCGAGGATGTTGCGCTCGTCGTGTTCGATTTTGCATAATTCCTGGCCGGGCAATTTGGCGACCTGCTCGGGATCGAGCAACCTTTGCAGATTATCCATCGCTTCGAAGGCGGTTTCGCCAGACATTTCGACACGGCCACTGGCAATCTGATAACCTTCGTCGTCGCGTATGTTCATGGTGATGAGGAAAGTTTTCATTGCAGGTATTCCCGCCACATTTCACGATAGGTCATTTCCGGGTATTGAACATATTTCGTCGTGTCCCCGACCATCGAATATTTGAAGTTGTGACGCAATACTTCACGATAAAACTCTAAGTCGTTATAGTCCGAAAAGGATAATGCGATATCCACATACTCGTCAACGGTATTCGCAATCCAATGCTTACAATGAATATTGGATAATATCGAAGACGCTCCCCTCCCGGTGATGGTATCTCCGCGCATCACAACCAGCGGCACGCCCATCATCAAGCCTTCCAAAGCGGTAACGCCGCCGCATTGCGGGAAAGGGTCAAGGGCAATGTCGATCATGTTGAATGAGGCGATATGTTCAAGCTTGGGCGTGACGCCAATTAACGAAAATCGATCAGCCTCTATTCCGTTGCTGATGAAAAAATCCCGAATCCGGTACTTGTTTTCCGGCTTGTCGAATTCACCGCACTTGATGATCATGCGGGCGGCCGGCAAGCGCCGAAGTATTTCGCACCACGCATCAAGTGCCATGTCGGATATCTTCGCCAGGCGATTGAAGCAACCGAAAGTGACGTAACCTTTTTTCAACGCAGGCGGCGGCCCGACTTCGGGAAACCGGAATGGAAACCAGCTTGAAACCAGGCAAGGCAGATAGCTGACTTTTTCGGTGTAGTAATGTCGTTCGCTTTCCGGAACGCAAAATCGGTCGGTGAAAAAATAGTCAATCGCCTTGAGGCCGGTGCTGGTTGCATATCCCCATCCTGTACATTGAATCGGCGCCGGCTTGCGGGCAAAGAGCAAGAGGCGGTTGCCGCCCGAGTGCCCGGACAAGTCGACGAGTATGTCGATTTTGTCTTTGACAATCACGGCAGCGGCCTCGTCGTCGCTCATGCGATGGATGTTGCGCCAGCAGGTGACGCTTTCCTGAAACTGGCGGGTGATGCCGTCTTCCAGTTCGCAATTGCTGTATGCGAAAACTTCGAAATTGGCGCGATCGAAGTGAATCAGCATTCCGCCAAAAACATAGGCGGCGCTGTGTTCGCGGAAATCGGCGGATACATAGCCGATGCGAAGCTTGCGGTCCGGGGTGCGGTCGTTGGCATGATCCGACTTCGGCACGATCATCGATGTATGTTGCTTCGCCCATCTGTTACGCTCGTGTTGCAATGTGGCGTTATCGATGCCTGGGGTAAGTTCCAGGTTGAAGATCAGGCTACCGGGTTCGTGGACGCTATTCACGATGCCCGCCGGCTTCTAATCATCGCGTTGGCGATGTTAATCGCGGTCTGTGCGTACTTGGCGTGGTGATAGTTTTCACTGTCAAGTAGTGCAAAAGCCATGCGTTGATCTTCGGGATTTTTCTGGATGCGGTTATCCACTTCGATATCGGAAACGATCAGCTTGACCACCAGATCGCGGGCGGTAAGATCGCGTAGCGTGGTTTCGGCATCCGTCAGGATCAAGGGTTCGGCCTTGGCCTGGTTGCTGTCCGCCTGGCAGATTTTGACCAGGTGTTGAACGGCGGCCATGCCATCGGTTGCCGGCACATAAGCTTTGCCGCTGCCGATGGTTAGGCCGTCGGAATCGCGGCAGGTAAAGGTGACTTCGTAGAGTTTCATGATTTTCCCCTGGTACGTTTTGCTGCTTTCCGCGCATCGCGGTCCCTTTGCTGCGCTGCTTTTTTCCATGCCTGATGTTGCTTGCGCCACTTCGCCTGCGCCTCGGCTATGCGTGTTGCGTTACTACCCGCGCCGCCGGCCTTGAACTTGTAAACAACAAACCCGTTAAGCCAATTTTTCCAATGATGATCCTTGGCTTTTTTCCCATGCTTGCTCTTGAAACTCGCATCTAGCGGTGTTCGTCCGTCATACTTCGCTTTCAGCATCTTCACTCGAACGGTGGCATACTCTTTACTGTACACATTGCCGATTACATATTTTCCAGTTTGAATTTGTACCACGGCTTTCGCGGGGATCATCGCACATATGCGGGCTAGTTCTAAATCTTCGTCGGTAATCAACTTTTTCTTGTTGAACGGAATAAATTGCTTTTGATAATTGGGTGTGTCGATAACAACGGCGGCTTTAGTGAAATGTAATTTCGGTGTCGCAACTTTGCTGCCTAACGGCTTTGTCCAGGGTATGAATGCGACCTTGAGTCGAAATCCAGGCGAGTGTTGTGCAACCTCTTGCGCCGTTTTCAGGTGTTGCTTGTTGCGCCCGCGAAACTGATAGTTTTCCCGCGCGGTAAGCTCCCGGACCTCCTGGGCGTAGGCTTCGATACGCCGCTTTCGGGCGCGGGTAAGCTCGTGGTGCAGGTCATAACCATCAGAGGCTTCAAAGCCCTTGGCAAGCGGCCGCAATGCCTTGACCAGGGCGGCATAATAGCTATCGGGTTTTTTCGCAGACACAACAAATCAATCAGGTACGTAACGGCTTTCGTAATCGGGGTTGTGCAGGCAATAGCGAGAGCCTTTGCGATGCGGAAACCAATAGCCATCGCACCAGCATGTAACGCTGCGCTTGTCTTTCATCCTGCGATAGCGCCGACTACCGCATAGGCGACATGCGGGGATACGTTCATATTCATTCAGGCGGCGTCTGAGGGTTCGACGGGTTTCACAAACCTTACAGCGATAGTGATAGCGCCACCCTGGGATTGGGTTTAATTTTGGCATGGCATATTCACTGTATGAAACTTGATGCAATCCTCGCCTGGTGGAACACGGCAAAAGTTAAATGTGGTTGACGTTCCCCCGTAAAAGCAGTCGGAACATTTTGCATGTTTAGGCATGCCGGGCGATAAGAGATATTCCTCGCGGGGCGCGGGGATAGGAAAGGGTTTCACTACATCAACCCACGCTGTCGTAAGTAGGTTTCGCTTTCGACCTTCTCCGCCGGCGTGCAAATACGAATGCTCAAGCGCATGCGATGCGCAATGCCAAGCACTACGTCGGATGTTAATGAGCGATCTGCATAGCCATCTGCTATCAAGTGCTGACGTAGCGGGTCCAGGTTAAGGCGGCGGACATGGGCGATGAGGGCGGCCTGTTGATAAGCATCAAGCTTGCTCCCGTCGGATGTCGGGGCCGCTAGTGAAATCGGGATCTGGCCGGGGAGAATTTCCTTGTTTGTCATGGCAAACCTTTTAGACGTGAGGATACTGCGCCGTTGTCGGTGATGGTGTCAATCTATGTCAATTGCCTTATGCTTACAACAGAAATCCGTCAATGGAGCTTATGCCTACTTTGCGCAGCCAATCAAGCATGGTGTCTGTCTTGTAGAAGTACCGGGGTTCGAGATGACGATTGCTGACAAGCCACATTTGATTGATTGTGACAGTGTAACGGGTCTGGCGACGATGACCACGTTTGTCCACGTAATCGAAATCGGCATGAGTTTCGGTTTTGACACCGACGTGATGGATGCTGCCGTTGCCGGCGAGGGCGCGGGTGCCTTCGATTTGAAGGGGTTTCATTGAAGTTTTGTCAAGGCTTCAACATAATCGCACAAAGCAAGATATTCCTTACCGCGTTTGATATTGGGATAGTCAAGACCTCCCCAATGGGCTCGGGCTTCTTTCAAGGTAAAGTACTGGCATCCAGCCTGAATGATTACAACACCGCTTTTGTTGATGTAAGCACAACGCCCGTATTTTCTTCCTTGCTCCATGCCAAGATCAGCTAATACCCCTCTCGCGGACTCGCCGATGCCCGCGTACGCGCCGATGAACGCGTACTCGCCGATGCTCGCGGACTCGCCGATGCCCGCGTACGCGCCGATGAACGCGGACACGCCGATGCGCGCGGACGCGCCGATGAACGCGTACTCGCCGATGCGCGCGTACGTGCCGATGATCGCGGACGCGCCGATGAACGCGGACTCGCCGATGCGCGCGGACTCGCGGATGATCGCGGACTCGCCGACGCGCGCGGACTCGCCGATGCGCGCGGACTCGCGGATGCTCGCGGACTCGCCGATGCCCGCGTACGCGCCGATGATCGCGGACGCGCCGATGATCGCGGACGCGCCGATGCGCGCGTACTCGCCGATGCGCGCGTACGTGCCGATGATCGCGGACGCGCCGATGAACGCGGACTCGCCGATGCGCGCGGACTCGCGGATGATCGCGGACTCGCCGATGCTCGCGTACGCGCCGATGATCGCGGACGCGCCGATGCGCGCGGACTCGCGGATGATCGCGGACTCGCCGATGATCGCGGACTCGCCGATGATCGCGGACTCACCGATGCGCGCGGACGCGCCGATGATCGCGGTTATATGTACTTTCGTGC
>Ga0208566_1001346_pt1 | contig 14438 bp, 13 predicted proteins | sample PL_2010_150m_FD_184159 | JGI IMG/M metagenome (GOLD analysis project Ga0208566, IMG submission 184159) | Freshwater microbial communities from Powell Lake, British Columbia, Canada to study Microbial Dark Matter (Phase II) - PL_2010_150m... | ecosystem: Environmental > Aquatic > Freshwater >...
CTCATGCACAGCCCGTTTTCCAGCACCAGGTCGAAATGGTCGTGTTTTTCCGGCGGGGTGGCGGCGGGAACGATGCGCAGGCTGCCGGACATGCCGAGGTGGGCGATCAGCCAGCCGCGGTCGCATTCCAGCAGCAGGTATTTGCCGCGCCGCGCGACGCTGCGCAGGGTTTGCCCGGCCAGCAGCACCGGCAGTTCGGCGGGTATCGGCTGGCGCAACTGGCCGTTGCGGATCACCGCGGTGCGGATGCGCTGACCGGCAAGGTGCGGTTCCAGGCCGCGGCGGGTGATTTCGACTTCGGGGAGTTCGGGCATGTCAATGCTGCTTGCGTCGCCGCCACCAGAGCATCACGCCGCCGACCAGGAAGGCCAGCGGCAGGACGATCAGGAAGCCGACCGCGATGGCGGTCGCCGCGAGCTTGCTCAAGTCCAGGCGCGCATCGACGGTGGCTTTGGGCTGGATGGCGATCAGGTTGTCGTCGCCGCTCAGCCAGTTGACCAGGTTGATGCCGAGGTCGAGGTTGCCGCCCAGCCCGAGATAGCTGTTGGACAGCAAGGCGGCGCTGCCGACCACGACGATCCGCTGGGTTTTATCTTCGACGCTACGTTCCAGCGCGGCGGCGAGGGTGAGCGGGCCGGGGATGTCGCGTTGCGGATCGAAGGCGGCGGCGTTGTCCGGGGCGTCGTTTTCCACCCAGCTTTGTTCCGACGTTTCGGCCAGGCGGGTGATGTGCCAGGTGCTGCTTTCGTTGAAGCCGATTTGGCGCGCCTCGGGGAAGAGGGTGGCCAGGTCGAAATTGGCGGTGGTGGGGTGCTGGCCGTAAGCCGTAATCTGCGCGACGGCGGGCGCGGCGTAGTGGCCGCGCGCCTGCGGGTCGATCACGGTGCCGGGGGTGAGCGCCAGTCCCAGCGTTTCGGCCAAAGGCTGCAGGCCGTTCAGCGGCCCCGGTTCGATCAGCCACAGCAGGTTGCCGCCTAGCGCCAGGTAAGCCTTGAGTTTTTCCGCTTCGCCCGGCAACAGTTCGTTTTGCGGCGCGGTGATCAGCAGCAGGTCGGCTTGGCGCGAGATTTCATCGGCAGCGCTAAGGTCTAGCGCACGGGATTTGATGCCGCGATTTTCCAGTTGCTTGCCGAAGCTGCCGAGGTCGTGGGGGGCGCCACCGTTGAGCTTGCGTTCGCCGTGGCCTTCGAGGAAGCCGAGCCGGGTCTGGCGGTTGCGCGCCAGGCGCAGCAGGACGTTGGTGAGCGCTTGTTCGTTGAGGGTGGTGAGATGTTCGCTGCGTTTGCGGTATTCGATCACCATCTCGCCGTTGCTCAGGATGCCGGCTTTGCGCGCTTGCTGCGGTTGGGCTGCCGGGTCGATGAATTTCAGGATGAGGTCGGGTTTGGCGTTGCGGTAAGGTTCGAGAACATCGGCGATGATTTTGCGGATGTCCCCCAGTTCGATGTCCTGGCGCGAGGCGTAGGCGGTGATTTTGACGGGGCCGGGCATTTGCCGCAGCACTTCGCGGCTGGCCTGGCTCAGGCTGTGGCGGCCGTTTTGGGTAATGTCGCGGCTGAGCGGGTGCTGCTGGGCGTAGGGGGCGAACAGGAGGGTCGCGCCGACGGCGGTCGCGAGCAGGGCGGCGCGGCGCTTGTTCCAGCCGCGCAATTCGACTTCCAGGCGACATGCGGCCAACACCAGGAACAGCGCGGCAAACCCTAGCAGGCAGGCGGCGTCGCCCAGGCCGAGCAGGCCGCGATTGAACGGCTCGAAATGCTTGAGCGGCGAGTAGGCGTGCCACAGGCTGGCCGGTTCCTGCGCCGGCAGGCCGCTCAGCCACAGCGCCAGCAGCGCGCCGAAAGTGGCGACGGCGGCGATGGCGGGATGCGCGGTTAGGCTCGACATCAGCAGGGCCAGCGCGGCGAAGCAGGCGATCAGCAGCAGCAGGCCGAGCAGGTTGGCGGCGAGCAAACCGCCGTCGAGCGTGCCGCCCAGATACAGGGAGCACGCCATCGCCGCGGGCAGCACGGCGGTCGCGGCGAGGAAACCGGCCAGGCCGAGAAATTTGCCCAGCACGATTTGCCGCATCGAGAGCGGGGAGGACTGCAACAGCGCGAAGGTCCGGTCATGCCGTTCCCCGGCGATCAGGTGCATCCCGAGCAGCGGTGCGGTCAGCATCAGTAGCAGCGCGGCGCTGCCGAACAGCGGCATGACGATGATTTCGGTGATGCCGGGCGGATTGGCGAGTTCGGCCAATTGCGGCTGCACCGCGAAAAATGCGTCCAGCTGGGCGAGGAACAGCCAGGCCAGCACCAGCTGGGTAATGCCCAGCACCAGCCAGGCCAGCGGCGTGGCGAACAGCTGTTTCAATTCCTTGGCGGCGAGGGTGGCGATCATGCGGTCTGCTCCGCGCCGGTCAGACGGATAAAGGTTTCCTCAAGTTCGCCCGGCGCGTGCAACTCGTCGCCGCGCCCGCTGAACACGATTTCGCCGGCGCGCAGGATCAGCAGGCGGTCGCACAGGGATTCGACTTCGGCCAGGTTATGGGTGGAGAAGATCACGCTGCATTCGTCGCCCAGTTCGCGGATCAGCTTGCGGATTTCGCGGATTTGCAGCGGGTCGAGGCCGCTGCCCGGCTCGTCGAGGATCAGCACTTGCGGGTTGTGGACGATCGCCTGGGCGATGCCGACGCGCTGGCGGTAGCCCTTGGAGAGTTGGCCGATAGGGCGTTGGCCGATGTCTGCCAGGCCGCAACGGCTTTTGGCGCGGGCGACGGCTTGCGGCGGATGTTCGGCGCGGCGCAGCTTGGCGGCGAAAGTCAGGTAGTCGTCGACGCTCATCTCGAGGTAGAGCGGGGGGTGTTCCGGGAGGTAGCCGAGATGCGCCTTGGCCGCCGTGGGATCGGCGCTCAGACTGTATCCGCCGACCGCGATGCTGCCCGCGGTGGGTGCCAGCGTTCCTGCCAGCATTTGCATGATGGTGGATTTGCCCGCGCCGTTCTGGCCGAGCAGCCCTAGCACTTCGCCGCGATTTAGTTCGATTTCGACATCTTTGACGGCGTGGCGCGCCCCGAAGTCGCGGCGGAGATGTTGGGCGCTGAGGGTAGGCTGGGGCATGGTTCGGTGGCTATGAAAAACGCTGAATATAGCCTAATATGGCGAGCGAAATATAGAAATTTCCTGGAAAAGTCCACCCTCTAAACGTACCTCGTCACCGAATGCTGTCCAAGATGAATTTCAGATTCGCTTTATTCCCGCTGCTGCTGTTGGCGTTGCTCGGTTGTGCGCAGCAAACCGCCAAGAAGCCCGTTGCGTCTGCTGCAACGCCGGCTTCTACGGCTGCGGATGCCAAGGCGGTTGCTGCCGCCAAGCCCGCCGTCGAGTTGCCCAAGGTGGAGTTGACCGCCCAGACCCTTTTCCAGTTCCTCGCCTCGGAAATTGCCGCCCAGCGCGGACAGCCTGCCTTGGCGGTGGAGGGGGTGCTTGATCTGGCCAAGAGCTCGCGCGATCCGCGCCTGGCCAAACGGGCCACCGAGTTGGCGTTGCAGGCGCGGCTGGAGAGTCGTGCGCTTGAAGCGGCACGTTTGTGGCTGATTCTCGATCCGGCGGAAGTGCGCGCCCGCCAGACCATTACCGCGCTGCTGGTGGGCAGCGGCTATCTGGGCGAGGCCAAGGTGCATCTGGAGCGCCTGCTGGCCGACGAGGGGGAGAATATCGGTTCCGCCTTCCTGAGTTTGCACCAGGTTTTGGCGCGCCAATCCAACAAGGCGGCGGTGCTGGTGCTGGTCGAGGAATTGGCCAAGCCGTACCCGCAGGTCCCCGAGGCGCATTTTGCGCTGGCCCAGGCAGCTTGGGGAGCGGAACGGGACGAGCAGGCGCTGCGCGAGATTGTCGAGGCCTTGCGTTTGCGTCCCAACTGGGAAATGGCGGCGCTGTTCCAGGGGCAGATATTGCAGCGCGCCACGGCGGCGCAGGCGCTGGATTTCTTCAAGGATTATCTCGAAAGCTTTCCCAAGGCGCTGGACGTTCGCCTGACGTATGCGCGCTTGCTGGTGGCGGAGAAGCGCTATGTCGACGCGCGCAGCCAGTTCGAAAAACTGATTGCCGACTTTCCCGGCAACGCCGAAGTGAGCGTGGCCTTGGGCTTGCTGTCCCTGCAATTGCACGATTTCGACAAGGCCGAACTGTACTTGAAGCGGGCGCTGGCGGAAAAATATCGCGATGCCAACGCGGTACGCATGTATCTCGGGCAGCTCGAGGAGGAACGCAAGCGTTACGGCGAGGCGGCAACCTGGTACGGCAGCGTGACAGCGAGCGAACACCAGCTTGCAGCGCAACTGAAGTACGCCGCAATGTTGGCCAAGCAGAATCTCACGGCGGAAGCATTGCAGCATTTGCATCAAATCAACGCGCCGTCCAATCAGCAACGGGTGCAGGTGATTGTCGCGGAAGCGCAGATTTTGCGCGCCAGCAAGGCTTATCAGGAGGCTTACGATCTGTTGACCAAGGCGCTCGAAAAGTTGCCGAACTATCCCGACCTGCTTTACGACCGCGCGATGGTGGCGGAGAAGGTGGGACGGCTGGATACGCTGGAGCAGGATTTGCGCAAGCTGATCCAGCTCAAGCCCGACTATGCCCATGCCTACAATGCGCTCGGCTATACCCTGGCCGCGCGGGGCGAGCGCCTGGAAGAAGCGGCGCAACTGATCGAGAAAGCGCTCAAATTGACCCCGGACGACCCCTTCATCCTGGACAGCATGGGGTGGGTTTATTTCCGCCAGGGCGCGTCCGACAAGGCATTGCCCCTGCTGCGCCGCGCCTATGCCGAACAGCCCGACCCGGAAATCGCCGCCCACCTCGGCGAGGTGTTGTGGTCGCAAGGCGGCCGCGAAGAGGCTGACAAGCTGTGGCAAGCCGCCCTGAAGGAAAATCCCGACAACGAAGTGTTGCTGGATGTCATCAAGCGTTTTAAGCCTCAGTAGCTGGGTAAAGGCAGCGGCGCTCGCCGTCGTTCTGTTGTCCGGTTGCGCAGAATTGCCTGCGCCGCCGGAAGTGGCCGTATCTCAGACCCCTATTCCTTCCGCCGCCGCCGTCAGGTCGTTCCAATTGACCGGGCGGATTGCGGTCAAGCACGATGGCCAGGGCTTTTCCGGCACGTTGCGCTGGTCGCACGATGCCCGCCATGACGAGGTGTTCCTCCAGTCGCCGCTCGGGCAAGGGGTCGCGCGCATAGAGCGCGATGGCGGCGGCGTGACGCTGGTGACTGCCGACGACAAAATCTATCGCGCGGCCACGGTCGAGGCTTTGACCCGCGAGGTCTTGGGCTGGCAATTGCCGCTGGACGGGCTGGAGCACTGGGTGCTCGGGCGCGCCGCACCGGAGAGCGCGGCACGGCGGATCATCGGCGAAAACGGGCAACTCTCCCGCCTGATCCAGGACGGCTGGCAAGTGGATTTCGAGCGTTACCGGACGATACAGGGCGCCGAATTGCCGGGACGGCTGGTGGTGGCTTACGGCAACGACCTGGAAGTGCGTCTGGTGATAGACCGGTGGGTGCTTGAATGACCGCTTACCCCGCGCCGGCCAAGTTGAACCTGTTCCTGCACGTGGTCGGCAGGCGGCCCGACGGCTATCATTTGCTGCAAAGCGTGTTCCGTTTCATCGATTTCGGCGACCAGCTGCGCTTCACGGTGCGCGAGGATGGGGCGGTCAGCCGCAGCAACGCGCTGCCCGGCCTCGCTCCCGAACACGACCTGTGCGTGCGCGCGGCGCGTTTGCTGCAAGCCGCCAGCGGTTGTCGGCTGGGCGTGGAGATCACGTTGGAAAAGCGCCTGCCGATGGGCGGCGGCCTCGGCGGCGGCAGTTCGGATGCGGCCACCACGCTGCTGGCGCTCAACCGGCTATGGGGGCTGAATCTGAGTCGGGCCGCCTTGCAACAGTTGGGGTTGCAACTGGGCGCGGACGTGCCGGTATTCATTTTCGGCCAAAGCGCTTTTGCCGAAGGCGTGGGCGAGATTCTGCAGCCGCTGGCGCTGCCGCCGGCCTGGTATGTGGTGCTGGTGCCGCCGGTCAGCGTGCCGACCGCGGAAGTTTTTAGCTGCAAGGAATTGACACGCGACACGATTCCCATCAAAATGGCGGCCTTTTCCACGGGCTATGGTCATAACGATCTGGAACCCGTAGTTTGCCGGAAATACCCGCAGGTCGCAGAAACCCTCGCTAGTCTCAAGGCGTTTGGCGATGCCCGCATGACAGGATCGGGCGCTTGCGTATTTGCCGGGTTTGCCACGGAACAGGAAGCGCGCGCGGTGTTCGCGCAGCGGCCGCGAGGCGTGGAAGGATTTGTCGCAAAGGGTTTGGATCAGCATCCTTTGCGAAGTTTTGCAGATTAATTGGGGAGTCGCCAAGTGGTAAGGCACCGGATTTTGATTCCGGCATTCGTAGGTTCGATCCCTACCTCCCCAGCCAGATACGGGCGGGTTTTTACCCGCCCTTAGTTTTTTCTCCTGAGAGAACCACGTCGAGGTCGGCACTATGGGTTACGGCAGCATGATGGTTTTTACCGGCAACGCGAATCCCAAGCTTGCCGAAGATGTCGCGCGTCATCTCAACAAGAGCCTTGGCCGCGCTACCGTCGGTCGCTTCAGCGACGGCGAAGTGATGGTCGAGATTCTGGAAAACGTGCGCGGCAAGGATGTCTTCGTGCTGCAATCGACCTGCGCCCCGACCAACGATACCCTGATGGAAGTGCTGGTGATGGTGGACGCGCTCAAGCGCTCCTCTGCCGGCCGCATTACTGCGGCGATTCCCTACTTCGGCTATGCGCGTCAGGATCGTCGTCCGCGTTCGGCGCGAGTGGCGATCACCGCCAAGGTGGTGGCAAACATGCTGCAAAGCGCCGGTGTCGACCGGATGCTGACGATGGACTTGCATGCCGACCAGATTCAAGGGTTTTTCGACATTCCGGTAGACAACGTCTACGCCGCGCCGATTACCCTCAGCGATGTGTGGAAATCCAATTACCCCAACCTGATCGTGGTGTCGCCCGATGTCGGCGGCGTGGTGCGCGCCCGAGCGCTGGCGAAGCGTCTCGACGTCGATCTGGCGATCATCGACAAACGCCGCCCCAAGCCCAATGTGGCCAAGGTCATGCATATCATCGGCGACGTCAAGGGCCGTACCTGCGTGCTGATGGACGACCTGGTCGATACCGCCAACACCTTGTGCGAGGCGGCCGCGGCATTGAAGGCGCACGGCGCCGAAAAAGTGGTGGCTTACTGTACCCATCCGGTGTTGTCCGGTACCGCGGTCGGGCGTATCCAGAGTTCCGAACTGGATGAACTGATCGTTACCGACACCATTCCGTTGCGGGACGAAGCAAAGGCTTGCGGGCGTATCCGCCAGCTTTCCGTGGCCGAGTTGTTGGCCGAAACCATGCGAAGAATCAGCAACGAGGATTCAGTCAGCTCGTTGTTCATGGAATAAGTTTTTTAACCGGGCTGCCTGGTCGCGGGCAGCCTTTAACTTTGGAGTATCACAAATGAAAATTGAAGTCAGCGCTATTCCGCGCACGCTGCAGGGAACGAGTGCGAGCCGCCGCCTGCGCCATGCCGGTCGGATTCCGGGCGTGGTTTACGGTGGTGAAAAGGATGCCGTGGCGATCGACCTGGATCACAAGGCAATCTACTTCCTGTTGAAGAACGAGGCCTTTCACGCTTCCATCCTGACGCTGGATATCGGCGGCAAAAAGGAACAGGTTCTGCTGCGCGATTACCAGATGCACTCGGTCAAGCAACAAGTGTTGCACATCGACTTCCAGCGCGTCAGCCAGACCGAAAAGATTCACATGAAGGTGCCGTTCCACTTCGCCAATGCTGAATTGTCGCCGGGCGTCAAGCTGTCGCACGGCATCGCCAACCATATCGTTACCGAAGCCGACGTATCCTGTCTGGCCAAGGATCTGCCCGAGTTTATCGCGGTCGACCTGGAGCATCTGCAAGCCGGCCATTCCGTGCATCTGTCCGAGATCAAGCTGCCCAAGGGCGTTGAATTCGTCGATCTGGCACACGGCGACGACAAGGCGGTGGCTACCATCGTCGTGCCGCGCGGCGCCAAGGAAGCTGCCGAAGGTACGGCAGCGGAATAAACTGCTATCCATGCCGCATAAGAAGCCCGTCGTGCCATTGGCGACGGGCTTTTTGATTTTTGAAGCATAGCTATGAGCGCAATCCGTCTGATCGTCGGCCTGGGTAATCCCGGCAGGGAATACCAAGCGACCCGCCACAACGCCGGTTTCTGGTGGGTGGACAAGCTTGCCGCGGGCAAGGGGGTCGCCCTTGCTGTGGAAAAGAAATTTCACGGGCTGGCTGCGCGCTCGGGTGCGGCGGGTAAAGAATTTTGGTTGCTCGAGCCGCAGACCTTCATGAATCGTAGCGGCCAGGGCGTGGCGGCGTTGGCGCAGTTCTACAAGATTGCCCCGGAAGAAATCCTGGTGGCGCACGACGAACTGGATCTGCCGCCGGGAACGGTGCGCCTCAAGCAGGGCGGCGGCCACGGCGGCCATAACGGCCTCAAGGACATCATTGCCCATCTCGGTACCCCGAATTTCTGGCGTTTGCGCCTGGGGATCGGCCATCCGGGCAACCGCGAGGAAGTGGTGGGCTACGTGCTCAACGCACCGCGCCGCGAGGAGCAGGAATTGATCGATACGGCGCTGGAAAAGGGCTTGTCCGTGCTGCCGCAGTTGCTGGCCGGGGATATCCAGGCCGCCATGCTGAAACTGCACACCAACGAAGCGAAAAAGGATAAACAGTCATGAAATGCGGAATCGTCGGATTGCCCAATGTCGGCAAGTCTACTTTGTTCAATGCCATCACCAGCGCCGGCATCGCGGCCGAGAACTATCCCTTTTGTACCATCGAGCCGAATGTCGGCATTGTCGAAGTACCCGATCCGCGCATTGATGCGCTGACCGAAATCGTCAAGCCGCAACGGGTGCAACACGCGGTGGTCGAATTCGTCGATATCGCCGGCCTGGTGGCGGGCGCCTCCAAGGGCGAAGGCTTGGGCAACAAGTTCCTCGCCAATATTCGCGAGACCGACGCCATCGCCCACGTGGTGCGCTGCTTTGTCGACGACAATGTGATCCATGTGGCGGGCAAGGTGGATCCGATCAACGATATCGAAGTGATCAACACCGAGTTGGCCCTGGCCGACCTGGAAACCGTCGAAAAAGCGATCAGCCGTTCCACCAAGCAGGCCAAGTCCGGCGGCGACAAGGACGCCGCCAGGCTGGTGGAATTGCTGGAAAGGATCAAGGTGCATCTCGACGCCGCCCAGCCGGTGCGCAGCCTCGGCCTCACTGCCGAAGAAAAGGAACTCATCAAGCCGTTGTGTCTGATGACTGCCAAACCCACCATGTACCTGGCCAACGTCGATGAAGGCGGCTTCGACAACAATCCCCTGTTGGCCCAGGTAGAAGAATTCGCCAAGCGCGAAAATGCCCCTGTAGTGGCGATTTGCGCCGCGCTGGAAGGCGAGATCGCCGACCTCGAAGACGAAGACAAAAAAGCCTTCCTCGCCGACATGGGCCTCGACGAGCCCGGTCTGAACCGGGTGATACGCGCCACCTACAAACTACTTGGGCTGCAAACCTACTTCACTGCCGGCGTTAAGGAAGTGCGGGCCTGGACCATTCATATCGGCGATACTGCCCCGCAAGCAGCCGGCGTGATTCACACCGACTTCGAACGCGGTTTCATCCGCGCCCAGACCATCAGCTTCGAAGACTTCGTCGCCTGCAAGGGCGAGCAGGGCGCCAAGGAAGCCGGCAAGATGCGCTCGGAGGGCAAGGAATACGTGGTGCATGATGGCGATGTGTTGAACTTCCTGTTCAACGTCTGAACAGGCATCACCGCAGCGCATTCGCGTAACGCAGGAGCGGCCGCCTGGCCGTCCTGCGCGTTGTGCCTATAAGGGGAAAATGTAGCGCAGCAGGGCGGTCATGTGCGCCCGTAGCGATCCTCGAAACGCACAATATCGTCTTCGCCGAGGTATTCGCCGCTTTGCACTTCGATCATCACCAGATCGATGACGCCGGGGTTTTCCAGGCAATGCCGGTGTCCGGCGGGAATGTAGGTCGATTCGTTGGTGTTGACCAGAAACTCGCTCTCGCCATTGACCACCTTGGCCATCCCGCTCACTACCACCCAGTGTTCGCTGCGGTGATGGTGCATTTGCAGGGAAAGCGTTGCGCCGGGCTTGACCTCGATGCGCTTGATCTTGAAGCGGCTGCCTTCCTCCAGCACGGTATAGGTTCCCCATGGCCGCGACACCGTGCGGTGCAGACGGTAGGCGTCGTGGCGCATGTGCTTGAGCTGCTGTACTACCTGCTTGACGTCTTGAGTGCAGTCGCGATTGGCCACCAGCACCGCATCGGGCGTTTCCACGATGATCAGGTTGTCCACTCCGACGGCGGCGATCAGGCGCCCTTCCGTCTGGATATAGGTATTGGCGGCATTGACCAGCACCGCTTCGCCGACCACCTGGTTGCCTTGTTCGTCGGGCGGGGTGAGATCGCTGACGGCGTTCCACGATCCGATGTCGCTCCAATCGAAGTGGGCGGGAACCACCGCGACCGCCGCGGATTTTTCCATGATCGCGTAATCGATCGAAATGTCCGCCAGCTCGGCGAAACTCTCGGCGTCGATCTCGGCCATGCGTAACGGCTCGCCGCTCGCGGTTTTCGTGGCTTCCCAGCAAGCTACCGCTGTGCTGTAAAGCTCGGGGGCATGTTGTTCCAGTTGGGCGAGTATCGTCCCGGCGGTAAAGCAGAACATCCCCGAATTCCACAGATAGTTGCCGGCCGCCAGGTATTCCTGCGCTTTCTCCAGCGAGGGTTTTTCCGCAAAACGCTTGACGTTGTAACCGTGGCCGCCCGCATCGGCCTGGCCGTATTCGATGTAGCCGAACCCGGTTTCCGGCGCGGTCGGGCGAATGCCGAAGGTGACCAGTTTGCCTTGGGCCGCCAGCGGAATGGCGTGACCGACATCCTTGGCGAAGGCGGCTTGGTCCTGGATCAGGTGATCGGCCGCCAATACCAGCATGACCGCATCCGCTCCGTGCAGCTCGGCAACCCGTAACGCGCCCAGCGCAATTGCCGGGGCCGTATTGCGCCCGCAGGGTTCAAGCAGGAAGGAGGCGCTGGCGTTGCCGAGTTCGCCTTTTAATTCCTGGAATTCGTCCTTGCTCTTGAAATAGTAGTCGCGGTTGGTGATGGTCAGGATTTCCGCCACATGGTCCAGCCCGCCGGCCCGCAGATAGGTCTTTTGCAGCAGGCTTAGCCCATCGGCCAAGCGCATGAACGGCTTGGGATGGCCTTCGCGGGAAACCGGCCAGAGCCGTGTGCCGGCACCGCCGGAAAGAACGACGGGAACCAGCATCTCAGGCTTTCTCGACGCGCCGCATATCGGCATCGACCATCATCGTGATCAGTTGCTCAAGCGTGGTCTTGGCTTCCCAGCCGAGTTTCTGCTTGGCCTTGGCCGGATTGCCGAGCAGCACGTCCACTTCGGCCGGGCGGTAGAATTTGGGATCGATCACCAGGTAGTCCTGGTAGTTGAGTCCGACATGGCGGAAAGCGATTTCGCACATGTCGCGCACGGTGGTGGTGCGGCCGGTGGCGATCACGTAGTCGTCCGGGGTTTCCTGCTGCAACATCAGCCACATCGCTTCCACGTAATCGCCGGCGAAGCCCCAGTCGCGCTTGGAATCGACGTTGCCGAGGCGCAACTCCTGCTGCTTGCCCTGCTTGATGCGGGCCACCGCATCGGTCACCTTGCGCGTCACGAATTCGATGCCGCGCAGCGGCGACTCGTGGTTGAACAAAATGCCGCTGGACGCGTGCAGCTGGAAACTTTCGCGGTAGTTGATGGTGAGCCAGTGGCCGTAGAGCTTGGCGACGCCGTAGGGGCTGCGCGGATAGAAAGGGGTTTTTTCGTCCTGTTGTTCGGCCTGGATCAAGCCGAACATCTCGCTGGTGGAAGCCTGGTAGAAATGCGCTTGCGGATTGACGATGCGCACTGCTTCCAGCACATTGGCGACCGAGGTGCCGGTGACTTGGGCGGTGAGGATAGGCTGCTCCCACGAGGTGGCGACGAAACTCTGCGCCGCCAGGTTGTAAACTTCGTCCGCCTTGGAAAGCTGCATGGCGCGGATCAGCGACGACAGATCGAGCAAATCGCCGTTGATCAGCGTCACCTCGTTTTCTATGCCCAGTTCGCGCAAGCGCCATAAAGTGTCGGTGCCGCGGCGTGCAATCAAGCCATGCACCGCGTAACCTTTTTGCAACAGCAGCTTGGCCAGATAAGGGCCGTCCTGCCCGGTAATCCCTGTAATTAATGCACTTTTAGTCATCGCTATATCAACCCCAATAAAATTTCGTTGCCGGCGACATTATACAATCTCTCAGGGGCTAATCCTGTATCATTTACCCGCATTTAACGTTCTGAAAGCTGGCTGCAAGGGAGATTTTAGGTGATACTGGTAACGGGCGGAGCCGGGTTTATCGGCTCGAATTTCATACTCGACTGGCTGGCCGGCGCAGGCACTCCAGTCGTCAATCTCGACAAGCTGACCTATGCCGGGAACTTGCATAACCTGGCGGCCGTGCAAAACGATGCGCGGCATATTTTCGCCCACGGCGATATCGGCGATGGCGAACTGGTCGGGCGCTTGCTGCGCGAGCATCGACCGCGCGCGGTGGTGCACTTCGCCGCCGAAAGCCATGTCGACCGCTCCATCCACGGCCCCGCCGAATTTATCCGCACCAATATCGACGGCACCTTTCGCCTGCTCGAAGAAGTCCGCAGCTATTGGGGGACTATGCCTGCTGCGGCACGCGCGGACTTCCGCTTCCTCCATGTTTCCACCGACGAGGTATACGGCTCGTTGGGGCCGGACGACCCGCCCTTCAGCGAAACCACGCCGTACGCGCCGAACAGTCCTTATTCCGCCTCCAAGGCGGCGTCCGACCATCTGGTGCGCGCCTATCACCATACCTACGGGTTGCCGACGCTGACCACCAATTGTTCCAACAATTACGGCGCGTTCCAGTTTCCCGAAAAATTGATCCCGCTGATTATCCTTAACGCGCTCAACGGCAAGCCGCTGCCGGTTTACGGCGACGGCCTGAATGTCCGCGACTGGCTGTATGTCGGCGACCACTGTACGGCGATCCGCGAAATCCTGCAACGCGGCCGTCCCGGCGAGACTTACAACATCGGCGGCTGGAACGAAAAAACCAACCTCGACGTGATCCACACCGTTTGCGCCATCCTCGACGAACTGCAGCCCGCCGCGAACGGCCAGCCCTACGCCGCGCTGATCAGCTACGTCACCGACCGACCCGGCCACGACCGGCGCTACGCGATCGACGCGCGCAAGATCGAGCGCGAGCTGGGCTGGAAACCGCAAGAGACTTTCGCCAGCGGCATCCGCAAAACCGTGCGCTGGTATCTCGATAATGGCGCGTGGATACAGAACATCACCAGCGGCGCCTATCGGGATTGGGTCGCTCAGCAATACGAAATGCGTGATGTGTAATGGGGAATGGGGAATGAGAGATGAGCGAAAGCATCAGGCCTCATTACCGATTGGATGCTTGGAAGAGTGCCATGGAATTGGTGAAAGAGGTTTACCGGATCAGCCAGAGCTTTCCTCGGGATGAATTGTATGGCTTGACCTCGCAAATTCGTCGGGCTGCGGTTTCGGTGCCGAGCAACATTGCAGAAGGCGCGGCACGCAACGGGCAAAAAGAGTTTGCGCAGTTTCTGGGGGTTGCCCGTGGCTCCTTGAGCGAACTGGAAACTCAGATGTTGATTGCGGCAGAATTGGGCTACCTGGAAAAATCTCACGAGATATTTTCCTTGCTTGACAAGGTTTCACGTTTGATCACCGGCTTGCTCAAAAAAATTAATCAGTGAAGGAATGTTAGCGTTATGCCCCGTCACCCATTACCCCTCACCCATTCCCCCAAAGGCATCATCCTGGCCGGCGGTTCCGGCACGCGCCTCTACCCGGTGACGCAAGTCGTTTCCAAGCAGTTGCTGCCGATTTACGACAAACCGATGATCTATTACCCGCTGACCACCCTGATGCTGGCGGGGATACGCGACATCCTGCTGATCTCGACGCCGCAGGATACCGCGCGCTTCGAGCAACTGCTCGGCTCGGGCAAGCAGTGGGGGTTGAATATCTCCTACGCCGTACAGCCCTCGCCGGACGGACTGGCGCAGGCGTTTATCATCGGCCGCGAGTTCGTCGGACTAGGGCCTTGCGCGTTGGTGCTGGGCGACAACATTTTTTACGGACACGATTTGATCCAGCAGTTGCAGCGCGCCGTGCGCAAGGAGCAAGGCGCCACGGTATTCGCCTATCCGGTCAAGGACCCGGAGCGCT
>Ga0208566_1001347_pt1 | contig 14433 bp, 13 predicted proteins | sample PL_2010_150m_FD_184159 | JGI IMG/M metagenome (GOLD analysis project Ga0208566, IMG submission 184159) | Freshwater microbial communities from Powell Lake, British Columbia, Canada to study Microbial Dark Matter (Phase II) - PL_2010_150m... | ecosystem: Environmental > Aquatic > Freshwater >...
TCGCCTTGGTGGCAGAAGCCAAGCCGGTTATCGTCAATTGCGGCATCGAGCAAGGCTTCAAGATTACCCCAGCGCAACTGGATGCGGCGATCACCCCCAAAACCAAGCTGTTCATGATCAATAGCCCGTCCAATCCGACCGGCGCGGTATACACCCTGGCCGAACTACAGGCATTGGGCGAAGTGCTGAAAAAACACCCCCACGTGCTGGTGGCGACCGACGACATGTACGAACACGTCAATCTGTCCGGCGAAAAATTCGTCAATATTCTTAACGCCACCCCCGAACTGAAAAATCGCTGCGTGGTCTTGAACGGCGTCTCCAAAGCTTATTCGATGACGGGATGGCGCATCGGCTATGCCGCCGGCCCGGAATACATCATCAAGGCAATGGAAATTCTCCAATCGCAATCCACTTCCAACCCCACCTCGATTTCCCAAGTCGCCGCGCAAGCCGCACTGGATGGCGATCAGGCGTGCATAACCCCGATGGTCGAGGCATTCCGCGAGCGCCACGAATTCGTGGTGAGACGCTTCAACGAAATCCCGGGATTGAAGTGCATCAAGGCGGGCGGCGCTTTCTACGCTTTTCCCGACGCGCGTGAGGCTATCGCCAAGCTGCATAAGGAAGGAAAAATTGCCGAAGCCAGCGATATGGCGCTTTCCGAATATCTCCTGGAGAAAACCGGCGTGGCGGTGGTCCCAGGCTCGGCTTTTGGCGCAGAAGGTTATTTTCGTATTTCCTTCGCTACTTCGATGGAAAATCTGAGCAACGCCCTCCAGCGCATTCAAAGCGCGCTAAGCTGATGATTTTCTGCTGCACCCGGCAACCGCATATCCGTTTGTTGTCTGCTGCACAATATCGAATATACTGGCAGCTGACATAAATCAGTTTATTCGATGGCATGAATCCAATCTCGCCGGAACTAGCCAAGAAACTCACGATGGCCGTGGAAAGGATGCCAGCCTTTCCCAAGAGCGTGCAAAAAATTCTGGAGCTGACACGAAATCTCGATGTCCAGCCCAAGGATTTGGTGCAGGTGATCGAAAAAGATCCGGTGATGACGGTCAAAATACTCAGAGTCCTCAATTCCGCCTATTACAGCCTGCCCAACAAGATCACCTCGGTAAACCACTCGGTGGTGTACCTTGGATTCAACACCATCAAGAATCTGGCACTCAGTATCGCCGCAGTCGGCATCCTGCCCAAGCACACCATCGCCGGTTTCGACATCCAGCAATATTTACTGCATTCCCTCACTACGGCCGGCATCGCCAAACTATTGGGCGGAAAATTGGCGGGTACCGATCCGATGGACTGTTATATCGCCGGCCTGCTGCACGATTTTGGCAAGGTCGTGTTCGCCCAGTTCCTGCCCAACGACTTCAACCAGGCCATGCTGAAAAGCATCCGCGAAAATATTTCCCTGCACCTAGCGGAACAGCAGGTGATCGGTGTTGATCACACCGTGGTAGGGTCGATGTTGGCGGAGAAATGGCAATTCCCCCAAACGCTGGTTGATTGCATCCGCAACCATCATTCCCCGGACAACGGTGAAGGTGGGATCTGGGCTAGCGTCTATGCCGCCAACCAGATCAGCAAAAAAATGGCCTTCGGCGATAGCGGCAATCCCGTTATCGAGCAAATCCCCCCGACAATCTGTAACTATTTTGGCGGAGATATCGACGAAATCATTGCCACTCTTGGCGACTTGTCGAAGATCGCCGAGGAGGCCATCTTATTTTCCCAAGTTGAAAGCAATCCATGAAGATCAAATTCTGGGGCGTGCGCGGCTCCATCCCTGTCCCCGGCCCCAACACCATCAAATATGGCGGCAATACGACCTGCATCGAGATTCGCACCGATGACGGGCAACTCATCATCCTTGACGCCGGCACCGGCATTTTCGCCCTGTCGCAAACGCTGCTCAGGGAGATGCCGCTAACCGCCAACGTTTTTATCAGCCACACCCATTGGGATCATATCCAGGGTCTGCCGTTCTTTATCCCGATATTCATTCCCAGCAACACCCTCCGCCTGCACGGCGCCTTCGATCCCATTTCCGGACGCGGCATCGAACAGATCATGGAGGTGCAGTTGCAGTACAGCTATTTCCCGGTGCGCGAGGCTGAAATGAAGGCCAAGATCGAATACGAAACCCTGATGCCCGAGCAAAGCGTGCAGATCGGCGCGACTACTATCACACCGACACTGCTCAATCACCCGGTGATCAACTTCGGCTACCGGGTCGATTGCAACGGTAAGTCAGTGTTTTTTACCGGCGATCACGAACCCCATTACAACATCTACGCCCCTGACGACGAAGGCCACGACGAATATCAAACACTGATCGAGGACAAGGAAAAGGCCATTATCGAAGCCATGCGCGGCGTAGATGTACTGATTGCCGACTCGTCCTACACTATCGAGGAATACCCGTCGAAAAAGGGCTGGGGGCATGGCACCTTCGATTCCAGCATCGCCATGGGAAAAAAAGCGGGTGCCAAAATCGTCTATTGCACGCACCACGAACCTACCCGTAACGACGATGTGCTGCAACGGGAGTTTGAAAAAGTGTTGGCGCGTCACCCAAGGCAGGACGGTGATCCGGAATACCGTTTGGCGGGTGAAGGCGAGGAAATTGAAATCTAGGGATCAGACTAAGCGGCTTTAGGTTAAGGCGCGCTAATGTGCCCGTAGCTCACTGCAAACAAAAAAGGCTGATCAAACGATCAGCCTTTTTTGTTTATTCGAACGGGTGTCGTAGCACGATGGTTTCTTCCCGGTCTGGGCCGGTAGAGATGATGTCGATTGGAACCCCGCACACTTCTTCCATGCGTTTTAGATAGTTACGTGCAGCCTGCGGCAGTTTTTCGAAGTTCTGGACACCTACCGTGCTGTCCTTCCAGCCAGGCATTTCTTCGTAAATCGGCTCACATTTAGCCAGCGCCTCGGCGCCGACCGGCAGGATGTCGGTAACGCCGCCATTCAGCTTATAACCAGTGGCCAAGCGCACGACATCCAGACCGTCCAGCACGTCGAGTTTGGTGACGCACAAGCCGGTAACACCGTTGATCTGGATCGAGCGTTTCAGCGCGGCAGCGTCGAACCAGCCGCAACGGCGGGCTCGACCGGTGGTTGCGCCAAATTCATTGCCGCGCTCTGCCAGATATTTACCGTTGTCGTCGAACAACTCTGTGGGGAACGGCCCGGCGCCAACACGGGTGGTGTAGGCCTTGGTGATACCCAGCACGTAATTCAGCATTTGCGGCCCTACTCCGCTGCCGGTGGCGGCATTGGAGGCAATGCAGTTGCTTGAGGTGACAAACGGGTAGGTACCGTGGTCAATGTCCAGCAAGGCACCCTGCGCACCTTCGAACAGGATATGCTTGCCGGCTTTGTTGGCTTCGAACAGCAGGCGTGGCACGTCGGCAACCATCGGCTTGATCTTTTCAGCCAGCAACAGGGTTTCGTCCAAGGTTTTCTGGAAATCCACCGTTTCGGCGTGAAAATAGTTTTTCAGAACGAAATTGTGGTAATCCAGTATTTCGCCAAGTTTGGCGGCGAAACGCTCGCGGTCGAACAAATCCTGCATACGAATGCCGCGGCGCGATACTTTGTCCTCATAGGCCGGACCGATGCCGCGACCAGTAGTGCCGATTTTGCCGGCACCCTTGGCGGCCTCGCGCGCTTGATCGAGTGCGACGTGATGCGGCATGATCACCGGGCAGGCTTCGGATATTTTCAGGCGGCTTTTCACCGCCACGCCCGCAGCCTCGAGCATATCCGCTTCTTCCAGCAGAGCCTGGGGTGAAACCACTACCCCGTTGCCGATGAAGCAATCCACGTTCTGGCGCAGGATGCCGGACGGGATCAAGTGCAGCACGGTCTTCTTTCCGTTCACTACCAGCGTATGGCCGGCATTGTGGCCGCCCTGGAAGCGCACCACGCACTGGGCGTGATCTGTCAGCCAGTCGACGATCTTGCCTTTACCTTCATCTCCCCATTGGGTGCCGATTACCACCACATTTTTTGTCATGCTCGATATTCCTTAACGTGCTAAATATTCACTGTTTTCCACTGACCATCCTGCGCTACTAGCATCCGGTCGCATTCGTATTCGCCGCGTTGCGTTTCATGTCCGGGCAGATCAATGACGACCATTTCACCCTGCGCGCGCAAAGTCGCGATTGTATCCTGTAAAGCGGCATCCTGGATATACGGTGCCAATATCCCTTTCGGCAAAGATGGCGTAGATAGTCCTTCGCACAGGCTGCGCAAGTCCAGGCTAAATCCCGTTGCCGGACGCGAACGCCCGAATGTGCGGCCAACTTCATCATAGCGCCCGCCCTGGGCAATGGCATTAGCCCAGCCCTCGGCGTACGCGGCGAATACCACACCGCTGTGGTAGTGGTAGCCGCGCAACTCGGCCAGATCGATACACAGATGCGCTACTTTGCCGTGTAACTGGGCGGCGATCTTTGCCAAATCGTCCAAAGCCTGGCTGATTTCGGGGAGAGCCGGCAGTTTGCACCGCGCTTCATCAAGGACAGCAGGATCGCCATACAATTTGGGCAGCAAGCAAAGCGCCTCGCGCACCGTTGCGTCGAGCTTTTGCGCAAGTTCAGCCAAGGCGGCACTATCCTTGCCTTGCAAAGCGCCAAACAGATCGGCTTCCAGTTCAGCCGACACCTGACCGTGTTTCATCAGACAGCGGAAAATACCGACGTGCCCCAGATCCAAGTGAACTTTGTTTACTCCGGCGATCCGTAAGGCATCCAGCATCAATTGCTGGATTTCCGCATCGGCCTCGATTCCTGCATGGCCGAACAATTCAGCGCCGACCTGGAGCGGTTCGCGGGTTTTCATCAAACCATCGGGCAAGGTATGCACCACGCTGGCGGCATAGCACAAGCGCGCAACGCCCTGACGGTTCAGCAGATGCGCGTCGATGCGCGCCGCTTGAGGGGTGATGTCGGCACGCAAACCCATCGTCCTGCCGCTCAATTGATCGACCAGTTTGAAGGTTTTGGTGTCCATGTCGTGACCAGTGCCGGTCAATAGCGACGGCAGATATTCCAGCAACGGCGGCACAACCAGCCGGTAGCCATGACCATGGAACATATCCAACAAGCGGCGTCGTAGCATTTCGATATGCCAAGCTTGCGCCGGCAAGATGTCTTCGACGTTTTCGGGGAGTAACCAGTTATGCGTCATTTTATTTCAGTTACCGGATCAACCGGCCAGATAGAGCAGCAATATGCCACCCAACATAGAGAACAGCCCGATGAAGCGTAATTGTCCGTCGGACATTTCGGTCATTTTGCGAAAAGTTTCGCGCCACACCGAAGGGGCCAAAAAAGGCAAAACACCTTCGATCACCAGCATCAACGCCACCGCAGCCAACAGGTTCGATTCCACTGTGGGGCTGGATTACTTGCCCGGCGACTTCAAGTATTTGAAGAACTCCGAACTCGGATCAAGCACCATCACGTCGCTCTTGTTTTTGAATGTTTGACGATAGGCTTCCATGCTACGGTAGAAGGCGTAGAACTCGGGATTCTGCGAATAAGCCTCGGCATAAATCGCCGCTGCTTTGGCATCGCCCTCACCCTTAGTTCTCTGGGCATCGCGGTAGGCCTCGGCGAGTATCACTTCACGCTGACGATCTGCATCGGCGCGAATTTTCTCCGCCTCGCCAGCGCCGGTGGAACGCAGCTCGTTGGCAACACGCTTGCGCTCGGCTTCCATGCGCTGGTAAACGGATTCGCTGACTTCTTGTGGCAAATCGACACGTTTCAGACGCACATCCAACACCTGGACACCGATCTTGCGCGCATCCTGATCGGCCTTCTGGCGCAGAATTTCCATGATCTGGTCGCGCTGCCCGGATACCACGTCATGCACTGTACGCTTGCCGAATTCGGCACGCAGGCTATCGTTCACTGTCTGAAACAGGCGAGTTTTGGCGCGCGCTTCGTCACCACCGACGCTGACGTAATATTTTTTGACATCGATAATGCGCCATTTGACGAATGAATCCACCAGCACGTTTTTCTTTTCCGAGGTGATGAAACGTTCCGGTTCTTGGGAATCCAGCGTCAACACACGGCTATCAAAATAGCGGATGTTCTGCAGAAACGGCACTTTGAAATAGAGTCCTGGCTGGATTTTGACGTCGACGATCTCACCGAGTTGGAAAATAATCGCGCTTTGACGCTGATCGACGGTGAAAGCCGTCAAGCTGACCATAATAAATACTGCAATCAGGCCGCTCAATATTGCATTCAGGTGTTTCATGGGCGCACCTCACGATCTCTGCTGCGGAACGCTTCGCGCGTGCGGGCTGTGGCGTTGCTCTCTGCCGCCTGTGGCAACAACGCATCCGGCACTGCTGCCGGTTTGACGGGCGCACCAATTTCCGGCGTTGGCCCGCCATTGCCAGCGCTTGCCTGAATCAGCTTGTCGAGCGGCAGATACAATAAGCTATTACCGCCTTTCTGATCGACCAGCACCTTGCTCGAATTACTCAGCATCTGCTGCATGGCATCCAAATACATGCGGTCGCGCGTCACCTTGGGAGCCTTGCTATATTCTGTCACCACCTGCTTGAAGCGGCTGGCATCACCTTGGGCATTGGCGATCACGCGCTGTTTATAGCCGTCAGACTCTTGCAGCAGGCGAGATGCATTGCCGCGTGCCTTGGGAATCACGTCGTTGGCGTAAGCCTGCCCTTCATTTTTCTGACGTTCGCGATCCTGACCAGCTTTTACCGCATCGTCGAACGCAGCCTGTACCTGCTCGGGCGGCTGGGCATTCTGCATGGTCACTTTGCTGACACTGATGCCGGTCTTGTAACGATCAAGGATTTCCTGCATCAGCTTACTGGCAGCGGCAGCCACCGCTTCGCGGCCTTCATACAGCACGAAGTCCATCTTGTTCTTGCCAACGATTTCGCGAATCGCCGTTTCAGCGGCCCCCATTACTGCTTCTTCAGGCGAACGGTTGTTGAACAAAAAATCTTCTGGCGACTTCAAGGTATATTGCACAGCAAATTGAATATCAATAATATTTTCGTCGTCAGTGAGCATCAGCGACTCTTTCAACACCTTGCTCTTGACGTTGTTGCGGTAACCGACTTCTACCGTGCGAACCTGTTCCTGCTTGATGATCTCGACGCTTTCGATCGGATAAGGAAAATGCCAGCGCGGACCAGGCATGGTGTTTTCGACATATTTTCCGAAGCGCAGCACCACTCCACGTTCGCCGGCATCCACGATATAAAAACCACTGCCGAACCACACCAGCGCTACCAGCACCGGCATCAACCCCAATCCGCCGGAGAATTTGCCGCGCCCGCCAGAGCTGCCGCCGCCGGTCGGAATTTTCCCGCCGAAACGGTCATTCAGCTTTTGATTAAAACGGCGCCACAATTCGTCAAGATCGGGCGGTCCACCGTTGTTATTTTTTTTCCCCCAGTCGGGGTCGTTCCATGCCATTTTTAATATTCCAAATTTAGAGGTTCTGGTTCAATCTCTGTTTCCGACCCACAAAGCGACTGTTTCCGTCTTGAATCGTGTTCGGACAGCGCTTGGCGGATAAAATCCAACCCTTCACCGGTGAGCGCACTTACCCAGACGCGGCAGATTCTACCATATTCGTCCCGTTCCAATCCCGGTTCGACGCCGCTCAAGTCGATCTTATTGAAGACTTCAACCTGCGGAATATTGTCGGCACCGATCTCCGCCAATACTTTGTTAACTTCATCAATCTGGAGGTCACGACTGGAACTTGCGGCGTCCACTATATGTAACAGCAAATCGGCCTGGATGGCTTCTTCCAGCGTGGCGCGAAAAGCGGCCACCAGGGTGTGGGGGAGTTGTTTGATAAAGCCGACCGTATCCGACAATACCACCTCGCCACATTCAGCCAGAAATAGCTTGCGCGTAGTGGTGTCCAAAGTGGCAAACAGTTGATCCGCGGCATAGGTCTGGGCGCGGGTTAGCCGATTGAACAGCGTGGACTTCCCCGCATTGGTATAGCCGACCAGAGACACCGAAAACACATTGGCACGTTGACGTGCCCGACGTTGAATATCACGCTGCTGCTTAAATTTGGCGAGTTTGTCCTTGAGGATTTTGACTCGGCTCCGCAACATGCGGCGATCCATTTCCAACTGGGTTTCACCGGGGCCGCCACGCACGCCGATACCGCCCTTTTGGCGCTCAAGGTGGGTCCAGCCGCGTATCAGGCGCGTCGCTAGATATTCCAGCTGCGCCAATTCGACCTGAAGTTTGCCTTCATGGCTGCGCGCACGCTGGGCGAAAATAGCCAGGATCAGGTTGGTGCGATCAAGTACACGACACTTGAGAAGCTGTTCAAGGTTGCGTTGTTGCGCTGCACTTAACTCGTGATTGAAAATAACCAGCGAGGCTTCGCTGCTCTCACAGGTCGAGGCAATTTCTTCTACCTTGCCGGCGCCAGCAAATGTCCCAGCGTCAGGCCTAGCACGTTTCCCCCGGATAACGGCGCGTACGTCTATGCGCGCGCTTTCGGCAAGCTGCTTGAGTTCATCCAGACTTTCCTCATATTCTGGATCGTTGAAATCCAGACCGACGAGAACAGCCGTGCCACCGCCACTTGGGCGTTCAAACATCAAGCTTCGTCGGAAGGATTGTCGAAGGGAATGGTGACGGGACGCACCGGCACTACGGTGGAAATGGCGTGCTTGTATACCATCTGGGTAACGGTATTCTTCAGCAGCACGACATACTGGTCGAACGATTCTACTTGTCCTTGGAGTTTAATACCGTTCACCAAATAGATGGAAACCGGCACATGTTCTTTGCGCAAAGCGTTCAGAAACGGGTCTTGTAGCATTTGCCCTTTGGCGCTCATAATTGTTTCTCCAATGTTGTTATAAAAATCAGGAAACGTAACTTTACTTTATTTTTTAGGGTTTTGCCAATATTATCCTTGCCGGAATTCGGGATGGGCAAACATTCAATCCGTGGAATTCATCGGTGCGCCCAACATGCCGCGGTTACTCTTCAGACCAGTAGTCGGTCGCGATACCATCCCCCAAATCGGCTTCGATCAAACGACGCCGGACTTCGAGTAACCGCTCGATTAGCTGGGGCTCCCGTTGCTCATAGGCATCAGCATCGGCGACGCGATTAACCACCACACCGAGCAATTCGGTAATCGCATTACCGATTGAATTTTGGCTGATCGTGACAATCAGCTTGCCGTCATCATTGCGATAGATAAGCTGTTTAAATGCCGGTTGCCAGCGAATAGCGTTGGCGTATTTCGCATCAACGATACAGTTGTCGCGCACCTTCTTGGCTGTTTTCAAGAAATCGTTGTCGAACAGCAGCACACCCTCGACTTCATCAGGGAAATAGACATCCTCCGGCATTGGCGCATTACGCGTTGAAACCTGCGAAAAGAAGGTACGATAAAAATCGATAAACCCCTTCAATACCTCGTCGTACTCTTTCCAGAAGCGCACATCCTTCAGCGCTGCTGCGCCGCCCTGCACTTCCCAACTAGGCAAACCCTGGGGGTAACCAGTCAGTTCAATACGCGCATCGGCCTCGCCGGCGGGCTTGAGAATTTTCAGATCCAGCGCCTTGTCGAAAAACTCACGGTAAACATCACGCATATAGGCCTGAAACAGACTGTGCTGACCACCGTCGGTTAAATTGGGATTTTTTAAATCGGCCAGTTTGGCGTTGCGCAGTTCTTCCATGGGAAAAACGATAAAGTGGTTATGCAACATGCGGATGCTGGGAACCCCCGGCGAGGTCAGCGGCCATGTGGCATCCAGGCTCGCCTCGCCCGCCAGGATCAGCGCCTCACCCGGGTCGGGATATTGCTCCAGCATGTACTCGATGATGATTTGATTCATCCGGTTCCAGACATGCTTTACGTTATCCGGCACCTGGGTACGCCGCACCGGGCGGCCTAGCGGATTGAGAATGCACTGCGAGGTGTTGTAGATAATCGAGGTGTCGAACTCGTTGTTGTGCCCCAACGCCTTGCGATAGAGCAACAAATTTTCCTGATTCTTCAACAACCCGTTGTTGTGCATCAGATCATTGAGATTTTCGGTGCTGTTGAAAAACTCGTTATGCTTCATTCCCTCCGGGATTTCCAGCGGGATGGGTCGGAAAGGGGTGACGATTTCGCGGGGGCCGGATTGCATCAAAATGTTCCTGACAAATTAAGTTGGGCATTTTTACCACAACGTCAGGAAATAGCAGAGCAAAAAAATCAAATAGCGGGATAAACCCGTTTCATCAATATTTCTTGCCGTAGAGTTTCCGTCCGCGCCGCCGTTGATTACGATCACGCTTTTCGTCGCTTTCGCTTTTGGGAGCGGGTTTCTTGTTGGCGAAAGGATTGTCGCCTTGTTTGAATTGGACTCTGAGTGGGGTGCCGACCAGCTCGAACGCCTTGCGGAAAGTGTTCTCCAGGTAACGCTTGTAGCTATCGGCAATGTGTGCCACTGCCGAACCATGCACGATGACCAACGGCGGGTTGGAACCGCCTTGATGGGCATAGCGCATCTTGGGGCGGAATGGCCCGGCCTTGGGCGGCTGGTGTTGTTCCGTCGCCGCCATCAGAATGCGCGTCAGTTTCGGCGTCGACATTTTTATCATCGCCGAAGCGAAGGCCGCATCCACTGACCCGAACAGCTCCCCTACCCCGCTGCCCTGCAAGGCGGAAATGTAGTGGAACTTGGCGAAATCGAGAAACTGGAGCTTGCGCGCAAGATCATGCTTGACCACCTCGCGCCGATCCGCATCCAGGCCGTCCCATTTGTTGATTGCCAGCACCAGGGCCTTGCCCGCTTCCAGGACGAAACCGGCGATGTGCGCATCCTGCTCGGCGATATCCTGACGCGCATCCAGCACCAGCACGACTACATTGGCGTCTTCAATGGCTTGCAGGGTTTTCACCACCGAAAATTTTTCGATTGCCTCGAATATTTTTCCGCGCTTGCGAATACCCGCAGTGTCAATCAGTGTGTAATGCCTACCTTCACGATCGAATTCGATGTAAATACTGCGCGCGTCGTGCCTGGTTGGTCGAAGGCAATAACGCGTTCTTCGCCGAGCAATGCGTTAACCAGCGTAGACTTGCCGACATTGGGGCGTCCAACGATGGCAATTTTGGGATGATCTTCCGGTTCTTCGGCGACTTCCTCGAGAGGAAAACTCGCCAGCGCCAATTCCACCAATTCGCGCACGCCATCACCATGGGCAGAGGAAATCGCCAGCGGATCACCCAAACCAAGCTCATAAAACTCGGCGGCGACCACGTCGCGGCGCATACCTTCCGCCTTGTTCACCGCCAGAAAAACCGGCTGACCAGACTTGCGTAGCCGTTCGGCAATAATCTTGTCTTGCGAAGTCAGACCTTGGCGGGCATCCACCAAAAATACAATGGCATCTGCCTCATCCACCGCCTGCAAGGTCTGCCGCGCCATTTCATGGAGAATTCCGTCTTTTGCCACTGGCTCAAACCCACCGGTGTCCACCACCAGATATGGCCTGTCGCCCACCCTACCGTGGCCGTAATGGCGGTCACGCGTCAGCCCAGGCAGATCCGCAACGAGCGCATCGCGGCTGCGGGTAAGACGGTTGAACAAGGTGGATTTGCCGACGTTGGGACGGCCTACCAGGGCAAGGGTGGGTTTCACGATGGGGCAGCGGAGAATAGAGAATCAGGGCACGGATTGTACCATAGACCAGCGCACAATCCGGCTTCGCAACGACGGCAAAATCATTGATCCTGGAAGGTTATTGGGGAATTGCCTCCAAGGCTGCCTGGAACTGACCGCACCATTTCTCTTGCGGATCAAGTTTGGCAACACTCTCCAGACATTCTCTCGCCACCTGCACCAGATTGTCGCTTCTTCCATTCTTACGCATGGCCATAACGGCCACGTTTGCCAGGTTGATCATAATCCGTTTGTTATTCGGAAGCATCGCACGGGCATCTCCGAGCAGTTGAATGGCCTCGTCCAGTTTGCCTTCCTTGGCCAGAGTTACCCCGCGGTTGTTGGCGTCAACGACCTCCTGCCGTGATTTCTCGACAATTTTCTGCCCCTCATCCTGCATGCCGGCCTGACTGTATACTTCATTGACCTGCGCCAGCAGGTTGGCGTTTTCATGATTGTTTTTTACCACCGTCTGCGCCAGGCTTTCGGCAGCCTCCTTGTTCCCCGTTTCCAGGAATAGCTGGGCGGCCTCTAGCATGACACCAGCAGGAAGATGATTCTGCTCGGTCAGAACCAGCGTTGCCACTTCCTTGGAAAGTTTATCCGCGTTGACAAAATCGCCCGATTTTCGGTAAACCATGCCCTCCACTACTTTGGCGTGCAATTTGGTTTCAGGGCCTTCAAATTCTTTGTGAACGCTTTTCAGAATTTGCAGCGCTTCGGTGGGATTTTCCTTATCGGAACATATCTTGGCCAGGCCGAGATAGGCAACCGGGGTTTTATGAATTGAGAATTCACCCAGTTTGATAGTTTTCCGGAAAGCGCTCTCGGCAGCATCCAGATCGCCCCGCTTGTGGGCAATTTCCCCGAGGCTTTTCTGACGTACAACCGAATTCGGCGACAGTTCCGCGCATCGCGCCAGCACTCGTTGCGCCTCATCCAGATCTCCTGTGGTCTCGTAGCTCTTGGCAAGCCAGTCGTGGGCTTCCAGATAGGCCGAATTTTCTTTGATGACTTCACGGAACAAGTGCCGAGCCGTTTCCATATCGCCAGCATAAAAAGCCACTTTGCCCAAGCCGGTTTTTGCCCATGGAATATCGCGCTTGGCCAAAATTTGTTCGAATAACTGCCGGGCCTGATCGTATTTGCCCATGGTCATCAACGTACTGGTCTTGATGCGCAGCAATTCGGTGGCATTGGCTTTGCTGGTAGCCAGTACTTCGTCGCAAAGAGCAATGGTACGAGCATGATTCTTGGCTCGTATCGCTTTTTCTATATCGTGCAGCGCATCCTTCTTGGCAATCACTTTTTCCAGCCGACTTCTTACCGTCGCCTCGTTAACTGGCTTGATAAGGTAGTCGTCCGGCATGTGCTCGGCTGCGCCAAAAACCAAATCTGAGGTTTTTTCGGCAGTCACGATCACCCACGCTGTCGCAAGGCCGATCAGATCACGGTGTTTCGCCTCTTCAAGTATCTGCTGTCCATTCCTGCCGATACCCAGGTTATAGTCGCACAACACCACGTCGTATTTGTTTTTCTCCAGATTGGCAATGGCCTCGTTGCCATTGCTGGCCGTGTCGATATGCTTGGCACCAAATGCTTTGAGCATTTCCCGCATCATTGAACGCATGCCCTGAAAGTCGTCGATAATCAAATAGTGTTTGCTGGCAAACAGGGAGTTGGAGTCTGAAACCGCGAACATAAAATTTCCTTATTTAGCCTACGGAAGGCGCAAAATAAAACAGCCGCCGCCGTATTCGCCGCCGTTCGCCAAAGCCATGGAACCGACTTTGCCGCGATTTTTGTGAAGCTTTGCCACCATAGCTGAAAAATACAGCCCGAGCCCGGTGCTGCCCGAGGAAAAACTCACCCCCTTGCTAACAGCGTCTCCCGCCTTGAGTACGCTATCGGGATAACCACTGCCGTTATCTTCAACCCGGATCACCAATTCCCCATCCTCTTCCTTCACGGAAAGTCTCAACTTATCCTTGGTGTAGTGAGCGGCATTGTTCAGCGCATGGGAAACCACGCCGGAAACCAACTCGCGGTCAAAATACCAAGTCAGTTCTTCATCGAAATCCAGGTTTAGTGTGATACCGAGATAATCCAGGAGAGTCTTGTTTTGTGAAGTAATTTCCTGAACAAAGTCGTCAATGGCATTTTCTGTCAAATCGAACGGATAAAACTGATTACCGACCTTGTAAATCGCCAGCATCTGGATCAAGTTGACATTGACCCGCTTAACCTCATAGAGCATCGGCGCCGCCTTCCGCTGGGCGGCAGGCTCGAGTCCAACAAGATTATCCTCAAGAAAATTGATCAGGAGGCTGATCGAATTTTTCATGTCGTGAATCGCCGAAGCGAGGAACGCCGATATATCGGGACTCGTTTCTTTGTTGTCTTCCATGAAGTTAAATCTCCGAACCCAATTAGTTAATATGATATTGTAATAAATCCACTTATTGCACTGTCAAGGAAAATACTCCGCCGTTAAGCGTTTGCAACAACATTGCACCTTTTAACGCCAACGGCGGCGTCACCACGGCACTGCCATCGGTAGCGATGCGTGCAGCAAAGCTGCCGTCGTCGCGCGACAGAAAGTGGGCATGGCCCTGAAAATCTGCAACCGCGACATAACCATTCAACAATAGCGGAACGGTCACTTCACGCCCGGAAAGCTTATCCTGTTTCCAGATGCTGGC